>SDBU01000100.1_pt1 | contig 113014 bp, 145 predicted proteins | sample 2277071 | NCBI WGS metagenome assembly SDBU01 (sample SAMN10397929, study PRJNA504765) | marine sediment metagenome | isolation source: marine sediment core GS08_GC12, 126 cmbsf | place: Arctic Ocean: Gakkel Ridge, Loki's castle | collected 2008
TTCTGGTGCGGAGACGCCTCTTTTTAGCATGGTGCAGTTCAATCGCACAGAGAGTCCAAGTTTATGAATCAAGTCAACTCGCGTCCAGTAGTTGAACCCCGGCGCTTTGATTCTCATAATCTCGTTGCTGTGGTACGGTGCCCAAGCAGCGATAGAGATACATACTTGGGTCAGCCCTGCATCCCGCCAACGGGTCAAGCGAACTTTGTTGAGAAGAAATCCGTTTGTTTGGAGTGTAACCAAAGGAAATCGACCGCCCATCTCGCATAGGTAGTCTTCGATGTCCATCGGAAATTCAGTTGGTTCTCCTGTACCAGTGAGCAATACAGTTACCAGACCGTCCCGAGCTTGTTCAACAATCTTACACGCTGTTTTGAAGCGTTTCCAGTTCACAGTATGGTCTGCGGAAACTCGGTTGGTCATCTTACTTACACAGAACGGGCAACCGGCATTACACCTGTCGGTACCGACAACAATGGAAAAGGTGTGAGTTTTCATCTGTTAATCTTTCTGAACTGTTGGTCTCTTGAATTGGCACAAGCACTCTTTCTCAATGCCGCTAGGGCTTGGTCACGTCGCTTCTCGGTTGGATACCATTGCCACGAGCCCCATTTCTCGAACCAATAGGAGTAATATTGGATTCCAAATCGTTTTCGTTTTCGACTGGCTCGCTTGACGTGTCGTGGTTCTGGTTCTTCGTAGTCGCACATGATTCCTCGCATGATTCTTCCCACAGGGCGGCGATTGAAGGGTAGTTGGGTTCGACATCTGATCGGCTTTCACAGCCAATTAAAAATGACCCATTCTTCTCTTCATCACTCAAATCAGTTGACCAGTTGTGGCCGATACCGTGAAGCATCACGTGTACGTCGTTGATGCGCTTGTCCATGAGTTCCATATTGGTAAAGAACGTCCGAGCATACATGGAGACACTGTTGCAATGCCAATCTTTAGCGCGTCCCAGGAAGTAGTTGGCTACGTCATCCGCCGGTATGTTGAAAGCCCTGGCATCGAAGTGAGCCGGCTGAGTGATATTGGCTAGTCTCATACAGCGGGCGAAGGCGGCCGTCATAATCGAAGCAGTGATCGTTTCGACCTTAGATTTCACGTATCCGAACCAAGGGTCTGTTAGCAGAGTGTCGTAATCAGTCATTACGAAACTTGCCTCGTCGCTCTGAACGTAGGCCAATTTGAAACCTTGCATTTCGCCGACTACTTCGGTGGCTGATACGATCATGGCATCAATCAGGCGTTGGTCGAATGGCTTTTGAAAATTGCGTGTAAACGTGTGAAATGCCCGACCATCGACTCGAACGATCACCGGCGTGCGTCGGGTGAGCCGGTGCTTTGCTGGCTCTTCATAGTAACTTTGCATTCGTTTGTTGAGAAGATTTATCATGCTATTGCTCCTGGTTATCGGGATACCTGCCAGAGACGCAAGCGGTGCAACATGTGCCACAAATGGATTCAATGTCTCCAACCGAGAAAAACCTGACAGAATCAGCGGAATCAATAAAATGTGCCCCCGGCTCAGTGATATTGATTCCGTACCGACAAGGATGCGTAATTGGCGGACACGTTACTCGAACGTGGACCTCGTCTGCGTACCTTTTGAGACGTGGCACCAAATAGTTGAGTGTGTGACCGCGCACAATTGAATCGTCAACCAAAATGATCTTGCCGTGTATTGCTTGCGGAATGATTCTGTACTTTGTGGTAAATCCGCCCTCAATGATGAACGTTCGACCGGCATAGCGTTCTCGGTACAGTGCCATCCGGAACGGGATACTCATCTCTTGAGCCATCGCCTCCGCAGCCGCGATGCCGGTGTCCGGAACTGGAATGATCATATCGGCATTGCGTTCAGTCTCGCGTTTGGCTAACAGTGATCCTAAGTGCCTTCTCATAGGATAGACACTCACCCCGTCGAATTCTGATTGGACAGACAAAAAGTACACCCATTCAAGAAAGCATCGTCTAGGATTGGCGGGGCGACGTGACAATACTTCGCCGGTTGCAACGTCGATTTCCGTTCCCGGCGCGACAGGTTCCCAATCCGAAATGGATAGATCAGCACACGTTTCGCTGGCCACAAGATGCCGAGATGGGCTGTAGTAGAGCGGGTGAAAACCGAAAGGGTCTCGCCCCGCTCTGACGGTACATCGAAATGAGTCGAGATATGCGTAAGAATATGCTCCCCGTATCTTGCTCATGTCGCTCGACTGCACAGCGTCGAAGAGGTGTTCGGTGTCCCCGTCTTCGACCTGCCCGTTGAAGGCGAAGGCATCGAAACAATTACCACTTTTCAGCCGGATCGAAGGTTGAATTCCCTCGGGGTCGTTGTTCGTATTGTACCGGACGTGAGCTACGCCGTGATCGCCGACAAAAGAGTTTGCGTGCTCGCGAATAAGATCACAAACCGTGCCCGAGCTTCTCCAAAACCAACGGTTGGTAGCTAAGCCTGCGCTCGCGAATCCACGATGTTGAACTCGTTTCAACATTTGTACAAGCTGATCAGGCTTCGCAAAACCGGCCACTATCCCACACATTATTTCAGTCTCCGAATTTCGGTGAGGATGGTTTTGAAGTCGTCAACAGCCAAACGAATCCGCGTGCCCTCTTCAATCAGATTGATACTTTCGTCTACCATTCGCCCGCCTCTGCGTACTCGGTTATTGCATCACTGATTCTTGGGTGCTCTAATTGATTAGTAAGAATGCCTCCGCCATCAGTCCCTCCTCCTTTGGTCACACGGAACAAACGACAGGGATGTTTGATGCCGCAACATATAAAAAAGATGCGTAGTTTTCGGTACTCTTCGCAATTGAAATCGAAGTCGCAGCCTAATACGAAAAATGATTTCCATTCCCCATCAATTTGAAGTTGGACTTCGTGATAATAAGTCATGGCTTTAATCCTAATTCTCGGGCTCGTTCTGCGCAGTCGGGACACTGGCCAGTTTTCCAAAGCGGGCAAAGTTTAGTCGGGTCGTAGCAATATTCTCCGTAGTGTTTGATCTCGGCTTTGCGCCTTGCTTCGACCGCTTCATCAAAATCATCGTAGCGGCCGAGATGTGTTCGTTTCCCGTTGATGCTGATTCGAGCCTTCCATTTGTCTGCTGATTTATCCCAACAGACACCTGTCACTCCCGACGTACTGTCTGCCCGAAGTCCACTATTTTCAACTTGATTGCCTGAAGTCGCAAGCCGAAGATTCACTTTTCGATTGTCGCAACCGCAATTGTCGATGTGGTCTACTTCTCGCCCACGCTTCCACAGCCCGTGACGCTTCATAATAGCGATGTGCATCAGGACTTTTTTCTCTTTCGGGCCAGAGCGATCAGTTCGCCTGGCGTATCCGGTTTTCTCCTTCTTTTTACGGTGATACTGCCACCACCACTTCGACAGCCAATCGAAGTCTTCATCGTCAACGCAAGCCAGGCGGTTCTGTGTTAGTTCGATTAGTTTCATCGAATTAGGGCTCGATTGTGGTCAATAATATCGGCGATTTCTCGCAACGCGAGGACGGGCGACATGTCAGTCACGATACAGCCTTCCAGTGTTCCATAATGCTCTTTCAAGCAGTCAAGTAGAAGCTGTTTGATCTCATCTTCCCATGGGCCCCAAGGGAGAATCGTACACTCTTCGTAAACCTTCTCAAGCGCCTTCTCTTTAGCCGCGAAGAACTCTCTCACTTTTTCAACCGGCCACTCCCCCCGGCGGATCGACTTTAACTCCTCAGCATTGCGCCGCAGGTCAAGGTCGCCTGTCGTGAGAATCTGTTCGACCTCATAAAGCAGACGCACGAGATGATAGGCAAACTTCGTATCGTAGCCGTACTGTTTGACGGTATCGGCTCGCCGGCTTCCCGCCTCGGGGGACTTGGTGGTCATTTTAGCAAGCTGGGAATATGCGTAGCCCTTGAACCTATGCCAGCAGCCTTTGTGCAGGAAGAGGTGCCTCTTCTCACGCACCATGTTTCCAACGATGCTGCTATGCGTGACGCACTGCACTGGCAGGAACAGCGAGGCGACCATATTCGGATTATTTTCCATGCAGAGATGGAAGTAGTGTACGATATTGTAGATGTTGATGTCGTACTGCCGCCCCTTACCGCCCCGAGCGTCCCGATCGAAGACGTGGTGTTTCTGGTAGCAAATGAAGCGTTTCTTCTGCCGACCGAAGCCTTCGATATATCCCGCGAGGTGCGGGAATACCAAATCTTTCGGCGGCACACAAAAGCCAATTATGTCAAAGTCGGATTCATTAACAGCCACGCCGTAGGCATTTGACCCTTGAATGCCTTCAAAGAGGATGTTATCCGGGAGCCAGATCGGTGGCCGGATGAGGCCACGTTTCGCGAGTTGTGAGACTATACTTGGCATGATTGGCGTACCGCTTCCTGCAAAATTTTGACTTCTTTTTCCAAAAAGGCCACTCGTTCAGAGAGTCGCCAAGAGTTTCGAGTGAGCCGATGTCTCGCCTCTTCAATGTCTTCGGTGCCAATCACATCCAAAACAAAAGGCTTAAGAAGCCTGGAGATTTCGCCTTTAAGGAAAGCCTCGGCAATTTCCCTTTGACTGTGATGATACTCGTTGAGAAGCTCCAGCGCTCCTTGTCTCAATTCTTGGCGCGTCATCGTGATTTCCGACCATCGAAAATCCAACAACAAACAACTATAACTCCGACGCAAATCAGTTGCCATGTCGGAACCACCCATGCTGGGTTCATTTTGTGGAGGATAGCTATAACCATAGCACCAAACAGATAATCACCCCAACGAAACTTTTTCATGGTTTCTCCTTGTAAAAATCAAACCGTTATGCCACCACCACCAGCCAATATCCTTGCCTTGGGATTTATAGCGTCGAGTGGCAGCTTCATCGTATCTAAAACCGATTTCGGCAAACTTGCCGATCCAATACGGTACGTACTGAAGATTGACGTGGTGGTAACCGTGCTGTCCGGGTGTGGCAGCGGTTACTGCCAGTACACGTCCATTCATAGCAGCCAACAGGTTCGGCAAATACCTTTCCTCAATGTGTTCGAGTACCTCGCTGCACCAGACAAGATCAACTGGCGGACTTCTCCATGGTCCGGTGGTGAAGTCGTGAGGGACAACCCGATCAGGCATTAAATGATTACGTATCGCAAGCTCGCACCCTTCGATGCCTTGAACCTGACAGCCATGGTCAGCGAACCATTTCATCGCCTGGCCTTCGGCGCAACCAATGTCTAGCACGCTTTTCACGTCATAGTCAGCGATCAATTGTTCCCAAAGACTCGGGCAGAACGTACAAGGATCACCACCAGGGATATAGCCGCCGAGATGCCCATCTTCAATCCAAGGATCAGACATTAGAATCCCAGTGTCGTTCGTGTCCATTGTTTGCCAAAATACCTACGACAGAAGTCACGAAGACTCTTGGCGTCAGAGGCGCGGCGTAAGGTTGCTAACAAACGCGAAGGAACACCAGATTTCGCGTAAATATCAAGAGTCCTTTTCATTTGCTGCTTGATGAAGGGTTTGAGTCGCTGGTCATTTGAGGCTTTCGCCACGCATAGTGAGTACACACAAAGTTCCATCATGTAGGAAACGGTTGCGCGTTGTTTACTGATTCCAAGCTGATGGCGCGCTTCGGAGCCGTTGATGTAGGCGACCCACTCGTCGAACACGTATGTCGGCTGTTGGTTCCAACTTCGTCTTGCTTGAACAAAGTAGGTATTGTAGCATCGACCGCGTAACGATTTTGGCACAGCGCGTGCGACATCTCTCAAAGTGATATTTGGTTCGGTCAGAAGCACGGCTCTATTTTTGAGCACATAGAAGCCTGGGCGGTGATAGGTGTTTCTCAACTGACTGTTGATTCCATGTGTACCCTCATGGACCCATCCAATTTTATCTTTCTCGCGGTAAGGATGCCTGGCCGGCAGATGTGATTCAATATCGGTAACTACTGGACCGTAGTCTTTTACCGTTCTGAGAGGCGGGTAGATAATGGAAGTGATGGCGGAGAGAAGTATTAAAACAAACATGGTGGCGCCTCTAAAATGGTAAATGGTTGTTCGACGCCGTGACCACAACAAACACTCGTGGCTTTCGGCACGTAGCCGACACACGCATCAAATCCTTCGGGTGTTGGCATTTGTTTACAACAGGGACATGGCCGCTTGATCGAGATTGGGTCTCCAGTATCCTCATAAATCCATTGGCCATCGACGAGAATAATCGGCCAACCACGTTGATACGATCTAACTGCCACTCTTGATGTACCGCTGAATTTTCTCACTGTTTCCAACTGCATCACCTGGAAACATGAATTGAAGGGTCAAATGATTCAACAAAATGTCACATCTCCGGCAGATCGGCCGCCACAAGCCATCTGCGCAAACACGCCACTGATGAACGCTTTTCTTTCCACAACGGACGCATTTTAAGCGACGGATGCCTGCTTCGCTATAAGGTTCTTTTCGTCCCGGAAGTTCACGCTTGCACTTGGATTGAGAGATTTTAGGCCGGCGCTCTCTGGGAATCAAGTCTTGAACAAGACTCCAAATAGTTTCGGCCAGTTCATTCGTTGTCATCCACATCACTATCCCTCAATGTGTCGTTCGGCGTCTGCGCATAGTGTCTCGCACTCGTCGATGGTGTCGCAATCAAAATCCTCGAAGTGGTCAATGAATTGCCGAGCAATTCTAGGCTGGGACCCGATGGGAATGTAATCTCGAACAAGGTCCCAGACCACTTCTGCCAGTTCACTACCTCTTGCCCATCCCATATTATCCCTCTAATTTACTGAGCGTAACGCCAACTTGATCACCGGCTTTGAGACCAAATTCCCGGAGAATTCGATTTTCTTCCGGAAAATTTCCGAGACGAAGGTAGAGGCATTCCACCATGTCAGATACGCGATACTCCGCTTTGGCCATTATACTTTTGGTGATCCCCTCTTGTCGCTCCAGGTAAACAATAAAACCGTCCATCAGTTTATCAGCAAAGCTGGCTGATACTCCGCGTTGCCACAGACTCACAAAAAGTGCAGCGGCTTTTCGGGCAATCATCCCAGTTGTGTTACCGATGTGCATAGTTCCGTGTTTCCAACTGAGAGTCCAGCCATCAACGGTATTGTTCCTCACCACCTTGACGCTGTTCTCAGTCAGCAAAGTTTCGTAGTCCCAAGAGTCAGGTTTGCCTCCGATCCAATCGTCGAGTAGAGGCATTTTGTTTCGCACCCGTCCCTTGCCGCCTGGACTTTGTAGGTACTTGTCCAAGCGTGATTCAACTTCCCAGCAGTTGGTGCATAGCCGGGTGCCGAAAAATTCAGTTGGCTCGCCACAAGTAACACAAGGGATTGTATTCTCGCTCATTTGATTAGTCCTCGCTCTTGCATTAGTTTGAGAAGTGTGTTACCGTGACAGGGAGCCGGATAACAATAACAGCCAAGTCGCCTTCCAATTAGCTCCGGGAGTCGGGCGAGTAGATCAGGTCTCCGGCGAATATACACTTCGTATTTGGCGATGGCTTGTTCCCGTGAACATTTTGGTCCAATCTCGAAGGGATTGCCCCACGGACTGGGTCGAGCTATGAGAACATCGTAGCTCGACCCGTCGCGGATGTTCACAACCGAAGTCATTTTTTTCCTTTAGACTTCTTGGCGGCATCAGCCTTCGCCTTGGCGGCATCAGCCTTCACCTTGGCGGCATCAGCCTTCGCCCACGCCTCGGCATCGGCATCGGCCTTCGCCCTCGCCTCGGTTTCGGCCTCAGTCATCTCTCGGCCAACCCCGTCCGTCTCGGCAGCAGTCTCAGCAGCGGTCTCAGTGGCCGTCTCGGCCGTCTTGGGTTTACGACCACGCTTGGGTGTGACGACATAGGCGAGAAGCGGGACAATGCTGACCGTGCCGACCAGTGTTCCGGCTACCTTGATCTCCGAAATGAGGCCGTCTTTTTCGGGTACGGTGATGTCGGAGGCAAAAGCCATGGCTTCGGCCACTTCGGATTTACTGCTTTTTGCCTCGGCAATGGCGGCTAGGGTGAGAGCAGTGGGCTTGCTGAGCAAGAGACAATTCATTTCTGTGCCGTCGTTCAGCGAAATAGTCACGTCATAAACTACAGAAGTCTTGAGCATTGGTTGCTCCTTTCAAACTAAGGCGTCGGTAAGTAAAGTGCGCAGTCGATTTCGGACTCGGCTTATACGGCGCTCCACAGTGCGGAGTGTGATGCCGAGTTGATGAGCAATTTCTGTTTGGTTGAGTTCCTGCATGAAAACCATTTCAGCAATTTCTTGCTCAGTTTCGGTTAAGCGTTTCCAAACAAATTGGAATGTGTCAGCAGTATCAACTGCCTCGAATCCCTGGTCTTCAATTGCAAGTCCTACTCCTTGATCCAGAAGTTTCTGTTGTCGATGTCGTCCGCCCCGTTTTACTCGTAACTCGTGGCGAAGAAATTCAGCACGTCGGATACGAATAGTTTTATGGAGCCACGCAACAGGATTCTCAATTTTGGTGTCATCTTTCAGAGCCCTGTAAAGATCAAAAAAAGCGTCCGATACGATTTGCTCGGCTATGTCGTATTGAAGACCGCAGCGGTTCTGTGTAAACCGGCAAACCTCTTGATACTTAGTGGCATAGATTTCGTCAAAAACGCTCATACTACTATTATACCATCCATTTCAGGAAAGTCAAATGAAAATGAACGCCGCCCCGCCCCTGGCGGCGTTTATCATCGAAACCACCTCTGAAATCCCCTCCTACGGCGGGGTTGGCACCGGTAACTCGGCTGCGGCTCAGATTCGATGATGACTGTCACTGGAATCTCAATGGCATTACGGGGCGGCACAGGAAGAACAGAGAGTGAGGGAGACGGCGTAGGAGACGGCGTAGGAGCAGTCGGCGTGTTCAGATTATTCTGGGGCCTCTCCCGAGGCTCAGGGCTCTCCTGGGGCTCCTGAGGCGTCTCCGGGGCCGGAACCGGGGCCGGGGCCGGGGCCGGGGCCGGGGCCGGGGCCGGGGCCGGGGCCGGGGCCGGGGCAGCCACTTCCGCAGGGGGTACAGCCTCTTTTGCAGGGGATGAAGGGTAGAAGAACCATCCAATTGCGCACGCGACGATTGAGAAATAAATAACGACAATGTACCAGAGTTGGAACGCGAATACTTTGTTGATTTTTGGTCTCATTGGGGCCTCCGAAAGATGCGGCGGACGTGTTCAAGACCCTCTATGAGTCGGTCAACGTCGGCCAGGGTGTTGTAAACATGGAAACTAGCTCGTACACTCCCTTTGAGCTTGCGTAATCGGTGCCAAAGATGCGCACACTGGTAGCCTCCTCGCACAGCGATATTCAGTTTGTTCAATTCAAAGGCCACATCATGTGGATGAATGTCATCGAGATTAAAACTGACAAGTCCGTGCTTATCGGGGCTTCCATACGGACAGATTTCGATGTCCATCAATCTGCTATTGCAGTACCGACTTATTTCGGAAATGTGACTGGACACTTCGTCCATGCCGAGTCTGTTGAGGTAGTCTATTGCGGCCCGAAGTGACACGGCTTCTACAATCGGCGGGGTCCCGGCTTCCAAAGCCATCGGAAAACGTGACCAGATAAAGTCATTCTCTGTTACATCGTCAACAGTTCCGCCTCCCAATGTCTCTGGTACAAAATCATCTTGGCATTCTTTCCGTACATAGAGCACTCCGATACCGGTGAGTGCGAGCATTTTGTGTCCACTGAAAACAAGAAAATCAGCGTCTAGTTCCTTGACATTGATCGGCAAGTGTCCCGCACTTTGGGCTGCATCAACAAGTATTGGGATGTCGTAAGCATGAGCCATGCGAGCAATCTGTCTGACTGGTGTGACATCGCCTAACACATTAGAGAGATGAGTCACAGCAAATAGCCATGTTCGATCACTAGATCGAAGTTGCGGTGGAAGATGCCAAGAACTAAAAATATGAACCGGCCCAGCATGGAGCCAAGGAAGGTAATTGCTGTTGTGTTCAGCGTCGGTTATGTACACAGCGTCAGTCGAAAGGTCTAGGCGATACCCGCGCGAGACGGTGTTAATACCCGCCGTTGCATTCTGCGTGAAAATAATCTCACTTGGCTGAGCACCGATAAACGAAGCAACTGTTTCACGCGCCATCAGATAGGCTCCATCGGCTTCGTCACTCAACCAATGGACGCCACGATGCACATTAGCGTTGTTGTGCTCCAGAAAATGCGTCACGGCCTGAATCACGGAATCTGGTTTCTGGGAAGTGGCAGCACTATCCAAGTAACACAGATCAGGGTGATTGCGCAACAACGGGAAGTCTTGGCGAACGTCTAGCATTACTTGGGCTTCTTTCTGGGCTTCACTGACGGCAGCAAGTCACATTTCATTTGACCGTCAACGTATTCCCGACTCGACATCCATTTCCCGTGTTCAACTGAGTAAACATCCTCGTAGCTGAGGATCAAGATTGGATTGTGAGCAGTGGAAATGACTTGCCCACCCATGTCGGCAACATGGTTGAAAATACGGGCCAGGCGACGACAAGATTGAATGCTCAGAGCCATGTCGGGCTCGTCCAAGAGAACCATCATGGGCTTGTCAGCTAATTCCAAAGCGCCGAGAATAGCCAGCACTGTCTCGCCGTGGCTTTTACGCCATGCGCCGACTTGAAAAGCAATGTCGCCATCGAAAAAGGATTTGGTGCGGTAGTTGTCTTGCTCAAAGTCAAAGGCAAATACTGGAATAGCCTCTCCTTGGTAGTCAATGACAACTGGCACCGTGTCTGACTGAGGTAGGTTCCAGCTTTTTGGCTTCTTCATTCCTCGGAGTTGGATCGCTTGAAACAGACTGCTTTTACCTGATCCTTGATCACCAACCAGTAAGTTGACACCAGGGTGAAAGGCAATTACCTCTTCACCCTTGAAGCAACGCCATGGTTTAAGAATGAGAACCATTTTAAGCATTTCAATCGTCCTTCTCAGTGAACAGGTTGCGAATGAAACGCCGAGCCGTTTTGAATCGAAGTATCAAAAGACCGCCGACAGCGGCGCCAATCACGGTGCCGGCTCCCTTGAGTAGGGAGATAGCCAACTCGGTTTGCCCTTTGGGGGTGTTTGCAAGGTAGTGCAGAGTGACTACAATTGTCCCGACTATGGCGACTACGGCAATCCCACCAGTGACATAGGAGATGAAAGTTTTCATGGTCGAGCCTCTGGAACAATGCGAGTTGTGATGGGCGGTCCCTTAGTTGGGAATGTTACCAGATCGTTTTCAAGCAGAATCAGCGCAATCTCAGACGCTAAGGTGGTAATGAATACCTCTTCCATGTTGCATTTGATTACTGACTTAAGCGTCTTGTTTCGAGCGAAAATTGCGTGCAAAACTTCGTGAACCAAAGTCTCTAATATCGTGAGTGGAAGCACGGAGCTAAGAACTCTGATTACACTCGCATCAACTGTCCCTAGATAATCGTCAGACTCAAAATCACAATCTACTTCGCGTGCGTACTCTACATACTCGACGCGGTAGTTGTAACCTCGAATAGTGATTTCAACTGGGTACTTCATTTGCCTGCCGCCTTCTCTGTCGGAGCGGCCCGCTTCGCGGCTTCCAAGAATATGAAAATGTCGTTGAAGTGACCGAGAAATTCGATCTGCTTCTTTTTGGTCAGCACTTGCATGACCTCTTTGACGGCTTCCATGGTCTCGTCCGCTTCTTCTTTGGTAAATTCGCCTTGTGCCATGATTGTGGTTCTCCTACTAATAGATTGACAAGTCGATTTTTAATCCGACACGGAAAGTTGACATTTCTTGACGCCACACCGAATCAATTGGATAATGCTGATACAATCCTCTATAGCGGTGTGAGCGACATGATCGTTAAGACCCGCTCTTTTCAGACAGACCTCTGTGCTCGGAAGCTCAGCGTCGATATTTGGCTGCCAATAGAAAATAGCCGGGTCAATAGCGCGTCTCCAAAAGCGGACGTGATCCGTGAAGCCGTGGACTTGTTTCAGAAATTGCAGATCGAAGCCGCTGAAATTTTTTCCAGCGGCCGTAATGCGGAGCGGGTCGATGTCGTGTTCTTGAAGCCATGCTGCGAATTGTGGGCCAAGTGTCTCTTCGGAACAGGTCCAGGCGTCATCAGCAGGGTCACCGGAGTCGAGTTTACGAATGATCTCGGCGTTGAGTGCAAGTGCAAATGGCTGCCCGTAAATGTAGGATTGGCCGTCGATCGTGTCGTGAGGTCGAATGTAACGACGAAACTGCGGCAGCTTTTCAATTGGATCGAACCAATTGTCGATGACGGCTCCGAATTCTAAAACTTGGCAGAAATTTGCGTCCGTGCCGGTTGTCTCCAAGTCGATAGACACGTATGGGCTCCAAGTCGAGGTAGGCTCGTTGAGAAAATCTTCGACCCCGCCTGTCCAACCACACTTCGGACAATTCCCAAAGACAGATGGATATGACTGAATTTTCAGAACAGTTTTGCATTTCGGACAGTATCGTTGAGTCATGGTTTCTTTCACCCTGTTTGTAAGTCTTCGTCCCTGGTTGATTTGAAAAGGTAAAGAATACTGTGTCGAGCATGAGTAGCCTTTGTTCGGATGGCTCTCAGACTTAATTCGTAGTTGTCCTCTCCCTCCGCCCTTTTCTCTTGTTCTTTGATGAGATGCTCTGCCATCAGTTCCATTCGGCAGACATCCCGGTACAGTACAAGTAGCTGAGAAAAAGCAAGTTCGAGATTATCAGGCGTTGGCGGGGTTAAGCAAACTTCGGATTTGTCACCAAACCAATTGCATACTTCACACAGGCGCCCGTCATCTTCGGACGGCTCCAATGGGAAGTAACATTTCGGACAGAATTCAGCAGTTTTCACAGGGTTTTACCCAACCATTTTCCATCGAAATCTTGACACGCGGAATCCGGTGACGAACCTCTTCCTTGACATTCACCGTGTGTGGCGACCCATTCATCTCCGTCACGCGAGACCTGAACTCGCATCATTACACACGGACGGAGATTCTGTTTTGTGTGCTGGACTACAAGTTGAACATTTTCATGTGCAGCTTGAGCAATCAGCAATTCATGCGCGGCCTGCTTCTCCTTGTAGGCGCTAATTCGGTTGTATGCTTCCGTTTGCTGCTGCGCACCGAAAGCAAAAATGTTGTCGATTTGATTCACTCTATTCTCCCTTTGGTTTGCGGGGACCTCGCTTCTTGCCTTTGTCACTGCGTGGCCGTCGTTTCTTCTTCTCGGGCTTCTCGGGCTTCACAGACTTCTCGGGCTTCACAGGCTTCACAGGCTTCACAGGCTTCACAGACTCAGAGAATTCTCCTACCTCGTTCTGTCTCCCAGGTCGAGTATCTAAGAATATTCTTGAGACACGTTGGTTTAGTTTAGCTACAACCCATTTTGGCACGGTCATTGGTCTGCGGCCGAACAGTTCCACGACGGCGCGGATACTTGTGCATTCAGCAGCCTGATTCCACAGTTGCCGGTGAAATTTACATGCCTGCGCAGCGGCCTTTATCGTTTTGAAAAGGCGTTTTTTGCGGTCCACAAAATCCCACATTCCGGTGCTGGTCAGAATACAAGCTTGAAACGCACGTGGCACGGAGACGCCGAAAACTTCTTTCCGCCAAATAATGCGGTAGCCATCAGAACTCAACCAAAGACGACGGGTCTTTTGATTATAGCCTTTTTTCTTTTGACGTTTGAATTCCACGTTTTCGCCATCCCTTTTCACGAGGTGTTGTCCATTTTAACTTTACCTCACAAAAAGTGGTTTGTCAAGTCAATGTCAAGCTATTTCAAGCTATCGGCGGTGTGACTAATCCAACCCGCACCACAATGGTGTTATTCAAGTTGGTCAGTTTGATTGAACGACCCTTGGGACTGACCCCGTAAATTGCGTCGTTTTCGACTTTTGCCACAGTAATCCGATTCAACCACATGTGCGATCCACGGCGGACCGGATAGATTAACGTGTCGTGGACTGCGATAGAGCGGCCCAGAAAATCTGTCGCTTCATTCATTTGGCACCTCGATTGATTCAAATGGTTCGATGGCGGGTGAGAGATTAGGTTGTTTGCGTCCGCCTGCCGATTTCAAATCGCGCAAACAATCTCGGAAATTTTCAGCGTAATTAAGTCGTATTTGCAGTTCGGCATCCGGCTTCGCGTCAGCCATGATAAGAGCTTGCATACCAGACCAAAACTTAGGGTGAATACCGTAGCTCACAAAGGTTTCTTCGTAGGTCATAACTGGCATCAATTTGCTCCGGTCTTGGCGACTTTATCTTTTGCCATGAGGTCGCGGTAAAATTTGATCAAGTCACAAGCTCTCTTGAACACAACGTAGCTTTTACCGCCGATTACCATCTCAACCGCAGCCCCATTGATAAACTCCGGGCACGGCCCGAGGCGCTCCCACGATGCCCAGTTTTCAATTGGACCTTGGCAGAGAACTTTCCGCAACTGCTGTGTGGTCTTGATTAGCATCGGGAGTTTCATCAGGTTGCTCCAACTTCAAGTCGCGGGTGATCTTACGAAGTATCTTCTTACCTGTTTCATCTAACGTCCGCATCGCCATCAGACGATAGTAAATCCATTTTGCCTCCTCTTCACCGAGGATCACAATCACACTGCCGTCAATATCTGTACTAGGCATAGTTTCACTTTAGGGTGCAGTTGTACTCAAATTGATTACGGGATTTCCCATCTTCTCCGGTTTGGATGCGTCATCTCGTGTTCTGCCGCAATTTGCGTGCAGTAACCGGGATCAATTTCCACGAGTGTGCAGTGTCGGTCGATTCGTTTGCAGACTCGAAGTGTAGTGCCGGTTCCACCGAATGGGTCTAGGACGTGTTCGCCAGGTGCCGTCGTCAGTTTCAGACACCGCTCAACCAATCCTTCGTTAAGCTGAGTTTTGTGCCATTTACGTCGTTGTTTGCTGTTACCAGTGACTCGGGTGAAATCGTAAACGTCGTCATCTGAAATTGCCATTGCAAGCTCGTTGTCGTCAGCGAACCCGAAGACATCACCTGGCACTCGCCCCCTCGGGTCGGCTCGCTTATCACCATGCTTCTGCCGCCACGACTCTACACGGATGGCGTCGGGATACAGCGGACAACTACTCCACTTGATTCGGATTAGCGGCCGATGGTTGTTGCCGAGATCATGGTGATTATGCTGTCCAAATGTATGAATCTGTACGCACGGCTTGATCTCAATGTGTTTGCCGAAGTGCGCCTCAAGCTCAGTGACGATGCGTCCGACTTGCGCCCACCACTTAGCGTTGTAACTAAACCATACACAACGTGAACGTTCCACAAAAAGTTGCAACCACTTATGGAGCAAGTTGATGTAATCACTCGTCGGCAGATTGTCACTGTAGTTGTCGTACTTCAGTCCAATGTTATCCGGCGGGTCTGCGAAAATCGTATCCCACCGGCGGTCATCTTCAACCTTGAAGAAGTGCAAGCAGTCCATATTGAAGAGTTGATGCTTATTCATAGTGTCTGCGCTTTCTGTGACGTACCATCGAGGCCCGGCTTGAAGGACGCCCGCGCGGCGCGTCGAACAAGACACTTCGGGCATTTGAGCAAATCCGTAAGCCCAGCCGGCTTGATTTCTTCAAACTCGTGTCCACACGCTCGGCATCTATAGTCATACATTGGCATGGCTAGAGCCTCAAGCAAGCAGTGTGATACTCGTACTCGTCCAGTGCGTCACGAACTTCCGGAGGGCAGTCGAGATGCAGTCGCATTTTTCCTGCCAACTCGAAGGCGGCCTGGAAAAGTGTCTTACCGGCACCGTGCATCTTTGGTCGATATTTGGAAATCACAATCGCATGATTCGGTTTCACGGTACATACAATACCGTTATCGGCTTTTGCCAAAGCATCAAGTAGTTCAGCAGTTCGCATGTTGAATTCTTTCGTAGGCGGACCGACAGTATTCAGCGTTCTTTTCGATACCGATATACTGTCGTCCCGTGTTGATGCAGGCGACTGCCGTCGTGCCGCTACCAATACAGTTGTCTAGTACGACCGCGCCTTGATCGGTGTATGTCCGAATCAGATACTCGAACAGTTCGACGGGTTTCTGATTGGGATGAATTTTGACACCCCGGTCATTATTGACAACCGGAATATCAATGATCGAAGTGGGATGCCGATCTGTTTGGCCTCCGCCGCTAATACGCTTGGTCTCTCCGTAGTTGGTTCCATCGCTGGTGTGCTTCGTGAATGAATGAACTGGCTTGTGGCCATGTGACTTCTGCGGGTGATAGACTGGCAGGCGTCGATAGAACACGAGAATGATTTCGTGTTGTCGAAGCGGCATCCGGTTGGCATTAAGAAACCCGGTTGACTTGTTCTTCCGCCAAATCAGGTCGTAACGGAACATTGCTGTATTGGACACGATCAACTGCGCGGCGAATGGCTGCGTAGCCGTTAGCACAATGGCAGCATTTCGTTTCGTCACACGTCGATACTCGTCCCACAGCCGATCAAATGGGATCACCCGGTCCCATTCATTCTGCGTGACGCCATAGGGCAGATCAGCCAACACCATATCAACGCTCTCATCCCGGAGCGTTGGCATGATGTCGAGACAGTCACCAAAAAGAATCTGGTTCACCGATCGTCTCCGTCGCCTTTGATGGTGCCGCGCTTCTTGCGACCAAACAAATTGGTCATGTTTGCATGGGCCACGTCAGACAAATTAAGGCCCATCGTTGTTGCCGTCTCGGCGATATACCAGAGACAATCACCTAGTTCCTTGAGGATTGCTTGACGCCTCTTTTTACTTGGGATGCCACCATCGTCCCGGCCGATCTTCTTGATCTGATTCGCCACCTTGCCGGCCGATCCCGCCAGCTTGAAAGCAACGAGAACTTGTTCAAGCATCTGGCCCAACTTCTCAACAGTTTCTCCCACTTCCCCAGTCAATCCTAAACCGGCATACATGACAGCGCCTTCGGATGGGTAGCAGGAAAGACTGTGGGCCGCCTGTTGGTAGGTGTTGAAGTCAAGTAGATCACTGAACCCTGGAGCACCACCATTGCACGGGACATCAATGAATTCATAGTCCCAATCCTCGTACTCACAGCCACGGCGGCTGTCGAGAATAATTTCAATGGCTCCTTCGTCGCCCGCGCGGGCATTTTCCATTACCCCCTCCTCATCAATTTCGTAGAAGCCTTGCTCATCAAGCATGTTGAAAAGAGCCTCTCTTGCTTGAGCAGCGCGGACCAAAGTATCAGCGAGCCAGAAAGAATCGCCGTGTTTGCCGTGATGGATTAAAATTTGTAGTGTAGTCATCAGTTCTCCCTTTGATTTCCCCTCGGAAAGTGAAACTGTTTCAAACATACAGCGATGTGTGATTCGGGATTGCATCTTTCAAGTAAATTCCACGGTCGCGGAACCATAATTGCATTTCCGCCATGGGCACGAAAAAGCCCAATGTTGCGTTCGTAGTCGTCAATCAAAAGTGCATCAGGCTTTGCCAAAAGGTGCTTGTGCGGCGTAACGAAAAACTGTCGATGAAGCCATGACGGACAGAACGTTTGAATCCACTCCAGCTTTCCTGCCATACACTGGGTCGTACTTATCGGCGAGGTTGCTATGAAAACATTTTTCTCGCCAACCAACGAACGGCACTCTTCAATAAGCTGGTGGCAAAAGTCGGATACTGGTACGGTGGCCCATACATGCTGAGAAAGGCTATTCCAGAGTGACTTGGAATCGTACACACGAGTGCCCAGTAAGAAATTTGCCGCCTCATGCGCAGAGTAGCCAAATTCTCGTGGAAAATTAGCGTAATCGCTCGAATCAATGTCGCAGCCAACTGCGTTCAATACACAGGGTGCCAGTGTATTCAACACGTCATCCATATCTAAGAAGATAGTCCGAATCATTTCATGTCAACTTTCATTGGGCAGACCTGGCTCGCCCTTCAAATTTTAACGTGAACGGCTTCAAAGCCAGCGTGAGAGTTGGTATAAGCTCACCTTCGGCTGGCATGATCTTCGGGTCAATGTAACTTAGAATCAGTAACCCGCTCGGTGAGTCTACCGACTCGATTCCGGCCGCCATCTTCTCGAAGAGATTGGCGAGATTCTCGCCGGTGATCTCTGAACCGCGAATCGCATCCAAACTTTGTTGGTTGATTTTCATCCGTGGTACTGATCCTTCGTAACTTCCGCGAACCAGGCATCTGTTTCGGAGCCATCAATAACTATTCCGAGAGCCGCTTCGTCAAGCAGTTCACATCGTTTGTCACTGTCCTCTCGACTCATTTCCGGGAAGTAATGGCCGCTTGTGATGCGCTCCCAAGCAACCTGAATGCGCTTTATCAGAGCAAGTTGATATTCCTTCTTGCAAAGTGCTCGGTGGCGAGAGAATCGAAGCTGTGGTGGCACCCCCTCTTTTTTCGAGGGTTTGGCTGTGAATTCTTCGATTCCAAGCACAACGTTCTCGCTGCCCGGCGTCTCGCCGAGAAGCCAGGCGTACAGGCAGAGTTGATCCGCGTAACTGGTGCTGCACGTCTCGAAGTACCCCGCGTTTATCGTCATTCCTCTGAACGATTTGCCGAGATAACGGCCGTGCTCTTTTCCATGGCTCTTGTTTTGTTTCGGGGCCTCAAAGCAATCGAGACAAATTGCGTAGCCTGGGGTAGGACTAGTTGTGTATTTCGAGCAATAGCCACGCACCTTCCAGTCATAGATGCAATGAATCAGCCCTTCGCCAAGGTCTAGAACGAATCGACAATCCGGCTTCCCTTGGAAGGGCACGCCACCAAGTTCTCCTTTCACGGTAAACTCAAATTGTGGCGACTCAACCGACTGCTTAAGCTCTCTAAGTAAGTGATCGTAAGCCCCGCAGAATTGATAGGCTTTGAAAACGTGCTCTCCGGCTTCCAAACCGAAATCTCGATTGTGTTCTTCCACTTGAGATTCAAAGATCGTGTTGAACTCGTATCGCGGATCGGCGCCTTCTCCGAACAACGCAGCGTGTAACGCTGCCTTGGCATAGGCGTCGAAAGCGGAGCCTACCGCCATCGGAGCGGACTGCGGGTCTCGTGGGAATCGTCTCTCGGCGAGTCGTAAGACGTAAAACTCCTCCGGATTCTTTTCCACCGTTGAAAGGGCTGAGTAGCTCAAGTATTCAGGAGTTCTCATGTTTTGTTCCTCTTGCGATTAACTTCTCATAAGTGCTATGTGTCCAATGCGGCCTTCCGCTCGTCTATTGCTTCCTGCAATGGTTGAGATTGCCCCTGTCGGTGTGCTTCTACGCACTGTTGCTCTATCAGCGCGGGCTCTTCAATGGAACCTATTGGCATTCGCTGTCTGATGCTGGCCTCCAAGAAAGCCTGTCGCACGTTCTCGGGCAAAGCGGCAAGAGCTTTAACCTCCCCTAAACAACATCGTTTCGCTTTCTTCCCACTTCCACACGGGCAGGGTTGATTTCGCCTGATCTTGACCCCTGTGTTACGATGGGGTCGAAGTCCACTCCGGTTCACTTTTCTTTTTCTTTTAGCCATTTCGCCCTTTATAACATGCGACATGCACCAAGCCGGGTGCAGCCTAAGTCAAGAAATTTGATGGCATCGGCGGAATTCATAATCCCACCATTGGCTTTGACTTGAACATCTGTTCCTTCAACTGCCCGCATTAAAGCCTTGACATTCATTGAGTTTGCTCCATGAAGTCCGTAGCCGGTGGAAGTTACAAGAAAATCGACGCCGCAATCAATACACAGCACTCCTGCCGCTTCTAATTTAGGCATAGTAAAGAAGCAGCTTTCCAAAACAGCCTTGACTACCACGCCGCGTGGTCGAGCGATGTCAACGATAGCAGACAATTCCCGTACCGCTAGTGAACTATCACCATCGAGAAGTCGGCCGTAGTTGATTACCACATCCAATTCAGATACACCATCCTCAAGCAGCGCAAGGGCTTCATTCCTCTTTTGAGACGGGGTGCTAGTCCCATGTGGGAAACCGACTACCGCACAAACACTCACTTTTTGTGAGACAGTGTAAAAAGCGTAGACAGGGGAAACACAAATAGTGCGTATCTCATACTGTCGCACCATATCACACGCCTGAGTGACATCGCAGACTCGCGTCGTTGGTCGAAGGACCGTCAGGTCGAGTGCATTTGCAATTACCTTATCCATTGTCTTTGGCTCCCTTTCTGTCTAAGTAGTCGGCCGAGACACTTTTAAGCACGACGCGACCAATATCCTCGTGGTAAAATTCAGTCAGCGGCGTGATGACACAGCCTTCTCGCCCCTTGAACTTCGCCTTGATCCCAGTTATCAAAGACGGTCCGTTTGTCCACTCCTCAACGAGGTCTGGATCGAACGGGCCGAGATAAATTATCGGGACCAGTTGCAATCCGTAACCGGCACAGGTAGTATGTAAAGTTGACCAATCCATGTATCGCCCGTTAATGGAGATGTCAATGACGCGAAAGCCGATTTTCCCATTCTTGATACCGTAGTCCATATCTTGAACACTAGGACCGAAAATTTCGCCATAAATAATGACATCACCGTACTGAGCAAGCTTCTGGAGAGCCGTCTGAATTTTCGCGTCACAATTCAACGGCTCCCAATACATTGATGGTCGGCCCTTGGCATTAACTTCTTTTTGAGCGGTTCGGTGCGAACCGCAAACAAATCCATCCAAGCCTTCAATGTTAAGACTTGAAAGCCGACAGTTTGTACCGTGAAGCTTCTCAGTTACACGCACCATAATTCCGGGTTTCAAGACGTGCGGATAGCGGTAGAAATGCTCGATATTCGTGTAGCGGTGAAAGGTCGGCGGCTCAACCATCGCATCGCCGCTCATTGTCAGTTTGATCGGCGGCTCGTATTTCACAGCGTGATAGAAATCGGTTAAGTCGGTCTCATTTGGAATATCAGACGGAATGAAGGCTGTGAAACCGTAGCTCGGAACACCGCGTAGTCGGCAGGCGGCCACCCGACACTTGCATTTGACACCGGCATCATCCTCTGAGTCCTTCCACAAGCCGTGTTTAAGATATTGTTGCACACCGAGAGATTCGGCCACGTCAGGTGGGATCAAAATGTCAGGCGGAAAGAATACAACCTGATCGCCAGGTTGGAACTCGTCTTTCCTTATGATGGTTTGCGTCCCGAGAATGTGCGCAATCTCCAGCCTATCCGCATTCGGATGCGGGAGAATCGAGTCGATCGTCTCGATGGTAATACGGATGGTGCTCATCAAATCTCCGTTATTTCTCCGGCGGACAGAAAATAGGTGTCGGCACATCACAAGTTTTCAAAACATATCCGACCACTGCTGCCGGAACGGTGATAGGGCCACATAACATCCCTACAACACAATCAGCGTACCATGGAATGTCTTTTCCGAAATACGTATCAAGTGCGTAGTTAAAACAGAAGCCGCAAATGGCCAAAGTAACAACTACAGCAAGCAGAAACTTCCCCATGATAAATTCTCCGAGTTACAAGGTTCTCAAAAACTGTCGGCGCTCATCATCGCTTAGAAGCGTATGTGCTCGCTTGCATTCAGCGTGCTCACATCTGGCGTGAATAAACTCTGTTCCAGCCGATCTTTCACCAGGCCATCGCACCAGATGCGGCATCTTATCGGCTCCAGGTTCACCACAGAAGCCGCAAATATCTTCCTCATCCATGATGTGAATACGCCGCTTCCTTGGCAGTCTGAATGATCACTTCCTGCTCGTCCGGATTGACGACTAAGAAGTCAAGACCGAACCAGTCCATCGCTGTTTTGATTCGCGCGTCAAGTTCCCCCAATAACGGCTCATCTTGGTAGCGTCCTTGGCGGCGATAGGGAACCGTTCGCTGGACCAGAAAATTGAGTGCCTCATACTTCTGCTCGTAGCGTATAGCCACGTCGGAAATGTGGGCCGCAATATCCTCGTCCAGGATCGCCGTATACATGCACTGTAAAAGGACGGGCGAGTCGGTCACAATCACTTCAATCCCTGCTTTGAATAGCCGGTGCTCGGCCCAAAGTTGATTAGCAAATGTGTACACCTGATCGTACTCATCAAGCTTTTTGCCTTCATAGGCGAATTGCTTACAAAACTCGCGAACCAATTCGACCGACACAACGCCAGCACGACTTAGTTCAGCGTAGACTTTGGCAGCGAGAACACTTTTACCCACTCCGGGCCCGCCGTAAAAACAGATACGAAAAGACATATCACAACTCCTTCAACATTTCAGGGAAGGCCGACTCCAATACATGAACAAGAAATTCTCCGGATATTTCAATCTCGAACATCCGTTCCGTGTAGCTAGAACTGTAGCTATTAGAGCGTACCCACCAACCAGTGATCTCGGGAGCCTTGGTTCCATGGCATTCGAGTTGAAATTTTACGGTTTCTTTGGACAAAACTGCGAGCCAGTTGCGGCCGTTTCGGCAGTAAACAACAAAACCGAAATCTTTGTGAACAGTAGTAAATCCCTTGCTGAACCAGACCCACGTCAAACTCAGATTGGCGACTCGGTTTTCCAAACTGTTCATTACTTGTACCCTCTAGTGATCAACAACCCAATAGACCATCCCAGCCCCGCTACAATGACAGCAGGTATGAGCACAGGGGAAATCATCCACAGCAGACCTGAAAGCAAGGTGAATTCTACAGGCGCGTTCCGAACGTTCCGCACGTACCACCGCATCGTAAAGAATACCACCACATACGATGCTATGCAATACCAGAGTATCATTTCTTTCTCCTAGTTGATTATGATACGTGTAGGATCAAAAGGTCGTCGTACAGCCTTTGGACTAATCCCGGCACGCATACTTGCAACCCATCCCGCAGCCTCAAGGTAATTCGCCACACGTATACAATCGCCATCGGCTGGCGGCAAGACAGTTTTATTCTCCTCCACGACAAGAATTGTGATGCCCTGCTTCAAGCAACGGTAATGCGGAGTTCCGAATTTCATATCGGGTGACACCAGCAAATCGACATCTTCGACATACAGGGAATCATTGTCTTTTCCGTCACCGAACAAAGTTCGTTTGGACCAGCGAGGAGCGGTATGGAGTCCCTTGATCACACAAAACAGGCAAGCAGTTGAAACCATCTCAGCGGATATTCGCGGATCAGTGACCATCTTCAGATTTCTCCAGGTGCCGCTGTCGATCGGAGCATGAGCAACTGGTTTAGACAGAGACTCTGAGACAGGATAACAAGCCATTGCCTCAACGGCACCCCACGGATTTACTCCGGCATTTTTGAAGTAGTTCATGGCGACTTCTTGCGGCGTCTCAATCTCAGTGGCAATGGCTAAAGCATCGAAATCCATGCCAAATACCTGGTCAATCAACGCATCGGTCCCGTGAACCTCTCCGGTCGCCACGCCTGATTTCGCATCAAACCCGGAGCGGAGAATGAGACGTTTCTTCAAAATAACGATCTCGGCGTCAACGCCATAAGCCGCTCGACACGCCGAGACAGCATTGATGGTGTCGGCATTGTTCTCTTGTGAGTTGATTGCCACGAGCACCTTGTTGGACTTCACCGGTTTCAAACCGATGTCACCCGATAAGAAACGATTTAACATGTGGCCATCCACGTATAGCGAATTGGGCGGCATCTCATTGATGTCGGCAGCATTGACGACATTTGGATGGAGAATAATACGGTCGCATACCGAGCCAATCAGTCGTGCGGCCGGCGTGGCATCGCCGGCATGACCGCCAATCTCCGCGCCTACGCCAGTCGGGACGATAAATACGATATTCATATTCGGTTTATCACTGTGACGTTTTCAATGTTGGCGTTAAAAAACTCTTCGCAGAAATCAATTGACCTTTGGATGTCGAACTCGCGACACACAAAGATGTTGATGTATACGGTTCCTAACAAATCCAGCGTATGAACCGTCACATTGCTGAACAGGAGGAACTGAATAACAGTGGTGCCTTTTGTTTTCGGGTCCGTTTGCTGCTTTTTCGGCGGGACTCCAACGTCATCCCAGTAATGCCGATCGCAAACTTCCACATCGAGAACGTCAATGCAGAGCTTATCGAGAAAGGTATCCAAGTCTTTTCGATTAAACTTGGACACGTCCGCCTTGGATAGGTCGATGATCAGTTCGCTTCCGTACATTTCACTCTCCAATAGGCCGGCAAAACGGATTGATGATTGTGAGCGGCCGAGTCTTGTTATTCTGATCGGTCGCCCACTCGAAGAATTCAGCGTCAGTCATACTGCAGACTTTAGCCGGATAAATGGTAGGCGGCAACGGATCGCTGACGGTAATGCGCAACGGTTCTGCGCTGTCGGCACACATTGTCATAAACGAAGTGAAAAGCAGCGCGGCGAAAAGAATAGCTAAAAGCCAGGGCCAATCTCTTTTCATTTTCTTCATCATTCACCCTTTTGTTAAAAGAAAAACCAATACATTGATCCGCCGACGCCCGCGAGGATCATTGTTACGGTCCACCAGACATAGACAAGTGCCCAAAAGTTATTATGGACATCGAGTTTCTTCTCAACAATTTCGTCAACAATTTCGTCATCAATATCATCGGTCACAGTATGAATTCCTCAGTGGTAGGTACTGCGACTTCTACTCCAAGTGCGCGTCGGGCTGCCATCACTATAGCTCGATGCGGTGTCATAGCGTGACCACAATCATTCCAACTAGGTCCCGGACACTCATCACACTTATCACGCCCATCGCACTCATCGCACTCTTCATATTTCGGTTTGCTCTCGTTATCTTTGAAAAATATCGCAAAGTAGCCGCGAAGGCTCTTAGGCCAGCCAGTATGCGGACCTACCCGGAGTTCATAACCCTTCTGAACCATTTCACGAATTAGCTCCCACGTTGTCATGCTCGCTCGCTCCAAGGAATTATGTCCTCTGTTTTGTCTTCGTGAACACCGTCACGCATTCGACTGAGAGTAGCTTCCTCCGGCGGCCAACCATTCCGAAGAGCCCAGAGATTCGCTTCATGCTTCACAGTGAAAGCAGCAAGTAGCTCGCAGGTTGTTTTTCGTACGAAGTAAATGTACTTTGATCGAGCCATTGTTCTCATCCTTACCCTATTGAACACAAAACTGAGAAGAAATACAACTGTAAGCATTGCCCAAAGGTTCACAGATTGTCCCGCCATAGTCGCAGTGCCGCGACACCGGTCAGTACAAGACTAACGAGGATCAGTACAAGACTTATGCAATTCATTTCACCCTCCGCAGCCGCACGGCATAGTCGCAGTACCGCGACACTGATCAGTACAAGACTAACGAGGATCAGTACAAGACGTGCGCAATTCATTTCATCCTCCACAGCCACACGGCCAGTGGCCGCAATGTTTGCAAACTTTATAACTCCACCCTAGTCGCTCCAATTTGAAATCAGCGATCGCTTTGTTTGCCTCATTATCACTGAATTCTTCGGCGATCTCCTTTAATGCAAGAGAGATGATGTTGTGCGAATGAGACTTGACGCCTACTGTCTTAGCTTCTCGTTTGATCTGGGCTCGCAGTGCTTTGAGCTTCGTATTCATTCAGAGATTCTCAATCAAGATTTCGACAACGGACATTTGGTCACTTCCGCCATGGCGCACGGGAAAAGATTCGGGCACGAATGGCACAATTGGATCGGCGGCTTCTTCGGTTTCTTCGATCCCAGTCGCCAACCCGCGAGGATCAGTGTAAGGCAGACAAGAAAGAATAACCAAATCATTTTTCACTCCGTCTTGTCAGTATGAGGATCAGTAGGAGACATAAAAGAAAGAACATCCAAGGCATCATTCTGTATCCCTTTTCCGCCAAAATCTAGCCTCTTTCGGGATGCCGTCATCAGAAAGCTCCCGATATTTGAATGTCACTTTTTGCCCAACTTGAAAATGAACCCCTTGGAAATCGGACGGCATATCCACGCCGGGATGTTGCTTAGCGTGCTCATACATACTGCGAGCAGCAAAGCAGCGCTCCTTGTCTGTCAAGCCGGACAATTCGAGGCGCTTCCCCTCGTAGTTCAAAATCAAAGCCCCAATGCGGCCAAGATGTTTGGACCCTTTGTTAGTCTTTCGGCCGGAAGTGAAACCGGTCACGACGCCTTCGCCATCATTGAACGGTTTGTACTTTAGAATACCCCGATTCCGTTTTGGAATCCACTGTGCAAATGGGTCCCGAAGTACGACGCCTTCCCCACCCTTATCAAGCACTTGCTGCAGATGTCCGTCAACTTGCTTTGCAGCTTCATCAGTGATGTCGATTAGCTTAACTTGCCGGTGCAAGTAGCAAGCAGACATTGAGCTATTATCCAGTATCTTTTCCAAGAAATTCACTTCATCTTGGAAAAGAGAGCCAGGTGGTAGATAGCGGAAATCGCCACTGAATAAATTGAGGCGCTGTCGAACCCATTGTTCCATGAATATGAAATGAATGGATCGGTGCATATTGGTGTTCTTAATTTCCCCGGTCTGGAAGATGCCAACCAGGGGCGGACAAGAATAGACAGCATATTCGATCTGATCGACAAAACGCGGATCGGGAGTGTCACCGGCGCAAATGGAGCGGCAAAGTTGGAACTTACCGCGACCAGCCCATAACTCCCCGTCGAGCGGACAACAGGGCAATTGATTCAGAAACTCATCCGGAGCCATAATCGGATTACCGTAGCGCGACCACAATCCAGTGGCGACAGGCTTGATTTTCTTCTTGAGTTGATCGGTTTTTGGGTCAATAATACTGGCCCACGGAACGTCAACTGTTTTCATTCCTCGGGAGAGACCGCCGTCCCAAAAGCATCGAGTCCCATCAAGCTTTTCCGAAATGAACCGACCCGCTACATCGTGCTTGGCGGGATCGTATTTGTGGGCTAGTTGAAGAAATTCTCGTCTCACAGTCAGTCTCCTGTGGTATCCAGTCTGCTTCGCAACAACAAGGATTACCATCGCAGGGAGCCACGGGCGATGCGTTGCAAACGATACTGAGTTTTTGGTCGATAGATTGTAAATCGCGGCCGGCAGCTTTCGCCGCCATCAGACATTTGGGGCATTTGAGTTTCATCTGGCCATTCTTTCCATTGCCAGCACCCGCGCGGTTCGTGAAGCTCTGACTCGGGTGATGATCGAGGCAGGCGAGTGCTCCCAACCACCATCAGGTTCAGTCATGTGGGCTCGTTGAATAGCATCCTCCGGTGAGTTGTCGATGACAACGGCGGACCGGCCGGCAGAATTCAAGAGAACAACAAACTTCTTACCAGTGATGGCTTCAGTAAGCTCTCCGATTCTCTTTTTCAGATTCTTGACTTGTCGCTCCAAACATCCTCGACTACCCTTTTGATGCGGGTGATAATCGCCCGGGCAGGAGAAAGGCATTTCGGCGTGGCAACTCGCGACATAATTGCATTCGACGCCGCAGTCTGGGCAATGGACGATCGGGTAATCAGACATGTTGAACGAAGTCAGCAAGGATTGTAGGAACTGCCGTGTCAAAACCACTGAAGTCCATCATTCCCGGGTCATCGTGATCGGCGATGGAAAAACTGTTGCCTGCAAGTTGGAAGGCGGCCAGCTTCGCCGGGCAGCCGGACTTCTGCCGGTATTCTTTCAAAGCCTGGCACACATGAATCGGTCCTGACCATGTTTGACCGTCCGTGTAAACGCAGAAAACGCCCACATTCCATTTTCTTTGAATGGCGTGGTTGATCAGAGCCGCGCAATCAGTGCCGCCCCAGTTGTGCTTCCGGGCCTTAGTTGCGGCAATCTCCAGCGAATCCCCCGCTGTGATGCCTAAGTTCACTGGCCTGTCGCAAAAGCCCATAACGTGAGCATTTGGCTCTGTGCGAAGGGCGACCATTGCCATAACGGCGGCGGCCTCGCAACAAGAGATCGAAGCTCCGGCGCACTGGCAAGACATGGAAGCGGACACATCGACGCCAAGCAGGAAATTCTTGCCAGTCGGCTCGACCGCATCGAACCCGGCATAGAACGCCTGCATCAACGCATCAGTGATCTGTGGAACCGGGCTCCACGTCAAACTGCCGCGATCTCCCTGTCCTTTGGCATACTGACGCAGAGCGATCAGCGTGTTCAGCGGATGGAGTCGAGCAGCTTTGATAGCTTCTGCATTCAAAGCATCCACAACCAGTTTGGTTGGGGCCGACAGTGGTTCTAACAGACCGATAGCTGTCATTTTGCCGAGGTTGCGGACCATCGCATGAAGCGGCATTTTTTGAAGTAGCGCGTCCCACACCTGTTTGTCATTGAGCCAGATAGTCGGAAGATGTTCTCGAACCAAACCGAAATCGTCAATTAGCGTCACGATTCGGCACTTCGACGCCGTTTCTTGAGCCTCTTCCACGGCAATAAGAAACTGAGTTACATCGCCACTTGGTCCTGTACCGCGATGGCCCCACCAGTCGTCACGTTGCGTGACGTATTGGAGAATCTCATTGATCAATCCAATTGTCTGTGGATGCGCTTTTCGGAGTACATCTCGATGACTCCAGCCATTCCGTTGTCGGTATTTGGTGACTTGCATCGCTAGAGCTTTTGGTGATTGGACAGTATACCATCGAGAGACGGCATCACGGAGGCCGCGACCCCAGCCGCGAAACTGCTGCACATTGTTGCAGAAATCAAACAGATGTGTGCCAATACGGCACACATTATTCAATTTCGACAGTGCATAGCGGCGCGCTGCAACACTACCCATGCCGGCGATATACGCCAAAGCAAAGATTGCCGGATCGTTCTTGGGTGCCCGACCAGATGTGCTGATCTCAACTATCATATTCACCGCACGACGCGGGTCAATAGTCAGAGCTTCATCAATACAGACTACTGTCTCGATGGTCCGCTTCTTTTCGGTGGCGTAGTATCCTCCGCCTTCGTGTCCAAGAATCAGGAACCGATGGAGTCGAGTCCAGCAGTCTACTTGAAAGACAAAGCCTCCCGCTTCGTTCTGAACCTGTTGTTTTCCGTGTACAGGTTCAGATTGCGGTGTGACTTTGGTTGAGACGTGACGTGCATAATCAGCGGACATGACGTGTCCTTTCATAAAAGTCGGGCAAGTTAATGGCCATCGGAGAATTCATTGCGTGATAACCGATAGCCTTCGGCCCATTCAAATATGGTGCCGCTCAAAAGCTGTCCGGAAAGCTGCTCAGCTTACTCGGTACTGCGTCGAGCCGTCTTTCGCTGTGGAAGCCGATCCGCGAAGTGTTTCAATCTCCACACCGTCAGTGCGGAGATGGCTGAGTTGAACGGTGATGCTTCCTCGGGTCGCGCCGCGGCCGGTCTTCTTGCTGACTGCCTCGACAAGCTGGTCCATGGTAAATCGACGACCGGACTTGAAAATCACACTCAAAGCGTCGTACTGATTGAGTTTCTTAGTGGCCATTTGGCTCTCCTCTCAAATTAAGGGACAAAAATGGGGCAAGTTCACGTGTGTTGAAGTAGTGATAAGGTAACCAACACACTTCGGCCCCCCCGGCGTATTTCGGGCGAATTATTGTAAAACGGAGTTCTTAGCGGATAACCGTTCAACATCGGCCCGAAAGGAGCATCTGGTGGGACTCGAACCCACGTCCTTCCACAAGCAGTGCTCGTGTCTTGTTACTTTTTGTCTTTAAGAAGGGTGGTAAGGCGCGTGAACAATTCACTGCCTTCACCGCCGATCAATCCGGCGAGAGCGTCGGTAATGGTGCCACCGCCAATGATCCGCATCGGACCCATGGCTTGTGCTACCTTTTCAAGCAATTGCTCGTCGCCAAGCTGGCGAATGGCCGCAGCCAGATCACCGTTGGCGGCTTTGAAGCGGGCGACCACGTTAGCCGTCGTGGCTTCATCCTTCTTGATGCACAACTCTGCCGTATCCGTGCGTTGCTTCAATCCGCTTTCGTGGTTGGCGTTATCAGTCGCTCGTATCTGAGTCGCTTGTGCATCCTTCTCTTTCAACCGTCTCAAGGTTTCCGCAGCCTCTATCTCGGCTTCTATCCCTTGATCTGCCAGCTTCGCAAGGCCAAACTCTTGTTTCAGTTGGTAGACTTCATCTTCCAACCTGAGTATTGCCTTCTTATTCGTGGCTTCGGCTGTGGCGACCTCAAGCTGTTGAATAGTACGGTCGATTACAATCCGATTGGTCACGACTTCCTGCTGCTGACAGGCCAGCAAGCGACTAATCTCTGCATCGGTGATTATTACGTCAAGGATTTCCACGTCAGTGATAGTCATGCCATTCTCTTTGAACAGACGGGCTCGGTCTTCGCCTTCCATTTTCTTACCGAGAATTGTATCCCGGATGACGGTAACAGGATCAGCGTAGAAAACACGAATGGTATGGCGACGTGTCGCACCCTTGAGAAGAGAACGGCTGTGGTCGCAGAGGAATTTGACGTAGTTGTCGATGTCGAACCACTTTGTCTCGTCGCTCTTGAAACTGACACGATAGGATAGCTTCAAATCGACATTCACGCCGTCACTCGTCTCGACGGTAACGATGTCACTGACCTTGTTGTTGGCTACTTCAAGGTAGCCGGTTGTCAGCAGTTTGTCCGTAGTCTTTGGCTTACCGGTGCTAAGATGCAGCGGGCTCACGGTCTCATCGTAATCAAGGGTCACAACTTTCGGACCGACTTCAACACGACGCTTGCCGTCAGCTTTGACTAGCAGCACAGCAGAGCCCGTCCAGACCTTTAATGTTGGAGCGCCAGCGAAGCGGTCATCCAGCGTGACGCTGTGCGGCTTCGTGTAGGTAGTCTTCCGTCTGATCTGGTCAGGCAAGGCGGCTTGGGCAGCACTCGAACGAGCGGAGCGGGTTAGCCCCTCGCCTCCACTGGTCTGGTCAGAGAAGTGAGCCGCCATCATACTTTTGGTCAGTGCCTCTTTGTCTTCGCCGCGATCAATTTGGAACTGACGCAATGTCCGGTTGTACTCCAATGAATCCTGATTGCCAGGGTACATCAGAAGCGATTCGGCGTCACTCAGAACACGAGTGACAAACACTTTGTCGATTGGATTCAGCAGGATCATATCGGGTCCGTGCCGGGTCACAATCTCGCCAGTGTTCTTGTCCATCACGTAGCGAGCTTGACCAGCGCTGACCGCTGTCGCGTAGTGAACCAGGTTTTCACCGTATCGCACAATTGAGTGCTCTTCACGTGGGTAGTAGATCGGGTGCGTTGCGCCAGTGATAAAGACTTCATCACCTTCCTTGAAGGCGCGTTTCTCAGTCACAACTTTACCGTCCGCGCTGACAACAGGCCACACTTCGTAGGTGTAATTGCGGTTGATCTTGATATGCAGACCTTGAGTCGGTGTCAATTCGATAGGCTTGAACTTGATGCACCCGCCTTCCTCAAAGAACTCTTCAGTCGATTTCGGGAACACGATTTGCGGGCCGGGCTCGTATCGCTTGTTGCCGTTCGAGTCTACCAGAATAGCATACTCGGACATTTCAAGCGTGAGTGCGTCACGAACGTATTCACCCTTCTCGGTCGGGATGACTTCGACACCGGTTGGCGGAATGTAGAAGGACACGTCCTTGATAATGAGTAGCGTGCCAAGTGTGATGTCCAATTCTTCGAGGGCTTTGGTGGCAACTCCCTCCTCAGCATCGTCCTCCATTTTGACAATCGCATCACTCCAATTGGCAACAGCGGCTTCCTCGTCATAGATGCGGACCAAGAGGTATTGGTCAGGACGAAGATGGTGACCACCGATCAAGGTGGCTGCCTGCTGGGGCCATGGTGCAAACTCGATAGGACCGGGCACGACAATCTTCTGCCCGTGAAGTAGATCAGGAGTGGACGTGTTGTTGCTCGCTGGGACCGGATGATCCAAACCACCGCTCTTCTTGGTTGGACTCTCAAGAACGAGGTATTGACCCTTCTTCGCTGACACGCATTGAGCGGCTGCGTCCTGAAGATTCGTCTCGGTGAAGTGACCCTCACTGAACAGAATGGGTCGCAACTGACCAGTTTGAGTTACCACAACCGGTCCGACGAAAGTCTGAACGTTCCCCTTTGTGTTGTCTTGTAGAAACGCAAACTCCCCTGGATTCAGAATGAGTTCGTTGCTGCTGCGACTTTTTGCGGGTCGTTCATCATCATCGTTGTACATGGTTCTCTTTCTTCAACAAGGTGTAGCAAAATTGTATTTTCGGGCGAGGGGTTTGCCGGACGGAGTTGTCATTAGTAGAGATAACCATCCGACTTCGGCCCGAAGGAGCGCCGACGGGACTCGAACCCGCAATCTTTCCTAGCAGTGCTCAATTGTAAGCGTTTAGTAGCCCCTCCACATGGTCCAGGGTGGCTTCTTCGGGCTCGGGGTCCAGGGCCACCCGTAGAAGTTGTTCAATCTCGTCGGTTGTCAGAGTAAGTTCGCCTCGATCTGTCTTACGGCGTTGTGGGCAGCCTGTATCAACCGGTACGCTCACCGTCCGGCTATGAACCTGGAGACCAGGCCAAAAGGCGGCTCTTTCTACCCAATCAGCGGGAATAAACTCGATTTCGCGGTATTTAACCATATTTCTCTCTTTCTAAGGGTAAGATCGTCAACGGCGCTCTCAACCCGACAGGGATTCTTGAGATTTTCTTAATTTTTCTCGAAATTGTTGAAGGGTTTTATGGACCTCATTTCTGGAATACTCGGTTGCCTCGATAATTGCCACTGGTTTCTTACCGGCAAGATAGTAGGTCAGAATCTCTCGCTCCCGCTCAGTGTCGCAAAGAGACAGAAAGAATTCATGGATGTCAATCTTGGCAAATTTCGGGTCATCTTTGGCCAGAATATGTTCCGGTACCCGGTGATACGAGTCCACATAATGGGTAATCTGATAGTGCGCAACTTGACCACGCCCGCCTTTCGGCCCAATCAGTTCAGTAATAAGTGCATTCCGAATCGTGGTGATGAGGTAGTTTCGTATCGGCCTAGCGACTTCCCCATTCTCCGTTAGGCGGTCTACAGCTTGAACCAGTGCCAGCATTCCCTCGCCGATCAAATCGTCGCGGAGATGTTGAAAATTTGCCCAAAGGAGGAGAGTTCGATCCACCGTCACGTAAACAAGACGTTGATTCAATACAATCAACTCGTCTCGGGCCGAAGTGTCACCGGCAATAAGCCGCGTGACGAGAATTTCATTTTGCATGTCGAGATCAACTTTTTTCATTGGACTCTCCTATCAAACCGCCAAGCAGTATTAGCGTAAAAGTTCCGCGCCTCGCATTCTCGAACCGAGTACAAAAACGCATTGCTACTTGGATCAAGAATAGTCCCCTTGTCAAATGCGACAGCATGATTACGCTGAAACTGTATTGTAGTTGGGGCAAGCCGGCCGGTAATAACTCCGAAACAAGTCAAAATAGTGTTGTTGAAAATGCTCCAGTTCTTTTCCTCAGTGTCGCCGTGGAAAACAGTCACGTTTTGATACGTTCTGCGCGTTACTGGGTCGATAGCCCGTGGCGAGCTTATCTGGGGAAATAATTCGATTGGCGTAACAGTGAAATTCTCTTCAAGAGCTATTAAAATCAACTCTTGAATGTGGATTCCTCGATAGCAATATGGTACTGGGAGATTCGGAAATGCAAATGTCTTCCATCTACCACCAATGCGCATCAACAAATTCTCTGCCGACATGTCAAGAGCCATAGCGAACGATGTCAAGATGCACAAACCAGGTTCAGGGGATCGTTGCAATTTCATTCCAATTTTTTCAGTCTATGGCCCACGGATCAAGGGGCTTATCTTTACTCTCAGGGTCTTGCTTTGCCTTCCGGCGGTTCTTCCTATGCAACAGCTTCTTGAACCACCTCTTCAGATTCGGAGCGCCGAGCTTCCGACAAGTTCGTTTCCAAGCATTCTGTTGACTCATTCAATTTCCTCAAGCATCTGGTCAATCTCTTCTGGCGTCGGCAGCTTCCAGCTTTTCTTCACGTAGCTTCGCCAGTTGGGCGGCTGGAACAGTTTGTCGTATTCTTCTTGCGTGCCGGCGGTCATTATCCAGATACCAATTCCTACCCGTTCCCACAAGGGCCATTTGAATTTCTGGGCTTTGGTGAAGGTATAGCTCTCCGGATTCTTAGCATCGACCCACCTTTCACCCCACTTCTTCTGATGGAAACAGTATAAATCAGGGATACCCACTTGAAACGCGGACCCGTGCATGATCTCGACGTGCCAGTTGCGCTGCTCCAGCATCTCCTTAATGTCTCGGCGAATATAAAATTCGGGGCCGGGTCCCTTTCGTTGGCTCATAGCCTCGGAAGCGATCTAATCAAACCCCGATCCACATGCTTGTCGAAATTGAGAATCATGTCCAAAGCATATCGACTGATCTGAACCATTCCGGCATAGTTCAATGAGCCCGGCGTATCAGTTGGTCTGTGATATCGATTGTGTGCGCCTGTGAATATCCACACAAAAGGAATTCCTCTTCGCTGGAATGGAGCGTGATCGCTTGGCCCTGCTCCACGTCGAAATGAGATCGCTTTTGCCCAAGGATACCTTTTGAACAGCGCGTGGAAAATCGCTTCGGGATCAGCTTTAGTTATACGGAGATTCCCGACCATATCGAAGTTGACCATAAAATCGCACTGCTCGCACATGTTCCTCGCATAGTAATTGGAACCTATCATGCCGTATTCCTCGGCATCGAAGAAGATGTAGCGGATCGTGTGTTTGAGTTTTCTCTTATTCAAGTGTCTAGCCATTAAGAGAACCATTGCGCAACCCGAAGCGTTATCATCGGCTCCCGGTGAGGTTGACACACTGTCGTAGTGGCTTCCAATGATGAATACTCTGTCCGTCCGCCCCTTCTGGATACCGATAATGTTTACGCCGGACGAGAAGTTTTGTCGTTGTACTTCAAGACCGAGTCTCCTCAACTCGTTTTCAATGTAAGAACTAACTCTCCGATTTGCTGTGCTGCCATTCGGACGGGAAACAGCGATCTGTTTGACATCCCTCACCAGGGAGGAGTGAGCATTGATTGGTTGAGGCTGGGGTTGCAGCTTGGGCTGTGGCTGTTCGCAGCCAACGCAAAGAAGCAGGATCAGCAACACTAAACTTCGGAATTTCATTGGTTTGGGTCCTCTTTTACTCAGTCCACTTTCCATCAATCCAAATGACGATTTTTACAAGGCGGCTTGCTTCTCGATCAACGCGGGTGATTCTTATGGATCGCGGTTGTCGAGTCCCCTCAATTTTTCGCGCATAGTCATAAGCATTTACTTTAACGATCACCGCCTGAACAAGTTTGGAGCCGGTAATCTCGGGGTGCGAACGCCGGAATAAACACAAAAAGCGACGTTTGACATTCTCCCATTTGTATACCAAACGAAATCGCTTTAACACTCTCCACTTCCCGGTGCTAAGGTTCTTTTCTTCAACCTGGTAGCTATCTACAAACATCGTAGTTCTTTCAGTCTTGCTGCACACTCTGGACACTGACCGGTGTATCCGAGCGGACAGACATTGGTTGAATCGTAACGGTATTCTCCGAAGTATTTGATCTCGGCTCGACGCCTTGCTTCAACCGCTTCATCAAAATCGTCGAAGAGGCTGAGATGCTTTCGCTTTCCGTTGGTATGGATATAAGCCTCCCACTTGCCTGCTTTTTTATGCCAACTGACACCTCTCACTCCCGATGTGCTATCTGTTCGTAGTCCACTATTAGCTGTTTGCCCGTTTCGACTTGCAAGTCGCAGATTCACTTTTCGGTTGTCGCAGCCGCAGGTGTCGATGTGATCAACTTCGCGTCCACGCTTCCAGCGCTTGTGACGCTTCATAACAGCGACCTGCATCCGGACTGTTTTCCGTTTTGGCCCGAGTGTCTTTCGCATTGCGTAGCCGGTTTTCGCCTTTTTACCGCGCCAATAATGCCAATTCCATTTCGACAGCCAATCAAAGTCTTCGTCGTCAACGATGGCTAAGCGGTCTTGTGTTAGTTCAATCAGTTTCATTTTTCGTAAGTAATGGTGACCATATCATCCTCGTTGCCGGTTCCACTCTTATCAGCCCATGAATTTGCTCGCTTACACCATTCCATACCTATCAGTGGAACGTAGCTCCGGAAAGATTCAACGCTCTCGCGGACTGCCTCGGCGACTGCATCGACCATGCGAGGTTGATTGACGCAGATAACTTCGTCGTGAACATTCATCACGGCCACCAGGAACTCGTGGACACCGGCCGGTTGAAGTTCCCAGATTTTACATTGGACAGATTTTGTGATTTCGGCTCCAGGACTTTGGATTTCATGGTTCGCAGCCGCTCGCATATTGCTCGCCTGTAAAGCGAAGGATGCTCCATAGAGTGCTGACTGAACTGCCCCGCCCGCAGTCTGCACTCTGTCACGACGACACACCTTCACACCTTTGCCAATGTCCTTCCAATGTTGCGGGGGCTTCTGCGCTAGCCCGAAGAGGGCCTTACAAATTCGGTTTTCCAAAGTGAAGTAACGCCGAAAGCCCAGCATCGTCTCGGCGAAATCAGCCGCATCTTTCCAAATGACTTGCGTCCCGAGGCCGCCGGGCTGGGTCATGGAACAGAATGAATCGCTTACCCGCTTCCGCCACGCCCCGACGCCCTTGTATTTTCGACCGAATGTTTCAATGGCATTGATAGCATCTTCTTCCTTAACGCCGAGTTTGTTGATCAGCGTCAGGTGATTGCCGCCATACAGAATCGACCCAAAGAATCCTTGCTTGCCCTTCGTGTACAAGTCGTTCTCGGTGCCATCCGTCGCCATAATCTCTTGGTATGTTTTACCGGGATACAATGCTTGACCAAATAAAGCGTGAATCTTCTTTTTTACTAGTCCCGTATTCCCGCAATTAAAGCACCCAGTCCCGCCGCATTTGTGACAAGATACTTCACTCATTAACTCATTACGCAAATCAATATCATTGCAAACAGCGTCGGCGATCGTCACCTCGAATGCCGAGAAGTCACCGATACTCAGAACATAGCCGTCCCAGGCCAGGGGAAACTTTCCTCGGACTTCTTTCGTATGCTTGATGCCTTGAGCGTTCAAACCGTCGCCGCCGCTCATCCGCGACGAAAGAGCACCAATGACGTTGAAAGACGCATGAAACTTGCCGGCCCGAAGCAACTTATTATAAAGTTCTACTTCTTTCCCGGCGATCTTAACCGCCAAAATCTCTTTGGCGCGGACAGCGGCGGGATGAATCCCGGTATCAACGGTTCCAGTGCCAAGACATCTTACGCAGGAAGGATCAATCTCTGAGACGCAGCGTGTGCAAGGTTCCGCTTCCGCGAGTGCCCAAGTACCGATGGCTTCGATATTGACCTTCTTCGTAGAATCCTCAAGAATGATCGCTTCCATTTCATCCATGCAGGCTGTGATGTACGCTCGTACCTCGCTCGGCTTGTTGGTATTGACCGGAGAGTTATCGACAATTTGACGCGCGCGTTTCATCAAATCTCGAAGACCAGGCTTATCAATTGCAAATCCGTGCCAACGAACGGCGGCGACCATACAAGTCAAGAGGGAGTCATTGTCATTGACGCTAGGATACCCGAAGTGCTCATCAAGAAGTCGGAGATAAACCACATCATCCGTAGCGTATATCCGCGCATCAGCATTATCGGCCCAGTGTTCGATGGTCTCGCGGATTACACCTGGCCATGAATGACCAACAGGCTTTAATTTACCGTCTTTCCCTTTCGCACGAACTACCCAATTCTCGTCGAGATTAGAGATTGACAATGCAGTCGGAGAGAAACCCAACTCTTTTGGCCGAGTAGCTGGCTCGACATCTCTGTAGTGAAACTTTGGCTTCCGCTTCAAGAGATACTCAGCCAGATACTTCAGACCGCCAGCCGGATTGAATTTTAACACAACATCTTTGAAGTGCTCGTCGATGTCGCCATACCGGTCAGTGCGATCAAATACTTTCCACTTTGGAGCATTCACGTCGTGCGATTTAGCGAAATAAATGTTGTCGAACTGAACTCGCGCTTCGAGTTCATCCGCAAGTGCATCGGCCATGACTGTTGGCACACGGTTAATGCGCACATTATTGCGGCTCATAAGGGACTGCATCGGGCCTTTACGACTATGAAGAAGTAGATCAAGGGCTCCTGCAGGTTTGATACAGGGGCCATTTTGACCTTTGGGTTCAAGAAGAGCTATCTCGTCGATATGTTCTTCGGGGACCCAGTTTGGGTCGCAGAGTAGAAAGATGGTGTACAACTTGCAAATGTGAAACCAGTCAAACACCAGATTGAAGGCGACGATTGTATGTGTACAGAACCACTCGATCAGTCGCAAGGTTTCGTGAACTGGTCGCTTCCAGATGTCAAAGAGAATGATTTCGCCATCCTCAACGGCATATTGGAGCAATACCGGCATCCCGAAGAGCCCGCAGGTTTCGCTATCCAAATATAATTTGAGCGCACTCATGTGTCTCTCTCACCACCAGGGCCGCCCGCCATATTGCGGGCGGCCCTGCCTCACCGTCCTACAGCACCTCGACCGTAATGCGAAGTTTTACGCCTTCGCGCACTCCGTCCGGCACACCTTCGACCGGTCGCAACTTCTTTTCACGAAGCTTCTGGAGATTATCATACATTGTGTCAAATTCGGCTCCACTTGGGAAACCCAATTCGTTGCAAATCTTCGCCTCCAGTCGCTTCTGAGTGATTGAAACAGTCTCCGAGCCGTCAGTAGCAGCGTTCAGATCGTCAATCAAAACATGCTTGGAATCCTGCTCTCCGACAAAGTATGCCAAAGACACATCGCCTTCAATAACAAACAGTGTGGTTTCAGCCATCATTTCACCTCTCTTTAGAATACGTCGAACTTCCACTTCTTGCCGTCAGTCTCGCCTCTGATTGAAGCGTGAGTAACAAGCTTGCTTTCGTAGTTGCCATTCCGAAAGACCAGCATCATTTTCAAATACTGACCGATCCAGTAATTGATCTGTGTTTTCTTGTCATCCGAAAATGAGTGTGTCAACACTCCAAGAGTGTGATTCTTCATTCGCGGCTCTGTGCCAGAGATTTCAACTACCCCGCTTTCGGGCCTTTTGACAACCATCTCGAAGAGGTGATTATCCTCGGTCTCGACCATGATTGTCGTACCGATCTTCTGTTTTGTGATGTCTACGCCGATTTCAGTGGTCATGCGGTTTCTCCTCTACAGGTATGATCGTCAAATAGACCCACCATCCGACACTTTTTCCAGGTCGGAAATCAAATTTGTGGAAGTAATCGTCCCAGCGCACCAAGCGGCGACCCGAGTAGGGAGCCCGTCGATCCCCAGAGAGAACATTCTGTCGATCATTTCGCCAATCTCTGCCTTCGTTCGCCTGCTGTCGGCCACGGCGCGGCCCCGATGGAAGTCCTTTCGCACCTTCTTCACTTGATCTGGGCCCTCCTGAGCGGCCTCCAGGAGACGCTGAGTGATTCTCTGAGCGGATTGGGGGTCCCCTCGATAAGCAAGCACAGTATCAAGGTCACTTTGGGCCAGCCGGCCAGAAGCGAACATCAACTGAGCCTCATGGGGGAGGTCCAGAAGCCCCACTCGACGATACACCCATGCGCGGGGTCTCTTTATTTCTCTGGCGATCTCGCCTATCGTCTCACCCTGGGGAAACAACTTTTTGATCCCTTGAGCCTCTTGCAAGATATTCAGGTCTTCGCGCTCCAAATTCTCTACGAGGTTCAGTCTATGAGCCTCAAATTCAGAGATGTCCCGGTCAGTTATCATCGCCGGGATTTCAGCCATGCACAGTATTCGACATGCCGCGAATCGGCGGAAGCCGGCAACCAGTCTATACTCGAATTGAGAGACTTGAGTCCACGGTTGAACAATTACTGGGAATTGCAGTCCTATGTCGCGGATATTCTCCGCGAGTGAAGATACCGAATTCGGTGCGAACCGCCCGCGACAATTGAAATCTGGATCAACCCAAATCTTGGTTATTGAGATTCCATACGCAGTGTATGCAGGTAGGTTTTTCACGATTCAGACCTCTATTCCTGTGAAGTTCGGTTCAGGTCTTCCGTGTATCCAATCGTAGACGCCAACATTACCGTCCAAACCAATCTTCACAAAGCTACATACATTTTCAGCCCAAGTGCCAGTGTTAAAGACCTGCAACGGCAATGTTTGTTGGTACAATTGACCCGCGCTGTGCGTGTGTCCTGATACGAGAACATCGTATTTGTTCAAATACTCACACAGCCGAAGATTCATAACTTTCGCCCGATTAGGCTTACGGAGAATCCAGCGAACAAAACCTAGTATCCGCTCAATACGCCCTAGCGTTTGATTCTCGATCGTCAGGTATTTATTGTACATCGGCCCGCTGTTTCGGTCCTCTTTGAGACCAGTGTAAATAGCCGAGATTCGGCCTAACCCCGGTGTGTCATTGGCACAATAACGATCCACCTCGTGGCCGTGGATTATATGGATTGACTTATCACCGAGTTGAACAGTATGACTTGCCACCATGTTTCGGAAAAATGGATGTGTCAATCCCACTCCGGTAGTGGAGTGGCTGCGAAAGTTCACTAAATCAGCATCATGGTTGCCCAAGATGTAGACAGCTTTCATTAAAGCAAGTCGATTTAGAAACCGGGGGCGGGCTGTAAGAACTTGACTCACGTTGCTTTGCCACAGTTCAAAGAGATCGCCAGCAATTACAAGCCGACCATTTTCTCCCTCGACATAATCGAGAAAGGACATAAACTCTCCCATTCGACACCCATTAGACATGTGGGCAAAATTGTCCCTCATACCCCGGTCACCGAGATGCAGATCAGACACTACGTAAACCCGCCGGGGAATCTCGTGCAGCGCGGGTTGGACAGGTTTCGGCGCGGGTAATTGGCCCCAGCGTGCCGGATCGGGAATATCAAATTCAATCGCTGGCGCCGCAGTAGATACTTGAACTTCTGGCATGGTCGGTGTTATCTCCGGGTAAAACCACTCGTTGACGCAACATTGAAGCTGACGCTCAACCTCTTCGAGATCGGTATCCACTTCAACGTTTCTGAACAAAACGTTAGCTTGAAGGTCCATCTGTTACTCCAAAATCGTCTCGGCACGAGTGACTGCATCACCCCACTTTACCACAAGTGGACCATCCCAGCCTTCACCTTCGCGCTCACGGATGTCGTAAATCATATCACCTAGATCGCAGACATCAAACAAAGCTTTGAGTACATCAATAGCAGCGTCACCTGGCGACTGTTGACCGAGATCAACAAAGACAGACGGGAGTCGGGTTTGGATGTCACGTAAAATGGCAGAGAAAATGTCACGAATCTCCCACTGCGCGTGTTTGTTTAAGGCTCGCTCCATAAACACATGTCGCCATTGCCTCAAGTTGAAAGTGACGGCCAGTTCAGTTTTTGTGGCATTTGGAAGCACGAATCGAGCGTCCTCGGGCCGGATGCCATCATCAAGCTCGCATTTATACTCGTAGTACGCGCCATCCATTAGCTCAACCCACCGGCATTGGCGAAAACTTAAAGTGCCCTCTAACTTAGTTTCAAGGTCGTCCATTAAATAATCACCAGGCGGAAGTCCAATGCTGGGCGGGCAGATGACTTGCAAACTGTCATTCTTGCCGTAGTTGCAATACCGCATCGATTCCTGACTATATGCTGCAATTCTATGCCGCACCAATTGATGACTCATTGCCCGACTACCGATAACAATAGCCGTAACTGAGGCGTGTTCCAGTACGCTCAAATGCTGACTCTTCCGAATTTTCTCAACAAACATATCAGCCGAGCCGGGAGTGATTTTCTTTTCGGATTTGTAACAAATCCGACCGCAGCGTTCGACATGTTCCACAAGAAAAGGAAACATGTCAAGCGTGGTCTTGGGCCAGTAGAAGGTGGGTTCAATTACAGTAATCATGGGCGCCAAATTTCTCCATCAAAAAGATTCTCAATGCCGCCAATTTTGCCATCATAGAGCGTGTAACTGACGCCATTGCTTTCAAGAATGTTAATGCCAAGAGCTACTTCTTCACGCCACCGATCCGGCGTCTTATCAAACGCTTGTTGGTGAGCGATCACCAATTGGATACCGGAGAGAACAATGCCGCGAGCACAATCCGAACAACAAGCCCACGGGCAAACCATTGTTTGACCAACAAGCGGGACACCAGCGAAAGCGGCTTTGTAGATGGCGGCCCGCTCCGCGTGCTCAGTGAGCTTATACTTGAGTGGGCGTTCATGGTTTTTCGGATCAAGAGCCATGTCTGGGTGAATAAACGCATTGGCACCGCTGACAAGAATTTTGCCATTGTTGTCAATTATCACCGCACCAATCTTAGTGCTGGTATCGGTACTCTCTTTGAAAGCCACCTCGTAAGCAGTGAGTATCAAGTCCCGGAAAACCGGATTCGATGTTTTAGTCGCCACAACTCCCTCCTCTCAAATCACAAATGTTAGTTGCCTCTTCAAGTATCTCCGCGCCTTCATGGGCAATCGCCTCTTCATAGGGGACCGGTGTCAACGGTTGCCCGGAGCGACTGCCATCGGGATAGCATGTGATACCTCGAAGCTGAGGTAGGTATCGCATGAGCATGGAACCGAAAGGGCGTATCGTGCATTGATTATTCAACTCACTGCCGTAAGCGGGTAGATTGATCGTACTACTGATGCAGTGATCGACGTAACCTTGCATCCAAACTTGGAAAGCCACCCGCTTCTCGACATCCTGTGCAAGCGTATAAGCGTCGTCAATCTTACTCGGATCAACTCCGCTCTCGATCAAACGGCGAGCACATGGATCAACAACATATTGAAAAAAGTGTTGCTCGCCTTTCAGGTACCGTCGCTTGTAGGCGACACAAAAAATCGGCTCGATTCCGCTAGTAGTCTCGGCTACGATCGAAGTGGTGCCGGTAGGCGCGATGGCTCGGGTCTTTTTCGGATGACTCAACTCCCACTCATCAGCCCATTTGTTAGCTGATCGGCCGGACTTGGCATACGCCGCCAGCCATTCTCCCAACTCTTCATCCGGAGCATAAGGCCGCCCACGCTGGAGAAGCCATTCCGTGACTCCCATCAAGCCAAGACCGAGCCGACGATTCTTACTGCGAACTCTGTCTACATCGCTGTAAGGAACATCTGAGTAAACTGTGCCCGCCAAAAGAAACGCCATCGCAAGATCAATGATGGTTTTGAACTCATCAAGACTCTCGACTCGTGCTAAGTTGATTGAGCCGAGATTACAAATATCATCCGTGTCTCGGCTAGACAATTCTCCGCAAGCATTGCGAAGGGTCTCATTGGTATTCTTTCCAATGTCAACACTGAAACCCGGCTCCCCAGTCCGGAGCATCTGTTCAATAACTGCCCAATAGACACTGTGCGCTAGCGCATAGTGCTCGTGCTCATCATCCTCGTAGGCTTCAAAGAACAGATCATCCAATTGGACACTGATATTCGTGAAGTCCAGAGTCGCAGGGAAGCTAAAGTCTTTAGCCTTTAGCTCGCAAATTACCTCGGGCCAATTCTTCAGGCGAATGAATCGGTGAACGTCAGGATGATTCCAACGCAAGCCGGCCCAAATTGCCGACCTTCTGTTTCCGCCTTGCATAATTCCCCGACCACATTCATTGAGAATCTGCATCAAGGAAAGCGGGCCCGTTGCCGTGCCGCCAGTCTTGCGAATCGGGGAGCCTTCACATCGAATATCAGAATAATCAACTCCGATCCCCGCACCCGACATCAGAGCCATGCTTGCCTTCTGCAGCAGTTCCGACCAGCCCTCTCGACTATCGTGAACCTTAAGCATGAGACAATTTTGGCATTGATGGTATTGCCGTCCCGACGCATAGAGATAACGCCCTGCCGGGATAAATTTTCGTTCGATGATAAATCGACGAATTTCCTGGGCGAGTTTCTGCCGCATATCAACGCCAACAGCCCGCATAACATTCTTCGTCACACGGTCTGCTATTTCTGGCCACATTTCTTTTCGATCATCGACATCATGGGCATAGGTCCGATCCATGATATTTTGTGCGAAGACCGACATTTGTCCCGCTTCTTCTGTCATAGTAAGTTACTCTCAATTTCCTCTTCAGTCCAAACAAACTCAGTCCCATCCGAAACACGAAGTCCTAGATGATGCACGGGTCCCGAGCACCACGGTGACACCTGATGGAACTCATCGGCCGTTCGGCCGTCCTTCAGAATGTGGCGATGTAAAGGAAACTTGTCGCCAAACATTCCGCAGTAAGAGCCAATCTGTTTCAAGCTGCGAGGAAACGGTCGCTCGCAATGTTCGCAAACTTCCTGTGACACTTCATGCTCTTTAAGAAAAGCCTCAGCGGCCAACGGAAGCCCAATAAACTGATCGCATCTGATTCCCATAGTCACTCCTTAATAAAGGCGTCGGCAAAAGTGCAAATCATATCGTGATCGTTTCATCAGTACAGATCACAGAAATACGAATCTGTTTGAAGGCTTCTTTGAATTTTCGAGCCAGTATCAAAGCGTGTGCCTTGATAGTCTCTACATCCAAAGGAAATCGCGGGTAATTGATGAGACCCACCAGAACGCCAGGTTCCCGACCATGGGAGTAAATGAACACAGTGTCCGTGAGCGTGACACAGAGACCTATTTCATCAACATACTCCCGGCATAACGCTGCCACTTCCAATAGGTGATGCGTGATACCATCATAAGACTCACGTAAGCCGCAGCAAATCGTGGCTTGATAAGTAGGCACAGTATCCATGATCACTCCTTAGTAAATGTGATACATCCTGGCGTTGGCTAATGTCATGTCTGAGTCTTCGTCAAGTCGGCGTCGAACCCGGTGTTGGTTAACTCGCTTCATTCGCTTCGCCGGGCCCCGACCGTTCTGATTGCGATCTCGGTCTCGACGCTGTTTTATCCGATGTCTCATCATTGATTCTCCGTAACGCCTCTACGGTTTCGGCTCCGTCGTCTCACTAGCCAACATGCAACCGCACGTTGATCGCCAGGTATCTTTGAACTTTCTACCTGCGGCTATCTCCGCCCTAAGTTTAGATAACGGGTACGATTTAGTCACTTTACCCCGCCGGTCCTTAAGAACAGTAAACCCTGTTCGGTCGTAAAACACTCGCTCCCTCTGTTCACAATACTCAAAATGCTCAGGATCATCATTTAAGAGACCCGCCCACTGAGCTTGTCCAGCCAGAACACAACCTCCCTTACAATTGTCATGGGTGTATCCCAGATTGTATGCCATCGACTCCGGCAAACCGTACCGCTCCAGTTCAGAAACCAGTTCACATTCCGTCAGTTGCGGCGGAGCATTTAATGGGTATAACATTTGATACGGCTCTAGCTTGCTGGCCAACCGCTGTTGCCGCTCCTCTTCTTCCCATGACATACCGGCAGCCACTAGAACTTCGTGTGGCAAAAACATAGAGCGAGTAAAATTATCGAGTGGCTTTTGCTTTAATTCCACACTTGCCTTACAGGCGCCACGCATTCGCATTACTCCGTGCTCATCAAACACATCCCAAATGTCCTTCCCCTGATTCAGTCTAACGATTGTGACGCCACTTACCGACTCCAAAGCATCAACCAGTGCATAATTCCCGTCAGACTCGCAGCCAGTGTCAGCATTAACAAGCGTTACCCTGCTGGAACCGTACCATTCGAGGCAACGCATGGTCGCAATAGACGAAGCCGCGCCTCCCGACACATGACAACAAACATGGCGGTCACCAATATCGGGAACGGATTGGGTATAGTCTATAGGAATAACCTGTGAGCTTAGCATTAAAATCCCCTAGAATTTATTGAAATACCGTGACAAACAGAAATCGAGTTGTACGTCATCGAATTCGCCGCCAATCTTGAGCACCGTGGTACTATTACGTGGAATCCCGTAGATCATTCCATTCGGAGCCAAGACGCCGCCAATCCACTTACTGTAACCGCTGAAACTTCCGAATGTAGTCACTAAATCATCAGTTGGGTCAATTTTCAACACCGGAGTGCTACCAAAAGGAATCCCGTAGATCATTCCATTCGGAGCCAAGACGCCGCCGGCCCACTTATCAGTACCACTGAGACTCCCGAATATAGTCACTGAATCATCAGTTGGGTCAATCTTGAGCACCGTAGTGCTACCAAAAGGAGTCCCGTAGATCATTCCATTCGGAGCTAAGACGCCGCCAATCCACTTAGCGGCACCGCTGAGACTTCCAAATGTCGAAACAGTATCTGTAGTCGGATCAATCTTCAACACCGAAGTGCTATTGTACGAAATTCCGTAAATCATTCCATTCGGAGCCAAGACGCCGCCAAGCCACTTACTGACGCCTGAGAGACTTCCGAATGTCGAAACAGTATCCGTAGTCGGATCAATCTTCAACACTGTAGTGCTATCAAAAGGAATCCCATAAATCATACCATTTGGAGCCAAGACGCCGCCGCCGGCCCACTTATTGGTACCACTGAGACTTCCAAACGTACTCATAGTATCCGTAGTCGGGTCAATCTTGAGCACCGTAGTGCTATCATACGGAAACCCGTAGATCATTCCATTCGGAGCTAAGACGCCGCCAATCCACTTAGCGGTACCGCCGAAACTTCCGAATGTCGAAACAGTATCCGTAGTCGGATCAATCTTCAACACCGAAGTGCTATTGTATGGAATTCCGTAAATCATTCCATTCGGAGCCAAGACGCCGCCAAGCCACTTACTGACGCCAGAGAGACTTCCGAATGTTGATGCTTTCAGATTAGTTTGTAAGTAAGCCCGTCCCCATCGACTATTGAAAGCTTTTTTAACTTGTGTCCAATTGTTAATGTTCTCAAACCACAGAGGAAAAGAAAGAAAATCCGAAACCAACACATCCCAGTAATCTGTGTTAGGTGGTTGCTGATTAGTATGCGCCACAATACAAATATAGGCGGCCCCATCCAAAGCAACAGCGTCATCAATCTCGTAAGCGTGACTGGAATCCCATGTCCCGTGCCAATTTAAGCCTTTAGGTCCTGTCGGACCAGTTGCACCATCACCACCAGTCGCGCCCTGATCACCAGTTGCTCCTGTGTCGCCAGTCGCACCATCATCACCTTGTGGACCAGTGGCTCCACTCGGGCCAGTTGCACCATCATCACCAGTCGCGCCCTGATCACCAGTTGCTCCTGTGTCGCCAGTCGCACCATCACCTTGCGGACCTGTTGCGCCCTGGACACCTGGCGAACCGCCTCCACCACCTCCGGTCATGTATCCAGCTTTTACTACAACACGCCACGGATAATGCGGTGGTTCTGATGTTGTTTCTCGAACAGTTTGATAAAGGGTCCCTTTGTAAGTAACAAGTTGATGAGGGCAGTAAGTTTGTCCATGCTTCCAAACTACTATCTCAATTGATACTCCTGAGTCACCTTTAGAACCTACAGAACCAGACTCACCTTGCGAGCCTCGTAAACCCATAGAACCAGTTAAACCAGGCACACCTTGAAGTCCTTCAGGACCGCGCAAACCCAGTGGGCCAGTTGCGCCCGTCTCGCCAACTTCACCTTTAAGACCGACACCAGGAAACCCCGTCTTACCTTGGAGACCTTGGGAACCAATTTCTCCCGGCTCGCCTTGGGGACCAGTTAAGCCAACTTCTCCCAACTCGCCTTTGGGACCGGCTTCTCCCAACTTGCCCACGGGGCCAGCTTTCCCCGACTCGCCCCGGGAACCAATTGTACCAGTCTCCCCCGTTTCGCCTTTGGAGCCGGATTCTCCCGACTTGCCTTTGGAGCCGGCTTCTCCCGGCTTACCCTCGGGGCCGACTTCTCCCGGCTTACCCTCGGGGCCGACTTCTCCCGGCTCACCCTGGGAACCGGCTTCTCCCGACTTGCCTTCAGAGCCGGCTTCTCCTGGCTCGCCCTGGGAACCAGTTGAGCCGGATTCCCCCGGCTTACCCTCGGAACCGGCTTCTCCCGGCTTGCCTTCGGGGCCGGCTTCTCCTGGCTCACCCTGGGGGCCAGTTAAGCCAGCTTCTCCCGGCTTACCCCTGGAGCCGGCTTCTCCTGGTTCGCCCCTGGAACCATCAAGACCGGCTTCTCCTGACTCACCCCGGGAGCCAACTAGACCGGCTTCTCCCGGCCCGCCTTCGGGACCGGCTTCCCCCGGCCCGCCTTCGGGACCGGCTTCTCCTGGCTTGCCTTCGGGACCGGCTTCTCCCGGCTTGCCTTCGAGACCGGCTTCTCCCGGCTTACCCTCGGAGCCAACTTTTCCCGACTCGCCCCGGGAACCAATTGCTCCAGGTTCACCCTGAAAACCAGCTTCTCCAGACTCACCTTTGGGACCAGCTTCTCCCGATTTGCCCTCGGGGCCAGCTTCTCCCGATTCGCCTCGGGAACCAACTTCCCCTAACTCACCTTTGGGACCAGTTGCGCCAGCTTCTCCCGATTCGCCTCGGGAACCAACTTCCCCTAACTCACCTCGGGGACCAACTTCTCCCGGCTTACCTTCGGAACCAACTTCCCCAAGCTTACCTTCGGGACCAACTTCTCCTGGCTTACCTTTGGGACCAACTTCCCCTGGCTTACCTTCGGGACCAACTCCCCCTGGCTTACCTTCGGGACCGACTTCTCCCGGCTCACCTTGGGGTGGTTGCTCCGCCAATCCCTGAACTTGAGTATTGATCTGGCTGACAAATGAGTGCAAATCAAGAACACCGTGTTCAATCGCCACAATCTCTGTAGCAATAAATTGAGCATCCTCGGGCGTGAGCGCACCAATGTCGCCTAATACCCAAGTCGATGGGAAAATCCCATCCCAAATTTGTTGAGGAAAACGCGCCATAGTAAGACTCCACTACGAGTTGAACTCCAACTTCAAACTTCAATCTTGCCGGGAACGCGCTTAGAACTTGCTCGGAACTCGTCATCAGCGTCATTCCAGCCTTTGCGCCATCGACTGTAGAGCGAATCCGGATCACTCCATTCAACATACGGACAGGAGCACAACAGAAGCCCCTGCTCAAAAGCAATGCGGCCATCTCTCTCATCGTTATTCATCGCGTCCCCGTTTCAAAGACAGTTAATTTCAAACTCCAAATGGGATGTAACTCTCGACTTCTTCAACCACTGAGGTATCTTTCTGAATACACCCGCCACTGGATCGTAGTATTTGTTCTTGTGCCAAACAACCCAATGCGACCTACCACTTGGATGCGTAAACTTCAATATCGCAGAATACCCTTTTGGAAATCCTCGCGTCAACTTGTCGCCGCATGAGATTCCCATTTGTCTCAGTGCTTGAACCAGTTGCTTCGTGCGGGTCCCGCCCTTACTGCGGAAAATCATCAACGACTCTTCAAGCGAGAGCCCGCAAATCGTTGCGACACACGCCTGACCACATTGACTACTTCCGGTCGGTTGCTTTACAAGTTTCATCGCATCGCATACCCGTGATTATCCTCCCAAGCTAATCACAAATCATCAACTCTAGCCGGCTAAATAGCGGGTGTGGGATTTGAACCCAACGACCTCTTGGTTATGAGCCAAGCGAGCTAACCAGACTGCTCTAACCCGCAATTTGTAGTCAGACTTCAGGAGCTTCAAATTCCACAACACGGCCGGCGTCGAACGTGCCACCTAACGCCTCCAAATAGACGCTGTATTCAGGTTGTTGTAGTGCGTCGGGATCAACACCCACCCCATTCACACCAAAATCACAAACAATCAACAGCTCATCTTGTCGCTGTTGATTGAGTGCTTCAATAGTAGCCACTTCGGATTCAATCAAAGTGTAAAGTTGCATAGCATACCTCCAAAATTAAAAGTTTGTTTTCAGTTTTTTCTGAAAAGCACGGTAGTGATCCAACATATCGTGTCCCTGTCGCTTGCTGAGCCGCTCCACAACCTCTTTGTCCGAAAACGGTCGCCACTCACCTGTCAACTGAAAAGCAGTATCAGGTGATACATCCATAGACCGTCGTTCAGGCCAAATCGCATCTAGGCACGCTTCACGCTGATTGTGGCAGTGTCCATACAAATGAAGCGAACCATAGTGGCTCGACGGCCAGTGCGCATGGGGGTAGTGTGACAGAAACACCAAGGCTCCACACACTTTCTTTACCATGCGTGTCAAGTACATAGCCCCGCCAAACACATTCCGGCACTTGGCTTCCTTGTCATGGTTACCAACAATCAAAGTCACGTGACGACATCGAATCTGTTGCCGCCAATAACCCGGACGCTTCCAAGCAAAGTCTCCAAGAATGAACAAACGATCTGCACGTCCGACGCGAATGTTAATGGCGTCAAGCATCAACTCATTCCATTCCCTCAGAGTGAATGGACGGGTTGCCTGCGGTTCAAAGAACTTCGCATGATCAAAATGACAATCCGCTGTAAAAAAAGTTTTCATACTCTCGCATACTCACCATGAATTTGCGGCGCGACTTGTTCATAAGCGACAGCGGCCAAGACCAGGACTCGAACCTGGAATGACAGATTAACAATCTGCTGTGTTTCCATTACACCATCTTGAATTCCAAAACAGTCGTCGTACGCACCAAGCGTTCCATCGTCAGCATTAGTACGTTCAGACTTGTGCTTCGTTGGATCAAGTCCTCGTGAGTCTTGATGCCATCCGTCAACCGTTCAATAGCCGTACGAATGATGGCAATTTCATCGTGCAACAAAGTGTGAATGGGTTGAACAGAATCCTTTTGCGATTCCCCTTTTTCAAAGTGGCGTGGGGCGAACTCCCCGTTACGATCAAATGACTCGACGGCTGCAGTCGCCAAAGCAGCAACCTTCAACATTTTGTCTCGCTGCTTCTTCGGTAGAGAATCCATTCGGGCGGCTTTGCCTGCGCAAATCACAATCCGTGTAACCCAATCATTGAGAGTGTTTTGATCATCAAATTCCACTCCCCACAAATCATCCTGACGTTCCCGCTCAACGCGAATTTCTTCAAGTACGATAGCTTGGCTCATAGTGAAAATACTCCTACAAAGGCTTCGGCATTTGGAGTCCAATACTCACTTAGCCGAGGGATACTAAGTTTCTCAATACGCAAACCGGCGAGTCCTTTGGACAGCGATTCCGGTGTAAGCACATGAGGATGACATTTGTCGGCTGGAATATTGATCCATTCAAAGATACGCAACCGACCACACTTATTAAGATACTTTTTTGCTTCAGCGAGAACCAAATTCGGATCAGAAACATGCTGGAGCACATTACATATCCAAACCTCATCAGCCGGCCACACATCTCCTGTCGATAAATCTTCACCCGCACAGCACACAAAGTCAATGCCATAACATTCGTATCGACGAAGTACAGCCTTGGGCCAGGTAATGGGATCAACAACAGTGAGACGTGAAGCATGATGACACCGAAGCGTCATTGACACAGGACCTCCACCTATATCAAGCACAGACTTTCCGCGCATGTCAAACTCGCCGTTGTCGCCAAAATCAGCAATCAACTGCATTTCACGGCTGTACATCTCCTGTTTGACAAATTCATGCCAAGTGTTCAAATTGAGGCAATTACCCCAAAAAGCGGTCTCATGTTTCTGGGCCTCATTCCAAACAGGATCAGTCTTCGTCATCGTCATCCTCGTCATCGTAAAAGTCGTCGTCCTCGTCGTCATCTTCGTCTTCGTCTTCGTAGTCGTAGTCGAAGTCGTCTTCATCGAGATCGTCATCAAAGTCGAAATCGTCATCGTCATCGTCGTTGAGATCGAGGTCGTCAGCGAGGTCGTCAGCGAGGTCGGCATCGAAGTCGTCAAAATCAAGATCACTGCAAATGTTATTTGACATCATTTCTCTCTCTCTCTCTCTCTCTCTCTCTCTCTCTAAACAAATAAAAGGCTATGGTTGAATGATCGTAGTCGGAGGTGGCTCAGTCGGAGGTGGCTCGGTCGGAGGTGGCTCGGGGCCGGCCACCGTAGGTGGAGCTACCTGATGAAGACGAGACTTGATCGAGTACCATTGCAGCAACATCTTGAAAATGTCGTCGGGTGACAGACTCTCGAAGCAAGCCAATGGAAATTGAATCGAATTGCCCGCGAAGAAATTGATGTAATACTGAACAATGATGCCATTAGGCAGCGTGACCTTGAGAGTTGTTTCAATCATCGGACTGATAGTTTCTTCCACATCCCGCATTTGACCATCAAGCGGCCCGCCAAGAAAAAGAACTCGTGTTCCCATGTTAATTTTCCTCTCTTATAGAGCACTGTTGACATTGTTCGTAAGTCACTTCCATGTCATTCAATTCCGAACCAGGGGCCAAACATTTCATGGTTACTTGGATGCAACCACAATTTTTTGAACGATGCCCCTGTGGAAATCGCAATAGGCATTTCAGCCACAGTGGAATAAACCGCCATGAATTCTCAGAATCACGGCGGTATCCCCTGATATCGCGTGGCGGTTCCCATGTACCTTCCTCTTGTTCATATACAATACTGCCATCTGACTCCATTGTAAAGCGGCGATCTTTCCCGGGTCGATGACGTGGTAGCGATGTGCGAATAGCCTGTAAATCGGGGCGTTCAGTCGAATGATCAATAACCCAATTCGGAGGGGACTTAGACGGAACAAATGGATGCTGAGGTATTTCACTGAAATAACCTACTTCTATTTGCTCGCCCTTAATTTCCATAGTAAATGGACGCCTTCGCTCCACTGCTACCATCTGACATGATGCACACTCTTCGCGAGTGCAATCGTCTCGCTTCAAGAAGCAATGTAATCTCTCAAATCCCGGTCGCCGAGTAAAACGTCGATGGATACACTCGGGAATATCAGTCACAACAGACTTCGCCTTCTGGTGTTGGTTCCGGATAGTAGCGACGAAATCGAACTTCAAGCTCCATCCAACGACCACAACCTTCCCCACACGGAGCAGGGGGAGGAGGCCAAGGATCATAACACATGTAATGGGGAACACCAGCACAATCACCCACCAGCGCTCCCGGAGCCAAACGAGTTATGTAAGGTTGACCACTTGGCGTATAATAACCAAACATCGTAGGAAACCAGGAGGTCGTCCACTCTCCGCCCCAGTCAGTGTAAGTATGAGTTTGTACCTCAACAATCCAATAAACACGACATCGACGAAAAGTCCTGAGAATATCTACACCTAAACAAGCCGGATACCGTTCGTCACAAGTTATATTAGTCTGCGGTGCCGTACCTACCAATGTTGTATAGAAAAGTTGACAGAGAAGTGGAACAAGAGCATCTGCCATTGCCATAGAATTTTCGCCTTTTTCATTAGCTAAGGCCAAATCACTATTAACTATCGCTTGCTGTGCATCACGCTCTAAAATTTTGGCGTCCAATTGCACTTGCTTGGCATCAACTTCATCTTGCTTAGCGTCTACAGCCGCTTGTGCTGCTACACAATTATTTGGCGGCGGTTTTGCGCACTCAATATCCCGAATTCCCTCAAGTGCTGTCAACTCAGCTTCAAGGTCTTCCAATTCACCTTCTAGCGCCTCGACTTCATCAATAATATAACAAAGCTCCAATGAATCACTGACCCATGCTTCCGTAGCAAAGTATGCTAACGCGCCCTCATCATTTACGGCATACCTATCAAAAAAAGTACACAGGTTGGGATCAGCGCCTATGTAACAGCCGTTGACAATGAATGAACCTATGTAAGTCTCAACAAGTCCGAGAGCATTATCGCAATCGGGCATACACTCCTCGTGACAGCACTCCTCTTCATCGCCCCAGCCGCCCCAATCTCGATCAAGAGCCGCCTCAATCTCAGTGATAATGCTATCCCTCCAAATAGTCAAATCCTCTGACCAAGAAAAAGCACACATCTCGTCTATGGCGTCTCGAAGGTCTTCAACATCTTGCTTGGTCCAAATGTGGTCTTCTTCAACCTCATCAATTGAGCCCAGCGCTTCGCAACTCGTATCCGATGGCGGGTCCGCGCGCTCGTCATTAACTTTGCGAATCACAGCATTCCACGCCTGATGAAGGTCTTCGGGTGTATTGCGTTTGTAGACGTTGCCGCCTGGATTAGGATTCGCCATCATCAATCTCGCTTAAGCGTAACTCGTCGCCAGTAGCAATCACAATCCCGCCTGCCGACTCGTGCGGCGGGAAAGTAATCACAATTGAACCATCGCCATGTTGCTGAATCATCTCGTCCGTAAACACCATTCTCCGAATTTTCTCCCCCTCGCGCCACTGCTCAACTACTCGTCTACGCATAGCACACCTCCAATTAGAAGATTTTAGAGATGGAGTTTGCCTCCCATACGTTGGGCTGCTGCAATCCCCTGGGCTCGGGCTTACCATCGACAGTTGTTCGACGAATAGGCATTTCTCAGTCTCCTCAGTCCACCCAAATAGGACCCACATCCCGGCCGGCATCAATCATGTATCGCTGCGGACCGAGTTTCTCGTTTGGATGGCGAAGCTTGACATTCAATCGCCATGACACACCGTATCGAGGTGATACCCCGTGTAACCATTGCGCAGGTTCTCGATAACCTGCCAAGGCGTTATAGGCAAACTGATCAGTCGCCAACCATGAGCCGTTGACCATCAACTCGCCATCAATATCGGAAAACGTACTCGCCGTATGATGGTGACCACAACAAAAATAACGAACTCGTGAAGCACCGGCAGCCGCGCCGAGAGCAATAAGACCTTTCTGTCGCCGCACCATTCCGTACCAAGGAATCCCTAGTTGACTCCGTACATCATCGCCATGCGAGATATTGAATCCGATGCCATTGATGTCCACATTGGCACTCCAGGCATCGGGAATCATAAACGAGACATTCTCCAAGCCGCGACAGTGCAGCCGAGCCATTTCGGCGCAAAGAAAATCCCAATTCTCTTGTGGCCCACGGAAATCCTTTTTCCGAGTCCGGCGTCCGTGATTTCCCGCGAGATACAACACATTCACGTGAGAGAAATGTGCAGCAAGATCGCGGAACATTAAAGCATGGAGTTGCCCAATGGCGAAACAGTTGCGAAAAATGTTTCGGTAATAGGATCGCGGCACATGCCCATGTATCTCGCCGCTGGTAAAATCACCGTAAGCCAATATCCACAATACAGGGAAATGAAACTTCGGAGCCAGAGTCTTCTGTGTCCAATCCACTACTGTATCAACGTAACGCTCCGCTCGACAACAGGAGACAGGAAAATTGTACTCTTCAAGACCACCAACCTCCGAAGCCCGAACAACCTGATCGTGATGACCATCGCTCAAGTGCATAACCACATGCTCCGTGATTTGCGATTTTTCCGGACACCTAACCGCAGAAGGTAATTCTCCAAATGGTTTGACTCGCTTATCCATTTCTTCAACAATTGCCCGTTGTATGCCGCCTTCTCTGGCTCCAGCCTTCGATTTACGACGTTCAAGTAGCAACTCATCGCGTAGACTTACAACTTCGATCTCCAAATCTTGAACTCGTTCATCAGTCGGATCGTAAGAAGCTTTACGTTGCCCGCCGCGTACTCTCGCCGGCGTGTAGTCATCGGGCCAAGGTACGCTCTTGTGTATACGACCAGTAGCAATATCTGAGATGGCAGATCGACTGACCATAAAGATACTGGCAATTGACGGCTGAGTCTCACCCCGAGCCAACCGTTGCTTGATCTCGACTACTTGTTCTTTCGTAAGCCTCTTCATCATTTGCACCTCATCTGCCAAACTTGCGTCAAAATCTGCGAAAGGGTGGTTGTGACCACCCTCTCGTTCACTCAGGTCGCCGGGAACTGACTACGGCAATTTCTTGAATTTGAAAATCCACATTCCGATATCCCGTAAACTCACCGGCGGATACATACTCGGATTGCTTTGACGACTCATCGGTAGGATACCGAGCACTTCAACCGGAAGCTTTTCAAGCTCGGCAAACGTGGGCATCGGTACGGCAGGATCAAGTGCCCATGCAATATCCGAATCAACTGCCCATTTGTGGATTCGACGTACAGGGACAATGAAATTGAATCCCTGGAGGCGCTGAACACCTTGCGTCAACATGCCGATGTAAATACCAGTGTCTTTCAAATAGACCCCGCCACCGGAAGAGCCCGGAAAAGCGACGGCCGTAACCTGATCGAAAACCTTTCGATGAGCACCCTTACTTTCCAGAAGCCTCCCAGTTTGACTGAGTACGCCTGTCGTATAGCTATTGGCACCGAACTGACCCAGCAGGCTACCGCAGTGACTCAGATTCTCGCCGACCGGCGGAATGTAATTGGGATCGGAATGAAATTTCGCAGTAACGGAAATCGGGTACGCATTTTTGAGGCGAACCATCAAGACTGCCAGGTCCTCGCCGTAATCTGCATTGCTGTACTTGATGACCTTACAATCCAAAGTCTGTTCACCGACTCGCCGACCATTTTGGTAACGTTCTTGAACAATCACAGGGTCTTTGAACTCGATCAAATACTTTGTGTTGCCATCCTTGGTAATGACTCTGCGAATAGTGCGAAAGCCATCGATAACATGGGCGGCCGTCCACACAAATGTCACGGTGTCATCGCCGATTTTTCGAGTGACAAGTGTGCCGGAGCCTTGGGCACTACCCGCGCGAATCGTCACACTTATGTTTTGTAAGTATTCAGGAACAGATGTCGTCGGTTTAGCGACAGCGGTCGAACTGAATGCCAGTACCAGGAACAAAAGCAAGGTCCAAAATTTCATGGAATACCTCCAAAGAATTGAAAAGAGTTAAACGTCTTCAAATACTAATTCATCCTCTCGGCCTTTCGGATTCTCCCAATCAATATCCGAAACATCGCCCATTGACATCAATTCAAGACGACGATTGGCGCGAATAACTTCCAAGACTCTTTCATCTGACGGGAGGTGAATAAGATCGACAATTTGGACACCCTTATTCAAATCAGTGCCGATCCTGTGTAACCGATCCTCTGACTGGATGCGGTACTCAGGTTTGTAAGTATTGGACCAGTAGATTGCCATCCGAGCTTCCGTCAACGTCAAACTCATACCTCCACTCTCAGGGTGCGCTACAAAAGCAACACGAGGACTACTAAAGTCAGCCCAGTAATCCAACGGCTCACATGTGACAACTTTATCCTCATGCGTAGTCACTTGAAAACCGCGCCCATCACAACGAACAACATGCCAACCTTCTTCTTGACAGAGCCGCACACAACGATCCACGGAACCTGTGAAACCTGCGAATATAACTACACGACCTTGCTCTTCATTTTCTTCTAACAAAGTCTTAAGAGCCTTGTCCTTCGGACATGGAACCTCGCGGGTGTGCCGAACATATCGCGGCATCTGCTGCGTGCCCTTGCAAGTTGGGCATTCAAGCTTCACTTCCTGGAGCCGATCCACAATCTCAGGATTCACAAGATCAATTGACTTGTACATTCGGCCCGGATTATTCGGGTCCACCCACTCGGTGATTTTGCCTTCGACGCAATGTGTGCAACGCGAAGTACCTTCCTGCTTTTCACGATACTGAAAACCATCACTCAACTCACGCAACAACGTCATACCAACAATCGCAGTTGGCGAAGAAGTCAACAGCGCTTTAGCTACGCGGGATGTGCTCGGATTTGGCTTACAGTACACTTTTCGGTATCGTTTATCCGGTAAGTCGAGACAGTCCTTTTTGTGCTTGATAATAACGAGTCCCATCAACCTCCTCGGCAACAAGGCAACTTCATTGGTACTCGGCTTGTACTTGTGGAAGTCTTCAAGGTCTTCACAAATGGTTTCATCGTGATTCGGATGATCGGCGTACTTACCGCACTCGTGACATTTAAGTTTATCGTCGCGCCAATCTTCAACCTTGTAAACAGAAACCCCACTATCAAACTTGTGGAGCTTCATAAATGAGAGACGGCGGCGAAATGCTTTGTCGCTGCCTTCGGCTAGAAAACCGGGGTACGCAATCTCACATTGACTCCACCAATCTACCGGTGTCTTCGGAGACGGGGTTCCCGTCATCAGAATCACGTAGCCATTGAAACCGTATTCTTTACGAATCAAGTCGGCAAGCTTCGCTGTAGCTTGAGTCCGTTGTGAAGTCCAATTTTTCAGTTTCGAGGATTCGTCGCCAATAAACCCGTATGGAATCGGATCGCCCGGCTTCCACTCATCCATGCGGCGGACCAGTCTCTCGTAGGTCATAAACTCGACATTGAACTGATCGAATGGGAAATTCCATTTGCGAAATTCGCGTTGAATGTTAGGCAAACTCGTCTTCGGACCAGCCCACCACCACTCTCTGTGTCCCGAACGTTCAATCACTTCCTGCGCACTCAACGTCTTACCCAACCCCATCTCCGCGCCCCAAATCTGAAAATGGTAAGTAAGCCCGGCGTCCGACATGTCTCTCTGATGATCCATCAATGGTCGGATGTAATCGAAATGCTGTAGCTCCTGATCAAAATGCTCGTAAATGTTTTCGCCAGCCAAGTACCGAATTGCCATCCAATTACGATGACAATCCTCAACTGACCACATCCGTCTAGGATTGTCATCATCAAAACCATGATACTTCGCTCCACGCATAGCCTTAATGGCATCTTTGAAACAGAAATCGCTCCTAACAAAAAGAATTCGTCCGCCCTTCACCTCGAACATGATCGGAGCTTCACGTTTCCGACCGAGATTATCCTTCTTAACCCATTTAACAGTGTGCAAAGATGCCATCATCGCCCTCGTTTGTCTTCAAGCAAATAGGTCACATTATCTGTGGCCTGTCGTTGTCGAAAATCCATCCAAAGACTGATTCCTTCACTCTGAAATTGAGTCTGAATTCGATTAAACGCATGGCGAACACCTGGCGTCATGTCAGGTGTCGAACCAGCTATTACTGCTGACTTCCACTGAGCCAGGCTGCCCGACATTATCACCATCAACACGCCTCGCACAATCGTCTCCACCGTCACAAACGGCATCCCACCTGCACATTCCATTATATCCAGCACATCCGGCTCGTCCGCCACAATCAGCACGCTGTACATGACATGGGACAGAAACTTTGGATTCAAACCAACCTCGGCTTCAGAATTACGCATCGCTGACAAGCAACTGAGAAACCGACTGGCGTCCGTCAATTGACGCTGCGATGAGTCGGCAGCAGATGCCGGACTACGCCCCAAAACCTTCAACGCAATACCGAGGTAAGTCGGAAAATCAATATCTGGTCGCTGGATAATGAAAATTTCAGGTTGCACAATAGACTCCGTGTAAACGTTAGAAAGAAAAGAGGAACACTGCCAAGACTCGAACTTGGGACCCGCACTGCATTTGCATATCACAGCTTCAAAGTAGCTGGGCGGCGGAACCATCCCAGCGTTCCCAACCCTCTCCATCTATATGATTGTCAAAACGAGGTCCAACCCGTCAGAAAATCTGGAGAAAATCCAAATTATCTGACTCGGGCATTCGGATCGTCGCTTCCGGAGGCGTCATCCTGCACTACGGCGGCACCTTCCCGCTTCACATCGAGAAACTTGTTGATTTCCGCAACAATCTTCTCCGCTGTGGGCAGCGAAGTGAATGGCGTCGAGCACTTGACAGCAACAGGAACATGCCATGACCACTGGCCCTTCTCAACCAGCCGAGACTTCATCGTAACCGGCATGGCACTATGTGGCTGTTGATCGGCCAATGCTGGATTGGCATCAATCATCGCCTGAGAAAGCGGCAAGTACGGGAAGATGCGCTTGGCCTCTGTCCGCGAGGATTTTGTCCCGCAGAAAAACTCCAAGAACTGCCCTGTGCTACGTTCGTAAACAAGGAAACTGGGACCATACATGCACCCGCTTTCCTTCTGCCCCGATTGAACTTGGATGCGCTTGAACTCAGGATCGGCCACGTTGAAAACAGCGACGATATTCTCCGTGTCTTTCAAGTCAATGGCTTTGGGTCGGCGTGCGAGCGGAAGAATATCAATCTCATCGCCCAAATCAGTCACCTCGTCATCCGTCACTGGAATCCCGTAGTTACCGGGTCCGACCAACTTTCGATTGACAGCCTTGCCCTTTGTGAAAAGCTGAAGCCGGGCCAGGAAATCGGAAGACTTAGCAATCTCATCGAAATCCGCATCAGAACCGACCTGCGTCGAAGGCAACTGCTCAATAAAATCGACAGGAACTAAAGCATTACTCACGTCTGGCATGAAACACCTCTTAAATCAGGACCATGAATCAGGAATCAGGAATCAGGAATCAGGAATCAGGGACATTTTTACCAATTGTCCGCTGAACAATACGTTTTTTCAGTCGTTTAGCGATGCGGGCTCGTTGCCGTTCAATACTCTCCTCATCAAGACGAATTACCCACGTCAAAGCCGCATACCACCCGTCTACCGCAGTCCTACAGGCTGTTGCCACTACAGCAAGCGGCCCAACTCGTCGAGCACCAAGCTCATCGCGTAAATCAGTTAATGATCGTAAGTACGGTACAGGTTGATGCTCGGGTACAAGCATCGCACGCCTCGTTCCTTCTCTTATTGATACCCGTCGTTGTCGCACTATCGCCATCACGAGAGCTTTGAACTCTTGAAGCGGTAGTACCGTCGCCTCCATTATGTATTCACCCCACTGGTCTTGCGGAAGCTTAGAGAAGTAATAAGCAGCCTCAAGTGACATCTCACCTCGATCAATGGCATTGCGGTACACTTTGTGTTTGGACAAACTTGCCAAACCTATCATCCGGCGAACCCAACTAGGATTCTTGTTGAGAAGCTGACATAGCTCAGCTTGAGTCATACCATGTTGACTCTTCAAGAGCCTACGAATCTGTGTCGCATACTCAGAAGGTTTAGTTATTGGGCGTGTCGCATTTGCCGTAACCTGCATCGCCATGACATCTTTATTTGAGAGTCCGAATTTCACAATGCTAGGAATCTCAGTGATCTTCGCGTCCCGAGCAGCAGCCGTCCGCCATCGACCGTCTACCACTTCCATTTTTCCGGGCTCCCGTTCCGAGGGACGAACACAAATCGAATTCAAGAAACCGCGCCGCATCAACGAATCTCGAATTTCAACGTACTCAACACTGCGCCGGTTCACCTGTCGAAGCACGAGCGGTGGATCAATCAAATCGGCAATCGGAATCAATCGAAATTCGTCTCGCATCTTTCCCTCCATAGCAATATACCAACATCTGGCGCGTTTGTATCCAACAAAATCCGAAAAATCCCGAAAATCTGCGTAATTGAGTCACTCCCCCATCAAGGGGATCAGTAGCCCCTCGTACAAAATTTTCCGATTTTTCCAAGTTTTCAGGATACAAACGCGCCATATACTGGTATATTGCTATGGAGAGGTACTAAGACGCACACTTACCGGAATCCACTATGCCCACCGTTACCGAAGGGATTCGTCGTTTTCTAGCAACTCAACAAGCAAGGTTGCCCGGCGCAGACCTAATAGAACGGTATCTACACTTCGGCCCCGAGAATCTTGAGACACAGATCAATGTCGCCTCTGACGGCGGCGATCCCGTCGAGGGCCGGCGCAACACCTGGACTGACGGCGTTTGCAATTGGTTTCACATCCGAATCCCTAAAAACGCTCACGACAAACCAGAGTGGAACGACTACGAATTACACTGGGCACCCGAAGAGCACGCTGAGGCAATCGGGTCTACAGGATGGAGTTGGACGGCTCTGCGATCTCGCTGGATTGGCTTTGACTTCGATGAAATCACTGACCATGCAAAAGGTGTCGGTGTAAACACTGAAGAGCTTGAGCGAATCAAAACGGCTGCTCAGACTCTCCCCTACGTTGAAGTCCGTAAGAGTACCGGCGGCCGAGGCATCCATTTCTATGTGCTCTTCGACGAGAAAGGTATTCCAACCGCAACTCATACTGAACACGCCGCTCTAGCTCGTTGCGTTCTCGGAATGATGACAGCCGAAGTAAATTTCGACTTCGCCAGCGCAATCGACGCCTGCGGCCACAATATGTGGATTTGGCGGAAAACAATCACCGACGAGAATCAAGGACTCAAGCTGCTGAAACCAGCAACCCAAACTCTGGGAGTCAACGATCTCCCGTCCAACTGGCGAGATCACATTGCAGTGGTCACCCGTCGTGCCAGCAAAGTCAAGCTTCAGGGCGTTTCCGATGCCAACCGAGACCCTTTCGATGAACTCACATCAGCCCGCCGACTCGTTCCACTTGATGACAGACACAAGAAACTCATCGAAGCTCTAATGGAGACGGGGTTTTCAACTATCTGGATTTCCGATCATCATCTTCTTCAAGCCCACACGCAGGGGCTTGCAAAATTGATAGATGATCCTCAAGCCCGATCGGAACTCAAACTTATAGGTCACTTCCAAACAAACAGTCCTGGTAAGGACCCCGGCCAACCGAACTGTCTCAGCGGGGATACCGTAATTGTTACTCGAAAAGGGTCCAAACCAATTCGAGACCTTGCCGGTACAACAGCTACGGTTTTAACTACTGGAGGGCGGTGGGTAGAGGTTCCATTCAAATCCTTTGGTAAACAACAACTCCTCAAAATTACGCTCCAACAAGGTCAGTCCAAAAAAACCATCGAAGCGACACCAGATCACGGTTGGTTTGTTGCTAAAAAGGTGTGTTTTAACTCACAAACAGGGCGACCTAAATTCCTCTATCAACACCGAGTTGAAACACGCGATCTTCAAATAGGGGATAAGCTCGTCCAAGTATTCGCGTACACAGCACACCAAAAACTGACGCCAAGTATTATTGGTATACAACACGGCTTAATTTGGGGCGACGGTAACGCTAAGAAGCAAGTGGGAAAATCTTCTTCACCTGTCGGCCGTCTGTCACTTTTTGGTGAAAAAGATAAAGCCCTGTTACCCTATTTCAATCTCCATCCACAACGATCAATCTCAACACCAAACGGTGTGCCAGGTATTGAAATTACTAACTTACCGGGTCACTTCAAGTCCCTTGTTGACTTGGATTACGACAAGCCTTATCTATACGGTTGGTTAGCTGGATACTTTGCGGCTGATGGACACATCACAAAAGATGGCTGTTGTTTAATACGGTCATGCGATAGACAAAGTATTCAACACGTGCGTGATGTTTGTAATTTGCTCGGTATCGGTACGTCTCCTATTGTTGAAGCAACTTCCAGCAAAGGCAGCTACAGACCCGGTAGCCCAGTGTTTACAACAACACTAAAACGTGCGCATTTAACAGAAACTTTCTTTTTAATTCACGAGCATCGGCACCGATACTTAGAGACAAGGGTCACAAAATACTATGCTTGGACCGTAAAAAGTATCGAGCCCATTGAATCAGAAGAAGTCTTCTGTTGCACTATACCAGAGACAGGGTGTTTTGTTTTAGAAGACAACATCCTAACTTCCAACTGTTTCCTTTTCCCGACAGATAACGGTGGGTGGCGTGTCTACCGATTCTCTCCAGGTATTACAGAAGCAGAAACCTGGGTACAGGATGGCGCCGGCTGGACTACGTGCTATTTCAATCGTCTCCCAGATGTGGATACAGCGTGCCGCGCCTACGGCGGTCTTCGCACCGAAGGAAAGCAGCAATATACTTTTCCAAGCGGCCACGACGCAATCAAAGCAGCAGAAGCACTTGGACAAAAACTCGACATCCCAACTGAAATGCGAGATCGAACCGTCGAAATTCGCGTTAATAACGGCTATCTCACGGTCTACCTTCAGAAACTCAAAAAGGATAGTGATACCAACCCGGATATGCCAGGATGGATCGAAAAACGAAGCCACTGGATACGTGATCTCGATAAACGAATCGTAGTCGAAGACGATAGTGATCTCGGTGAAATAGATTATGATAGCTTCTTGCGTTCACTACGATCCCCAGCCGGTGAAGTTTCAGGTTGGATGTTTCAATCTTCCCAAGGCGATTGGTCCTCAACAGGAATCGGTACCGTCAAAATAATTCTCCAAGGTAAAGGTCAACCCAAACCAGAGGCGGAAATCATTATGGGAAAATGTGCCGTCAACCCGTGGAAAATTATTTGCCAACCATTCCATGACGAGTACCCTGGTGGACGGAAATGGAATCAAGGCGCGCCGCAACTTCTCTTCACACCAACACAACCCAGCGACTCTCCACCAGTGCATCCACACTGGGACCTAGTTCTCAATCATGTCGGCAGTGAACTGACGCCGGGACTTCAAAAAAACGCTTGGGCACAACGCCACGGGATTTTAACAGGTGCTCAGTATCTCCAGCTTTGGATTGCTTCAATCTTTCAAGAGCCGTATCACCGAAACCCGTATCTGTTTCTTCACGGCAACGAAAACTCTGGCAAATCCATTTTCTACGAAAGCGTCCAATTGCTAATGTCAAAAGGAGTAGTAAATGCCGGGCGAGCATTGACTACAACAAATGACTTCAACGGTGAACTAGTTGGTGCAGTCCTTTGCTATATTGAAGAGATTGACCTGTCGCACCACAAAGTCGCCTTGCCCCGCATCAAAGACTGGACGATGGCGGAATTCATCTCAATCCGACAGATGCGTCAAGACGCTTACCAGCAAGCAAATACAACACACTGGGTTCAAATCGCCAATCACCGGGATTATTGCCCGATCTTCACTGGCGATACACGCATTACAGCAATCCAAGTGCCAGATTTACTGGATGAACAGGAGATACCAAAAGAGAAACTGAAAGAGCACCTTCGGGAAGAGGCGCCACAGTTTCTCTGCACATTACTCAATCTCACAATCCCGCCGACCGATGGTCGCTTACGTATCCCTATCGTTGAAACAGAAAGCAAGTTGGATGTCATTGAACTGAACAAATCAGTTCTCGAAGAATTCGTCGAACTCTACTGTAAACCGACGCCGGGGGAGCGTGTCAGCTTTGCTCACTTCTGTGACGCATTCATTAAGTGGCTCCCCGATGACGCAAAAAAGGCGTGGGGAATTCAACGCATCTTCCAAACACTCAAGTGGGCGGATAGATCACGTACTGGTTCGCAACGCTACCTTGAAAACATAGTCCTACATAATCCGGAGGATAGTAATGTCGAAAAAGAAAAAGAAGAAAAACGCCCAAGATAATTACTACGCTGAAGGCGACATCAACAGTACAAAGCGTGGTTCGGGAGCACGGGCTAATCGCGGTAAAGTCTCGTTGTCGCTGGTTCCTCTGCATTTGTTTGCCGGCGCGGCACGAGTTTTCATGGGCGGGAAACTCAAATACAAAGAGTGGAACTGGGCAAAAGGAATGCAATGGGGCACATGCTTCGATTGTCTTCTTCGGCATCTTTTCAAGTGGTGGTTTTGCCGCGAAGAAGACGATCAGGAAAGTGGCGAACATCATCTGGATCACGCCATCGCGAACCTTTTAATGCTACGTCATTACCACATAGCCTACAAAGCTGGGGACGACCGTCCGCCTGAGTTTACAGGATTCGCGGATGCTCTCGAAGATTTCAACACCTGTTTCGATGAAACGGAATATCTGGAGCGGAACCCTGAAATCAAAGCCTTGATTGAAGCAAAAAATGAAACTGATTGAACTGACACAAGACCGCCTAGCCTGCGTTGATGATGAAGACTTCGATTGGCTGTCGAAGTGGTCACACGACCCAACCAACATCTGTCCGCTCGGATACACCGGCCAGTGCCCGGAGTGCGCAGCAAGACTAAAGGAATTACGCAATGTCTAAGATTTATCAAAGCATGACGCACCTCTCAGGGAATGTATTAGCCGCCATTGACTTCGAGACAACGGGGCGCCGTCCAGGATACCACGAGATAGTACAAATTGCTATCCTCCCTTTGGATCACAATCTCCAGCCCCATTCGGATGTGCCGACTTTCTACATGAACATTCGACCTGAGCACCCGGAGCGATGTGAACCCGGAGCATTTGCCGTCCACGGGATCGACATAGATTTGTTACTGATTCACGCGCCAAGCCAGGACCGAGTTGTAGATTTATTATGCGAATGGTTTAACAAACTCGACCTGCCGCAAAATCGCGTCATAATTCCGTTAGCGCATAACTGGCCTTTCGAGTCGGCTTTTATAAAGGGTTGGCTTGGTATCGAACTGACAGATCAAATGTTTCACAGCCATGCACGTGACTCGATGCTCTTGGCGGCCAGCTTAAACGACCGGGCCTTCTTCATCGGTGAGAAGGCGCCATTCTCCAGACTCGGACTCGTCCCTATGTGCCGGCAGATGGGGATACCCTACGAAAATGCTCACGACGCCCTGGCCGACTGCCAGGCGGCAGCCGAACTTTATAAGCGACTCCTGACCTATGGCACCTGATTTAGACCTATCCACCCAAATTAGGGCTACCCTCCCACCCTTCATAGAAGGCCGTGACCGGCAGTTCCATTTCGAGCCAGACGGCACACTCGTCTACGCGCAGACAGAAGGCGATTGGGAGCCGCCCCGAGCTATTGACGGGTTCGAGACCGATCCCAATGATCCGTGGCGTTTGAGGCCACTCTGGGCTCACTGTGCAGCCCGTCTGCACACAGCGGTCCGATTCCCGGTCTGCGGTTGTATCGGCCTCATTTCACGCTGCAACGAGCCCAGAGCCCGCTTCATGCAGCGCGTGACATTCGAGGCGTGCCAGCAATGCCCCCTGGAGTCCCACCATGCCCTGTAAAGGCTGCCCCGAACACTCCACTCCCGATAATCCACAAGGCGTCACTCTCATCGTTTACACGGGAGGGCCTCCATACGCTCCATTCGCCAACGTAGCCCGCGCTCTGGCTGAGGATGACGAAAAAATCGTGACCAAATGGAGCAAACCAAAAGTCCACCCCAAAGGCGAGATTGAATACCAACAAAATGAGGCGGAGCCGCCGGAGATTAAAGGCTATCAACGTGACACCTCTAATCCCAGACTGCTTCGCCCAATCTGGCCGCACTGTAACTGGCGGTACATTCGCGTCTGGAGGGCTGACGACGGCTCGGTCAAAATCACCGCCGGCTGCTTGACCCCCGCCTCTAACATCCCGCCCTATGAAGCATTGACTTTGACTCAATGTCGGAAGTGTTTGAATCTCCCTGATCAGTCCCCTTCCCGAGAAGGAAATTGACCATCCATAACAAGCTTGTAGACCTGACAGTCCGCAAAATCTGTTAGTTTGCAACGAGAAACAAACACGCCAAATTGACGAAGTTCCCTCCGCGTGGCCACTGATAACGCACCGTTCAAAGTATCGGCAGCCACCATATCAAGCAACTCTTGAAATGTGTGACAAGCAATCACACTCACCACGGCCGCCTGTGTAATGTCATTGATCGTTGTGTCAACATCCCAATTAGTCTTGCCGATGGCCTGCATCACATCCCTAATCTTGTAGACCACGACTGTGCCGACGACGACCTTCTTATTGTCTTTGGTAGTTAATACCTGTTTCGGAAGAGCAAGCGTTTGCCGCGCCGTGACAATGATCTCAATCTCCGTCACCAGCGGCCAGTAGACATGAAGTCCAGGTTGCATCGGAATGACTTGACTTCCATGTCGCCATTTGACCCCACCATGAGTTGCGCGCACAATCAAAATCCGAGGCACAAAACTCAAAAGTGCCTCGAAAATCTGACCCAACCAAGCGAAAGCAGTTTCCATATCAAGATTTCTTTCTACGCAACTTCTTCAGCGTCTTTGCCAAGTTGATCTGTCTCCGTGTCGCCATCGAAATGCCCATAGGTGGGTGGGCGATAAATTCGGCGACAGTCATCCCAGCGGCCTTTGCCTTCCGTGTCAATGCGCCGGGCCTCTTAATTGCCTTAGCAATCCACTTCTTTTTCTTCTTGGCCATTTTAATCCTCTCTCAGGAACGCCGTTCCAGCAGCCCACATTTTGTAATCATCGGTCCACTTGAAATCGAATATCTCACCCTCTGGATGTTCATCATCAGCAATCAACACATCCTTATCGAGCGTCAATTTTCCGTCGTCATTCAAACCTCTAATGATGTCTTTCAAAAAGGCGTGGCGATTAGGAGACTGCCCACTATCAATAATATGCGTCTTGCGAATATCAATAATCACAGCCGTTTGTAAATCTGTGGGGAGATTAGGATTAGTCGGCTCTGCCATGAATGAACGAAGATTCAAACGTGGTTTCGTGCTACCCGTAACCTCAGCATAGTTCTCCAATATCCCGATGCTTTGAGCCTCGAAACCCAAATCAGTTGGATGGCGATCACCCCAATCACTTTGAAGTCGGAAAACTACATTAGGACCGCCAACAATCACAATATCATCGCCCCAATCCTCAAAGTAGCCAATCGGCAAGGCACCACTAACACCCATGCCTTCACCACCGCCTCCAGCGTCCCCTGCTACAATCTCGTCCGGCGGTGGCCAGGTCAAATTGAAAGCGAGTCCGGCTGGCCAGAACCAATCGTACTTCTCCATTTGACCGGATTTGACCGGAACAAGACAAGTGAAATCAATGAGATTTGTCGTAGAGTTGTACGTGGCCTCTTCTACCAAAGCTTTGATCGCACCATCCGCAACATAACCCTGTGAGAAGTCGAGCGTTACACAGTCGAATGTTTCAAGGTTCAGTTTATTCAGAAACGTGCTGAACTGAATTCGCTTCCATGTATTCGACTTCCGAATCAGCCAAAACGTACTGGCCTTGTAGATGATATCCGGCTGATTGTAGATGTACCAATCAAAATCTTCCGATTGGACACCATAGCGATTGACATTGTGACGCAAAATAATCGTCTGCTCACTCTTATCTTTTTCTCGATCGGTGATACCTGGTGACCAGCGCATGCGCCATTTGATTCGCATTTTCGTCACAAGGTCCTCAGTTGTAGTCAACTCTACCTGTACGCCACTCTCGGCATCAATATCACTGACCGTGATCGTGTCAACACTGCTAGGCTCTTCGGGGAGGTACTTAATGTAAAACTTCCCGTTACTGAGCCACAACGCACAACGAGCTTGAAATGCAATCTCTTGAAGTATCTGAACAGTATTCTTCCGATCCAGTACCGGAAAGTTCACTGGAAAAGAATCGAGTTTGACTCGGGCCGCCTCAAATGAAGGTGAGTCATACGTCAAATCAGTGTAGTGCTGAATCAAATAAATCAAAGTGTCAATCATATCCGGTCCAACTGCCGAATTGGACTCAAACGTGACATAGAGATCATCAGTCCATCCTTGATCTTTGTACGAACTCAATGGTCGCTGCGTGACAATCTGGACTGTCTTGAGAGTACCATAATTTACACTTTGAATTGTATAATAGCTTGACGGTACGTCAACCAAACGCCGCTCCCCTGGAAATTCTTTGTAAGCTTTCACAGCAAGTACAGTACCAGGATCGTAAGTATAGAGCGCTGCCACGATATATGTGATAGGTTCTTCACTGAAAATACGAACTGTAGCACCTGGCTCTACCCAAAATTGCTGAGGAATTGGATCGTCCGATATACGCGATGCTCGGCCCTCCCCGGTACTTATAATCGTACCATAATAACGACAGAGGCAATCAGTAAAAAACTGATTTCCACAGCCGCAAGGCACAGGAACTCGAAAATCATACTTAGTGGGACCGCTTCCACTAGACGGTAACGAGTACGGGCATGTTTCATCTGCATCGGTGGCTTGACTATCCGCTTCCGTGTCACCATCTGGCCAAATTCGACTCGAAACATGAAAATTCTGTCCAGAAAAGTAGCCCGTGAAACGTGCGCCGCCTATTTCAAGAGTCAAGGTCTCCCCTTGCAGAAAGTCCTCGCCGCCAAGAATCCGTATCGGATTACATCCGAGACCCCGCGCCGTAACATCCGCAATTCGTCGTTCCCGCTCCCACTTCGCACATGCCGCCTGTATATTGGCATTATTAACAATCTGAGCGCGCTGGTCAATCAATTCGTTAATTTGATCAAGTATCTCTGTCGCCTTCCCGCTGTCATAACCCCAGAAACAGGCGCGAGCACACCAAAGCGTGTTAATTTGAGCCACAATCATCATAAGCGAAGTGTATACGCTCGTATCAACATCCTGACCATTACTAAAAAGAGACATTGACGTTAAGTAATCCAAGCCCGAAACCACCCCGACGCCACACAAAGTTGTACCAGTCACAGCCTCATTGATTTGAAGAGCCGGACAATCTAGTACGGTTCCAAAAATCATCGGCCATGGTTTACCCACCAACCCCGCCGGTAACCATTCAAACTGACCCTCTTCGGGACTGAAGCCTACCTCTTTGTCTTCAATCTGCGAAATGATCGTAAATTGAACTGACCGCGCACGTTCGTCCCAAACAATCGGTGAACTGACCTTACCAGCAAAAAGAAGAAACCTTTCACCTAAAACAAGCCCTTCAAACCATTGATACACCCGGGCAGTTCGCTTGTGAATATCCGCACTATCGAAAATGGCCTTAATGCTGCCATCCACATCGTCCAAAGTCACCGTGATCTGTTGTGACGAATTATTATCAGATACGCCAACTACATTATCCAAATCGCTGACCTGCAAAATCTTCCCCGGAATTGTACCTACAGTTCGGTCACCGTACCACTGTGAAGACGACTCTTGCCACTCAACCTCCAATAAAATAATCGGTTCAGTACCGTATGTTTGCGCCAGCTTCGCCAAGCTATTCGCTGAAATCGAACGTACCATTATTGCTCCTCTCCTTCAAATTCAATGTCGATGCTAACCGTCTCGCCACGGGGCATCGGAGTAATCGTCGGGTATGCTCGACTCTGAGTTTCAAATTCAAATGGATTACTCGTGAAGTAGCCCACCCAAGTACGGTTTTGATGATCAACAATCTTGATCTGCGAGGCAAAATATGACATGAAGAAAGCCCGGACTTCCAAACCTTTATTCCGCGATAATCTAAATGTCCACTGAAGCTTACGACGGGCGCGACGTTTCACATAAGTATAACGTGTCCCGTCCATCGCAGTGCGCCGCGAAACAGTATTCAAATTCGTCTCTTGATCCGAGAATTGCGGATTTGGCATCACAGTCATGGTTTGGGATGCCGGGTACGGTGCGATCATCTGAAACATTACTTCACCACTTGCTTAGGGACCGGGATCATACGTTGCCATCTCACCTTCAAACTCAAAGCCGATTGAATACTTACAACCAGAACCATCTTGTACAATAGGTCTCGACAAATCTGTAATAATCCCTCTCCAGAATCGGTGCTCCCAATCCAGTATCCCAATCTCCAGACCGAGATGGTCATCCATGAATGTATGAAGCCCACTCGCCTCAGCCTCAGCGAGACCTGAGAAATCGAGAGCAAGTGTCTGAATCTTGGGCCACATCGGATCGGCATAAACAATCAACGTGCCACCTCGGGTCTCACGACTGACGCGATTCATCTGAAGCCTATCACGATTGCCAAGATTCGGGGCGCGCAGCGACAATGTATCGCTGAAGGGGCCAGTCACCGGATAGACCAGTTGGAACGGAACGGTAATCCCAGAGATCGGTCCTTCAAGCTCGGATGGTGGTGGCTCGGGTGCAGATGGCGGACCAGTACCGGTGAATGGATGGTAAATGTAAAGATAATCCTCAAGTCGATTATACCATAGCACTGACTCACTGAGTTCAAGTGTATCGCTGACCGTGAGATTTCGGATAACATTGTGCTGAGCCTCATCGGACAAGTTCAATTCATCAGCAGAAGGCTTAGTGAGTATTGCTTCGGCTGTATCCGTGAGTGTGCAAGTATCGTCTGCAACCCCCTCATACGCTACATGGGCCTCATCAGACAAGCTGAGACTATCAGAAGCCGTCGCTGGAATAGCGTCCACCCTAATCTTGTCGCCAATAGCCTGATCAGCGAGCCAAAATTTGTCGTCAATCTCCAACGGTGCATCACGAATAACAAATGCTTCAGCGGCGTCTTGAAGACCGAGATATACAATAGTCTCTTCATAGGTCTCCGGGTCAAACTCACTATAAATAGTCTGAAGAGAATCCGTCGCCGTTCGATTATGGAGGCCAGACCAGGCAAACTCAGTAAAAGTGAGATAAGAGTCAAAAGCCACTCGACTTCTGATTAAGCTGAAAGTGGCAGAGTCACCAATAACTAATACATCGGGACCTTCAACACGATCACGTATAAAAAAAGCGCCATCAACAAGAAGCATTTCGTCATACGATGGGCGACTTACATCTGCTGATGCCTCATCACTGATACTGAGAGTATCGGATTCCTCAAAAATTTTGACAGCCGCTTCAATCAGAGTAACAGTATCCGATGCGATTCCATCAATCTCGCGTTCAAGGGTGATTGCATCAGAAATCGAAATTACATCAGTGGTTTCACGATTGAATACACCAATATAAGCCGCCTCCTCTTGAATGGTCAGCGTATCAAAAGCAGGCCGCACGTATTCAAAACTTGCTGTATCACTTAGAGTGAGCGTATCGAGAGCAGCTTTGGTGAGATCGCCGACAGCATCATCACTTAGAGTCAACGTATCCCCGAGATCACGTTGCGTCACATGTCCAGGAATAATAGTTTCAGTGAAAGTTAAAATGTCACTCGCAGCGCGATCCCTAATAAGAGTAGGAAACGCCTCGTCTGACAAAGCCAACGTGTCACTACCGATTTTGACTAAATCAAAAGTCGCAGAGTCGCTTAGTACCAGCGATTCTTCAACCAAAATGACGCGATCACCTATCGCCTCATCAGTTATCGTCAATTGATCTACAACACTACGTGAAGCAACCAAAGAGAAGAAAGCAGTATCTTGGAATGTTAAAGTGTCGTCAGCAACACGAAACAATATCGCAGTGTAGACGGCCACATCACTGTCAAATTCCAAGGTATCGGATGAGACTCGCACTCTGAAAAGATCAGCTTCCGCCTCATCAGTAAGGGTTAATGTATCCAGAGCAGGACGAGTAAGAAGTCCGATGCCTCCTTCACTCAAAGTAAACCAGTCGGCGGCAGTCACTACATAAGCTAATGAGGCCACTCCGGTGAGACTCAAAGTATCAGTAGCACCAACTGCAAACTCTGCTGTGGAAATCACTTCGTCTGTTACAGTAAGTGAATCAGCACCACTGATCACAAGCCCGGGTTCAGTAGGTACTTCAAAGGAAGAGCGCCCTAAGATAAGAGTCGAACCTGCCAATGTCGATCTGAACATTCCAAGCTGGCTTGTAAAACCAGTGGATGTGCAAACCTCTTGAAGTTCAAGTAAATCAGAGCCTTCGACAAAATACACAGACATCAGTCTTTATTCCTCAATCCATGTTGAAAAAATAGCCCTTTGAGTATTGACTGCTACATTCCAAGTAATTATATACAAATGAATCTCGTCGGGTCCGCCAGTTATGAACGTATCACGATCATCTCTGTAAAGCTGATCCCAGTGGACACCGTCAATTCCGTACCTGAAAATCAAATCACCTGCTCCACCCTCGTCCTCAATCTGAAACCATACGGAATCACCTACCCGCAGTCTAAACGCAGATGGTCCACCTGCCCAAGACGTAGGACTATTCCACCACGCACCAGAAACAACACCCGTGCCAGCATATTGGATCGTATAAAATTTCCCGCTACTACTCCCCCTAAAACCAATCCCTACATTTCCAGCCTGAGTAGTTCCGTTCCAAGCTAATAACCAACGCGGTACTTGAACTGTCAACTTGTACGGGGGTGTTGGTGCAGATTTTTTATAGAGGCGTACATTAAGCGAAGAATTCTTAGGAACTGTTAAACGCAAGCCACCCGACGCATAATCAGTCAATGTAGAATCACCTTGATTGATTGGCGTAAAATCAGAGGCAGTCAAAACAGCGCCATCGACATCGACAATTTTAAGAATTTCTTCGCTATTAGAAGGCATTCCATAGACAGCGCCATTCGGTGCTAAGACGCCGTTATTCCATTTCAGTGTACCAGTGAGACTCCCAAATGTAGTTAATGAATCATCACGCGGGTCAATCTTAAGTATCGAGGTACTATTCGCCGGCATTCCATAGATGCAACCATTTGACGCTAAGACGCCTCCTTGCCACTTGCTAAGGCCACTGAGACTACCAAATTCTGACCATGAATCATCACTTGGATCAATCTTAAGCACTTGAGTCTTATGGAGAGGTATCCCATAAATCATCCCATTTGGAGCTAAAACGCCGCCTTCCCATTTCCATGAGCCACTCGGACCAGCAAACGTTGAAACTGTATCGTCATTCGTGTCAACTTTAAGAATCGTGCCGCTATTAAGTGGAATCCCATAAATGATACCGCCAGGTGTCACGACACCACCAACCCACTTATTTTGATCGCTAGAAAGAGACCCCAATTCCGAAATTGAATCGTCACTCGGGTCAATTTTTAACACCGTAGTGGCATTACGCGGAATTCCATAAATCATTCCGTTTGGTGCTAAGACACCACCTTGCCACTTAAGTGCGCCAGAGAGACTACCAAATTCTGAAAGTGAATCGTCACTCGGATCAATCTTAAGCACCGTGGCGCTGGAGTAAGGAATTCCATAAATCATCCCATTCGGAGCTAAAATGCTGCCTGTCCATTTATTTGCGCCAGTGAGACTCCCAAATGTCGAAACTGAATCATTACTCGGATCAATCTTAAGCACTGAAAGATGGGAATACGGCACTGCATAAATGAAACCGTTTGCTAAGGTTCCACTCCACCACCTATATACGCCAGTAAAATTCCCAAACGTATTAGCAACCTGGTATACTTGTGCGCGTAAATGATTCGATGGCGGTACATCCGTGTCAGCAAAAAGCGGAACATCATTTTGAACATGCTGCAATAAGCTGCCCGATGAAAGAATATGTGATACAACAGCACCATTGCTATGGGCTGCTGCGGTAGTATCCTCACGGCCGCGAACACACGTGAAAATTGATCCCGTCACGGCTGTAACTTGAATAATCTCTGAGTCAACAGCAACAATAAAATTACCGTCACTTGGAAACTGAGAAACATCCATAACAAACATCGCTGTCGCTACATCATCAATAGCAATATCCAGAAACGTAAACGCATCATTAACAATTTGCTCCCGAGCCATAATTCACTCCTCAATCCACGTTGAATAGACAACACTTTGAGTGGCATCTAAACCTACTGAAGGATTTTTCCAAGTACCCCCAAACAAGGCAATCTCATCGGGTCCGCCAGCCATGAATGTGTCTCGATCAACACCGTAAAGATAATCCCAATAGACGCCATCAATTCCGTATCTGAAAATCAAATTACCCGCCCCACCTTGATCCTCAATCTGAAGCCAAATAGGGCGACTCGCCCACATCTGTTGTGTAACAAGCGTACTTGGCCCTCCGGGAAAAGAATACGAAGGGCCGGTCCAACTCGTAACAGACATCTGGCGTATACCAACCACAGAAATCAAAAAAAGTTTTCCGCTACTACTCTCCCGAAAACCAATTCCTGCATACCCGGCTGAGGTGACATCATTATGATATATCATCCACCGCGCCATCTGCACCGTCAATGTGTATGGAGGAGTCGGCGCTGATTTTTTGTAGACACGAGCATTTACTGCATCAGAAGTCAACTTTGGAACAGACAAATACACGCCACCGGATGCGTAATCAGACAACGTAGAGTCACCTTGATTGATCGGCATGAAATCAGAAGCGGTCAAAACGTTGCCACTGACATCGACCAAGTGATTCGATGCTGGAAGAGCCGAATCACTGAAAAGCGATATGCCATCGCGAAAGTATCGTAGTAGACTGCCAGCCGTGACAATAAGTACCGCAACAGCGCCGCTGTCATGGGTCACAGCACCAGTGCCCTCGTAACCACGGACACACGTGAAAGTCGATCCTGTCACAAGTATAACCTGAATAAGCTCCCGATCAATAAGAATAACAAAATCACCCCCACCCGGAAACTGCGAAGAATCAGCAATAGTAAGCTCCGTTTCAACAGCATCAATAGAACTTGACAAATAGCTGATCGCATTATTAGCAAACTGTTCTCGTGTCATATCTCCTACTCCTCAATCCACGTTGAATAGGTAACAGTTTGAGTAGCTTGCACACCTGTCCCACCACTACCCGCCCAAGTGACTCCTGACAAAAGAATTTCATCAGGTCCACCGGCCATGAATGTATCGCGATCAACGCTATGTAACTCATTCCAGTGGATACCGTCAATTCCATACCTGAAAATCAAATCGCCTGCTCCGCCCTCATCTTCAATCTGAAACCAAACAGGGCCACTCGCCCAAATCTCCTGCTCAGCCACTACCGGCGGGGACCCAGTGACATATATGGGATTGTCCCATTCCTCAACAATCATGGAACCGAGACCCTGCATAGAGAGAAGAATAAGTTTCCCGCTGCTACTCTCCCGAAAACCAATCCCAGCGTACCCAGCTTGAGAAGGAGGTATATGGTACAACATGCAATGCGACATTTGCACTGTCAATGTATATGGAGGCGTTGATGCCGATTTTTTGTAGACACGGGCATAGAGATCAAAAACTGTCAACTTTGGAACAGACAAATACACGCCGCCGGACACATAGTCAGACAATGTAGAATCACCCTGATTGATTGGCGTGAAATCAGAGGCGGTCAAAACGTTACCACTGACATCGACCAAGTGGTTTGACTCCGGTGCGGCCGACTCGTTGAAAAGTGGCACATCATTACGGAGGTACCGCAATAAACTGCCTGCCGAAACAATGAGTGCTACAACGGCACCAATACTATGAATCGCGGCGCTGGAGCCTTCATAACCGCGAACACATGTGAAAGTCGATCCTGACACACCCGTGACTTGAATAAGCTCCAAATCAATGAGAATAACAAAATCACCTCCACTCGGAAACTGCGAGGCATCACCAATGTCAAACGTCGTTACAACAGCGTTTATAGAGCTTGACAGATAGCTGACCGCATTATTAGCAAACTGTTCTCGTGCCACAGCAATCCCCTATACAAAATAGGCCGGAACGGGCCGAAAGGCTCCGTCCCGGCCTTGGCGAGGGAGAGTTCCCTACAATACACTCGGTTACGCTGCAATAGTGATCGTATACGTAACCTTGAGTTGATCGTTATCCAACACAGCCACAGTGCCGGATGCAAAAGAGGTGCCACACCAAAGAACATTCTCGTTAGGTGTGGTGCCGGGCTCGTGATTCCCCTTAGTAGCGGCATTCGGACCGGCACATAGGAAAAGACCTTCAAGCGTGCCCGCAGTGTCCATCGTAAATGTCACCGGTACGGCATTCGTAATAACCTGACTCGCTGCCACCCCTTGCGTCCATAAGGGGCGTGTTGCTGGAACATCGTAACCTTGCCACTCGTCCCACGCATTTGTACCGTCGATATTATCGTAAGTATCGCCAGCCTGAAAATTGGTGAAACCAGCATTATCGACAAGTCCGATATACCACGTTTCATACTTCGTAAACGAGGCAGTAAGACCAAACATTGTGTCAAGAAGGCGATTCTTGCCTTCATTAACAATCAAATTCGGTGCCTCGTACACGCCAATCAATTTGCCCTCCCGCAAATGTTCGATCTTGAAATGACCCTTCGGGTCAAACAAGTCCAAAATCTGATGGGCGGGACGAACTACTTCACACCTTGCGCTTTCGCCGATCGCCATTTGATCACTCATAATCAATCTCCTCGTGTTACAAAATTGCCGTGCCGCGCCGTAGTTCGCGTCTCAACTCAGCGGCGATAGACCTAGCCGTTTGACGGCCTGTCGCGCCGCCTTGAACAGTCACATTGATGTCACCGATGTTAGTGACGCTCCCACCCTCGCTACGAAAGGAAGGCTGCACACCGGCATTCATCGCTACAAGCTGCGAGGCAAATTGACCTGTCGCTTGAGCGTTCATCACAAATTCCCCGCGAGAAAGCCACGCGGGCACCACATCCGTGCCTACCGGGCCACCAGCCGCCAAATAACGACCAACCCGGCCTCCATAAGCAGAAAGTTCACCAAGCCCAGGTGCTCTCACCGACATCGACGCAGACGCCAAATTCCACATGGCATCGGCCGCCGCAGAAGTCTGCGAAACCAAACTAGACATGTCGATCTGCGAAACCGCCGAAACTCGATCTCGGGCACCGCCCGCTTGCTCTTGAACTTGACGAGCCGCCTCTTGAGCCGCCTTAAGAGCATTCTGAGCCTCCAGAGCTTTTTCAAGGGCATCTTGCAAAAGCGGGCGCAATTCTCTAGCCTCTGCAGCTTGCCGCTCCGAACCTCCCCCTCCCACTCCTCGTAAACCCCTAAGCAATTTAGCTTTAGCGGAGGCTTCCGAAGTTGCATTAGCTGCGTCCTGTATGAATTGCTCCAGCGTTTTCTGCACAGCCGCAGGCGGTTTAATCTGCTCGATATAGGCATCGAAAGCAGTCTTCAAGTCTACAAAATCACTCTCATCCAAGGCCCCCGCCGGCATCTTAGTGAAACGTTCGGCAGCCCTGATAAACTGCTCTGAAACCTCCTTCAACACCGAATCTGAAAAAACGGTCATCTTCGTAATATCGAGATTCTCCGGACCTAGACCCTCCTTCACCCACTCGTCAAGGGATGCCCGAGCATTTGCCTGGTGTCTGATAATTTGTTTATTAGCGACACCAACCGCGTCAGACATTTCATCATACTCCCGAAGAATCTCAGTTGTCTTACCAAGCTCACTTGAGAGAATAGACATCGTTTCTTCGGCTGCTTCACCTTTAACCATCTCCTGAATTCTCGGCGGAAGTTTAGGAATAACCGTCTCAAGCATGATACGAATAGGTCCAACCCCATCCTCAATCTGTGAGCGGAAATCAGCGAACGTCTTAGGGAGAGCATACAACTCCTGCACCTGCATATCCGTGATGCCACCTTCAATAGCAGCCCGTACACGCTGCTGAAGCTTATCAAAAGCCATCATATCCGCAATATCAATCCGCTCTTCACCAAGCCAAAGTTCGCGGAAAGCATCCACACCTGCTTGAAGTTTCTCCTGCTGCTCTCTCAATGCCTTGGGTTCTTTTGCCCCAGCCTTATCAAAAGCTTGCAAATTCTCAAGAATCCCCTTCATCAAAACTTTCATCTGACTCAGGCGCTTTTGCTCCGCCGCCGCCTTTTCAGCGAGTCGAGTCGCCTCCACAGCTTGAATCTTTTGCAACACTTTCTCAGCTTCAATCTTCTGCCGCATAACAAACAGAACTCTTCGCTGAACATCATCTTGCAGCATTATGTTCTTGGTGCCACTGGCAATACTCTTAGCTTCTTGTGCTGCCGCATCAGCCCGCTGGAAAATTGACAATGCTGCTGCTATCTCCTCGGGCGTTTTAGCTTCACGCATCGCCTTTTCGGCGTCCCGTGCAAGAAACGCTGCGCGTTGCATATAGTTCTCAGCCTTCCTATATACCCGCTCATTCTTGTTTGCATACTTGAAAATAGCGTCCGAATACTGAGCTTCAGCATCAATCTGGCGCTCACGTGAAGCTTCCACAGCATCGGCTGCAGCTTTCGCAGCAGTACGGTAAACCGCAACTACGCGCTCCTGAGACTTGACCATTGAAGCCAGTGTCTCGCGGGTATCATTAACAATCTCTTTATTTTTATCTTTGAGATCGTCAATTGCTTTGAAGTATTCTCTACGAAGCTTCGCTGCGCCTTGTTCCCAAATACGATTCTGCTCACGTCGAGTGGCTTGCGCTTCTTTACGAATAATTTGCTGCGCTCTCTGCATGTCCTTAATCTGTTCTTCAGAAGCCTGGCGTCGTGCCTCCGCAGTAAGACGAATTGAGGTAATTTCAGCCGAATACTTATACACAGATAAAGCAACAATTGCCGAAACTGCCATCATTGCTAATCCAAGTGGACCCATTGCCGCACTGGCAAGCAATGCTTTTGCAGCCAAAGCTACTAATGCCACAGCAGCAACACCCGCCACCGCCGCCAATGCTTTCAATGCAGAAACAATATCAACAGTTTCACTGGCCCACAAAAGCATTGTGCCAAGCACTTCTGTCAGCGCCGCGCCCAAATCTTGAGTTAAGGTGACCTTAAGCTTATTCACCTCATGCGTCAATTTCTCAGCCGGCATCTCTTTGAACTTCTCCCACAATTCGTCAAGATGCTGAGCCGACGATTTGGACATCGTCGCTATCGCTTCCTCATACGCCTTTGCATCATCGCGTGTTAAAGCCAAGTCTACAGTCAAAGCTCGAACTCGACGAACCGACTTCGCGATTTCAGATGCCATATTCTTTGACGCATCGCCGATAGCATTCAACGCGCCGACAAAACCTTCAGCTTGAATAATCTGCTCAGCATTAGCATAACCAAGTTCGCGAAAAATCTTCTTCATGTTTTCCGAGGGCTTCAAGAAAGCCAACATCGCCGCACGAAGACCAGTAGACGCCTTGTGTGCCTCAATACCACCAATGGTCAACGATATATACGAAGCTGTCACCTCTTCAAGAGAAATGCCAAGTTGCGCGGCGATAGGAATAACTGTACCAAGTGTATCAGCCAACTCCTTACCACGAACACGGCCTAATTGAATAGTGCGGAAAAACTGGGCCGCGACCTGATCGGCATTTTGCGACGACATACCGTAGGCATTTAATGCCCCTGTCATCAACAGCACAGAGTCTTTCAAATCAATGACGCCGACTTTCGCCAACTTCATTGATGCTGTCATAATTTGGGTGCGTTCGCCAACTTCAACAAACTGATTAGAAATCGTCTGATAAATGCCTTCAACAGCCTGTGAGAGGTCCACATTATAGAAGCGGGCCATATTAGCTGCTTCATCCGTGAGCGTTTGAAATGACGATGTAGTCACTTGCATCGAGTTGTTAAGCGGAGCCATCGTAATCAGCAAGACTTCAGAAATCGCCTGCTGGAATTGAATAGACTCCCTAACAGAATCTCGCAACAAATTACGAACCTGTGACAAAGCCCGGACAATCATTTGAGTGAAAACAATCCGGCTCATCATCTGAAGAGACATGACGAGACGTTTTGATGACCCGGTAGCCTCATCAAAAGACTTTGTGCCACTCCGCCCAGCTTGAGACATCTTCCGTCCGGTCGCGGCCGATGTACGGCCCAAATTGTCCATACTCCGATTGGCCTGGTCAATCTGCACTTGTACTCCCGGAGGGAGCCACAGACGAGACCCTGCTGCCGCAGTAGGTGCTGCCGCAGTAGGTGCTGCAGCCGGAGAAACTCGTCCGGCAAGATTCGCCATGGCCTTCATTGTCGCCAAGGCCGATCGTGCCTGAGCATTCCACGCACTCAATTGGGAAGCATGTGCCTGAAAAGCAGAGCCAGACGATTTCAACTGCGCATCAAGACGCTGCAACGACGCTAACGCTTGCGCCACATCAAAACCTAGTTTACTGACAATTTCTTCGGCCATTTTTCTTACCGCACACGTGAACTTTTGACAAACGGAGCAACTCGGGGCAGACTAACACGACCAGTAGTGTGAAGAAAAGCCGCAATACCCTTGACTTGAAAATCATAGGGACCTGGTTTCTTCAACTTAGCAAACAGTGTCGGATCGGGATCGATATTCGCATTGCGAAACTCATTCCAAATCAGCCAGGGGAGACTTGTCCCATACGTAAATGTATACAAACCGCTTTCAATATCGGTTTTCATCTCCCCCGTGCTTGCCTCCATTCCTATACCGGTTCGATCTACTGGGGCAGAACCGCTAATCGGAACAGAAGCGTCAATTTTACTCGCCACTTTCACAAAAGTGGCTCGGGATGCACCACTCCAAACCGGGACCTCCGCAACAACAGCTTCAAGCCAGGCCATTAAACCTTGTGCGAGAATTTCTTGCATCGCCGCATCAAGTACCTGCCTGTAACCAGCCAAATTCAAACGCGGAGCCCGGTATGTGTGAGTAAACTTCATGGTCAGGCTCTTCGACTTCGTGGCCCTCGGCGTGTCGTAGGTGGCGAACCAGAGCCAGGTACTTGTGCTCCAGAAAGCTTTGCTTGCCATTGCTCTTCATCATAACTGATCGTTTGATCAAACGCTAGAATTAAGAGTTGAGCTTCAAGACCGCAACTTTCCCACGTCATTTCCACGCCAGGTGGACGAATCCCTAGCCTTGTACAGGCTCGCCAGATGGCGTATTCGCCGGTTCGGTAACTGGGCCAGAGAACGCTGGCTGTTCCTGAACCTGACCAAGAAGAAAAACCTCCCGAGCTTTCCGTAGTTTCTCTTCATCGAGTGCATTGGCTTCCATAACAGTCGCCAGAACTCGGCTGCACTCAATCTCACTCAGGCCGCCATTCCGCAAATCGTCTTCCCAATTCTTCCAGGTGCGGGGATCGTCACTCTCCACTGTATCCCATTCTATATCACTGGGCTCCAGCGAATTGATCAGAATATAGCCAAGGCGCTTTGTCGCCCACGCATTAAGCAAGTCTTTGTAGGCGGGGTCTTCGGGCATAGGCACATAGCCCTCCCGAGTCAACTTACCAGGAGGTTTGGGCTGCGGACAGAGTTCATTGAACTTGTCCATGTCCTTCAGGCCGCGCGCACGAAAAACAAGGTCTGAATCGCCGCGAGGCAAAACCAGAAGCACTTCGTTGCACAGGGTTTGGGGATCGATACCACCAATCTTCATAGTTTATTCTCCCTCAAGAAAAGGCATCAGTGCCGAGTGTTATTCGAGTGTCACTTGACACTGATGCAAAACTCAGATTACACACGCGAAACAGACGGCTCAACGACATTACACTTGCCAGTGAGTGAAATCGTTGCGTCCTTGAGATTCACTTCCTTGGTATCTGCCCGGAAATCCGGGAAGAGCGTAATTTCCGTTTGAACAACACCGCAAGGCGGATCATGCTCGACTTCAATGTCGATAGCATACGGTTCGCACTGATCAGTTGAAGAACTGACCCAGCCTGCCGCACCACCAACACCTTTCAACGCATCCAACGGAGAGATCACTTCCGAGGTTCCCGTTGTAATGTGTTCATAGGTGCATTCCAGCCTCACATCGAGAGGCGCTTGGTCGCCCTCTCGCACGGTATCAAGATCACCCCGGTCCAACATGTACTCGTAGTTCCGGTTCTCGGTATAAGTGACGTTTCCATCACCGACCTTAATCTCGATTTGCTGGGGCAGAAAAGTAATCACTGCGTCATCCGCCGGGATGCCGGCAGCGGTCGCCAATGCCGGTGTGAAAGTCAATTGACTTGTCACCGTTCCAATAGCAGCAACCAAAGCAACTGTCGCTGTTTCACTACCGCCGTTAGTCAAAAGAGTATCATCAGCAACCAGTAAGGTGCCATCGCCTTCGGGATCAACAAACTCGATGATGTACGCGCCAACTGAACCATAGACATTGACCGTTGTGATCGAAGAGAGACCTTGCAGTGCCGTCTTAAGATCAGCGAGCGGAATATCATAGGCAAGACCAGCCGTTGGTCCGGCGGCCTTGTAATCAAGCGTGAAAGTCCCTCCGGCAGCGTCAGTAATCGTCACACTTTGCTTTTCGTTGGCGTCCTGCGCAGTTACCGTGTAAGTCTGACTGACGGCCGCTACAGTGAAGCGAGCGCCCACAGGTACCAGACTCGTGTTGTTCGTGAGACCGGCAACAGTGTCAATCTCTATCACAACATCCGTGTTAGCAAGAAGGCCGTCAGGATCATTCACTGCGGCAGCCCCGCCAAAGCCATCCCTGAATCGAATAGTAGTGTCACGAAGTTCAATTCGTGCCATGAGCTACCTCCTCTTACGCATCCTCACGAGTCACAGCGGGCTCGATGACGTTGCATTTGCCAGTAAGCGAAATCGTTGCGTCCTTGAGATTCACTTCTTTCGTGTCGGCGCGGAAATCCGGAAAAAACGTAATTTCCGTTTGAATGGTGCCGCAAGGTGGATCATGCTCGACTTCAATGTCAATAGCATACGGTTCGCACACGTCGGTCGCCGAAGTAACCCATTCACTCGCTCCACCGACGCCTTTCAACGCATCCAACGGGGAAACCGTTTCCGAAGTTCCCGTTGTAATGTGTTCATAAGTACATTCCAGCCTCACATCAAGAGGCGCTTGGTCGCCCTCCCGCACGGTATCGAGATCACCCCGGTCCAACATGTACTCGTAGTTCCGGTTCTCGGTGTAGGTGACGTTTCCATCACCGACCTTAATCTCGATTTGCTGCGGATAGAAGGTAACCACTGCTTCGTCCAGGTAAGTACCTGCACCTAACACCGGATTGAATACAATGTTAGTTGTTGTACCCGGGTCAGGAGTACGCGCTGTAACCACATGGTCAACCTGCGTAGTCTCCCCTACGATCCTGAATCGAGCGCCAATAGGCACTTGATCTGTATTGGCCGTATTCAGTACGACGCCATCAATATCAAACTCTGCATCACCCGCTATGGGGGCAACAGCAGGTTCATTAACAGCACCGATTCCACTCAGCCCATCCTTGAACCGAACAGTAGCATCACGAAGTTCAATTCTGGCCATTTGATTTCTCCTCTCATGGCTAATCGTTGGTTGTTAAATCCATCGCATACCAGCAGTCAACCATCGACTGTCGGAGACGATCTGTCGGAGTCATCTGTCCGAAATGAAACACACGTAAGGCATCATTTCGACTTCGTGCCGGCGACAAACAGCCTAGAAGTTCTTGGTTATCGTCTGGATCATTTCCGTACCGATAAACCGCAATCACGGCGTCCATCGCCTCATGGTAGATACCAGCAATTCGTTGCGGTGTGTACCGATTCTTCGGCGGATTATCCATCCGTGATTGAATCAGTAAGCGAACTCCAACTTTGAGTTCGTAGTAATTGCGACTCATCTCGCGAGAAAACGGGCCAGTTATGGCAATCTCAACATGCTCAGAGGCTTGCATAATCTCATCGGTGCGGTCATCAACACCCTCAACGAGAGCCTTGATGTTATTATCCGCAGCAACTTGCTTCATATACGTCGCCAATGAAGCAAAAATCCAGCGAGTCCAGTTAGGGTTTGCAGGCATTCTACACCACCTCTTCGGCTACAGCATCATCAACAGCAACTTCATCAGACACCATCAATGATTGTTGTAAACCAGTTTCCAAATCCGTCTCTTCAAGAAGCACTTTGCCTGTAATAATCCACCCTGTTCGGAATTCCAATTCCGAAATTTTCTCGAACTGGTACTTGCGGCCGTCCCACACGAGCCAGTCATCCAGACTCAACACCAAATTACGTGCGTCCCGTCGATCAATAATGAAAACACGCTTACTGGCATCATAACTTCCGCCTTGAAGCATCTGCTTATCTGCCGAAATTATCGAGATGTTACGAACAACATCCCTTGTATACGTAGCCGGCAATACAGCAGCACGTCTGACGCGGGTGATACGGGTTTCAACAATAGCAATCCCGGTTTTTGGGTCAACTTGAGAGCTTAGCAATCGGTAGATAGCAATGGGGCCGCCAAATTGTCGCTTCAAAGTATACAACGCGACTTGCATCTGACGACTTAAAAAATATCTGTGCGGTTGCATAATACACTCCTCTATGACTCTTGAGATTCATGCCAGCGCTTATCTAACGCTCGCTCCAACCGAGACATGGTACTCGTGTTTCGAGTAATGACCCGAGTACACTTTTTCACGAGTGGTAGAAGCACCTTCCGCTGTTCGTCTTCCAACTTGTCAATACGACTCGAAAGTCGGCATTCGCGCGTCCATCCTTGCCATAACAGAAAACACACAACCAAGGCTAAAGGGCCGTACTGCTTCAGTACCAGCATTGTAGAATTCCAATCCATTGATAGCCTCCAGCGTAAGAATGTAGTAGAAGGCCACCCTCCCAGAGACTATCTGGGAGGGTGGACTGTTTCAAACAACAAACCAGCTTGGTTTAGCCGAGGAAAACCACGGCCAAGTTTTGGTCAAGGACGGCAACGCCGGCCAAAATGTCGAGATTGACAACGGTACCACCTTCCTGGATGTCGTACTGCATCGTCACTCGCATGGCGATGTTGTTGTACGAACCGACGCTGCTCATCACACCCAACGCGCCACTCGGAACGGCAAGCGGACGGGTAACGAGGGCCAGAGCATCCCGATGGAACGCCATGTTCAACGCACCTGCGGGACCCGGGAAGTAGAGGTCGTTATCGGCCAAAGTCACCTCAAGCGGGCGATCAAGAACAATCGTCTGCTCAGGAGCCGAATCAGTCTGCCAACTTTCAATGACCGTGTAAGTCCGACGGCCGTTACCAACCCCAAAAGAGACCAGTTGGCCAATTTGCGGGGCAACAGTGTAACCGTCAACCACAATCCCTTCGCTGTAACCAGCAGCGTAGTCACCCTTGACATTGGCGGACTGGTAAACCGTGACAACAGCAAGAGCCAAGGTCGCGTACTTGTTGACCTCATTCAGAGTGATGTCCGAAGTAGAACCTGTCAGACCAGTGATGTAAGTCGGCTGATCGTTACCAGCCACAACGGCGTATTCGCCAATCACAGTCGTAGCCAAAGTGCAATTCTGAACACCGCCTTCACCAGCGCTTTGAATGTCGGTAATCGTGCCGGTGATGACCTGACCGACCATTGTGGCAGCCGCAACACTGTTCACATTCTGGTCCATGTAAGTCGAGAAACCGAGAATTCGGCCAAGTTCAGCATTCTCCAGGGCAGTCCCACCGTCACCACGTTCGTTGGCCTTCAGGAACATGTCGTTCTTGAGCAACGCGGTCTCGCTTGCAGCAGCCAGAACCAAGTTACGGCCGTCAGTCGGGGCCTTGTTGACGTTCAACACTTCACGGGCTTCCAGCATGTAGTCCTTGCTGTTGGCACTGGTGAGGTTTTCAAGGCGGCCAACGCGATTAAGCGGGGCCCGAAGGAAATTGTGACAACGACCAAGCACAGCACGATCCACAGCACGAGCGATGGTCTGCATACCGGGGCGGAGGTAAATGTCCACCAAGTCTTGGAATGACTTGCTGGCCTCACCGTCTTTGATGACGAACGAGGTGTAGAACCACTGATCCAGAGGCACCTGTACGTTAGTCGCACTGGCGTCTTGCTGGGCCAGAGTAGTTCCGTCACGCTTTCGGCTGATCCGGAAAGTACCGGGCCGACGAGTGTTGACCACATCGCCAAAGTCCCTGACTTCATCTTCAAAGTCACGATGGACGAGGTTGGCAACAACCATGTTTTCTTCCAGAATCGCCAGACCCTCTTGGGCCCAATGTTCCGGGATGAAGGCGTCGTTGTCGTTAGCAAAGCAAGCGACCCGAGCCTTAGACAAATGCAGAGTGTTCATTACGTTTCTCCGTTGGTTTCATTAGACGCAGAATGCGTCCATTCAATCAATTCACACCCCCCAATTACTGGTGGTAATCTCCAGAATTAAGGTCTCTTGCGGAATTCTAGGTATCACCCCAGCCGCGACCCAATACGATATTGGTCGTCTAACCTGTCTTATAAGTATAGACAGTACACACTTACTCTATCTTCATTCGCGATTCAATAAATCTAACACAACACCGTAAACGATGTAAATGTTCTGGTGATTCATTTCGCAATGTGTGATTACAATAAAGACAGAGTAAGCCAATCACTTCGCCATTCACATGATGAATATGCTTGTGAGCTTGCTTTTCAAATTCGCAATTACAACACAAACATCGCCTATTAGTAAGGAGATTGACAACTTCCTCTCGTGTCAAATCATACGTAGACATAGCTTTCTGTATACGTCTACATCCTCTACAATAGCGGTGAAGTTCCCCACGCATTTTCGAGAACTGCTCGATTAGTTTCCATTCGCCGCAGTCCATACACCAAACACAACCGTCACGTATCACACGAATCCAAATCTGTTTTGACTTATCGTAAGTGTATCCTTCACACTTTACACTTTGTCGATTTGCATATCGTTTCTGTATTTTTCTACGTTTACGTTTGTGCATAACAATCAATCGCAGCCTAGCTTGCTCGATTCGGCCGCAATCCTAACGCTTCAGGGTTCTTCTCACGGAGTTCTCGGTATTGTTGCGGAGTCAATTTCCGCACGTCAACCTTACCACCCTTACCCAGCGTAGACCCGCTGGTTGCCTGTCCTGCGCCAATTCCACTCACAACACCTGACTTAAACAGGTTGCCATAGGTCTCAGGCAGTTCTTTCATTCGCTTCACGGCTTCCACCGGTGTGCGAACCATGGTGACCGGATCACCTGTCTTGGGATCGACATCATCCATCGTAACCATAGGTCGATACTTCCCAGTCGGTTTACCGGACGCTTCGTCCACTACCTCCAGTAGTTTTGTTTGAGGACGTAAAATCACAACAATCTGGTCGGCATTGAAGGCGTCATTCTTGACAGCGGCATCTTGCAAAGAACGCTCCACCGTACTGTCACGGTACAAACACTCCCAAAAAGTCGCCTTCTTCTTCAAGTCCACCAATTCAACATTGTGCGAATCCTCCAACTGCTTCTTCTCCAAAGCCAATTGCTGTTCTTTCGTTCGCAATTGCCCTTGAACAGAAGCCAAGTTGTCTTCCAAAGCCTTCCGTGTTGCTTCGGTCATATCCTTGTCTGTAAGAGCCTCGGTCAACTTCGTCTCCACTTGAGCCAAAGCTGCCTGATGCTTGCGGCGATCGTCAGCAAGAAAACGATTCACATCCTCTTGATTGAACGATGTACCAGCAGCAGCAGCAGCAGCAGCAGCAGCAGCAGCAGCCTTGTCGGCAGCAGCCTTGTCGGCAGCAGCCTTGTCGGCAGCAGCCTTGTCGGCAGCAGCCGCAGCCGAGTCGTCATCCTCCCCATCGAAACAAGAAACACGACTACGACACAAATACAACTTGTTCATTTTGTTCATTTCTGAACCTCCACCTGGCAAATGTTATCAACGAACCCAATACGAGTCGCCAGTTCCTCGTGGCTCACCCAGCGAATTGTGCTCGCTGGTAAACAAAGGGTTACGAAACCCTCGACAACTTAATCGCGTCACCGTCTCGTAAATACGGCCGAAGCAGACGCCAAGCGACTGCATTTGGAATAAGGTTGATGAGATGCTCCAACGGTAATTGATCTCGCTGAAACATTGTTTTGACACCACCATACGTCGCACTCGTAACCGCTAAAAGCTCCAACTCCATTTCAGGGTCTTTATTATCGAGTAGACTGTGGGCAAGTTCATACTGCGCAATCCGAATGTCCTCGGGTATAAGGGAATCAGCACCACGTGGAAATTCATTTGGCTGCGCTATTTCAGCAGCGTAAATCTCTGCGCGAATGGTGTCGTCGATAACTTCGCCTTCATGGGCCTCCATGACCACATAGACCGTGGCTTTATAGCCCTTGTACGCAAGCCCGTCAATCAAACGCCGGGCGGCAATCAGCGAATTCTCCTTATCAGCCGCTGAAGCAGCAGACCACGCCCATTCGTGAAGGCGCTTGCCAAAGTATTCACCGGCCTCAATGATTGTGCCGTAAAAAGTTTCATTCAACGCCATTTCATTTCACTCCAGCATCAATTAGAGCTTCTCTCGATTGTCGTTTGTTCTGTTTCTTGAGTCGATTGAAATTGAATCCATCAAACTGATGGACATTATTGAATTGGAATGGTCGCTGTAAAAGCGTACCCGACAGTGGTATCATTCATGGCAAAGTTACCGTTACCTATAAGAATGACATTGTGATCGTGTGTCTGGTCATAACTCATCGTGGCTAAAATAAGCACATCATTTCCGCCCATCTCAAAGAAATGAACACACCCAAAGATATTAGCAACAGATGCAAATGCTCTCGCCGAACCGACAATGCTAGTCATCGTAGGATCAACCCCATCAATGACAGTCTTGTCTACACTAAACCCAGCCGGAAGTCCCCAACCATAAGTACCCGACCCAGGAGCGGCGCCAGTATTATCCGTGTGCGTGTAGCGATACATGATCTCAAGCATCTTACCGACCACACGATAGTACGCTTTTTCAACGTGCGCTGTTGCACGTGCAGGAGCACTTGTAGACCCGTACAATGTTGGCGTAAATGCTATCCACTCAGTACCCGCGTCAGCCAACACAGCATTCCCAGCTATCACTTCGATGATGGCCCATGCGTAACCAGCATTGACATCTTCAGTACCGTCCCCATCCCACGTACATCGTAGTGTCACATCGGTGTTTACAGATGGAATAAAAATAGTTTGTACGACAGGGAGAGAAGAATGTTCGCCCGCTTCAACGGCATTCACGATACGTATCATTTCAGAGAGATTAGTAGTGCCTGCAGCATCATACCATCTAAACCCTATTTGAGCCGCCACACTGTGCTCAAAACGGATGCCTGCCGATAGCCGATAAGTTTTTCCGGCCTCTAAAGTGAATACTCCGGTCGTTGTATTGAGTGAGATGCTTGAACCTGAGACTCTATCAACAATGTCAAAAATGACATCATCGCCAGTATTGAAATTCCTTTGATCGGCCCCCATGGAGGCTTGCAAGTATTCGGCAATTGCGGTGGTTGGATCAAGTGGGATTTCGTGATCCACCCCATCGTCTGTCTCAAAATACAACTTATCATCGGCCCCAGCCCAGATAATTGACTTGCCCGCCTCAGCCTGTGCCAAAGGTGTTGTCCCATGGACAAGTTTCAAATGCCCAGCTTCTCCACCTTGCCCCATCGCCTCATAACTGGTTGTGCAAATATATTCAGCAGTGGATGTGATTTCCTTTGCGCCAATTGTGACCTTACTTGGCAAGATAAGATCCTTACTCATCTCAAAAGTATCGCCTGCTTCATTCCACCAAAACCGAGGAGTGTCAGTAACATTAACAGTAACAATGTCCACATCCACATCAACGCCCGGTGAATAATCCACACCGTTTACAGACGCAATATCAATGGCGCCCACTTCAGTGAGACCGAAACCATTGAAATCCATATTACTGTCGATAACATGGCCTGCCGCCGACCACTCCAAATTGGTGAGCGCATCATGCTCCCCAGAACCACTGCCCCCGGCATCGACATAAACTTGCAGGGCAATGACTTCAGCAACTACTCGATCCCAGTCGTCTTGATTGGGATCAAGACTTTGTGTACGACCGTGTACACGTTGTGGATTCAGTGTAGACCCGTCCCAAACTTGATCAGGGTATTGTGCATTAGGAGAAGACATCTCAAATCCTCACTTGCTTGTTGCATTGAATTTCATTCTGCGGCCACTTTAATACTTGTTAAAGAAGCGAGACAAACAGAAAACAATTGATATTATCAAAGGGTCACCTCTCAATACCTCGTCAACCAATCCATGCTTTGTCGATCCTCGTGCGATTCATACCAGCCTTTGTCCCACAAATCATCCAACATGGAGAAGTATTCCTGGTACATCCACTTCACTCGATCCATGCTGTAATTCGCCACGGCTCGCTGATGGATGTACCACGGGTCCAACCCCCCAACATTCCGTGCCGCCCAAACAAATTGTTGAAGAGTATGACAACGGAACCCTGTCTTCCCATGTTCAACAGTTTCCGTAAACGCTCCGAAATCAGTCGAAATAACAGGTGTGCCCGTCATCTGTGCTTCAACAGCAACTCCACCAAACGGCTCAACATAATACGTCGGAGTGAAAACCGCTTTCGCTTTTCCAAGTAAATCAGCTTTGTAGTCACCAGTAACACACCCTACGTATTCCAGATGATCGCCCTCGAACACCTCACCACCGACGCAATGGATTTTGTTTCCCTCGACTTTCTCAACCCCTTGCCCGGCCAATATCAACTTGGCTCCGATCCGTTTGCAAGTTTGAACAGCAGTATCGACGCCCTTACGCCGCATAATTCGACCCAAGTACAGGTAGTAATCATCTTTCTGCGCTTGATACGGAAACGCAGTTTCGGGATAGTAATTCGGAATGACAGCATCATAAAACTTGCCATCGGGGTCCCGTCCACCTTGGTAACCCCACATCATGTGTTGATGCGAATAACTCTCGAAACACCGATACTGACTAAACGTCCCAGTGTATCCGATTCCGTATTCGACTGGCAACACTTCGTCTTCACCGACAGCTTTAACCAGGGGAATAGTCAACGTGCCGGTGATAAGTGCGAGAATATCACGCCTCTGCTTCCGTGCATTGATCTCCGCTGCGGCCCTGCCATTCGTCAGAGGCCAGTAAGGTTCACTCCCGGCCCACCCGAGATTGTAAAGAGAGTTCTTATCCCACTCACCGAAATACTTAACCTGCTCGTCCCGACTGATGATCTGAATATGTTCGTCACAATCGGCTTCACTGCCTTCGGCACCGTAATGAAACACGGTATGACCCAGAGACTTCATCATCTCGCAAAATCGGAGAACCTTCATCGTATACGCACACGCTTCGTGTCGCGGATGGGTTTGCGTATGCGGTAACGCCACAACATGAAATCGTAGCTTCTTCATTCAGTCTCTCCCTTTGAAAAGGTTCCTCGCGAATTTCAGCCGGTAGAGCCGCCAAACTCCACTACGGCATACTTGCATCATCTCCTAAAATTTATTGAAATGTCGGGACAAGCAACAGTCAAGCGGCACATCATCAAAACCGCTGCCAATTTTAAGCACTGCGGTGTTGTCATGCGGAATCCCATAAATCACTCCATTCGGAGCCAAGACGCCACCATACCACTTTGAGGAGCCAGCACTAAGACTCTCAAACGTGCTCACAGTATCATCAGTTGGATCAATCTCCAATACTGTGGTACTATTATACGGAATCCCATAGATCATTCCATTCGGAGCCAAGACGCCGCCATACCATTTATTTGTACCACTAAGACTCCCAAACGTGCTCACAGTGTCATCAGTCGGATTGATCTTCAACACTTCAGTGCTACTTCGCGGAATCCCATAGATCATTCCATTCGGAGCCAAGACGCCTCCATACCACTTTGAGGAGCCAACGAGACTCCCAAACGTGCTCGCAGAATCATTAGTTGGATTGATCTTCAACACTGCGGTGCTATTACACGGAATCCCATAGATCATCCCATTTGGAGCTAAAACACCACCAAACCATTTTGAGACATCACTACTGAGACTCCCAAACGTGCCCGCAGTGTCATTAGTTGGATTGATCTTCAACACTCCGGCGGTATCATACGGAATCCCATAAATCATTCCATTCGGAGCCAACACACCTCCTGCCCACTTAGTTCCACTACCGAGACTCCCAAACGTGCTCGCAGAATCATTAGTTGGATTGATCTTCAACACTACGGTGCTCTCTCGCGGAATCCCATAGATCATTCCATTCGGAGCCAAGACGCCACCATACCATTTAAGTGAACCACTAAGACTCCCAAACGTGCTCACGGAATCATCAGTCGGGTCAATCTTAAGCACCGTGGTGCTACCGAAGGGAATTCCATAGATCGTACCGTTGGGAGCCAAGACGCCGCCGGCCCACTTATCGGCACCACTGAGACTCTCAAACGTATGGATAACCTGATTTGTTTGCGCAAAATTAGCCCCTGCACGCATACAAAATGCTTGTCGAGTCTGCACCCATGTAAGACTATTCGTTTCCCAATCCGGAAAGTCTCCAAGACCCACCATATCACCCGCCGGAAGCGACTGAATGGTATCATTCTTAACAACCAGTGGCTTTTGGTAACCCATCGCTTCCCCCTAAAACTTATTGAAATGCCGGGACAAGCAACAGTCAAGCGGCACATCATCAAAACCACCGCCAATCTTCAACACTTCGGTGCCGTTATACGGAATTCCATAGAGCATTCCATTCAGAGCCAACACACCTCCTGCCCACTCAACCGGGGCAGCACTGAGACTCCCAAACGTGCTTACAGTGTCATCAGTCGGATCAATTTTCAACACTGTGGTACTACCTGACGAAAACCCATAGATCATACCATTTGGAGCCAAGACGCCTCCATACCACTTTGAGGAGCCAACGAGACTCCCAAACGTGCTGACAGAATCATCAGTTGGATCAATTTTCAACACTATGGTGCTATTACACGGAATCCCATAGATCATTCCATTTGGAGCTAAAACACCGCCAACCCATTTATTTGTATCACCACTGAGACTCCCAAACGTGCTCGCAGAATCATTAGTTGGATTGATCTTCAACACCGCGGTGCTCGTATACGGAATCCCGTAGATCATTCCATTCGGAGCCAACACACCTCCATTCCATTTAGTCGAGCCACTAAGACTCCCAAACGTGCTCGCAGAATCATTAGTTGGATTGATCTTCAACACTGCGGTGTCGCTATGCGGAATCCCATAGATCATTCCATTCGGAGCCAAGACACCTCCTGCCCACTTAAAGGTGCCAGTAAGACTCCCAAACGTGCCCGCAGTGTCATCAGTTGGATCAATCTTCAACACTGAGGTGCTATTTCGCGGCATCCCATAGATCATTCCATTCGGAGCCAAGACGCCACCATACCACTTAGCGGAACCACTGAGACTCCCAAACATGCTCGCAGAATCATTAGTTGGATTGATCTTCAACACTGCGGTGTTGCCATACGGAATCCCATAGATCATTCCATTCGGAGCCAAGACACCTCCTGCCCACTTACCGTTACCACTGAGATCCCCAAATGTATAGGTAACCTGATTTGTTTGCGCAAAATTAGCCCATGCGCGCATACAAAATGCTTGTCGAGTCTGCACCCATGCAAGACTATTCGTCTCCCAATCAGGGAAATCTCCGAGACCCACCATATCAGCCGCCGGAAGCGATTGAATAGTGTCACTCTTGACAACCAGTGGCTTTTGAAAACCCATTAGAAAATCCTAAAACTTATACGGGAATAGCCCACACAACAGTCGAACCACTATCGGTAACTCGAAGAATGTAATCCCCATCACTTCCCGGTGCAGCAGGTACATTAACGCCACTACCAGTAGCGCCTGAATCACCAGTGTAACCTTGATCACCTGTTGCACCTTGTGGTCCTGTCGCACCTTGTGGTCCTGTCGCACCAGTCGCACCCGTCGCACCAGCACCAGTTGCGCCCGTCGCACCAGCATCACCAGTCGCACCAGCACCAGTTGCACCAGTTGCACCAGCATCACCTGTTACACCAGTCGCGCCAGTCGCGCCAGTCGCGCCAGTCGCGCCCGTCGCACCCGTCACACCAGCGCCCGTCGCACCCGTTGCACCAGCACCAGTCGCCCCAGCATCGCCCGTTGCACCAGTGTCACCAGTGTCACCAGTTGCACCAGTTGCACCAGCACCAGTTGCACCAGCATCACCTGTTACACCAGTATCACCAGTATCACCAGTATCACCCGTTGCACCAGTTGCACCAGTCGCACCAGCACCAGTCGCCCCAGCATCGCCAGTTGCACCAGTGTCACCAGTTGCACCAGCACCAGTTGCACCAGCATCGCCCGTTGCACCAGTTGCACCAGTCGCACCAGCACCAGTCGCCCCAGTGTCACCAGTGTCGCCAGTTGCACCCGTTGCACCAGTTGCACCAGCACCAGTTGCACCAGCATCACCTGTTACACCAGTATCACCCGTTACACCAGTTGCACCAGTCGCACCAACACCAGTCGCCCCAGCATCGCCCGTTGCACCAGCATCGCCCGTTGCACCAGTTGCACCAGCACCAGTTGCACCAGTTGCACCAGTTGCACCAGCACCAGTTGCACCAGTTGCACCAGTTGCACCAGTTGCACCAGTTGCACCAGCACCAGTTGCACCAGTTGCACCAGCACCAGTTGCCCCAGCATCACCCGTTGCACCAGTTGCACCAGTTGCACCAGCACCAGTTGCACCAGTATCACCAGTATCACCCGTTGCACCCGTTGCACCCGTTGCACCAGTTGCACCAGTTGCACCAGTTGCACCAGTTGCACCAGCACCAGTCGCCCCAGCATCGCCCGTTGCACCAGTTGCACCAGTTGCACCAGTTGCACCAGTTGCACCAGCACCAGCACCAGTTGCACCAGCATCACCTGTTGCTCCAGTTGCTCCAGTTGGGCCGGTTCCTCCACCGCCCCCTCCTGCGTCCAATTTTGTCTGAGTGGCACGAACTTCAGCAACCACTTGATCCCAGTCATCAGGATTAGGATCAAGTCGCTGTGAGCGATCAATGCGTTCGGGATTCTTCGTAGTTCCGTCCCAAACTTGATCCGGGTATTGTGAAGGGGGGTAAGGCATTTGAAATCCCGTTCTTATTGATTACTTTAGTGGCAACTTTCTCAAATGACCCATCGAGAAATCGAACCTCGTCTCGCAGCCCGTAGCTCTAGGTCATGCCGCCAAACTATACGCCAGCGGCAGTATTGATTGCAGCTTCGATTGCTTCATTGTTTTCAGCAATAGCAATCTCGAGCGCAATCGCTCGAATAGTTTCAGCACTGAGTCGTCGTTCACCTGGAAGTGCAAAAACAACCAATGCCGTAGGCGTAACACCCGCAGCAGGAACAGTACCGGAAAGGATACCGAGCAACGTTAAGGCTCCGTATCCAAGTCGATCTGCTTGACCCTCAGTCGTCACAGTGATCGCACCTCCTGAACCGCCGCCTGTCAAACCGGAGTCGTCCATCACAACCAATGCGTGATTCGCCTCTGTGACTGAAGTCCCATCAAAAGTCACGGTCGCTGGATTAGTATCCAAATCACCGGTCAAAGCGACTGAAATATCACCGTTAGTCCAACCCGTGATACTAGCAGCAGTCGCAGCCGTATCAATCGCTCCCTCAATCGTTGCCGCATTAGCATTCCAAGCAATGGCAGCCGTTGTGAACGTTTCACCATTCCATAAGGTGAATTCCAAAGTGAAATCGCCGCCCGACACTGTGCCAACATACACAGCAATCGACTGAACTTCATCAGCAGCTTGTAGCGCCGTAGGCAATACAAGATCACCTTCGTCTACAACCGCCTGAAGTTCACGATAGGCGCGGCGATCCAAAATATCAATCGGAGGAGCAGTGTCAATACTGACTGACGCGCTCAAAAAGTCAGAAATTAGTCCCATTTCAAATCTCCTAAAAGTAGACAAACGTCAGTGAAACTCTGTTACGCAATTCCAAGTTGCTCCCGTATCAGTAAATTGTTACTCAAGCTCATCCCCTACGCATATATCAAGCAGACTGCTTGACTTGCTTGACTGGCTTTGGCCCAAACCTTTCCAATCTCGTCAATCGGGATGAAAACTTCTTCACTAGCATCCAACTCCCAACCGTTGTTAATAGCCTGGTCATCCATACCGACATAAACAAACCCGGCGTTGGTAGACAATGCTTTCACCCAAACACCGCGAAACAACTTCGATGAACCTACCTGACCGAGACGTATCGCAGTAGCTCCAACCGTGACTCGTTGTGTTCTAAATTCTCCAACCACTGTTTCAGAGCGCATAGTTATTCACCTTTCGTCTTTTTCGCACGCCCTTTACCGCGCACGCGAGGAATAGTTGTTCCTTGCAAATCCGTCTCTCGACTCAATTCCTTCTCATCTCCGCCGCCACTCGAATCAGAAGCAAGATCACCAACGCCACGCGCCGCTGGATTCTGGCCCCCTTCTATAACGCCCTGCGTCTCCGCAATACGTTTGATCCTAGCAATGTGATCCTCACGAGCTTGTATGTACTCATCATCAGTAAAACCAAGAGCCACAGATGCAGTTTTATCACCGACAAGTCCCGCATTCTTCGAGTCAATAATCGTAGTAGGATTACTGGTAGTATACTCAGCGGCGTCAATCTCCCCCTCAATCTTCTGGAGAGTATCAAGATCAACTTTCCCAGCCAGCAATGCGGCCACAATCAACTTGCCAAGTTCTTTCTTAATAGTGCGACCCGGAACAGCCGTCATAAGGTCCGACAGATTCCCTGCTTCTTTCACTCGGTCATCGTCAGTCTTCAAACTATACCGATCCGGATATTTAATCGTAGCGACGTTACGCTGTTTTTTGTTACGTTGCTCATACGCCGCCCAATGAGAGGCAATCTGACGTTCAGCATTCTCTAAAACGAGACCAATATATGACAAACCCGCTTCAAGACCCTCGGTGTCAGTCGAACTATCAGACGCTCTCGCACCGATATTTGTCACGGCAAGATTGATCAGTTTGCGAATATCACCCTCTAATTTCGTCTGAAGAGCCAACGAAGCATTTAATGTCTCGGATGAGGGGTTAATAAAAGACGGTGCGTCCATTCCCTTGTCATACGCGCGACCATGGGTCACCCCAATCTTAATATCCTCATCTTCTGCGCCTTGCCCACCGGCACTCGCAGTGCCCTCAGCCGTTGAAGTCCGCTTCAAATGCGCACCCGAAGACCGAAGATCACGTTGTTCCACCATAAACGGGAAGTTCGCTTTCAAAGCATAGTTCACGTCACTAGAAACCAAATTCAACAACGCGATTTGATAGTAGCAAACATCCTTAAGAAGACTGTCATCAAGTTCGAGTATCACAAACGGTATTTGCTGAAGCTCCAACTTAACTGGTTCGGTCGCTGGCTCCCCATCTAAATCAATCGGGTCTCCTTCGAGGCTATAGAATTGCAGCATAACATTTCCAGTCTCCTCATCAATCCACATAAGTCGATAACGCTCCCCAGTTGTGGATGGGAGAAGAGTTCGTTGATCAAACTCCATCGTAGTGTCACGAAGCAAAACTGCTTGAAACTGTGACTCCTTGTGAGGTCCAGCCATCTTCCAATTCAAAATATCTTCGACCGCATACTGATAAAGGTACGGTTGAGTAGCTGCTTCAGCAAGTGTTGAAACTTCTGAAGTGACCGGAGCGTCCACATAAATACCGACGCGGCCCATCACCAACAGATCAGTCAAAACTTTCATTCCAAGAAACGCATTTATCGTTGAACCACGGCGGTCAATACCGCCATTCAATCCATTGATCGCGTTCTGGTACGCTTCACTCCCGCCACGTCGAAGAATATCACGCATCCTCTGAAAAATCGCATTGCGAATATCATTCAACGCAGCCTTAGCAAACGTCGGAATCGGTGTGATCGCTTTCCGTGTATTGAAATCAACTTGCTCTTCGCGCGACGTGAACTGCTTCAAATAAGTCTCACGAAATTCAATGCCGCCAGCATAGGTATCGCGCCAAAGAGCCCAATCTGTTTGACCCACGTACACCATCGGATGACGAGTATCAACGATCTTAATTCCTTTTAATTTTGCCATAGCTTAGACTGGTCTTGTTATGTCTTGATTCTCTGTAATAGCTGCCGCCAACGGAAGCGCAATTTCAGCGTATGTCAAGGAATGAGCAAAGTGGTCAGGTCCAGTGGATACGTATGTTAGTTTCGGATTCCCGAACTCATCTTTCTCGTAAGTCCTTACGATATTCTTCAAATGGGAGCGATACTCCAATGAAATGTCTCGGGGAAGCAGAATCCTCGGCGGCTGCACCTTAAAACGACCCAGTGCGCATGACAACCAATTCGATCGGTCAACCTGAGCGATAGGAGCGTTATCTGCTTCGGTTATCGACATCTCGCGGGCTGTCATTCCTTTTCGGTAACGAGTCAACCAAACAAAGCCCCAGAAGCGTCTCGCAAATCGACGGGCCTCATTGATATTCGGGTCCGCATCAACTACACAAGCAAGAACCTGCCATTCCCGCATCAACTCATCTAAAATGCCCCAGTCTTCCTCGCCAAACTTTCCAAACCAAAGCAACTTACTGATGGCAACTGCATTGATGTCTCGATCATATTCCGGAAGCAGCCACTCGCACACACTGATGTAGCCAAGCTTCCCTTGGTCGGCTCCCATCGTTATCAACCGTTTTCCACCTACCTCCGGTCTTGGATCATTGATCGTATGATTCTTCAAACACCGATCCAACATGTCATCTGTAGTTTGAGCCCCCTCCCCTAAAAATGGTAGACCCAACTTTGAGTTGTTAAATTCCTTTGCAGCCGCTTCATCCCCTAGACTGCGATGGTACGCAACGGCCAATTCTCCTGGCGACACCGTATAACTATACAACTGATTGATATTGAAACCACGCTGATCTGTATCAGCCGCAGGATTCGTTATCTCCCAAACTGCGTCTCGAAGAAAATCAAGTTTCGCTTCATGCTCAAGTTTGTGTTTGCATTCCTTGCACTTCAGAAAAGATTCCTTGCAACGCGGGTCATAAATAGTCTCACCAATAACCTCAACACAGTCAGGCCAAAGCAACTCTGTTCGCTTGCTACAATGCGGGCACTTGAAAATATAGTGCTCTTGCGTCGAACCCTGGTAAAGCTTATGAATTCCAAAATTCGGAATTGTAGGAGTAGAAATCGCCCAAACATGCTTTTCAATTTGCCCTGACAAGCGCTCCAATGCCAGTAAATACGCTCTCTGCTCCATTTCGTCTACTTCGTCCAATATCAAATCTGATACCGGAATAGACTTTAGGTTGCTGTCTCCTCGTGACCCTCGAATATAGAGATTATTCGCACCGGCTTTCTTCAGATTTACGGTGTCCGTTTCCGTAAACAAAGCATTCAAATAATCGCTTAACTTCAAAGCGGTATTGAAACGTGCTTTACTAAAGTCACCAGCATTCAATGCAGTCGGCAACACATACAACACATCTCTATGCAGTCGATCAATCACAAACAAGGCCCGATTGATCGCCACCTCCGTAATCCCCATTTGGGCAGCCTTCATGGCATAATTAAATGGGGCTCGTGAGTCAAGAATCTCTCTGACCCAGGGATGATACTTCCAACCATAGGGGCCTGGAAAAGGCGCGCCCATCACCCGCCGCTTAACAGACCACCGAGAACACGTTATCAAATTCCGCGTCTCCAGCCCGTCGCCTATCATCTCCCAAACATCGGCGATTTTCTCGCTCATAGAAGTCGCACACTATGAAAATCAAATTCCGTTAATTCCGTGAATCAGACTCATCCTCTAGATCGGGCCCCACCCGTCCACAGACTCGTCCACAGACTCGTCCACAGACTCGTCCACAGACTCGTCCACAGACTCGTCCACAGGCTCGTCCACAGGCTCGTCCACAGGCTCAGGCTCGTCCACAGGCTCAGGCTCGTCCACAGGCTCAGGCTCGTCCACAGGCTCGTCCACAGGCTCGTCCACAGGCTCGTCCACAGGCTCAGGCACTTGAATCACAATCCGCTTCGCCAGTGGATCAAGCTTTTGAGGGTCAACGTACATTTCAGCATAAACGGCACACTGCTCCGATTGGATATGCTGTGGCAACACGAATCCGCATTCTGTGCGTGTATTGGAGACGCACATCATGCTCTGTGATCCTCCATCAGGATATTCAATCGTGACCCGAGTCACTGGATGCTCATCCGAATCGACCGTTGGGACTGAAACTGTTACTTTTCTAAGCTCTGGCATTATCTAATTCCCTCTCGTGTTGCTTACGAATCTCAATAATTTCACCGAGGCGAGCATGAAGACGTTTCAATTGTGGTAAAGGCTTACCCGGCACATTCAAAGCGACATAACGAAACATCAACTCGAATAGTGTGCCACACGCTACCGAAATTGCCGTCCACAATCCATCTCCCTCCCCGACATACGTTGTTACCAGAGCCGGTAAAGGTGATTGTACAGGCAGACCCTCTTTAGTCTCGGGGCAATTACGACATCGCCGCTTGCTTTTGTACCGGGGAGGCATTCTGCAACGTCCGAATCACAAGGTTCAAATCATGTGTTCGCAACACAATTTTTCCACTGCGAATGACAAGATAAAGAGGCACTGTATCAATACGGTACTTTCTTCGCCACTCTGAATAAATCGTAATGTCCACACGCTGAATCGGATAGCCGGCGCGTTCAAGTTGCATCAAACGAGATTTGTCCTCCACACAACCTGAACATCCTGGCGCTGAAAAAGCGTAAATCGTGAGGTCACTAACCGAGGGCGTCGAAGGGACCGGTCCACACCCAGAGAGAAACAAGAGAGACGCTACCACGCACACAGACGCCAAGAATGATCTCATGTTAGCCACCTCACGATTTACACTTTCTCAAACAGTTCTTTGAACACTCTCGCTTAAAAGTGCTCAAAGAACTGGCCTCAGTCTGTTGACCGAGGCTCAGTCACATTGAACTACAGAACGGTAGGTTCCGGAGCATCCTTCACAGACAACACGTCGTTGGGCATCACAGCGTCGGACAATTTCGAGGCGATCAGAGCGCGACCGGCTTCGGTCATCAACTTTTGCGTAAGCACTCTCTCATACACGGCGTCGAGTTCGGTGACGACAGCTTCCTCGCCGGACGTAAACATCTCAGCGAGTTTTTGAATCCTCACAGCCATGCCGGAATAGTCGCCAACCGAATAGTCGATCAGGAAATCGGGAATCTGAACCAAACCATACGCCTTCAAGCTGGCGGCCAACTGCGCGGCGCCGCGCCGACGATCTTCAACTTCAGTGTCTTTCTTGAACCACCACTTGGCCCCAAGAAAACCAACAGCAGCGATCAAAACAGTGATCACAATCGCATTCAGGGAAATCAACATCATTTAGTACCTCGCTTGTTACAGAAATGTGAACAGATTCGTCTCTGGGATTCGTCTGGTTACTTCTTCGAGTAAGTGTTCCCCCACTCGACAACGAAACCGGCACCGGCTGAAACAACCAGTGTGCCTATCATCAGCCAAAGCGACGGGAGACTCGATTGATTGTCATCGTCGGGGACTCCATCAAAATCTGGTGCCGCGCCGTCGTCAATCGGTTGAGGTTCCGGATCAAGATTAAAATCAGGGTTAGGCGCGGGCGTAGGTCCGGGACTGGGACACGGATGCCTGTGATTTCGACGCCAAGGTAAAATCGGCACACCTTGTGCCTTTTTCACACTTCCGGCGAAAGCACCATAGAGTCCTTGAGCCGTAAATGGCAAATTCTTACCGGCCGCTTCGTAGATCACAACGCCTTGGCTATTTTGCAGTCGAACAGTTGGCAGACCCTTAACATTCGTTGAATACCGAGCCTTGTAAATGGCCGAATTCGATTTGATAGGGCAGAAGTGGACTTGTGCCTTCAATTTTCGCAAAGACACATCTCGACTGAACCACTTCATAATCGTTTGGTACTGAGCGTCTCGAACATCGCCGACTACGCTTATGTACCACTTACCTTGATCCTGCGGAAGGTTGACAACTCGATCCTCAGACAAAACACCGTTCACCTTGTCGGCAAAACAGGTCGAAGCCATGAGAATCAAACACAGAGCGAAAAGTAACTGTTTCATAATTCCTCACCTTTGAAAAAGAACATTGGGTAGATTATCGGGGTCGCGGCGCCGCTGGAGTGTAAACGACAGTCACAGCCCATCCATGAGACGCTTGCCACTCCGCAATCATCGACTCGCGTGAAATCCATTTGTACTTGGAAATGCTATTGTTATCGAGCAGACAAGCCCATTTGTCGTCGAGATGAACGAGTGCGACCATGTGAGCGCCGCCCATAACGGTAATCCCACATCCTCGCCGAGTCCGTATAGCCCACTCAAGAAACTTAACATCGCCCTTTACGGTATAAGCGTAACGAATGTTGTCTCTGTCGAACTTGGAAGCCAAACTTTTGGGCCACTCTCCGTTACCATACGTTCGCCTCAGCTTGTCGGCAAGAGCAGGACGACCTTGCCAACGTGCAAGACTAATCATCGTAGCTGGAACGCAAGACCCCTCCCGTTGATTCCCGATCCAATTCTTCTGCCTCATCGCCATCGGAACATTAACAAGCGGGCGTTCCTCATTAACCACAGGCTTCGGAGGCTTCGCGGGCGGAATGGTCGCTAGATTGAGATCACCCTGGCATCCGACCAACGAAAAACACAACACCAACACTGCGAACAATTTTTTCATCATATTCTCCGTGATTTGAAAACAACATCGCTCCAACGAAGATGCCTAATGATGCGATTTGGATTCCAGCGACTTGCATTACTCGTCGGAAAGATGCCAATCATTGAGAGCGCCGAAGCAAGCCACTCTGAACAAAAAATTTCCGTTAAATCTTGCTCACGAAACCATGATTCGATCCAAGAGATACCCACACCCGTAGAACGAAATGCGCCCATTAAATCGTAGGGCGTGTGAACTGTCGCCATCAAAAATTGCGTCAGCCGAGCGTCTTCGTTAGGGTAAAGTGGCCGATAGAGAGGATAATGATAAACTCGTCCCGGATACGAAGCGACAACTTCACTGAGCACGTGTGCTTGAGTTCCAACGAAATTCTCACCACTAAGCGCACAAGGTAAATTTGAAAGTGATGTAGACTCAAAAAGCAATAAGCGTTCATCCGAAGCCTTCGCCATGATGCCAACATGACTGATGCCAAAAAACGGTATACCGTAAGTACCGATGTTGACAAGAGCACTAGCCCACCCCCGGCCAGAAAATCCAATAACATCACCTGGCTTCACCACATCCATGTCGAAAACGATATTACTTCTTTCTCGTGTCATTCTTAGTGACCTCAATTTTTGCACGTCGCGCTATTCGCCCGTTGTAACGTGCCTGATCCTCCGCCCAGCAATCTTCGCAGCGTATGTCGTAAACAGCAATCCGACCGCAGCGACACCAAACAGGTTTCGAGTGTTGAGTTAAACGTCGCGGAAACACAACAATCTCTTATTAAGTGTCGTCCTTTAGGAGTTTCAAACCGCGTACTTTCTCCTCATTTCGAGCAGTACGTGCATACGCATAGATATGCTCAACAATTCGATCAATCGCAGACACGCCGCCTTCAAGAGGACGCACTTCCTCATCAACAATCTCGACAAAAGCCTGCATCATCTGAATAATTGTAGACCGATGATAAAGTTGCCCAAGATTCTGTTCGAGTATATGTGAACGGCTGACCAACTTTTCTATGGTCAACAAAAGAGCGTTAATTGCACCGGTAGACGCAAACAAATCCTTGTCACTATTCAGCCGCTCCTCAACCAGCATCCGGGCAATTGCTACTTCATCTCGCAGCGACTTGATTTCATCGGCCGTACTTAGCTCCATCAGCCGAGCCCGAAGACGAGGATTCGTCAAAAGGTACTGACGGCGACCGTCCTCAACGAGATCGGTTCTTGCACACTTCTCACAACGACTGGCCCCATCAACCGCCACATTTTTACACTGGCCGGATGGGGAAGTCCCAAGGCATCGACGAGGATCATCTTCACCGTTTACACGATCAATTTCGTGAGGCATAAGCACGCACCATTTCTCTCCATAGCAATATACCAGTTCTAGGCACTTTTGTATCCCAAATTCTCGAAAATTCCTGGAAATTCTGAGATTTCTTGTCGGGACGCGACTCTATTTGGCAATCTTCAGGTGGAGGAAGCCACATGTCACAACACAAGCTCAAAATCACCCACTCACCACCCTTCCGTAGGATACACTATCGGGCTCTCGAAGTATACCTCTCCAGAGTGTATCATCTCACCGGATTCAGCGCTCTGAAAGCAGCCGGAGTCGCCCACGGACTCACCCCAGAATATCTCATCGGAACGAAGATTCCGCCGCACCTTCAAGCAAAGGCAAGAAAAATCCGCGCAGGCTCCCCCTGCCTCAACCTCAATCTAGTCTTGACGGTGCTTTGCGCTGACAATCACATCCCGGCCGGTCAGTACATCCTTGACACCCACCGCAAACCCGACCCCATAGAAATGTACAAACACCTACTGCAGCAAACACACGACCCAATTCACCCGGAATGCGTGCGTTTCAAAGAGAGGCACAGAAGCGATCCACGCTTCCGCAGGAAGGCGAGGATCATTGATCAGTCTTTGATCGAATGGCTCAAGCAAGAGCCGTCAGAAGAGCCTGGAGAGCGACCAGAGCACAGCCGTAGCGACTCATAGGTATTTCAACGTCTGACGCGAGTTGAAAGACATCATCAGCGACCAGCCTCCGAAGTTCACCCACCGCATGACCAATGATATGCCGCGTCAAGAGAGAGGCCATCCCAAGGCAAATCGTGCAGGCGTCCCCGTCAAAGTAGGCATCTTGCACCACCCCGTCTTTAACGAAAAGGTACAGGTCGATCTCATCGCCGCAAACTGTGCCGACGCTTCGACCATGTAAATCCGCATCTGGCCGCCGCTCTTTGTGAAATGGTTTCTGCCAGTCGGCGAAAATCGAATTCAATGAACAGCCTCCAATAGGGGATCAAGGCCAACAACTCGACCATCCGGATAGCGAAAATAGTTGAACAATTTCAGTTGAAACGCGCCTGATACTTCACGCCCAACAAAACGAGCATTATGGCGATGCCACTCACGGCGTTGGGCCGGTGTAAACATCCGAGTGTCAAGCCCAAACCTACCACCTCCGCTCGAATCAATTCCCTGTGCCTCAGCCTTCCCCCACAACTCCAATACGCGAAGATCAAAATCCATCGCGTTTACTTTCTCGCGAATCGAAGCTCGAATCTTGCTAGTCATCCTGCAATCTCGACTACCATGTCAATGAGAAAATTAGCAAAATCCCGGCTTCCGTCACCAGCCTGCGTGACATGGTGAGCAATTTCCTCTAAGGCAGTCTTCAGCAAATACTTGTTGTCGCCCGAGGCAATATCCTCGCGAATATGGACCACACCATCAGCGTAGTAGCCCATCGTATCGGATTCGGCATTGGTAAGCTCACGGAAACATTCTGTCTCCGGCATTTCACGGCCATTAGTCATGCCGAGAGACTCAACCCAACCCCAGACAGTCTCAACAGCTTTTCTTGCGGCCGGCGACACCGGCATAGTCTCGCGGCCGACAACTTCGGAACTAGACAACACATTAGTCGAAGTTTCAATTCCGAATCGCTCGCCAGCCCTCGCCCAACTCGCGGACTGAACCGTCTTCACTGTCTTACCTTTTCGCTGAACCAAGGAAATCATGTGCGCAGACGGTTCGCACATAACAGATTCCCCCGCCACAGCTTCCCACGCCTTCTGCCAATTCTGCTGACATTCAGCAGTTGGCGTCTCATAGGACGGGCAAAGATAATGTGAGTCCAATTGAGACTCAAATGTCGTCTCCATCGCCGTTAAGCTGCGAAACACCGGAATCAACTCACTGGTTTCGGCTGACTTCAAAACTTTGGCGCAAGTAGCTCTCACATCGTACTCGCTGCTGTTTCGGGATTCGTCAATTTGAATCTCCGATCCTTTGAAATTGTAATCGTAAAGCGATGCAATAGGCATCTCGGACATCTCTCGAACAAAGACACCCTCGCGGTAGACCATTACAGAGCGGCGGCCTTCGGTGAGATTGCGATCAGCCTTCGGCAGCAAACGCTTCTTGACATCGGAAGGATTACTCGAAAAATGGATGAATCGCTTCGGCAATTCTGCCAAATACTGATCAATCAAGATAGAAGACGTGACATACACTCGGGTGTAACCAGTCTTGGCACGGACTTCGGTATCCGGGACCTTTCGCACAGCAAGTCGGCCCTCTCGAATCGCGGCTTCAAATTGTCCGCTCTCCTCCCGCAAAGTTCGGTCGATAGCGTTACTGACAAACTCCCGAATTGACATGCCAAGATCGGTCCAATCGACAGCACCAAAATCGAGAACCCAGCCAAGGTCAATCTTCTTTGTGCTCGTGCCGCTAAACTGTACGAAGACGCGCTGCACAGACTTATCAACAAGGCCATCAGATACAACGTCCTCTCGCGTCTTGAACTCCATCTTCGTCCGGCCGCAGTAAACGATGACTTCCAAGCCGGCACGCAACAAAACATTGATCGCGTGCTTCGTGCCGCTACCAAACTGGCCAATGACACCATCAACTCCGCAATCTCTTGAGGTACTGACGCCGAGAAGCGTAAATCCTTCGACCGGTGCTTCACCTGGATTCTGAATAAGTAGCATGATTTGCTCCAAAGGTGTGTTGCTTAACTACTCAAGTCTACCACATGAATCGGAAAAGTCAAATCAAACTGACTCGATTTTGCAAAGCGGCTCGCCGCTCGTGTTCATCGGCTCATCGAAGTTCACAGTGAAGCCGCCTTTCGGATTCTTCCGCCATGCGACATGGTGACGGATCACCTGAAGAACGTCCCAAGCAAGCCGGTAATCTACCGGCACATCGGGCGAACAAATTGAGTAGCTCGTGTTATAGTTGAGTGCCAAAAGCTGCTTCTTGAAGTGATTAAACATGGGCCTGCAGTCTACGTCCTTCTGCCGGCGAGGATCACCTGCGAACATCTCCAAGATGCGCTCGAACTGTCCACACCCAATTCGTGAATACACGTCCAAAGCCCGTAAAAGCATTTCGACCTGCTCATCAGTCACGGTTAGTTGATACATCAAATCCCATCTCCTTCAATTGCTCAGATGTATGCGGCCAACAGGCGCCGCACTTAGGAAACTGTTTCTCGAACGCCCGTGCGCACTCGGCACATCCATTCTCCCAAAAGCCATTATCATCAAGCTCGCCCGTGCCAAACGTAAGAAAATAATGGATACCGGTACTAACGCGACATACGTGGCCTTTCGGCCGAACAAACTTGATCAACTGCTTACTCATCGTCGCCATCCTCTTCCTCTTCCTCTTCGGGAAGTTCAGCGACCATCTTCTCGCCGCACGGGCAAGTCGGCACGCCAACCTCGATCCATTTCTTCGTAGTACGTACTTGGTAACCGCACTCCAACTGCGGGCACTTCACCAAGACCATCCTAGTGCCTTGCTTCTTCGGATTGCTGCTGTGAACCAATTTCGCATGAGGATAAGGACCAAGCTCCTCAATGATCTCTTCCAATTGAATCTTCAACTCCTCGCCGGCCACGGTCGCCGTCATGCGACCTTCAAGACCGATGGCGCGGGCGACCATAGTAAACGGCTTTCGATGCTTACACGCAAGTCCAGCGGCACAATGACAGAGTTCATGGGTCTGAATCTCGGCGACCTCCGCCGGGTCAGAAATCATTGGCGTTACAAAAGTCTCAAAGTGTTGATCTTCACTCTGCTCGGAACTCCAAGCTTCTCCAATTCTCTTCGCCTTCTTGGCAAGTGCGCCTTTTGATGGGAAGCCACACGATGCGCGAATCTTTTCCGGCAACGGAAAGCCGGTATCCTTAAATGCCGGCCGAAGCAAATCAGTCAATTCAGTCAGCCAAGCTTCACGTGTCGAATGTTCCATAGTTTCTCCTCAATTGGTTACGAAATCTCCACTCCACACCGTTGCATCCGACAAGCAACATGCTGAACCACGGCTCTCAAGCCTCGGGCATAAGCCTCCGGCGTCGGTACGATACCATCCTCTTCCATCGTTTCCAAGAGAGATGCTCGCACCGATTCCTCAATTTTAATGAGTGTGGTAACGCGCGGGTAGACAGTAATTTCGGCCTGGACCTTTACAACGACTACCGAATCCTCTGTTCGGATAATGTGTTGATCACTGAATTTCGGAATATTCGGTGGGTTAATAGTTTCAACCAGCGGCAGAATATGAGACTGCAGTCCTATATGTACACCGACTACACAATCATTGGCAGGAGCCGCAATGATACCGTAAACAGGTCTGCCGCGATACTCGTTCTCCATTAGTTGCTCCACTTGTTTCTCTATTTGAATGTTTGACGCGCTACATTCAATTGTACCCCACAATTCGGAAAAGTCAAGCGAGGGCAGAAAATTCCGGTGCCATTTTCCATATCGTTACTACCGACGCGAAAACGACCGCCATAAACCCACCACCGCCCACACCATTCGAGGTAATTGAGAGTCTCGATCGGAAAGCTCACAGCCTCCTGATTTTCGTCTAGCCACTCCGGACTCAGACAAACTCCAACGGCCGCGATACTAGCCCACGGAATTCGTGCAAGTCCTCTTCTCTTTTTCACATGCGCCCAGCCCGAATCCACCTGTTCAAATGGTTTATTATCGTGATGACAGTAGCCGGTCCGCCGAGTTAAGCATGAATCACGCGGATACCGCCAATCGTAGGTGCCATGCTCCCTGCCCCCGACAAAATTGACCCAATTTCCCTCTTCAAGAGTCATGCTTGGGTCATCATAGTCTAAGTCCGAATGCGAATCAAGATTGATAACCATATCCACGTTGGCACTGTTAATATGAGATACCAAATGGTGATGATGAAAAGCAACCATGATTCGCCTCTTGAACTTCTTGTAGAGCCTCTTGAAAAATCTCGTAGCCGCTTTCGGCGTGCGCTCGGCCTTCCAGTAGTCCAAATCAATGCTCAAGTAGACTCTCATCGTACTCGTATCACCTCCACAAGATTATCGCGGACGCCTAACTCACGAACGTAATCCGGTCCGGTGTCATAGGCGGCGGGAAAATCGAGGCTAAGAGGCTGCTTTGAGGTGAGCGGCGTCGGAGACCGCTCCGTTGTCACAAGACTCACTCTGTCACTTCCAATTCGCTGCAAAACAGAGGCGCTCGTGATTTCAAATGTCAATAACACCGAGTCCATCGTATACGCTGGAAACAACGGAGCGCCACAGCTATCACACGTTAAATTTTTCAAGGTATTCGGTAACTTTCTGCATGGCTATGCGAGCATCTTGCCATAGCGCACGCAATTGGAGATCGTTAATCCGGCCGGCCGGGATGTAAGAGTAAATCGAAAAGCCCAGTCCTTCGTAACCAACAAGGTCCTTCACTGCCAAAGCATCAAGCGACTCGGACGCCAATGGCTCCGGCGCCATATCAAATGACATTCCTTTCACTTTATCGACTATCCAAGCGCCCGGCTCTGGATAAAGTGGGTGCGAAACAGCCTTGCCGGCGGCCTCGGCTCTTTTACAACCGAAATCATAGCCGCAGTCGCACACCAGTTTGCGAACGCCGTGTGTCGCATTACACTGAGGGCAAGTCTTTCTGGGCATTTACCGCCTCTTAATTCTTCAGTAGAACAGAGCAACACTCATCAGCATAATTCACGTCGCAGGCTCAGAGACCAACGAGGTTACTTCTCCCCGTACAGAGGCCCAATTACCACCGGGTTCCTGAAAACAGATGTCTACTACTCGATCTTCACAACTAGAAAGGTCCGGAGGCACAAGAGGTAACGCAACTGAACTGAATATGTCGCCATCGAAATTGTAGAGAGACATGCCAAAATCTACTGGGGCATACACCCCTACATTTGGACCAGAAAAATCTCCCTCGACAAAATAAGCGTCGATATAGCCGATAGCACCTGATTTATTCAGTACCGAAATACTCCCTTGATTACTGATGCCAGTGAAAGCATTATTCCCCACAATGAACAACAAATCTGTGACAGCATCCAAGTACGAACCAGTAGAGCCGCCAGGATATTCGTTAGGTGTTTCGCTGTCAAACGTGTAGTACCCTGAAATTGTGTCGCCAACCGAGAAATAATCCTCAAGAGGATCATCAACCTCAGTGATCGTGGCCTCAAAAAAGAATCTCATGGTAGTTCCCTTTCATAAGTCTATTTCGCTTCTTCCCGAGCAAGTTCCAAAAATGCGGCCCGGTCCCTTATGTTAATGTGAATAACCCAAGCTAATGGCGTAAGACAATCGCATTCGACACCGAGAGCTTTTGATGCCGCCATTACACCAGGCTTAGCTTTGTCAGCATCCTGATGTACGTCAGTCGAGTAGATAACAATCTTGCCGTCCATTACTCTTCCTCGGAAACGGCGCGAACAACAGTACGCCACTTCTTGGCGACCAGTTCAAGTTCATTTCGCGCCTTTTTCTGGCGTTCGATCTGATCGTACCATCGTACGGAATTGCAAATTCGTTCAACCTCGCCCCGAATCAGGCTGGTTAATACTTTTGGCTCCAGAGCATCCAACTCCCAGGAATCTTCGCCGTATTCCCCTCTATAGGACTCGTAGCGGGCGTCCGTGGTCTTGGCGGGGTTCGGCGGCGGATCGTGTTCGTCAATCTGGTCCATGGTAAGAGCAATACGCTGAACACTGACGGTGGAGTGAAACATCTCCAGCCGGTCGGCGATGTCTCGCGTCATGTCGATACCGCTTGGATCGTGATCGCCCAAGTGAAAAATGACCGTCTCTTTTCCGTTGTTCTCTTTCCCAATAAGACGTTGGGCGGCCTCCCACATCGCGCTCTGAGACGTGTAGCCGCGACACGAGAAGTGCGGTACATCCAGTTCAGTGCAGATGCCCTCGATGACACCGATTAGCGAATCCTTTTCAATCCAAATTTCACAGTAGTAATCCTGGTTTTCCCAGAGATCGTACCGAAACTGCCGGGCACACGCATGAACAATCGCACCCGGAGAATTCCAGTGGGCTTCAGACCGAAGCTCTCTGGTTCGGTCTTCAATCGCGTCCCAGTCGATCAAGCCGGCGAGGCGACCGTCGCTCACAATGTCGCCCAACTTCTTGTAGTTTTTCTTCGTGTTTTTAGTGTCCGGTGATAGACCTTGGCGCACATTGTAGCTTGAGTCGATCCACGACTCAGGAAAAATATCCCGAGCCACAAACTGATAGTAGACCTGCCTTAATGTCAGACTAAAGCCTTGGGCCTGGTACTCAGCAATGATATGATTGGCTTTTTCAATGACCTCCAGCGTTGCGGCCCGAAACCTCTTTTGTCGATAGCACTTGAGTGGCATCTGTTTCTCCTTTGTGTTACTTAAACATACCTTATATTTCGCTGAAGTCAAGTGAAAATCATCGCGGTCGCTGTGAGAATCTCTTTGGCTTCGAGTAGGGCTTCGAGTGGCTCGGGCAACGCTTTTTCGGGTCCTTCTGAAGTTCCTTTTCCGGAATGGGTCTGAGGAGAACTACGGCTTTTGCCTCTGTCCTCCAATACACTTCGACGACCTTGTGTGGGCCTTCGGATGTCGAAACCGTATCCCCAATCCGGAATGATGAACCTTTTATACCGATCAGCGCGGGTTTATCTTTCACTACGAAGGTGTACTGAATTTCAATTCGCGGCTGACGAGGCCGCCGTGGGCGATCATCATAATCACGGTCACAATCATCTTTATCGTGGGGCATTTGAGTCCTTTGACTGACGGGGTTTACGCGGAGCATAGAACACATTAGAGAGCCTTTCAGCAGTTCCGGATCGCCGCTGCACAGCATAGCCACAGGGCTTGGGGCCGATAAAAGCCAACAGCATCAAGTCAACACACCCGTAGAGATGGCCGTCAATCTCC
>SDBU01000101.1_pt1 | contig 112826 bp, 152 predicted proteins | sample 2277071 | NCBI WGS metagenome assembly SDBU01 (sample SAMN10397929, study PRJNA504765) | marine sediment metagenome | isolation source: marine sediment core GS08_GC12, 126 cmbsf | place: Arctic Ocean: Gakkel Ridge, Loki's castle | collected 2008
CAGAGGCCCTGTGAGGCCCAGGCCCGGGCACCAGAGGCTCAGGGCGACGACAGAGGCCCTGTGAGGCCCAGGCCCGGGCACCAGAGGCTCAGGGCGACGCATATATAACGCACATGACGCGCACGCAGGCGCTGTGGTTTTAATCCATGCCACCCCACCCCGCCCTACCCCACCCGAAGCAAGATCCACGGCGCGCGCGTTGATCGAGGTCCGATGTTATTGGGTTAGCGGAGGATCAACGCGCGTGTTTGACTTAGGCGCGGCCGGCCACATGCCATGCATGCGATTCGCGCCATGTCATGTCATGCGGTACTAACGCGAAGTCAAATATCCGCCAGGCACTTTTTTGGAAACACGTTTTTCCCGAAGGTGTCTGTGCGGGAACGTATTACCCAAGCGAGGTGAAATATGGAAACCGTTCGCGAGTTGCATGCGAGATCGGAACGCATGCTCGATCTGGCAATTGCACGTGAGCACGCGGGGTATCAGGATCGCCACATGCGTTGGGGGGAGAGGTTGGAGGTGATCGCAGCGGAGAAGGGATGGGATTACGTCCCGAGGGAACTGGAGCTGAAAACGGAGAGGGTTCGCAGCAACCGCGACGACAAGTAGTCACCGCGTGGTTTGTGTAAACCGTGTTTCTGAAAGGAGTTATGGTAATGAAAGGGAGAAACCGAAGCAGCCGTCACCGCGTAGGTCGGAGCCTGTGTGCGTTATCCGTGCTTGTTCAGTCCGGCCCGGTCCGGTCACCCTTCGTGCCCCTTTTCCGTATTGAGGGGGCGCCTCGTTCGCCCGTGACCGCAGAGGTTTTCGGGGACCGGAAGCCGGTCCCGCGTCCCGTCGAGCACTACCCGGGCGTGATCTGCCCGCCCCCGTCGTCCCGTTCGGACATGGACCCCGGCGCCCGCGACTCCACTCCCGTCTCGAATCGGCGCACGTGGATTCCCCGCTTTCGTATCGCGGCCACCGTAACCGATCTTTCCCCCGAGGAGCTTCGGGTACTCACGAGCGTGTGGGGGTAGGGGCGCGGCTGTGGTAGTGAATATGGGCGTGCCATGAATCCCGCATCCTCACGAGCGTGCGGGGGTAGCCGTGCAGTGGAGGGAGTGTGTCGTGCAAAAGCGGCAGCGTCATCACGGGTGTAAGTGGGTAGCCTGGTATCCAGCTTGTGATCCATAGAGCAAGCGGAATGGAAAAACCAATTCGGAACTTTTTAGTATCGGCTTGGTGTTTCTTGGGCCGTGGTTGGTTCAGTAGATCATGGGAGTGGGTCATGTATAAGTGTAGTGCATGTGCAATAAATGAGGAGGAGGGTAGTGTCTTTTCTCTGTAGGAGATCATACATCCGTTCCTATGGGTTTGGGGTAATTTGCTGGAGAGGGAGACCTCTGTTCGTGGGTGCGATGGAGTAGGGATTCCAACCGTAAGCTGTATGCGGGTCACGTAGTTACGGTGACAGGGTCGTGGTCGAAGAAAAAGGAACCATTTTACCGGGGGAGAAGGAGGAGAACTATGACATTCGTCGGGTTGGTATACCGGAAGGAACGGGGTCGCTTGGTGACCTTGAAGAAGAGCAGGATTGCGGGGATGGCCGTGGTCGTGCCCGTGCTGGGTGCGTGGGCGGTGGGGTGTGCGGGTGTGTTGTGGGGTGTGTGGCAGGTGGTGGCTCTGGGGATGGCGATGTATGTTGAGTCCGCGTGCCGGGGAGGGTCCTTCTGATGCTTCGGACTATCGGGACAATATCGACGGATCGGGGTCTTGCCCGGATCGTGCATGACGACGAGGAAAGGGATCTGCGGGTGAATTACTCTTTCGGGGGGAGAGATGTTATGGACGGGGAGTTCCCGACGTGGGAGGGTGCGCGAGAGTATACGCAGGAGATGTGGGGTTGCTTCAACGCGAAGCACGATAACTGGTGTCTGTGTCTGCGACCGGTGGAGGCTCTGGTTCATTGCGTGAGTGAGGATTGAGATGGCCTGTGATGAAGAAACGGATATGCGTACAGGGACGGAGACCCCGTGGGGACCGGCGCAGACGATGACGAGGATTGCTGCCGGGATCACGGCGGTGACCACGTCGAGTCACGGGGGGATCCGGTTGTCCGTGGAGCGGCAGGCTCGTATGCCCGCCCGCTATGCCGGGTTGAACGTGTATGGCGGGGGTTTGTGGTATGAGGAGGATTGCGAGTGGTGTATGGTGGCGCTGGCGTTCCCGGAGTATTTCAGCGACTGCGTGGAAGAGGCAAGGGGGATACTCAAGCACTTTTACGATCTGGAATGGAAGGAAGGGACGAGAAGAAAATGGAAGTGAATCGAGACTGGCTTGAAATCCTTCAAGAACGCGGGGGAGAGGGTGTAGGGTGTGTGGACAAAAACAATGCAAAGATACTCGGAACTTACCGGGAGCGGCTGATCCTGAGTCGAAATCTGGACGGCTGGACGGGCCCCTGTGATTGTCCTCTCGCCGACCAAGAGTTTCTGATGGAAGAATACGTCCTTCGGGTTTCAGACAGGAACATGAAGAAAAACACGGAGAGGGGATGATCAATGGCAACGAGGCGGCTTCCGACCCCGTGGGGTGGGACGGAGCGGAACGTGCGCCCCCGGAACAAGCCGGGGACGATGGCGACGGACATTTGGGAGGAGCGCCGAATGGCGTGGGAGCGGAGGCACACGAGCAAGCATGACCGGGAGGATCCGAAGCCGCAGTATCGGACTGCGGTGGGCTTGGCGTTGTTGTATGCGATTGGCTTCCACGTGGAGGCGGGAAGGAACAACAGGTGATCGGGATTCCGGCACGAGGTGCCAAGCGACAGGGGGTGAGCTCGATGAGCAATTAAAGCCGGAGAAGGATGTCTGAAGTGAATCCGGATGAACCGGGCGGCCGGGACTCCGTGTAATTGGTGCGGGGATTCGGTCGCCCGGGTATACAAGGGAGACCGGGAGGAGGTATGGACGAACACGCAGCGCTGAAGCAGGCGATAATCAAGATCTACGCGGGGTATACCCGGCAAATGGTGCAGAACGACGAGGCCGATGCGCTGCGGGACCGTTACCTCCTGCGCACGAGGGTTGAGGAGGAGAGGCGGGACCAGTCGGCGTATCTGGAGACGGGTGAGTATACGGAGTCCCACGTAGAACTGATCCGGAGGGCGGAACTGGCGCTCGTGGAGGTGGAGGCCCTCATGGAAGTGCTGAGAGGGCCTTGGCCGATATGGACGGGCCCCGGAGACGATCCCCCGGACGAACAGACTTGGAGGATGAGACAATGAGGCGAATATATTTTTCGACATGGGGTACGATACCGGATGAGATTATCGGAATAGACGGCTATGCGATTCAGCAGGATGATGAGTGGAGCGGGCGGCGTGAATTGAGGTCGGATGCTGTTCGGCGTTCGATTGGCCGCCGTCTCGAGCGGAATGGCTACTACCTCGGGACGTGGAGAAGTGACGGCATCGCCCTGTCGAACGGAGAGCCATCGGCCGGGCACTACACGTTCGCGGTCTGTTACGGACACGGCAATGTAGCCGGACAGGGATGGGTTGCAATCTACAACGAGGAGATCTGATGCTGGTTATCAGCGAGCACGTCAAAGAGGCGGTGGCCAAGACGGTCGCGACCGCCCTGGAGGACGATTCGTTCCCCGATCTGATGGAGAAGCTGAACTACCTCCATACCTACGGGGGGAACGGCCGCAACGACCCCTCCGCGTACTCCCGCTGCCACCTTCGCGGGAACAGGGAGGGCGACCTCGACTTCAACATGGATCGCCCGCGGATGCGGGACGACCACAAAAGCCGGCCGGCATTCTCCCCGTCCGGGGAGCGCATCTGGGACCACTGGTTCGCCGGCGGCCTGGTCTACCACGATCACAGCGGAGAATGGGGAGTCCACACGTGAGAGGAGATGTGACATGAGGGACAAGAAAGAGCAAGGAGGAAACGTGGACAAAATCCTGCACCAACTGAAGCGCCGGAAGCGCTTCGACGGCCACGTGCTTAAGGTGGATGCGAAACTTGTCCGGCTGGAGGGGACCGAGCGACCCTGCTTCTCCCTGACCGGGGAGCTGCGGGATATCAAGCACAGGGGCGAGCCCGTCTCGTGCGGGTGCATCCACGAAACGATCCTGGCACACTTTCCGGAACTGCGGATACTCGCCGACATCCACCTCTCGGATGACGACGGGGTGCCGATGCACGCACTCGAAAACGCATTCTACTGGTACGGGGGAACGAAGGGGCAGGAGCGGGACGACTGGAAGTTGGCGAGACACCTTCGCGTCACTCTTGCCCGGGCACGGGCCATCGTTGGCGGGCGGGACAGGTTTGAGACTGAATATATCGTCAACGCGCAACGACCCCGCTGGAAACGTGAGGCTGAAACAGCGATCAAGCTGCTCAAAAGGGGATAACCGATGGACACCGTGATTCTGGAGTTATACGGATACCTGGCCATGGTGTTGATATTCGCCAGGGTTTGCCGACGGGAGGATGGTGAGTAATGTATGTGATCTACGGCCGTTACCGGGGGAATACGGAGGAGGTTGATACCGCCAAGGATCTGGCGGAGACGGAGAATCTGGTAATCGAATACCGTATGGCCTTCGGGCCGGAGTGGGAAATTTGGACACGAAAGGAGTAACCCCGTGAAGATCGGAGAGTTGGACCCCGTGATGTGCGCGCAGTTGTACGCAGCGTTCGGGAAGGAGCACGTCCACGCGATAAGATTCGGCCGGAAGAGCAGCCGCCGGCAAATCTCCCGGGAAGGACAGGCGCTGATGGAAGAGCGGATGGGATGGCGGGACTCCCGGCTGGAAAAGGTGCGGTAGATATGGAACTGACTCTGAAAGCACTCGAAGCGGAAGGGTTCAAGCCCAGCGTCTCCAGTGGCTGGACAGGAAACCTGATGAAACACACCATCAAACGGGTCGTCACGGACGGACACGTTCTACTCCTCACGGAAGCACTCAAAAAAGGCCCGGCGAAGACGATGAGGGAACGGAGGTCGCCCAAACGCCCGCACGAGGTCTCCATCAAGGCTGCCCTGGTTCAGATTATGGAGCCGGCAGTAGAGAAGAACACCGTCACCCTGGAATACGACGGGATACTTCGCGAACCATACGGCCACGTGGAGGAACACGTCTACTGCCGGTTCATCAGTTCGAAGCTCAAAGACCGGGTCTTTCTCGATCCCTGGAAACTGGCATACGTAATGAAGTCACTGCCGGCGGGTCCGGACATCGTCCTGAAAGCGGCCTCGCATGTAAGTGCATCGACCTGCGCACTGACAATCAACCGAAACGGATCGGGTTGCATCGGACTCATTATGCCCGTTCGGGCGATCCGGGAAGGGAAGTAGGACCCCCCGTCCTCTCACAACCACAATCAAGGAGGCCGCATGAGCTACCGAATATTCACAAGGACATGGTGGAAAGAAAACTCGGACTGGCCGGACGGCCTGGAACCTGCCCCCGGTCGCAAGTACTGCATCGGCACCGCACAGAACCGGGCGGACGCAATCGAATTGTGCGACCAGTACAATAGCTCGCACGACCCGGGTCGCTTAAGCAAGAAGGCGGAGTTCGAAGAGGAGTAGAGATACCCAACCCACAGAGGGAGAAAGAGACGATGAGCGTTTTTATTGGCAGTGGGCACGAGAATCTCGAAGAGGGGGACGTTGGGTTTTTAGTCGAACGGACGAACAACGTTACAAACGGGTCCTCCTTTAGCCTGAACGAACACCCGGCAGTCAAAAACTTGAGCGGCGAGAGCGTGCTCTGCGGCTGGTGCGGCACCACAAACGATGTCGGGGTCTATGCACACGGGATGGCGAAGGTGGTCAGGGTGTGCAAAAACGGCCGGGCACAGGTCGCCGACCTTGAGGGAGAGGAACTCAAGGCAGCCCTGGAGGAATACGGATACCCGGAATTACTGGAGGAATAACACACCCGCAGAGGGAGAAAGGGACATGCAGCAGCTCGTTAAGTTCGAAAGCGAAATGGAAAGGGTCTTTGGCCAGATCTGGTGGACGGCCAAGGGGAAGGTGTTCGAGGTGTGCGGGAAAAAGTCCCTGTATGTCTACGCAACCACCGACAAAGGTATTGCCGTAATGAGAAAAGGGGTCGAACGAGCGCAGCGGAAGTTTTGAACACCAACTAAAACAGGAGGCGCAGACGTGAATATCCAGGACTCAGTGAAGAAATGGATGGACTTCGCCAACATCGGGACCACGAGTATGCTGGCGCGCCCGCGGACACACACGAAAAGAGACGTCCCCCGGACGAGCACCCTCAACAAGAGCCAGAGGGCGATGCGAAAGACCCGCCGGCGGATGGCCCGGATGTCCCGCCGGATCAACCGGCACCAGAGATGCCCGGTCCACGGCCGGTCGCAGCGGAGGTAGAGATGAAACCCATAAAGCTGGTAGAAATCGGGATCGTGCGGGATGCGGCCGACCCCGACTCCGACGAGGTTACGGAGGCCATCACCACGCCGGCCGATGTGCTGGGATACCTGAAGGATCTCCGGGACAAGGACAGGGAACACTTCGTGTGCCTCCACCTGGACTCAAGGAACCGCGTGACGTCGATGGAGACTGTGGCTGTCGGGACTCTCAATGCGTCACTCGTTCATCCCCGCGAAGTTTTCAAGGCAGCGATCCTGGCAAACGCGGCCAGCGTGATCGTCGCCCACAACCATCCCTCGGCGGACGTCACGCCCAGCAGTGAGGACATCGCCCTGACGAAGCGCCTGATGGAAGCCGGAGAGATCCTGGGAATCGAGGTCCTCGACCATATCGTCGTGGGAGGGGAAAGATTCACGTCCTGCAAGGAGGCGAATCTATTTTGAGGGAGAAGAACCCGGATGAAAAAGAAGAGAAAGGACACGGACAAGAGGGGCGGCCCGAACACAAGCAGGTGTAAAATAACGGTTTGTGATTACAGAGACAAGGACGATCACGAGTTCCCGGAAGAACATCACGTCGAAGCATACTGCGTCGGCGGCCCGGAGGGGGTCTTTGCCGCATTCCGGAAGAACGGGAGATTTTTCATCGCCCACGGGGACGACGGCTCCTGGTGGGTAGTCAGCACCCCGTCGAGAGGATGGGTTCCGGGAATGATCGAAGCCCTGTCTCTTGCGTACAACGAGGGGAAACCGAGGAAAGGGCCTGGCAAGCCAAGAAAGGAGAAACGTTAACCTCCATATCCCGGGGGATATACACCCGCCCGGGGAGGCGGGTATGCCCGCGGGAAGGACATCCGGTCCCTCTTCTCGACTGAAGGGGAAAGAAGGGGGATCGAGCGTCCAAGAAAAAATAGTGCGAGCCCCCCCTCTCGCATGCGAGAATCGTACTGGCGAGAAACTCTGACATGCAAGGAGACACGATGGCACACGGAATCTATGCACTTTACCAGAAGGCCACGGACCACTACGACCTGATGGTCTGCGTGAGAGACAATGAGAGCGGCTGTGTCGTTGGGTACAAGAGCCTGGTCACGGGCAAGCTCATTTCCCCCAAGCCGGACGACCTCTCTGTTCTCGTCAACCTTCCCGACGCTGTGTCGGGGGAAAAATCGGGAGAAGAGAACATTACGTCCCGCCCGGACGACCCAAAAGTCGCCAAGCGGCCCAATTGGAGGAAAACGAGCGGAATGATCATGCCCATTTAAAACACGGGTAGAGTTTACCTGCACAAAAGGAGATTTACCGATGAGAGAGCTCGACCGCATCTTCGCAGACGTGCTTGCACTGACGAAAAAAGAGGTCGTTCAGAAAGCCATCCTGGATATCCAGGCAATCGTTGAAGAGGAGAACCGCTTCAACCTTCAGGCCCAGATCAAGCTCGGACAACTCGACGAGGAGGAGCTGGAAGTCGGGGAACTGGAATGCTGGGAGGATTATGAGATCATCACCGGTTCCTACACGGTGGAGGACGGGGAGGAGTTCACCTCGGACGAGCGCGACGAGCGCATGGAGGAGCTCCGGAAGCAGATCGACAAGCTCGAAGAGAAGGAGAAGGATACCGCGGAGCTGGAAGCGGAACTGGAGCAGCTCGAAGACGCCGAGTTCGAGTACGACGAGATCTACTGGAACACCGTATTCCGATACCGCGGGAAGGTGAACGTCGAACTTGCCCAGCGCCTGGACTTCGGCGTACTCGAGCTGATGCGCCCCATTCCCGGCACGGACTACGACGAGGGCGACCAGTTCATGTTCCTGCAGGGGTGCGGGATGGATCTCTCTCCCAAATACGCAGCGTACCAGGCTCTGGAGTTCGGGTGTGTCGATGGATTTGCCCACAAGTTTCGGGAACCCGGGTACTTCAAGTCTGTGGTGGGAGAGGAGATCTTCGGGGAAGTGTGCGAGGCCCTGGGGATCACCGAGTGCATCGAGACGGCTGAAGAGGACGCCAAGCGGCGAATGGAGGAATTCGACGACCAGATCAAGGCTATCGGCGAGGCCAGGGATTCCGGCAAGATGGATCAGACGCTGGCAGGGGTGGCCGCGATGATGGCGTTCGCGAAATCGCAGGAGTAGACAGAGAGGAGGATCGATGGCAATCCTGACGGAGGAGCAAAAGAAAGCGTACCTGGAAGACGGAGGTAGCAGGTGCCCGTTCTGTGAGAGTAATGATCTTGCGACATCCAGCTGGAGTGGTTACAGGCGCGAATGTTGGTATGATGTAGAGTGCGAGAACTGCGGAGAGGAATGGGTCGCCCTTATGCACCTGACCGGCGTAACCACTAAAGAGGAGGTCCTGTGCCCGCCTACACAGTAGTCGGTGTCTACGAGGACAACGGGCAGTTCTGGGTGGACGATGTCGGCGCGGACACCCCGGAAGAGGCGGCCCGCCTGGCGCGGGAAACTAATGCCAAGCAGTCGCCGTGGTCAAGGATCGGGGATTTGCTGGTACTCAAGGGGAGCGCGGAGGTCTGCTGGGTGGAGGATTGCATACAAGAAGGCCCAGCCAAAGTGATCGGGAAAGGAGAATCGGATGGCTGTAATTGCTGGGATTGCGGAAAACGATCTGGTCGAACTGACACCTGAGAATGTGGTGGAATACATCGAGGGGGGCGGCCGGTGGTGCCCGCACTGCAGGAGCATCCACCTGGAATGGGACGAAGTGAAGATCGACGGCAAGTTCGCCTTCCAGGAGGTGTGGTGCACCACATGCGATCGCGAGTGGATGGACAAATATAAACTGGTTGGAATCGTGGAGGGTTAGGAATTGAAAACACGCAAAGAGATCGCCAGCAATGACCTGCACGCCGTTCTGTCCGGAGTCGAGGAGTTCCTTGGCGACGTAGAGGCCGTCGGCCTGGAGAAGACGGAAGAGGACTGGCCCGATCTGGCCGTCACCTACCGCAAACTCGCAGAGGCGACGGGACGGAGGAGGGCAGTAGCTATGCACAGCGACACGTACCACGTTGATGGCGGCTGCATCGTTGGCTCTGACGACACTATCCTGTACGACGACCTCGACGACCTCTCTGTCCCTGCCAGACACCGCTTGGCGGAACTGCACACGGCCGATCCGGATCTGGACTGGGAACACGCAGCAGACATTCTTAACGCCGAGGGATTGAAGGAGGCGAAAGGAGAACCGGATGAAAGAGACCATTGAAATTGGCACGCATGACCTGAAGGAACCGACCGTCGAGAATGTGGCGGATTACGTCGAGCTCGAAGGAACCAGGTGCTCCTTCTGTGGATCTGCCGACCTGGCACATGACTCGATGACCGTCGACGGCAAGCTCGCTTTCCAGGAGGGATGGTGCACTGAATGCGCCCGCGAGTGGCTAGACAGGTATCGCCTGGCGGGAATCATGGAGGGATGATCGATGAAAAAGAAAGATCGGGAACGGGGGCTCTACGGGAAGTATATCTTGTACAAGGCGGACGGCTCCCCTGTGGATCCGGACGCCCGCTACTTCGTGCTCCGGCTGGATGAAAAGGGGGAACCCAATCACGTGCAGGCCAGCCGAAGGGCGGTTGAACTTTATGCGTACGAGATCGAGGACTCGCACCGGCAGCTTTCAAGGAACCTGAAAGCATGGATCAGTCACTTGGATAGAGAGGAGGAGACCAAATTAAACTCAAGATCTTCAAAAACTCCCTGTTCGCCCTCCGGGGCGACGGGAACCCCGCATTCTGTTCCAACCGCAAGTTCCTGTCGGCTGTCACGGAGGCCCTGCAGGGACTCGGCCACGACGTGATAAAGAAGCGGATGGTGGATGACGGACACCTAGTGGGCGAGGATATCGAGTACATCCGCACCGGAACTTGGGGACCGGACGCCATTATGGTGTGGGACCGGGCAAGCGTGGAGACGCCCGTCTGCAAGCTGTTCAACAAGGGGATTGTCTGCCTGGAGTTCTTCCGGCAGCCCAAGACCGTGCTGAAACAGGCCGTCCCCGTCTTTCCCATGGAGGAAGCGTATGCTGAGGAGGGAGTCGAATGATCACAGCAGAAGACGCAATCGTGTATCTGACCAACAGCTTGGGGGAAGAAACCTGCACCAACCCCCCGCCCTTCCAGGACGCATCCGGGAGTTTCCGGGAGTGGGCCTATACCCACCCCCTCGCAAAGGAGGGCCTGTGCTACTGTGTCGAGATCGACGACGGACGCAGGGGGATGATGGTCTGTGATGAGTTCTGGCACAGCGACTCCACTGACGACCCGGAAGCGCGGGAAGCGTATGAGGCCGGGGCCCCAAACGCATACGGGGCCCTGAGAGACGGTCTGGAATACGTGGACAAGCTAATGCAAGTGTGCCGCGGATGTGAGCCGGTCGTGCGCCTCTTCGACGGGCCGTTCGGCAGGCACATCTTCGGAGTATTCGTGGAGTACAAACCGGTCGTGTGCGCCGGGACGAACGGGACGGCACGCAGGCCGATGGTAATTTAGCATGCTAAAACAGAAAGGGAGATGACCTTGGACGACAAAAAGACGTATCAGGACGCCCTCGCAAGGCGCGAAACTGGTCCCGCCAAGAAGTTCAGCGTGTCCGCAACGGTTCCCATGGTTCTGCGTCACGAGGTGACTGCTGCCAACACGGAGGACGCCAAGACCATCTTCGAATACCAGGGACAAGGGGACGATGAGTTCTACGATGCCGGGGGCGCCGAGGATGTGACGTTCGACTTCTTCGACTGCCAGGAACCCGGAGAAATCCTGCGCGTAGAGAAGGTGGAAGAGTGACCTGGCTCGCGCAGTACAAAACAACAACCTGCCAAAAGGAACCCAAGTCAATTACCCCGTCCTGACTGCCGGGGCTTGTCCCTACCCTGCCGCCGCTAAGTTGCTTGCGAACGGGGGTGAGATTTCGGGCATATTGACGGATGCCCCGACTGCGGCGATGTTGATTGCGCCATTGAGATCGGCGTCAATCAACAGTCCGCAGTTTAAACAGCTAAACACCTTTCCTCGGCGGGAGCCGAGACGGTGACAAGAGGAGCAGGTTTGAGACGTATACGCCGGATTGACGAACACGACCTCGACGCCCAGGCGGGCGGCTTTATAGACGACGAACCGTCTCAGTTCGTCGAATGCCCAGGAGTTGTGCATCCCTCTCCGGGATTTTCGCAGCCGCTTGTTAGTGCGATCGCGTATCCCCTTGAGGTCTTCAAGGGCGATGGCCTGCCCGTTCGCCTTGGCCGTCTCTACAACCTTTTTGCTGATGCGATGGTTTACCGCCTTTTGGTGGCGACGTTCTTTGCCGGAAAGCCGTTTCAGGGCGCGTCGCGCATTCTTGCGCGTAGATTTCTTGCCCTTGTGTGCCTTCGATTGGAGCGACTTCCTGACTTTGTGCCGCTTCAACCGGTAGACATTCAACGCTTCACCACCAAAAGAGGAACCATCGGACAGCGTGGCAATACTTTTGATCCCGAGGTCAACACCGAGGGTTCCGGTGGGTTCGTCGGGGTCGGGAATTGGCTCTTTTGTCTGGATGTCGATGTAGTAACCACCGTTTTTCTTGCACAGAACCGCGCTTTTTGGCTTGTAACCCGCCAGGGCGTTCCGCTGGTAGTCACCGATGTCGAGTCCAAACCGTTCACGACCGGACAACAGGGTGAGGCTCACCGTCCAGTCAGGTTCACGAAAGGAGAAAATGCGGGCGTCGTAGTCGATGCTGGTGGGCTTGAATATGCTGTTGCGCGTCTTGGCCTTCGCCAGCATGGGTGCAACACGAGCGATGGCACGAACAGCGAGATTGGCCGAGAGGTTGAACTTTTCGCGCACCGTTTTGTAGCAAGCATGGTGCAAAGAATACTGTCGGCTCACCCCATGTTCGCGTCCGTAATTCGCGACAAAGTTGCACGCATCGGCGAACGCTTTCAGCGTGGCATCGATGTGTGGAACCTGGTATTTCGGCGTAGCCAGTTTGCAGGATATGGTTAGTGTTTGTTCCATGCTGGATAATATAGTGAATTACATCACCGAAGTCAAGCAGAAAGGAGGGGCGCTTTCCTCCCCGACCTCACGGTCGGGGAGGAAAGCGCCCATGAAGATGAACATCACTTTCAAGAAGTTCACGGTCACCCGCACGCAGGATGTGTACGTGAAGATCGATCCGGGCGGGAAGGACGGGTTCCAAACTGAAGAGAATGCCGAGGATGAAGCATTCAACTTCGCGGCCGGAAATATCGACCCCGAGACCATCAACTGGCTTGCCCGGGGTGAGTGCGGGGAACCCTTTGAGTGTTCCGACAAGGAGAACGTGGAGGCGGGCGAGGCAAAGGGCTACTTCGACAGCAGCAAGGTGGCGCGTAACCGCGCGTTGACAGACAAGGACATCGCCAAGGCCATCCGGAACGTCGATTGGGACCTCCTGCAGGACCAGAAGTTCGGGGTCCTGGTCAAGCGCAACCATTGCCCCGTTGCGTTACGGGAGGGGCTGGTCAACTTCATCGATGCCCTGCAGGACATCGCAGAAAATCACGGGCTGTGGGACTACGAGAAGTGGCAGAAGAAGAGGGGTGTATCGGGGTAGGGGCAGACCCAAGTTCAGACGGAAACGCATAGGGGAGGCGCATTCGCGTCTCCCCTGTCGCATGCTAAAATGTTCGGGTCGCGCCCCCTGTAACCTTGGCCCAAGAAAGAGCGCGACCCCAAAGCGCGTCACCTTTCGGTACTTGAATGATACCACACAACCCCTTCATTGGCAACGGTTTATTATCACCACTCTTTTCCCCGGAGAAGTGATCCTTTAAGTAGATCTTTCCAAAAAACAAGGAGGGATATGCTCGACTTCGATTTCCTGAAAAAGAAGTTTTACCAAGATTGTGCTCACATGATCCCCGACCGCGTCGGCCACCTTTCACCCTCGCAGGACTCGGCCGTCGGCCAGTTCCGCAACCACTTCAACAGCGTCGGATTCATGCCGGTCTACTCCTGCCCGGGCGCCACCCGCGGCAAAGGCGGCTGCGTCCACCTCTGCTACGCCGTTCATGGGAGAGGAAATGGAACCGCTGTTCAGGCGAAGCTGTCCAGGAACACGAACACCCTGTTCCATTACTGCCGGAAGCAGGATGCGGAGGGCCTGGCCGAGGAGTTCGTCTTCCTGGTCGACGCTTCCACCCGGCAGTACGAGCGGCGCTTGGCAAGGACGGCCAAAGGAGAAAAGGGCGTCGAATACCGGCGGCTCCGGAAGCGAGGCTCGATATTTCGTTTCCAGTGGGCTGGAGATCTCATCCATCCCACCCACGCGATCGCTATGAGGATGGCAGCCGAGCGCCGGCCGGATGTGTCCATGTGGACCTACACCCGGAGCTTTCATCTTCTGCAGTATCCGGACCCCAAACCGGAGAACCTGACGGTCTTTACATCCATGGACGTTCAGAACCAGGAGGAGGCCCTGGCGGCCCACGAGGAGCATCCCTGGACGAAGCTGGCCAGTATGACGGCCGATCAGCCGGATGGATCGATCATCTGCCCGAAATACAAGAAACACGAGTCGGAAGGGGCCTGTGCGAAATGCGGGATGTGTTTTACGGGGAAGGCCGAGCACGTCTGGTTCCCTGTCAAGAGGTACATTACGGGGGAACGGCCGTGCCCGCTCGGGGAGAAGGTTCTTGAAATCTGCTGACGCAGTCACTATATTCCAAAGAAACTCCTGCACAAGAAAGCAACACATTGGAGGATGAGACATTGAGGCGAATATATTTTTCGACATGGGGTACGATACTGGATGAGATTATCGGAATAGACGGCTATGCGATTCAGCAGGATGATGAATTGAGGTCGGATGCTGTTCGGCGTTCGATTGGCCACCGTCTCGAGCGGAATGGTTACTACCCGGGGACATGGTGCTACGAAGGAATGTCGATGCTGGACGGGAAGCCATCGTCCGCACATTACACATTTGCCGTCTGTCACGGACACGGCAATGTAGACGGACAGGGATGGGTTGCAATTCCGACGACCGAGGTGGATTGAAATGACAAAAAAGCGAGAAAACGAGATCGTGGATATGATTGAATCGGCCATCGAGAGACATCAGGATTACATAGGCCGGACACAGCTTACCGACAATCCACAGATACAGGATGTCCGGAATATGAAACTCGGGAAATTAACGGCAATGCAGGCAATTTTGGATTGTTTCCGGGGCTGCGATATCTGTATGCGAGTGGAGTCCAAAGGTGTTATTAACGCATAGCCCAACCGCCCGGAGCTTTTCGGGCAAACAGGATAGCACCCCGGGTCGGATACTTCAACTGGCGAGGGGCCACAACATGACACAGGAGGGCGAACGGATGGATCATCCAATTGACGTCGCATACCTGGAGCGCATGCACCCATGCACTGACATCGGCACGTTTAAACCGAGTCCGACGTGGGAGGGCGCGATTGAGACAGCCAAGGCCCATAGGGCGGACTTGCCCTGCGAGAGCTACGTGATCGCCATCGAGCGGGACGGAGAGACAGTTTTTGGCACCTTTGCCCCCATGTTCTCCCCGCCGATACCATGTCCTGGATGGGCGCCACGAGTCACATCGGCATCTCTCGGGTTGGGAGGGCGTCCGGGCCGGCTCACTCGCGTATACGCAGTGTGGGCGGACACTACACACCAAGCGTAATCCCAAAACCCAAAACCCCCAACCACGAGGAGGCAAACCGATACGACCTTATCCGGTGGTGACTGGCGGCTCATTCACGGACGGCCCCGTCCCACAACGTTCCCTGTAAAGCAGCGCACAGCTTTTTCCTGCTCACCGGCGGAGCCGAGGCCCTGATCTGCCCGGGCTGCCGCCTCGTCTCGGTTGGATACAGCATGGGACAGGCCGAGCAAAACGTAATGGACAACTTTTTACGACGGGAGGGAAATGGAAAGACCCACAGCACGAGAGCAAGCACTGCAGGAAGCGATCAGCGGAGGAAAGTCTAAAGATTCAACCCTCCACCACCTGTTTCGGGCCATCCTGGAGATGCTCACGACAGACGACCAGAGTGTCCGGGACTGCTACTTCGACTCCTTCAAGGACACCTTCCCCATTGAATTCCGGATGGTCGAATGGTGGCTACTGGAGAAGGAGGTCGATGAATACCCCGATGGCCCGGACGACATCTTCCATTCGGCCGAGGAGGACCGAACATGGTGGGAGAAGAAGGGCAAGAAGATCTCGAAAGCCCTCGACGGCCAGCTCGAGGAGGCCCTGGTCCTCATCGGGGTGACAGGGGACCCGGACGCGGATCCGGATGAAGGCGCCGAAGACGAGGACCCGTTCGATATTGACCCGGACGTTCTTGGAAACATTCCAAACTGAGGAGGCGGCATGGCAGGTACAGGAGCAATCGATCGGCTGAGACTGACAGCAGCAGACCGAAGGGTAATAGATGCCCTAAAGCGAAAGGAAGGGAAACCCCTCGGGAAGACCACCCTGGCCTCGTCCGCCCGGGTGAGCGTCTCGGAGCTGGAGGAGGTGGTCGAACCCAAGCTGCTTAAGCAGGGGGTCATCGAGATTACGCCCAAGGGTCGCGTGCTCTCCAAAGACGGAAAGAAGATCTCCGACGAGGTCGTCGAATACATGAGCGGGTACTATGGAAAGGACTTGGCGGAAGCGGCGAAATATGCAGTGCGGGATCTGGGAGTTTACAACCCTCCAAAGAGATACAAGATCATCGGGGCGTCATTGTTGCGAGAGGACATCGATCCCGTAAAAGAGGGGGTCACTTGGGCGTGCAATCGACGAACCAAGCTCGAAAAGTGGTCGTTCGACATCAGAGAAAAAAGATCACGGTCGGATTGTCTCTTGGTTTTTCTGACCCGCCGTCCCAAAGCGGCAAGGAGGAATGATGGCCAACACGGGAGCAATCCGCTCCTTTCTGATGCACCAGCAACGAGTTCTCAAAAGACCGTTCACCACTATCAGGACCTACGCAAGGGCCCTGAAACTTTTTAACCCGATTGTTAGCATCAACAAGGATCCCCGGCGGGCAACGCCGGCGCACGTCCAGCAGTTCGTCGAGGAGATGGCGGACAAGGATATGGCCGCAACCACCATCAAGGTCAGGGTCGCCGCCCTCTCCGCGTTCTTCGAATGGGCCATCGGTCAGGGTATCGCCGATCGGAACCCTGCGAAGGGTGTGGCCCTTCCCAAACCACCCAAGCTCCTTCCCCGCTCCCTGGACTACCGCACTGTCGTGGCGCCAAAGATCGATGCGGTGGGCGGGAACGATTTCTTTTCCCTCCGCGACCGGGCGATCCTGGAGATGGGGTTTGCGGTCGCCGCTCGAGTGTCCGACCTTGCGGGGATGAACTGGAGGGACCTGAACCTCAAGAACTCCAGGGTCAAGATCCACGGTAAGGGAGACCGGGAGGACCTGGTCAACTTCGGCATAATGGCGAGAGCCGCCCTGTCCCGCTACCTGAAGATCCGGCACGATCGCTTCGGCCTGGAGGACGAGGCCCTCTTCCTCAACGACGACGGGAAGCGCCTCTCCACGATCGGCCGAATTGTCAAGACCAGGACCGGGCATTCGCCCCACGTGTTCTTCCGCCACTCGGGCGCTGTCGCGTTCCTGGAGCGCGGCGCATCAATCGAGGACGTGAGGGCCCACCTGCGCCACAACTCCATCCTCACCACCAGCCGGTACATACGGGTAACCGACGATCGGCTGACCGCGGCCTACCACTCCCACTACCCCAGGGCCCTGGGAGAAGACCACATCACGACGGACAAGGAGATAACTCGAAATGAAGGAGCCGACTGATGACCCTGGAACGTTCCGGAAGTACCACCCAGTCTGGGTCACGCTCCCGGGGCTCGCCCTGATCTTTGTGACACTGCATCTGTTCTGTAACGGAGCGACCTGGGCGTTCGACAAGGGCCCCGCCACTCTGGTCACCGGGATACTCGCCCTGATGGGCATGATCTGGTTTCTCTCGGCAACCCAACCGTTTCACCTCTATGGACTTTTCGGTGCCGGCGTGAGCGCTTGGCTGGCCTGGGAGAGCTGGCAGTCCACAGAGAAGATCGGATACGGGATCGTGGTGCTCATGATCGGGCTGTGCGTCACCAAACTGATCGCCACCCCGGACGAGGAGGATGAGGAGGGCGAGGAGGGTGAGGAGGGGGCGGCGGCCGACGACCAGGGGAAAGTAGCGGAAGGGATCCAGCGGGCGCCCGCAATCTCCACCATACCAAGGGAGCCCCTGCTTTCCTTCGACGACATCGAGGATCCCGAACGGGTGGAGACGCAGAAACTGGCAAGCGTAGCCCCCTTCGAGTTCCCGACGATGCCACACCTGCTCTTCTTCGGCCCTCCGGGGACAGGAAAGAGCACCCTGGCCAAATGCTTGAGCTACGATCTGTCAAAAGTGTACCATCACATTGCCGAATGTGCCGTGGAGACCGCGCGGGACATCGACTTCATTACTGTCACGCCATCTCAGCTAACCGACAAGAAGCAGTTGGACGAGCTTGTACTGAGCATCCGGCAAGGTTCCATAGTCCTCCTTGACGAAGTACACGGAATCGAGCAAAACATCGAGGAGTCGCTCTACAGCGTTCTGCAGGATGGAGAGTATCACCTGACGGATGGCGGCCGGCACAAAGTCGTAAAGGTTCCCCCATGTACGTTCATCGGGTGCACCACGCTGGCCGGCAACGTAAACGATGCACTACGAAGCAGGATGATCGAGATTGAACTGGAACCCGTGTCGGAAGCGATGTTGGTGGAAATCCAGAAGATGAAATATCGCAACGACATCCCCGAACCCACGTCGCTGAGGGAGTACAAGGGACAGCGGAACGCAAAGGTGCTCATCATAGCTCACATGATGAGTTTGCGCGCCGGCTACGACCTGCCGGAAGTTGTCGGCATCACAGATGAAGCAGCCAAGACAATCGCAGCAAGGTCACTGGGGAACCCCCGGATGACCAAGCAGATCCTGATGCACGCAGAAGCGTGGGCTGCCAGCAGGAAGAACGTGGCCGACCAGGAGGCCACGGAAGTCGAGAGGTGTGACGTGGAGCAGATCTGCAAGTACCTGGGGATCGACAATCTTGGGCTGACCCCCGCAGACCGAAGGGTAATAGATGCCCTAAAGCGAAAGGAAGGGAAACCCCTCGGGAAGACCACCCTGGCCTCGTCCGCCCGGGTGAGCGTCTCCGAACTGGAGGGGATGATCGAGCCCAAGCTACTGTCTCAAGGGATCATCGAGATCACACCCAGGGGCAGGTTGCTCTCCGAATACGGAGAAGTGCTCTACGCCGACCAGGAATAAGAACAGGCCCGCGGGGGCTATACTCCCCGCGGGCCTGTGAATCCGTGCCCTCATCTTTCCTCTCGCCAAAACCCCCGCTTTACTCCTCCTCTTCGTCCCCCTCTTCTTCCTTGCCTTCCTCCTCGCTTCCGCCGGAATCCTCCTCCTCTTCGTCCCCCTCCTCTATCTTCCGCCTGCATGTCTTCAGGTGGGTGACCGATCTGTTGAAATAGACACCGACCCCCTCCATGCCCTCCGGCGGCTCATCGACGACCATCTCGCAGAGGTGGACGAATTCGTCCCTGGTCAGCGTAACCTCTTCCGTATAGACACCCACCCCCTCTTCTTCGTCCTGCGCCTCCCGGACGGCCTCGAGTTTGTATCCAAGAGACCCGCCCGTCCCCTGTACCTTCCGATTCTTCTCCTTCGCATATGGAACCGCGTTGATGACCGCCCAAAAAGCAGTCGCGTCGTCCCTTTTGAAGGTTTTCACATCTATCCGCTCTCCCGTTCGAGGGTTGACTCCCTTCGTTGTGCCGACCTCTCGCACCAAAGCCAACGTCACAACATCGGGAATGCTCTCTCGTTGCTTCTTTTTCTCCGCCATCTTTCCTCTCCTTTTGCGTGCGCGCGCCATTTTCCGGCGCAGTTTGCTCCTGGCCATGACGGCCCTCTCCTTGGACCGGGCTATAATTTACCCGCCGACATTATCCCGGCGGAACGGGTGGAGCGGGCGGCGTGATCTGCAATTCGACGCGCGCCTCCATATCCTCCTGTGATTCGTCGATCAGGCCGGTGCTGAACATGGACGTGATCGCGGTCTCCGCTTTTCCGATCTCCGTGTCCAGGTCGGCATCCGCCCCGATATCCACGCCATAGGCGGTATCGTGGAGTCCGTCCTCCTCCGGGGTCCGGTTCTCTGCCACCCACTTTTTCAGGTGGTAAATCTCCCGATACACATTGCCAACGGCCTGGCTGAACTGCGAACCAACGGCATCGCGCTTCGCCTCGGTCGCCTGCACATAGTCGACCTCTCCCGGTGTCTGTAACGGCATCTTCCTCTCCTTTCGGTCGGGACCGGGTTCAGCCCGTCAAGCCATGCCCGCCCGACCTGTCCTATGCTGCGTTCAACATCTCCCTGAGCGCGGGCTCCACTTCCTTTACCCCGCCCAGACGATCAATCATGTCCTTGATTTCCGCCATTTCGTCCACCTTCTCACCAACACATTCCCGCCACTCCTCTACCACCTCCAGTCTGTCGTTAAGTTGGTACAATCCACCGCCGAGAAGCTTCATTGTCGGGACGATGTTCCAGAATCCGTTTGCGTCCATAATAGCGGATCGCACATCCGGGTGCGCCTTTTCCGGGAACTTGATGAGATTCTCGATCTCCTGGACATCATCGTAATCGTCGAAGGTATTGTATGTGCCGTCAATGTAAAGATCGCCAACTCTGTCAAGATACATCGCGTATGTCAGTGTTCCGTTTCTCATGGTTTGGAAGTAAAGCCGGCCATCCTCCGACCCGTCAGTAATATCTTCCGCGTAGCTATGTATTCGCGCATACGTCACTTCCTCGGGGGTTACAGCGTTATTAAGACCGACAAAATTTATGGCTCCGTGATATTCGCCGTTTTGCTGAGTGGCTCTGGATTTGTACAGCTTCAGTGTTGCCATTGGTGAAAAGCCGTCATAGGAGTTCTCTATCATTATACCATCTCCGGCATTAGCAGTAGTAACATGTAGCCTGTTGGCAGGACTTGCTTCGCCTATCCCGCAATTTCCGTCGCCGTCAAACAAAATAGCATATCTGGTATCGGTTATATCAAAGAGGTAAACCTTGTCATTGTCGAACATGCCCCATCCCCACTGTTGGGCCGCGCTTGTATTCTCCCATACCTGAAGATAGACACTGGAATTGTCCACCTCGAAATGGGATAACCAGGAACCACCATAAGCATTATCGGCAACGTGGAGGCGGGCATCGGGTGAGGTATCGCCTATCCCGACGTTGCCTGCGTTGTCAATCGTCACGCGTTCGTTTGCCGGGTTCAATGCGCCGGTGAAGAAATGGATAAAGCCGTTTGTGGCGTGACTTGCACCGAGCCACAGGCCGGCCGCCGAACTCCCGCCGTAATTCGCGTATATCACCTCGTGGTTGTCAAACAGTGGCGCAGCGGAAGTGGCGCCCACCAGGAAATGAAGACCGGTATCCGGGCCACGGCCTCCGGTATTCGCTACCATATCCACCTGGCCACCGGATGCTGCATTGGCGTTCGGGTTGTCCAGGCGGAGCCACGTGTTTTTTGCTGCCTGATTCCGTTCTATTTCCAGGAGTGCCGCAGGTACCGCAGTTCCGATTCCCACGTTGAAAGCGGACGGCGCGATGTAAAAATACCCGGTGCTGCGCGTTCCGAGGTCGGTGTAAACCGCGCCATCTGTATAGGTGAGGCGAAGCTGTAGGCCGGATGCGTCCAGGACTTCAAGCTGCTGCGCTCCGCCTATCACGCCGATGCCGACATTGCCCGCGATGTCAACGGTGGAATTGAATGTTGAAGCGCCGCCAAAATACACAGCTCCGCCTACGCTGTAGAGCGCGTAGTTGAGCGTCGCGCCGTTAGTGATGTTCGCAATATATATCCCGTATTCATTCGTGATCGTTGACGTGGCGCCCTTCGTTCCGTTTCCAACATACAGCCCGAACATGTCGGTTAGCGTTATTGCTGCCGCTGCCGTGCTGACGACCGTATATAGACCGTACATCTTGTCGGACGTCGATCCCGCTGTCATTTGGAACAAGCCGCCATAATTGGTGCCGGCGGCGGATATGGTATCCGTGACCACAAGGGCAGCATTGGCAGCCGGTGTAGCTCCCGATCCGAACCCCACATGCCCGACAACGTCCAACGTACTGCTTGCTGCCAACGTGGTGAACGCGCCGGTAGAGGCCGAGGCCGCTCCTACTGTGGCACCGTCCAACGTCCCACCGTTAATATCGGCAGTAGATACGGAACCCAGGTCGATGCAAGTTTGCCCGGCAGCCGTCCACGCCCCGTCAATGGTTCCCTGCCAAGTGCCGCCATTAATATCAACAGTACCGACCGTTCCGAGATCCGTCCATGTTCCGGTCAAAGACCCACCGGACGTAGCCGTAATCGTGCTGTTGAATGTTGCAGCGCCTCCAGAGAAGAATGTTCCGTTCACGTCCAGTTGATAGGACGGCGTCCCGTCGTTGATGCCGACAAAGCCATCCGAACCCTGGACAAACAAAGCGTTGATCTTCCCGACTCCTTCAACCCGAAAATCTATATCCGCTCCGGCCTCGTTGAAAATTGCCGCTCCTGCCACGTCAAGCGTCGAGTCCAGCGTCACCGCTCCCGTAGCCCGGAGAGTGCCGTTTACGTCGAGGCCGAACGTGGGCGTTGAGTCGTTTATTCCTACATTGCCGCCATCCTGAACGAAGATTTGAAAGTGGTGGCCTTGCACTCCAATATCCAAGCCATCATTGCCTACATCCCAAGCTAAAATGGCATAGTCTCCTGCACCTGCCGAAGCTCCAATATAAAGTTCTGCGGCTCCACCGAACAATCCAACTGTGTTATCGAACGTCACCGCTCCCGTAGCCCGGAGCGTTCCGTTTACGTCGAGGGTATAAGCGGCACCGTTTGTTGCAATACCTACATTCCCTCCGTCAGGATTGAGAGACAATATGTCAGTGCTTACTGTTACGACTTGTATTTGTAGCCGATTGTTGGGTTCGTCCCACCGAAAAGCGCCATAATTTGATGTGCTTTCTCCGATGCGCATAACATCAGTCACGCCGCCTGATGCTGTAATTATATCAAGGTTTGCATTTGGACTCACAGTCCCTATCCCGACGCGACAGTCCAGGAAGTTAATCTCATCCGTCGCTTGGTTGTCGAATTCAATTCGACCAGCAAAGCCGCTCAGTCCGATCCAGAGATTATCGACAACAGTTATCGAAGCTCCTAATATCGAAAGAGTTGTGAATGTCCCCGCTCCGGTTACCGATATTCCACTATCGAATGATGCTAAACTGTCGAATATCGCCTCTCCTCCAAAATAGACATCCCCGCCTACACTATAGAGCGCATAGTTCAGCGTCCCGCCATTTGTCATATCAGCAATATAAACGCCGTAATTATTCGTGATTGCCGAGGTCGCGCCCTTCGTGCCCTGATCCACGAACAGGCCCATTGCAGTGCCCAGGGTTATAGCCGTTGCTGTAGTTTTGACCGCAGAATACAGACCGACAGCAAAGTCCATACTCGCACCGGCAGTCAGGACGGACGAAACACCATAATTCGTACCTATGACGGATATGGTATCGGAAACAGCCAATGCAACATTTGCCGACACCACACCGGTAGACCCGAAAGCGGAATGCCCGTCAACGTCAAGCGTCGAGTCCAGCGTGACCGCTCCCGTAGCCCGAAGAGTTCCGTTTACGTCGAGCTTGTAGGATGGAGAGGGATCACCGATCCCGACTTTCCCGTCGGCCAACACAGTCAGGATTTCATTGGCTCCGGCGTTGGACTCGATGTCCAACAGTACATCCGCTCCGGTTGTTGCACCCTCGATATAGAGACCGTATTTGGAACTGACAATAGCAGCGGCAAAAGAGGCTGTGTCCGTGGAGGATGCGTACAGCGCCGACTGAGAGGCAGTCGTGTTGATAACGGTCAACTTGCTTCCGGGATTCCCGGAGCTACCTCCGATCCCGACATTGTTCACGCTGGCATCAACGAAAAACAGGTGGGTATCGGCCTGGCCCTCAACCCTGAAATCAACATCGGCCGCAGCTTCGTTGAACACCGCGCCACCATTCGCAGTCAAAACACCCGTCATGCCAACCGTACTGTCGAACGTGGCCGCCCCCACAGCCCGGAACGTTCCGTTTACGTCGAGCTTGTATCCGGGATTGGTTTCGTTGATGCCTACGTCGCCTGCTCTATCCATTATCATTCTTTGTGCGTTATTTGTTTTGAAGAAAATTTCACCCCCGGCCACATTTCCCGCCTCTATTGTTATTGCTCCTCCCGCTCCTGCCCCCCCCCTTTCGTTGCCCAACAAAGAAATAAAGCCGCCTCTTGTATTGGAAACATCTCCACCGCCGCCTATTCTAGCTATCTTATCATCCGAACCGTCCGATGTGTTCATATATATATCAAGAAAAGTGCCGCCTCTGCCTATAATACTCCCGGAAAGAGTTACGTGACCCGTTATATCCAGCCTATGCCCAGGCACCGCAGTTCCTATCCCGACATTACAGTCCAGGAAGTTCACCTCGTCCGTCGCCTGGTCGTCGAATTCGATCCGGCCCTTTGCGGCGCCCAGGCCGATCCAGGCATTGTCGGCAACCGTCAGGGAAGCACCGGATATCAAAACCGTACTGTCGAACGTTGCCGCTCCCGTAGCCCGAAGAGTTCCGTTGACATCCAACTTATATGAGGGGGAGGAGTCGTTGATCCCGACGTTGCCTGAATCATCTATTGTTACCGCCAATGCTCCAGCGGTTCCAAATTGCATATGATCCCCATAGCTGGCAGCACTTGCCGCATAAACCCGCATCCAATTCCTTGCTACCCCTCCATAAGTCGGACTGTCAAAGACAATGTATCCAATATCATTGGATGGAGTTAATATTGAAATCCCATGCGCTCCCGATGTGGTGCCAGCAACAACCAGATCATCTGCGACATTTGAAGGCGCAAAGGAAGATCCATTCTGCACCACATGAAGCGTTCCTTCAGGACTCGCAGTCCCTATCCCGACGTTATCTGAAATATCAATGGCTATTGCTGGAGTAATCGCTTGCCCAGGCCCATAGCCACGTCCAATGTGGAATTTATTTGAATCATCATCATCTATCCCGATGTACCAGTTTTGAATTGCATCTTTATCCATCAACTCAAAGCTTGGACTGTATCCTTTTAATCTAATTCGCTGCTTGCCGCTTGTTTCGTCCGTGAGATCTCCTAAAATATCCAATTTAGTACCAGGAGACGGGGTATTGATGCCGACATTAGCATCTGAATCCGCATAAATGGCCCATATTCCGTTACCTTGATCACTTTCTTGCAAACGGACACCAAACTCTCCTTTTGTTGACACGTCCTTTCCTTGAGAAAACAATCGTAATATGCCATCCGTAGTTTTATAATCAATATAGCCAGCGGAAGCAGTTTCGCCTGAAATAGTCCCTACGACTTTGATACCGCTTGTCCCAGAGCCACCATAAACATTAAGTAAGGCTCCCGTAGGGCTCGCAGTCCCTATCCCGACATTACAGTCCAGGAAGTTCACCTCGTCCGTCGCTTGGTCGTCGAACTCGATCCGGCCTTTTGCGGCGCCCAGGCCGATCCAGGTATTATCGGCAACTGTTATGGATGCGCCTGTTACAGAAAGAGTGGTGAACGTCCCCGCTCCCTCGGATGCCCCGCCTATCGTAACGCCGTCCAGCGTCCCGCCGTTGATATCTACCGTAGATACTATTCCCAGATCAGTCCAGGTCCCGGTCAGCGACCCGCCCGCAGAGGCAGTCAATGTTCCGTTGTCGATGGACACATTCCCGTTTGCCAGTATCGTTACTGCATCCGTGCCCGCATCGTCCACCCTGAGTTTTATCCCGCCGCTGGAAACGGCCGTGCCGTAGGAGTCCAGATATACATAGTCGCTGTCGGCATACAGCTTTCCATAGTTCGTGGTGTCGTTGTACTCATAGAAATAGATGCCAATCGAGTCCATCCCGACCATGCTTTTGAGCACACCGTTCCGGGCCGCCTGGAACCAGATAGCGCCATCCTCGTCGGTGGACAGAACGTCCAGCGCCTGGAAGATGATGTTACCATAAGTCACCTCCGCACCAACGGAGTTCTCTCCCCGCCCGCTGATCATTCCCAGATACATGCTGTCGTTCGGGGAAGCATCATTGTGGACAAGAGTTAACTGTGCGCCCGCAGCGTCCGCGGTGGAGTTGCTCACAAACCGAACTTCCGTCGAAGCGGCACTACTCACCTCGAATTCAACAGTCGGAGTTACCCCAACCCCAACGCGCATATTAGTTGTGTCAGCTATCAGCACATCTCCTGTATCCCCGTCTTTCCTTACTAATAGAGCTTCCGTGTCCGTTACATCTACCGTTAAGGTTCCTTGATAAGTTGTTCCCCCAGTCACTGACAACGACCCGCCAACCTCAACATCCCCTCCGAAATAAACATCGCCACCAAGACTATAAATGGCATAGTTCAAAACTGAACCATTTGTGATATCTGATATATAAATTCCATATTCATTAGTAATCGTCGATGTTGCTCCTTTTGTTCCTCCCCCTACAAATAAATTGACGGCATTCCCAAGAGTTATTGCCGTTGCTGTAGTTCCGACCTGAGCAAACATTCCATACAAAGTGGTCATATTAGCATCAGCATCAACTAAAGACGATATTCCGTATTTCGTCCCCGAACCAGTTACATCTTCCTGGACAAGCAAGACATCAGCCGCACTTACAGAAGCAGACGATCCAAAAGCAACATGACCAATCACGTCTAGAGTACTACTTGCTGTCAGTGTAGTAAATGCTCCAGTGGATGCCGAGGCGGCACCTACGGTTGCGCCATCAATGGCCCCGGAATTAATATCCACATTCGTCATCTCATGGTTGGCGAAATCAACCTCAACAGCACCGTCACCACCAAGCGTCAGTTTACCCGCTGAATGAGTAAGCGTTACGTCGCCTGCCGCCCAGTTGAACACAGCACCCGTAGCGATAAGAAGATCGTCGCCAAGGTATATGTCCTTCGCAACTCCCAGACCTCCGTCCGTATGAATGGAACCTGTAGTTCCACTAGTGGTTTCGGTAGTGTCGTCCACCGAGATGACGCCGGAAGTTGTTACTGTTGTAAACGATCCCGCTCCCGCACTCGCTCCGCCTATCGTCACTCCATCTATGGTCCCGCCATTTATATCTACGGTAGAGACTATTCCTAAGTCCGTCCATGTTCCCGTGATCGTAACGGCATTATTGAGTGTCCAAGCGTTCGGATTGAAAGTAAGAGCATCCCCTGCGGCGTCTCCGATCGTAACGTTTCCATCGAACAACGCTGCCCCGTATACCGTCAACGTACTAACTACTCTGACGGTTCCGTTTACATCGAGTTGGTAATTAGGAGTGGCATCATTGATGCCAACGAACCCATCGCTGCCCTGAACAAGCAATGCATTGGTGGCTCCCGTAGCCGCAACCCGGAAGTCCTTGTCCGCCTCCGAGGTGTTGAAGGTGAACGTTCCACCGTCGAACGATGCGTTACCTGTGCAGGTCCTTGTTCCATCGGCTAGATAATATTGAGTATGATCGTCCGCTCCCAGTCCAGCCAAGTCCGCATGCACGGTAACTCCGGAACCCTCGAATACAGTACCCCACGGAGTCTCGACGGACAAAAAAGATCCCGCGCTTTTCCGAGCTATAATTTTCGCAATCAGGAAACCGGCATCCTGTAGGATTCCGGGGACGGAAGCCGGGGGCGACGCATCCAGTGCTTGAGCAAGTACATAATTTCCTTGCCCGTACAACACTTCAAGCTCATCGTCGCCATGCATATATACCCAGTGGACACCATAGCGGTTAGCGGTCAGGGTAGCAAGGCCTCCGTCGCCGTCGTCGTATTGCAGGACATCGATAGTCGTTTGACCTGCATTTCTCGTCCAGGTGCCCGGAGCGGCCCCTCTGTATGAATAGACGAATCTGTCAGCGGCATTCGTGTTTTTTGAAGTAAATTCCAATCTGCTTATTCCATAATATTGTACACCTTCGGTTACGGCCAGTTTTAGAGTATCGCTTTCACTTGTCACGATACCGGTGGCGTGCTCCCATGGACCCGTCTCGAATTCATAGAGATATAAATTGTGTTTGAAATTGTTAACGTTTTGGCCGGAGCCCAAAATATGCACTTCCGTCCCGGACCGATAGACTCCGCTCAGCACGAACTCACTGGTATTATCCAGTGTATCCAAATCGTCAGTTGACACAATCTGCGGCGTTCCTCCGTTATAATCGACATAGACCCAATTCAGCACCTCGTCATCCAGGGATACGGAAAGATCCTGTGCCCAGTCGAGATTCAGTATATCGGCAATCGATGAGGAAGAAGCCCGAATCAATCCCTCCCCGGCCGTCACGGCAACAGTGCCATCGCCATTGTCGGACAAAATTCCGCCATCCACAAAACCGGAACTCATTGTTATTGACGCGAAATCCTGAACGCTTGTATATGTAGGACTTCCGAGCACATCCATCAGGATATTGTCGGCGTCCGTGTACCAAGATCCTTCCTGTGTGTCCAGTTTGTCGGCGTCCAGATTGGTAATGGTGGTAAGCGGAGAAGTCCAAGTCACTGCGTTGAAGTTGACCGTAAGAGTGTCCCCGCCATCCCCGAGGTTTACGTCCCCGTTTGCCGTGACTGTCCCCGGAAACGTTACAGCCGTCCCGTTCACCTCCATTACATCCACCGGTCCCCCGGTGATATCGCTCAACACCAGCTCGCCCGTGTCTTTGATTTTCCACCCGTAATCCTGGGTCGCCGCGTCATTCCTCCAGTCAACCAGCCACACGTCATCGTTGTCGGACAACACCCTGGTCAGGTAAGTGAACGTCTCCTGCTCGTCGTCCTGCACGTCGAACAGTGCGCCCGCCACCGTCCCGCCGACCACCACCCCGTCGGCGTTCGTATTATAGATGTCGTCCCCGTTCGCGGCCCACAGCCCGGCGCCGCTGGCGGAGTTCGGCGTGGAATTCACGGATCCCGCGCCCGACGATTCATTCTTGTTATGGTCGAACGCCGTGGCAACCAGGGTAACCTGAACCCCTCCGGTCAACCCGCCGATCGTTATTCGATTGATCTCCCCGGGCAACCCGTAGGTTGTCTCCAGGAGATTGGCGGCCTGAACCGAGGTATGATAGATGTTCGTGCCCCTGAAGTCGTCGTCGGAAGGATTGACCCACTCCAGCGTCACACTCTCCACCCCAGCCGTCGCGGCCAACCCGGTCACCTCGGAGGGCGCCGTCGTGTCCCCGGCCGTCACGCTCGTCGAGAGTGCCGTTTTAGCCGACCTGTTCCCGGACTGCCCCACCGCGTCGATCGTATACACATACGCTTCGCCGTGCTTGACGTCCGTGTCCCGCACGGTGACGATCGAATCCAGAGAGTCCGCAGAGTCCACCACGTCCGCCGGCGAAAGCGACTCCTTTACCATTCCGTCGTATTCGTAGATGGACAACACGCCCGACGTGATGTCGCCCGACGCCAACGGAGCTTCCGCGTCCAACCGAACCCACGTTTGATCCGCACCCTCGTGATTGCGAGGAAATGGGTTGCACTGGGCTGTCCCGATGTCAAAGTTGACAGTGAACCCGTCCACCTGGGAGACTGTCAACTCACCAGGGGCATCCATCAAGTAGAGCCGGAACTGCATCCGCTCCGTGTCCGCGCTGGGGAACCGGCGATCCCGCCACGTTTCTGCAAAAGCATAGATGGTAACCGAATACTCCGCCCATTCTCCGTACTGGTGTACCGGCAGGTAATCCGTGTCGGACCCGGTAGGTGTGCCCCCGGAATCGTAGTAGTAGATCTCCAGGCGCGGCGCCTGACCGTCGACGACCTGGTACCAGAAACGGATGGTGAATGGTGCAAAATCCTGGTCGATCGGGCAGTAAGCCGGAACCGGAGGGCCGGACCCCAGGTTGTAAAAGTCGGGCTCGACATACGCGGACATTGCCTGATCCCCGCTCGCCTGCAGGGAGTATTCCCCCCACTTTGCCACATCGGACGTCACCGCGACCGTCGGCCCCCCCGAGGTCGTGGGCGTCCAGTTGGTTGTGTCTCCCGTCTCAAACCCGGGGTTCTGGTGGAGCAGGTTCCGGGGCACCAGCACGGCCTCCTGCACCTGGCCGATCTTGTCGGATCCCACATACAAATCCATCCCCGGCTTGAACAGGGCCACACAGTCCTGGGCCTGCCCACCAGCCGGCGTGATCGGACGGAACGGAGAGATCGTGTCCTCCTGGACGCCGGAAGGCACAATGAGGATGCTCTCGTCGAACTGCCACTCCGTGGCCTCCTTCCGATACCGATGCACCCCGAACGCCGACAGGTCCTGTCCGGCCAGCAACGCCGGAGCAGTAAACCGGACGTCCACATACGATGAACCCACGTCCGGATCCAACGTGCCCGTCTCCGTCTGTGCCGGATCACCACTTGCATTCAATGCCCAGTCCGGGGCGCTCAAGGGGGTGGCGCTGGGATCCGCCGGCATATCAATATAGTCCGTGATCCCGGAGAGGGCCTTGAACTGAGTGAACTTGTCGATATACGCCACCAGCGTAATCGTTGTCCACTCGCCAGCCGCAAGCTCGATGTGCAGGCTGCCCTTCTTGAAGTGGGGAGACACCGAAAGGACCGTTGCTGTGGTGTCCACGTCCGCCTTCTGCTCCGCATACAGACGACAGTTACCCGAGACCGGGAGATCGAAACTTCGCGCCGCACGGGAATAGACCCGCGTCTGGCAGCACAAGTTCAGTCCGCGACTGGTTATCTGTTCACCAAAGCCCTGGTAATAGATTCCACCGCCCTTGTCCGTCGGGATAGTTGGTTCCAGAATTATTGGGCCCGTATAGCGATTGAACGCATCGATGTCCACGACGTGCGGAGTTTGGCCTGTGTCCCCGGGGCGATAGAGGGTAAACCACCGCACCTTCCACGCCGGAGGTTGCATGCCATACTCGTTGCCCTGCGTCGTCCTGGCGGGAGTAACCGCACGCACTGGTCGGTTATCCTTCTCGCCACGAACGGGACCAAGGCGCTCTCGCTCCGCTTGGCGTTGGATCTGATCGGAAACCTGTCGGTAATTGGGCATAGAGTGACCGCGTTATATGGGGCTATGGGATGGCGATGGGCTGCGGGATGGCAACAAAAAAACGCCCACCGGTAAAGGTGGGCGCTTTTTGGACGTTCGCGATTTTTGGGCGTCGGGATGGGCCGTCCCGGCTGACTATCTTTGTGCAGTGCTAATTGACTATTCTCGCTCCTCTAAATATAAGGCAGGGACTGACGATAGTCAAGGGGGTAGGGTTTCGGGCGAAGGAGACCATGTTTTACCTGTCAGGTCGGCAAGGAGGGGATCCGGGCACCTTCCATCCCCTTTCCACTCGACAACCCTACATCCGACCACGTCCGCAATCCCATGACTCCCTTCTCCCAGGCAATCAGTGTGGCGAATCCTGGGCGGCTGGAACTCCCGCAGATCATCTTCCAGCAAAGAATCCTCGCCGGCCGGACGGTCGCCCGTGACGGGGATATAGCTAACTCGCTTGCGGTGCAGAAGGATATCGGCTATCGCATCATCAACATCCTTTGTGCGCCGCTCCCCTTCCTCGCCACATTGCCGGCACCTGTAGATTAACACTCCTCGCTTGCCCATTTGGCCTCCTGTCTCAGCTTATTCTATGCACCCACCAATAGTGATCCCGGGTCTCGCCTGGCTCACCGGTTGGAAGTTTAATGGAACTGTGGTCGCCTACACTCGTTACTCCCGGATAGAGAACATCCATGCGTCTAGCATCCCGGTAGAACCTTGGGAGCAGGTACGTTGGCTTCTTTACCTCCCCGTCCCCGGCCCACTGACAGTACCTGTAATACGCAGAGACTCGACGCCCTGAACGATCAATTACGACCGGTCGGATCTGCAGCAGCCAGGATGTAAAAATTCTGGCGTTCCCCCGCTCGTTCCACTCGCGATAATCTTCCGTTGCATCTTCGCCAAGCACATCCAGGGCACGACCTTCATACGAAAAATTTGACTGAGGTTTTAGCGCAAACAGCCACTCGGCGTTTGCCATTTTCATCGTGGTCACATCAAACTTGCCTAAAGGTTGAGTGTCGAGCCCCTGGTGCATCCAGGTCCCCCCAAGGGGTGTTCCAGCATACCTCAGTTCGCAATAATGATACATGGCAATTTCCAGGAAGACCAACTTGAATCGTCGCGCACCTTCGGCCAAGGAGGACGCTTTTTGTTCCAGCGAAAGCAGGAACCCTCTTGGGATTCCCTCGTCATCAGGATTAGCCGAGGACACAAAACGGTCACCCGGTGTCTGTTGGGTTGCAAAAGTTGGAACCACAGAACCATTAGTCGACGGATACGGCCTTCCGAAGCCCCAATGGCGAGTCGTGACCCCCTCAAGCTTCGGGCCGCGCCTAGTGTGAATGAAATCCGTATGGACCACTTGGTTTGGTCTTGTGCCCGTCAAGGTTCGGAGATTGAATACGAGTTGAAATTGTGTATATACGTCCTCAATGAAAGGGCCCCCGGCTGAAGACGGTGGGCCGGAGTCCCGCCATTCGATGTTGGGCTGGTACTCGGCCGCGTAGAAGCCACCGCCGACCTTGTCATCCTCCTCGCTATACAGCTCACAGCTGTCATTGTATGCTTTCGTGGCAACGCCGTCCCAAAACCACGAATGCTCACCCGGATCATACCATCTTTCTCCAATCCCACTCTCGGTTGTATCCAGGCCGGTATGCGTAAGATTTGACACGACCATGGCCGGTGCCTCGCTTACGTCGCCCGGCAAAGCCGAGCGCAACTCCACGCGCAGATATCCAGGCTGCACCAGGGTGGCAGAGATCTTCACCCTCTGGGATGGGCTCTCCTCGGACAGATAGGGGTCGTAGGGGCAATATACCGTGGATTCTGCGTCGTGGGCAATCGCTGAGATGGATGTGTCGTTTATCCAAGCATCGCCTGCCGCATTCCTTTGGCGCTGTCGATACTCCATCCCCCTATGGAGGGCCAAGCTGGACCACGTAAGCTCGACCTCTTTGGCGACGCTGTCTCGAGAAATTTCTTCGTAGTGAATAAATTCGTACGTCTGCCGGTCGTCTTTGTCGTTCCCGACAACCAGGATGTATCCACGCTCAGGATACGAATTCACGTCCGAGCCCAGGCCGGATCCCGGGAGAGAAATTGTGCACGTCAGGGCGATGTTCGTCATTGGGCCCTTGAGAGTTCCCATGATATTGCCGTTGTTTTCGAGGGCTATATCAGTGACGAATTCCCCCCCGAAGAGTCCAAGGTCTCTGCTGTGCCTGGGAATGTAACTGCCCACCTGTGTGAGCGAGTCCACCGTAACGGCATCCGTGGAGAGCTTGCCAATGGACGAGTCAACATTCCGGACTGTCATAACGCCCGTGTTTACGCTGTCCTTTTTCTCGTCCAGGACCAGAACCGCGTCTCCGGGATCCAGGATTGGAGAATGAATCAGCCCGAGGGGCACGCGCTGCCCTGGTGTCTGATTGCGTTCGATAACGAATGACGCGAGCCACTTTGCACGATCTTCGGACGAGATCCCGGGCTCCACGATCATGGTCTCGGATATTCGCCCGAGGTAGTTGCTGGTAGCCGGTTTGAAGACGGCGTCCCTGTCTATGGCCCTGGCGTACACGTACTGGTGGACAGGATTCTTCGGGTCGATCAGCGCGTCTTCGTTCTGGCCTTCCGGCACCCAGACCCCCTGGGGCGCCCCGATAACCGTCGCGAGGGTCCGCTGCTCCTCTGTCAACAGATCTGCGTCCAAACTGCCCACGGTGCCCGGCTGGAATGGCTCGCTGGCGTCTGCCGAGGTGCGGTAGGTCAGGTCCGTTACGCCCGGCAAATCGATGGCACTGGTCGGATCTATGCCGTATACAAGGACCGCATTGATGCGCGGGGTCTCTTTTAGAAGTGTGACCTTCAAGTAGTAGCCGTCATAAGGCAAGCTATCAGTGACGTTAAGAACACATGGGTTGCTACCGCTCGAGTCGTCGCCGTCGTAGAAATACCAGATATCCCGCGTTGCGTTGGGAGCCTCATGGTAGAGATTAAAGCTCTGATCCGACACCACCTGGGAATCGTCGCTCGTTTTATAGACACCTACGGTGATGTGATTGCCCGAGTTTGCCAAGTCCGCCCCCGGAGCCACAATCAGGTCTGCGCGAGTGCCGGTGAAGGGGTAGTAGAAAACAGTGTAAGCTGCCCCAGGGTAGGCCGCGACATCGCCCTGCAGGCACTCCCCGCCGATTGCATTGGCATGGTTGAGCGCGAAGAGATCGTAGTCCACGTAGGCACGCAGAGTAGTGGATGTCTTCAGAAGCGCTGTGACCTGGATGGCGTCGATATACAAAAAACTGCTCGCCTGCAACGCATAGCTGACAATGGCTGTCAGTGTGAGGTTTTCGTCCTCTGCTGCGGTGAAGATGACCTGATAGCGTCGCCAGGTGCTATCTCCGTTAATGTCCGTTGTGCCAGGGGCAGATACAAGCGAAAACAACGTTTCGTCCAAGGGGTTAAAGACATCAAACCCTTCTGTCCATGGGGTCATAACGCGGAGCGTGACGTCCGTGTCGAACCCTCCCCCGGCGTCATAGTAAAAGTATGCGGAAATCGCGTAGACCTGCCCCTTCTGGAGCTGCAGCTTCCCGAGAATGAACCCCTCTCCAATTTCGGCCATCTTTATCGATTGCAACCCTTCATACTTGACAGCCGTATCCACCTTCGGGGTGGTGTCTTCGGTGTCACCGTCCACCGAGAGGAGATGCGCCTTGAAGTCCTGGGATGTGCCTTCGAAGGATCCAAACCAGCACACGTTAAAATCCGCCATTCCCCAAACGGTATAAGCAGCGTTTCCCCTCGGCTTCAGGTAGGGCCCACCGGTATATTCCAGAACACCGGGCAACACCTCGCCGCCACTATGGAACCCCCACGACCACAGATATTGATCACCGAACGAGTTGAGCACGTCAAGGATCTTCTCGCCGTATTGGGCGGGGAAATAATACGGGTCGTCCAGATGCTCTTGAGTGTCCGCTGTCAGTTCAACCACGACAAAGGGGTCGCCATAATTACCCTTCGATTCCAACATCACCCTGGGATGACCCCGCTGCATCATTGCCTCTCCCTGCACTTCGTCCTCGGCCGCGTCCAGCCAGATCCTCCGGGTGCGGAGAAGGATCGGGTCGATGCCCCCTTCGATCATGAGAACCTCGAACACCTTTTCGAGCTCCCACGCATCCCATGCCAGCGGGGCGGTTGTTCCGTTGGGTCTGTCACTTTGGAGATATCCCGCGATCCAGTATTGAAGCGGTTGTGGATAATTTTCCGTTGGTTTCTCGCGCAGGAGATGCCCGAAATCATGTAGAGTAATAGAGATACTGTCTGGTTGCGATGGGTTGCGTTTCGTCTCGGACCCCATGGTGTGGCCGGTAAGAATGGTACGGTACTGGTCGTGCTCGGTCCCGTCACCCTCCGTGGTGCGGTATCCAGTCTCGACAGTCACCAGTTTGTTCGCGGAAATTGTGGGGCCACTGCCGTTGTGCACGAAGCTACGCGCCGAAGAATCATAATAATATCCTCTGGCCTCCGTGGAAGCGTTGAGAGAAATGCTGAAGCTGGCCTCGCTCACCTCCAGGTCGTCCGCCCGGGAGATCTGAAGGTTGTCGTAGTCGACGATCGTTTCCCCGGACAGAAACTCCCCCGTATAGGAACTGACTCCCGCCGAGAGAACTGTTGGGCTGAGGAAGTTCTGGTTGTTCCGCCACATCACACAGAACCCGGCGTCGAGGGCAGTGTCGACCCTTCTAAAACGAGTCTCTATGGTATACCACGTATCCGCGGTCAACGGAATGGTGCCGGCTGATGGCAGGTCTGTATACGCAGAGGAATCAAGCTCCTGGAAATCAGTATGGTCGGCGCCAAGATAGAAGACGGAATCGAGTTCGAACGTCGCTTCGCCGATGCCGACCAGCAGGAATGAGTAGTCCCCGGTTTCCGGAGCGTAGAACTTTCCGAAATAGCGGAGGCCGTATTTTCCGTCGTCGGTATCGTCTGCCGTCACTCCGAGCATATACCCCGAGGCGGCGTACCAGGCTACCCTATCCACCACAGCCAAATTCTCGATACTGAATGCGTCCCCGTTGCCAGGGGCACCCGAGAAAGGCACTTCAAACTCAAACGTTTTGGTCGCCCCGGTGTACGTTGTCACCGGGCGAACCTCGCCGTCGAGGGCGCCAGCGGTGAACCTCACAACCATCCCCTCGAACACCCCCTCAACAGCAGAGAGCGTCCCGTCACCGATGAACTCGCCTGCAGCAGGACTCCCGTCATTTACAGTTCCGGAATCTTCGTTCGTTGTGCCCGGGTAACTCTCCACGGGGGCGGAGTCGTCCCCGTCATTGATCTCCAGCCGAATTCCAGAACTTGGGACAGTCCAGGGAGTGTCGTAAATGGTCGTGCGCGCGATCGGGACGTTCTGGCGGCTAAGATATGGTGGGACATATCGGGGACACGCAACGGTGCTGCCTGCAGGAGATATCTGATGGCCGTAACATGGGTCCACAAAGTAATCGGCTGGATCCCACGCACCAGCAGCGGCGTATATGCAAGCGCCGTTGACCGCGTTTGCGCAGTACATCTTGACTGGCCTCATAGCATTCTCCGTCCTGAAAAACGAAAGACGCCCACCCCTACTCTTCGGCGAGCGCTTTGTAGTTACATGTTGGGCTGGGCCTGCCCGGGATGTTTTTATCAGCCTTCCTTCTTGACTATAGAGCACTGCCACAGCACCACGCCGCCGTGAGCTTTCCCTGCGGCCTTTACCGTTCCGCGAATTGTCATTCGCCAAACGTACCTTAGTTTCGCCATGTCCTCATCAGTATAAGTACGTGGCGCTGCAAGCACACAAAACACGTCGCTGTGTTGCTGCTCGGACGCATCATATCTTTCGTCGCGTGGTTGGCTGCTGAGATATATTAACGGGTTATAATTTCCCAGTTCAGGTATGTCCTGGTGGCTTATATGTGCCATCATCACAAACCCGCTTACGGAAATTGTTTGCCCCTCCAACTTCTTCGCGTCGTCCGGTTTCTGCTCCACCAGGTAACGGAGTTCCCCTGCTGAATAGATCTTTTCCTGCACTTCTTCCGGCCTTGTCGGGGCCTCCCCTCCGCACCCAAAAAACAGCAGGGCCAGTACCACTGCGACCATTTGAAGCATTTCCATTGTGCACTCCTTCCTGATTCAGTTTTCATTCCATGTTATAAGATACGCCATTCTGCGTCCAATTGTCAAGACCCCAGTTTCACACCTTGACAACAGCGCCTACATTTTTTATAATATCAAGCGTGACCACGGCAGGGCATTTTTTTTAAAATATCTGCGGGAGATGCGAGAGGCCGCGAGGCCCTCGACAACAGTTCTGCTGTTGGTCACCATCTCCCGCTTTTGTTTTTGGGGGTACCAGATGGCAGACGCAGCGTTGTCGAAGGACTGGAGAAAAAGCTGGAAGAGGTAGCGAAGAAGAATGCCAAAGCAGTGAAAGTTGCATAGGTTGCAGGGGCCAGCCTGGGGGTTGGCCCCGATTTTCAGAGGAGGAAGTTGGGGATGCCAGTATTCAAGGAAGGCAAGATGTGCACGAAGTGTTGTGGGCCGGGGCCGTTCCACAAGAAAAAATCAAGCAAAGACGGCCTAAGCACCTGGTGTGTTCTGTGTAAAAAAGCCCAGGACCAAGCGTATCGGAAGGCAAACCCAGAGAAAATTAAAGAGATCAACCACAAGTATTATGAAGCAAACTCGGAGAAAACCAAAGAGCGTGTCCGCGTGTGGGCAGAAGCAAACCCGGAAAGAATCAAAGAAAGGGATCGTAATTACTATAGAGAGAATTTGGAGAGAATAAAAGAGAATCAACACAAATGGCAAGAAGCAAACAAAGAGAAGAAGAAGGAAACTAGCCGCAAGTGGTATAAAGCAAACTTGGGCAAAAGTAAATTCCTCGCCAAAGAATGGGCAAAAGCAAACCCGGAAAAAGTGAACGAGAATAGCCGCAGGTGGTATAAAGCAAACCCAGAGAAGGCCAAGGCGAGCAGGCGAAGGTGGTACAGGGCGAACCCGGAAAAATTCAGGAGGTACGATCGAGAGCGTCGCGCCCGCAAGTTCAACGCCCCCGGCAGCCATACCGAGGCGGAATGGGACGCCCTCAAGGCCCAGTATGATCATTGTTGCGTGAAGTGCGGCACCTCCGGGTCCCCAAAGAACCCCTTAACGAAGGACCACACCCGCCCACTCTCGCGCGGCGGTTCCGATTTCATCTTCAATATTCAGCCATTGTGTAAACGCTGCAACTCTGGCAAGCGCAACCGCGAGACCATCTCGCATCGCCCCGACCAGACACAACTCCCACTCTTCTAAAAGGAGCCCTGTTTTGCCACTTACTCCCGGAAGTGCAATCGATTCAATCGCCACCATCCTCAGTGATTTGCCCGGTCCCCGCGGAAAGCTGGACGTGCTCCTCTTCGTCCTGGGTGAGATCGTTCGCCCGGAGCTATCGGAAACACTTTCCCTGGACGAGGATAACGTCTTTGAACTCCTGGGGAGAGCCAAGACGGCGAGCTTCGTTTCTTATGTCCTGCGGAGCCCGGAGTTTCACCGAGGGAACTGCCGGCATGTGCGAGAAATCGAGAAGAAGCTGGCAACCGGAGAGCTCTCGGAGCCCCCGGAGGGATATGACGAGGAGGAAGCCATGGAGATCGGGTGCGTGACGTGTTCTCTCGAAGCTATGCTCACCCGTTGGGGCGAGGGGACCTATGTGTATCCACCCAACCTGACAGACAGCGAGATCGCCCGGGCGGACGTAGAGTTCGAGATGGACTTCCTTCCGAATCGCGACTCCGTGGCGGACAAAAACCTCCGGGAATTTGTCGGTGGGTTCTTGGAGGAATTCGACAGAGAGGGCGAAGCGATAAGGATGGGCGAAGAGGAGGAAGACGGCGACCCGAAATTAGCGTGAGGCCAGGAGCGGCACCCAGTGCTCGGAGACAAGGGGGAGGCGGAGATTTTCTCCAGCCTCCCCCTTTCTCGTTCCTTGATTGAACGGATTGGGATAGTTCTTGTGCGCTCTCACGCTCATCACCCCCCTACGCTTCCGGCCTCATGATCAGCACGATCGACTCCCATTTTAACTTCCCACCGGTGCGTATGTTTTCCAGCAGGTCGATAATCCTGTGCTTGTAAAAGGTGCCCGATGTGAGCTCACCAAACGCTACGTCCCCGAAATTAATATACCTAATTAGTCCTATGTACCCTCTCAACACCGCCACCTGGGCAGTCATTGTCTCGTGGCCGACAGGCAACCCCCCGGGCCAAGACATCCGCCGTTCTCTTCCGTCATAAGCCCAGCGCTGCGTGACTGGCGCATCGTCGAGGACCTCGAACTCGGAGTAGTCGCCGCCCTGGTTGAGGACCAACTCGTTGGGATTGTACGACAGAGTGTACGGGCTTCCCCCTCCAACGAATGCACTGAACTGAATTTTTTGAGCCATACCCTACTCCTTCCCGCTTTCTCCGAGATCGCCCCGCCAGCGCTCTGCATCGCATCCGTGAGCGCCCTGAGCACTGTGTCCTCCACCTACATCGCCACAACCCTCCCCCTACTCCCCGACCTGCTGGCCTGCTGGCCGTATTTCCTGTCCTCGGCATCCACGATGCGATCGGCCAGTTCCTTCGAGTTCTCCCCTGGCAGTTGCGTGATGTGGAAGATGGCCTGGCGCGGCCCCTGACTGACCGTTTCTCCTCTGTGGACGAGGGCCAGTCCGGACCTGGTGATTTCGCCTCCACCCGAAAGGGACGGGATCTGTCCTTTGACTGCCGGCATCACAAAGCTGGCCGGGGCCGAGATGATCTGGCTGGACAGGTCGGTGACGGCCTGGGTGTTATCCTGGATGGCCCGGGTGTTTTCCTTGACTACCGTTTCGTCTTTGCCTCCTCCGATCAGCCCGCCGAGCAGGCCGCCCACAGCGGATCCGATGGCCATTCCGACACCCGGGGGGAGTCCGGGGATAAAGGAACCTCCGACCATCCCCAGGGTGGATCCGACCGCAGATGTCTGAGCGTTGCCGCCAGTGGCCCTGACGAGGGCCTGCGAGACGAGGCCCGCGAGCAACGGGGCAAGATATTGCATTTGGCTATTCGCAACAGCAGGGGCGGTCGTGCCCTTCCTTCCGAATTCACCCCCGGACAAATTGAATATTTCGGCAAGCGCTTGCGTATCGGCGGCTGTGCCCTTCCTCGTAAGCGAAAGCGGAATTACCCCGCCCCTAACCGGGTCCGGCACAGGAGTCAGCGGCACAGCCTGTTCCCATCCTCTGGTTGCAAAATCCGGTGCGTTGCGCAGATCTATCTCTGTCCGCGTTGTTTTCAACACCGCGCGATATAGGGAGTCTGGTGACTCATCAAACCCACCGTCGAATTTCCTGATGGCCTTAGCCATATCAAGCATACTGGCACCACTTTTACTAGCTGCCACGATCTTCCCAAGGGCCTCTGCCTTGGACTCGCCACCGGCTAAGATACCACCGGGGACTCCCGCGTCGCCACGGCTTATGGGCTGCATTCCGGTAACGGCTGCTTTTGCGAACGCGTCGCCCCTTCCGACCCTTTCGATTGCCTGGACGCCCGCCTGCCCAGCGAAGCCCGTCGTGCCGAGCGCGCCAAAGAACTGCGTATACATCTGGATCGAAGTCGCGGTGGCCCCGACAATCCCCTCCTCGATGGTGAACGCAATCGTATTGGCGTTCTGGAGCTGTTCCTCCAACCGTTTCTTCGCCGGGTCGAAGAACATGTTCCCCAGGTCATCCGGGAGTGAGTCAATCAGAGCGTCGGCCAGAAGTTCTCGCTGCCGGCGGGCGATCGCGTCTACGAAGTTCAGTGCTCCCTGTCCGGACGCCAAACTCTCCCAGTCGACCAGCGCGTCCCGGATGTTCCGTTTGATAAAGCCGGTGCTTTCCATTTGGCGATCAAGCAGGGCCTGCCGGGCCTGCAGGGCGGTGTTGGTCTGGGTCTCCAACACATTTCCCTTGTGCTTGATCTCAAGGAGGCTGAGACTCTTCAAAAACTGGTCGTTGCTGATCTTCCCGGTATCAACCAGCGCTTGCAGGTTGTCGACCCGGAGGACGAACAGCTCTCTTTCCAGGGCAACCCGTTCCTTGCTTTTTTCGACGATGTTGCGGGCGGTGTCGGCGCCAAACCTCTGGAGCTGGCTCAACTTCAGGTTGCTCCGGAGGGTCTTCTCGGTGAGACTCAGGGCCTCTTTTCGCGCACGGAGGTCGAAAGCGATCCCCCTGCCCGTCCGCTGGTCGGGCTCAATGCGCTGCCGGAGCCCCAGGAGATCCTCGGGCATATTCTCGGAAGCTTCTCGGAACTTGACCAGGGCCGCCTGGAGCCGTTGGACCTTCTTTTCCATCAGGTCCAACGTGCGTATCTGTGCCGGTAGTGCCAAATTTCCGGCTGCCTCCACGCCCCGTGCGAGTTCCCGTTTTGCCTTAGCAAGCTGGATTTCCAGGTTCACTTCTGCGGATGTCAGTTTGTCCGTGGCGGTCTTGACCAGGCCAAGCTGACGCTTGTAGAAGTCGAACCCCAAGCCCATGGCCCTGTACTGCGCCCTTTGCTTCCCCAGGGCCGCCAAACTTTTTCTCGTGGAATCCAGAACGTCGTTGTAGACGTCCTTGATCTTGATGGTAGCCTCTGTGGCTTCTTGGGCGATCTCGGCGTGGTCTTTGAATTTATCCTTGAAGCCCTTGACGCTCTTCTCTTCTCGCCAGAGCCCGAGGTATCGTTCCAGCAGGGGCTGAAGTTTTCCTATTCTGTTGGCGAACTCGGCGATTCTTTTATTCTCCTCCGCAGTGGCAAATGGCGCCACGAGCCCCCCGCCCACAATGTTCGGGTTTGACAAAAGCTTCAGGGCCCGTTCCAGGAGCCCAGGTTCCAAAACCTTACCCAGGTCTTCCCATGCCGCTTTCAGGCGCTGGATTTGGTCAGTGGGCACACTTGCCGTCGCCAGCATCTTCTCCATCTCTTCAAACGGCAACGTGGGTGTCTGCAGCTTGATTGCCAAGGCTCGAATCACAACCTCCGACACGGTGCCCAGGTCTAACATTTCAGAGATCACTCCCCCGACTGCGCTCTTTACCCCCCCAAGGGCCGAGACCTCCAGTTCCAATAGGCGGAGCAGTTCGCTGTTCGTGGCACCGGCAATCCGGCTTCCCCCGAAAAGCCCGCGCATCTCCCCAACGCTTTCAAACTGCATTTTTCTTGCCTTCTGCGCAGCCCGGATGATCTCATCGGAAATCCCGCCGAACATACTGGGAAGAATCATCCCCGTGCCGCCCCCCCCCCGTGCCGCCGAAACGACTCTCCGCATCGCTTTCTGGATTTCCTCCGCCGAGGCTGCCTGGGGCGAGAAGGGCGTGAAGGGTCGCCCTTCAGGGAACTTGGTTTCGCCGAGCTCATTGAGGGTCGTGGAATACGCTTCCAGGGCCTTGGATGCCGCCCCGACGGCAATGGCATGTGTGTCCCATTTTGAATTCAGTTCGGCCAGCGCAGCGGACCCGGTTTTTAGATCGCGCATGGCTTTTTGATATTCCCACACCTTGAATACAGCCACCCCGATCGCCACGGCCGCCCACGCCCAGGGGCTCCTGAGTGCCCTTGTCAACAGAGACCCTCCTCGGCCAAGTTTCCTTACGGTGACAGCGTATCTCTTTGCAGCCATATCCGCCTTGAACCAGGAGGCCACCTTGAAGGTTATCGCCGCCGCAGCGAGGAGTGTCTTCTTCCTGAGCCAACCGAACAACATACCGATTGCCGTCGTCGTCTGGATCGACGGGATCATTGTTTTCAGGAGAACCCGGACCCCCTTCTCCAGGATCTTTATCCCGAACACCAGGCCGCCAATGGACGCGACAGCTCCTGCCGGCGGAGATATATTCGAGATCCACTCCAGCCCCGAACCCAACTTTTGCAGGAGCTTCACCGATGCCGACAGCCCCTCCGGCGCCATCATTCCTTTGAGCCAGGTGTTGCCGAATTCCAGCCATGTGGTTTGCAGCCGGGCGATCTCGCGCCGGAGGGTTCGAGCCTCGATCTGGCTGACCTCCATTGCATAATTGCCCTCCTCCTGCGAATCCCTGGTAGCCGTGAGCACCTCGGCATAGTTGTCCATCAGAACCACGAAATCCTGGTACCGGCGGATACCACCCGCCGCCTGTGCTATGCCGACCTTCTCCGCATTCGAGAGCTGGTCCCACCTGTCCCTCAACTCGCCGAGGATCCGCATGAGGGGCTTGAACGTTTTCGGGTCCTGCATGATCTCGACGTCGGCAATCGCCTTGAACTTCGTGCGAGTAATGGGCCGCGCGAGCCGGGCAAAGATGGTTTTGAGAGAGTTGGCCACCTCCTTACCGGACTTCCGGGTAATAGCCACGAGTGCAGCGGTAGTCCCGATCACGTCGTCGATGTTGCCGTCAAGAATCTTCACGACCGGCCCGACAACGCGGATGGCGTCGGCCAGGTCCTTCGCGGTGACCGCGTGCCGGGCCTGGACCCTGGCGAGCTTGTCGATGACACCGACGGATTTGGCGGCCTCGATGTTGTAGATCTTCGTAGCTGCAGTCAGTGCCTCTACGGCCTGCTGTTCCCCGAGGTTTGCTGCTGTCACGCCCAGAAGTGCGGTTTCAGTAAGGGCGAGCACCTCCACCTGGTTGAGTCCCTGCTGGGCGAAGATTTTGCCGGAGGAAATCACGTCCTGTATGGACAGGCCGTAGCGTTTGGCGATCCGAAAAAACCCCCGCTCGACCTCCTCGAAGTTCGTGCCGGAGATCATCACTTTCTCAAGCTGCGCCATCCCGTATTGGACATCGATCATTGTGGTGATGACTGTCCGCATGGCCTGAACGAAAGCATAGATGACGCCCGTCGCAACCGCGTAGATACCCAGCCGCCCGAACGTTTGTTTGAACTTGGCGATTACCTTGTCTTCGGAGGAAAGGGCCTTTTGGGTAACAGCGTTCTTCTTCCCCAATATAGCCGTATATTTGTCGATGGGATCGATGGACCGCTCGACTTGGCGGGCCAGTTCTCTGGTGCTGGTAGCGTTTGCCCCGGTCGCGCGAGCGGACTTGATTGAAACTTTCAGCATCCGATTCATTGCCCGTTCGGTCTTGCGGGAAGATTCTTCCAGCTTGGACATATCGACAGCGGCTCCGCTCGCTCGGTTGCCGACGGCGCCCAACGCTTTGGCCGTCTGCGTGATTTCGCCGACGGCCTTCCTCCCGCCCAGAGCTCCGCCCCCGCCCCTGAGCTTGTTCACGTTCCGGGCCGCCCGGTCTACCGCTGTCGTAATCTGGTTGAGGGATCCGACGACACCGCTACTCTCAATGTCCTTTGCGAGCTTGCGGACACTGGCGGCGATCTTGTCGTTATGCCCCTCGATTTTCGTGACCGCCGACTTGTACTTGCTGGTGTCAACGCGAAAACCGGTAACGAAACTCCGCTGTGACTGTTCTTCGGGCATCTTTTTCTACCCCCGCCTCTATCCTCTGGAAGATGTGATCCGGCCTCTGCGAATTGGCTTTCCTGCAGGCGCTGTCCAGGCACGTTCAATGGCCCGAAAGATGGCCTGATGGATCATCGGAATTATTTTCAGCTCCCCCTGCTGTACTGACAGGATGGCGCGTCCGAAGAATTTCTTGGCTTTCCTTGCCGGGTTCCCCTTCATGGAGCGCCCGACCATTCGGAAAAGTCCCTGCCCGACATCGTAGGTTGCGATCCATCCGGGCTTGCCGGATTTCGTCCTGTGAATAGCGGAATAGGGGCCGGATGCTTTTGCTCCGTATTCCAGCACTCGCCAGATCGGCACCGGGTTTCTTGCGTTCGGAGACATCGTGCGCTTATCCATGTGCTTGATATTTCCGACACCCACCATAAACCCCGTTGAGGTCTTGACGATCTCTCGCCCGATCATCTGCGGCTGCACGTTCACGGTGTTTTCCGGGTTCTTGAGAGACGGGGCTGCAGCGTCGAAATCGCCACCGGAATAACTCTTCATCCGACGCTTCCCCTTGGACCAGTAGTAATAGACAATCTCGTTGGTGTTGCGACGCTGCTCGTCCGTGCCGACCTTCGAGTCCTCCAGGTTCTGCCGCACCATGGGTACAAAGTGGTCCCGCACGATGTTGGACACCTCTGTCGGGAATCCGACACGACCTTCCCCCGTCTCGCCGCCGCCCCTCTCTTCGCCAAGGGCACCCCGGGTGTCCTGCATCAGGGCCTTTATCTCGGAATCGTCAAATTCGACGCCAACCTGGATCATTTCTCGCGTGCTCCGTTTAAACGAAAGATGGGGGAGTCGAAGCCGACTCCCCCTTGTAGTTTTCTGCTATCCTCCCGGATTAAAGACTTTCCCGCCCAGGTTGGCCGGGTCCGTGTAAGGTCTACCCCCGCTTGTTTCCCCCAGCCTCTTTACCATGTCTTGCTCCCTGCGGTCGTACCATTCGTCCAGAAGCCGATCGTCGGCGACCTGCTTGTCCGAGGGCCGCTCGTCCATTCCAAGCTCTTTGATCTGTTCGTAGAACCGGATCCAGTGCACCAGGGACAATTGGTGCGCATCGAGCTTATGGACGTTCTCGACAGGAAAAAACTCCAGTTTCCCCTGCTCCGCCACCTTCCATGCGATCTGTGTGGAGAGACGACGAGCGACCCTTCTCAAAAAGCTTCACTGTCCTTCGTCGCGGAGCCTGGCAAACCGTTCCAGAAGGCCATCACCTGAACCAGCGCCTCGGCAAACACCTCTGTATCCTCCTCGGCCGCCCGGTCGAATTCCTCGTCGGTGGACCAGAGAGGTTTGTCGGTCTCCGGATCCACGACACACTGCCGGAAAAAGTAGTCCCGGCGCTGCAGGCCGGCGAGATACTCGATGGTATTGGAGAGATACTGCTGCCGACGGGTCTCCAGGTCCGACCTCTTCCTGTTCACTTCGACTCGGACCTTCTCGAATTTCTCGATACTTTTCTGCTTTTTGCGCCCCGACTTGTCGTGCGCGTCCGCCGTTTCGATCTGCCGCTGAAGCTGCTCGATGTCGCGGGCGGCGTCATATTCCTCCGTGTCGAGGGCCTCGATCTCCAAGTCGTCCTTTTTGGTCCAGATGCCCCGGCCTTCCAGGACTTCGAGCATCTCGGCCTCGAACATCAGGTCGGGATCTCTGGCGTACCGCGCGATCGCCCTGCTGCGAATGATGTTGGCCTGCTCGTCCATGCTGGGTCTGGGACGGATCACCTTGACCTTCCGTGCCCTCTTGCCCCTGCCGACCTCCACGACTCTGTGTCCCTCGAGCAGTTCATGTTCGGCCGTCTCGACGTCTTGTTCGTCGACACGGGTTACCCCCGACTCTCCGCCGGGTGGCCGGGGCGGAGAGTCGGGGCGCTCGGGAGACAGAGGTGCTTCGGGAGATTCCTGCTCGGCTATCTTGTTCAACGTGTCCTCCATGGTGTGCGCTCCTTTTTTAATGCCCGCCATTCGGTGAGCGGGCGGCCAATTAATCGAACGGAGTGTTGACCGTGCCCGCTCCGTCGCTGTCCGAGGTTATGAACACGTCGGCCGCGGTAAATCCCCACTGGGTGGCATTCCTGCCATCGATGGAGAGAGAAACCGGTTCGGCCGAGGAAAGCATCACCTGCGGGACCGTGATGATCTTGAGCAGCACGGTCTTCTGCTTGTCCTTGTACACGTAGACGACCACGGTGTTGTCGATCGCCTTGGAGTTGACCGACCGGAAGAAATCGCTCATCGAAAGGACACCGGCGCGCAGCACGTCGATGAAGATTTGGAAGTTGTCACTGTGTGCCGGGGTATTGGGGAACGGGTCGGCGAACGTGAAGGTCTTGGTTGCCCCAACGTAGTCCGTGACAGTGCGAGCAATGTCTGTATTCTCCCCCCCGTTAAACCGCACCGACATCCCGTTGTAGTAGTCGTTGACGGCACTGAGCGCGGCGTCCCCGGTGAATACGGACGTGGACGTCCCGACTTCCACTTGGCCATTTTTCTCGACTCCCGGCGGCAGAAACAAGTTCTTGGTATCGTCCTTATAGTTGGTCCACTCGGCAGTCGGCCGGCCGGACATCTCCGCCATCTCCTCCAGGTCGGAGTCGAGGAACGTCACCGAGACCCCGACGCCGTCCTCAATGTCATTGGCGTAAGGCAGCATCTCACCGAGCTGCAGGAGTCCCTCGCCAGTCAGATCGCCGGTAATGTTTACGGTCTGGCACTTGGTTGCCAAGTGCGGAGAGACGGCGTTGCTCGAGAGCACAAACGTGTCTCCGACTGCCGGCTCCGCCGGAAAGGCCGATGCGACTGTGATTTGTCTCGTGGCTCCCACGTAACCGGAAACGAACCGATACACACCCGCATTCACGCCGGTGATGAACATGATCTGGTAGTCGTCGTACGTGTCGTTGGAGGACGAGAGATCCGTGTTCCCCTCGAATATCGAGGTGCTCGTAACGTCAGTCACGTCGGAGTCGGCAAAATCGTCCAAGCTCGGCGAGTGCCGGTTGTAGTAGTAGAGCTCCACCTGCCCGCGCTGGATCTTGCCGATGCCGACCGCGTCGATGTCCAGTTTGGAATCCGCAGTCGGATGCGTCGCTTCCATCACGTCCGCCCAGGTCACGCGAAGGTCTGAGGCGCCGCCGCCCTGAATGGCAACATATGCCACGACCACCCGGTCCCCCGAGGACATGATATTGACGGCTTCCCCGTCCTTCTTGACGTGCACGTAGTTGGCGGGCGATCCCGACACGAGGAAATCGTAGTGCCCCCCTCGCCAGAACTGCTCCCCGTTGACCGACACGCCAGCGATCAGATATTTCGTGCCCTCGTCGGCGATGTCGATGGCCGTGTCCTGGAACTGACACGTGGATGAATTGAAGAAGTCCGCCCGTTCCGCGCGGAGGTCCTTGTACTTGCCCATGAAGACCTTGTAGTCCCCCTCCTCCGCCGAGGTCCCGTAGTTTTCCGTGGACACCCCGTCCACACTGTACGTGTAGTCAAAGGACTCCATCCGCTGGTTGGGGACGTAGATCGATCTCTGGAAGAGTGCTTCCTCTCGAATCGGAACCACCACATCCACGCGGCGATTCGCCGAATCCCTGTAGGATTTCATCGTGATGTAATTGGCCGGGTCGTCGGCCACTCCAACTGCCCCGCCCTGGGCGTCGCACTGATTGACCAGCGGCGTGGCCGCCGGCTGCCTGGCCAGAAGCTGGGCGAGCCCGTCGATCGTGCCCCAGGAATTGGCATCGAACGTCATCGAGGCCCCGAGGTCCTTGTCGTGGTCGATCGGTTTATCAAAACCGAGCTGCTTGATTTCCTCCCGATCGAACCCACCGGAGATCCCCAGGTTCTGGACGCGCAGCATTGCGCTTTTACCCAGAAAGATGATCGCATCATCCGCCTTTACCTGATAGGGCTTTGCTATCGTTCCCATCTTCTTCCTCCTTGTGACCCTCGGGCGCCCGGGGATTCGTTGGCGGTGCCATAGGATGGCCCAACTGGAATCTCCAAGATTGCCCCCTGCGGGTTAATTGGTTATCACCGACTCCGATCTATAGTATTTGACCCCGAAGGACACAAAACCTCCGCATCGAAGTGCCGGGTTTCCGTTTTCCGGGTCCTCCAGCGGGGTTGCCTGAATTCCAAATAGGTCCACCCGGCCGAGATTTGATGGAGCGGGACTTGTTTGAGGATACTGCGCCCAGTCCTTCAGGTGCATCACAACATCCGAAAGTATCCTCTGCAGATACCCCTCCAGCGAGATCTGCTGCCCACCGGTGAGGGCGTAATATTCGATCAAAAAAAGCATCACATCTTCGTGCACCCCGCCTCCGACCTGCACACCGGCGAACGGCGCGTTGGTCTGTTTCTTTATGGCCAGGGCAGGGATGACAACATAAGGATCCAGGTCGACGATGGCATCGGTTTTGGACGGAAGAATTATGCGCTTGTCATCCGGCCAGCCCTTATTGTAATCCACTACCGTGACATCGTCCCAAGCATCCGTCGCCAGACGGACCTTGATGAAATCGTAGACGGTCAGGACTACCTTCCGGGTTGTTTCGATCACGGCGGCCATTAGGGTTCCTCGTCTCCTACTTCCGCTTCCCTGAACAACAAGCGCCAGAACTGGACCCCGAGCATTCCGTAAGGTTGAACTCCATCGATGCGATACTTTCTGTCGGTGATGCCGGAGAGTTCCGCGTAGTGCACGTTGAAGAAAGTGCTGTTCGCTATTCCGGCCGCCTCGGCCACCATGATGACGTCGCCCGGGTTGACTTCGCCGATGCCGAGGTTCTTCAGAAGGTCCTTGTCCCTGATCGACGTCCCGCCCGATAGCCCGGTAAAGTAGTATCCGGATACTGTGGCGGATCGTTGCGCAGAGTAAACCAACCCGCTCGGAACGATAACGCCGTCCTCTCCGTAGGGATCCCGCCCGTCCAGACTCTCTCCCAGGAAACGATCCACGCCGGCGCCCGTAGACTCCAGTTCCCGGTGGTAATAGATCGTGGCCGTCTGGCCGGCGCCGGCAATCCGGGCCCTCACGGCGCTTCGCCACTTGGCTGCCATTGCGGCGGGGATGTTCTTCAGGCGCATCGAATATCCCCCCCTAATCGGCGATCTCCGAGGTTATAATCGGAGTCGAGCTACCTGCTGCGGTGGACAGGCCCAGTGTAATGGAATCCACGGCCCCGCTGGCCCTCCCGTGCATACCGGCCACAACTTTCGAAGCAAGGACCCCCTGACCTCGCGTGTCTATCGTCCCCAGCCCCTCGCGGTACAAAGCCCCGATGGATCCATCCGTCAGGTTGAGACTCGCCCAACTGTCGATGAGCAAGAACGCCGTCCAGAGACAAATGGCGCGAGATTGCCCGCGCGATGGATCGGGGGTGATGGCAATGGAGGTGTCGGTCGCAACCGCCACAAAACTGGTCTCCCAGTCCAAGTTTACGTCGTCCACCGCGTCGGGTATCGTGTGGTAGATGGATCGATCAGTGAACTGGGGCGCATCGAAACCCTCGTCCCCCAACTGCACCATCGCGGTTTCCAGAGCCCTTCGCACCTGAGCCAGATATTCATCAGAGGTGAACGCCGCCATTTTGCACCCTTACGGACTCTCGTGGAGCCCGTTTACATACAGATACTTCCGAGCTTCCGGATAGAAGATGTAGCTGAGGACCTCGTGGCGATTACTTCCCGCGCCAGGCGGGACAAGGGACACGTGCACCCATCCGGAGTTCGGGCCCTTCGCCTCGTTGTAGCACTCCACGATGAGTTGGTCGAATTCAAGGTTGTCCTCAACCCACCTCGCCAGACGCATCGTGGACACGCCGACCACCTCAACGTCGGTGGCCTGCCCCCTGGTATGCTGGCTGCCGCTCACCCAGGAATCGGGTTTTCTCTTGAGCAACCTCTCCAGCTCCTGGGATCGATATACGCTCCCGGGGGCGAACAACCCGAACTCATTCCGGATGGGTTGCAAGACACCGCGGCAGAGATACACCGAAAACCGCATCTCTTCAGGAGAGGAGAACCGATTGTCGATCCCAACCCGATCGGCCGTCTCCGACTTGGTGAGTTCATAGAAGCGAAAATTATTCGACACCCGGTCGCGAGAGGCGACATCGGCGGGGAACGTGTTCCATGGAACCTTGATCAGATTGGCCATTGCGTTGCTTTCGGTAAAAAAGATTGCGGGGCGGGCGAGTCACCGGCCCTCCCGCCCCATCCGTCGGCCAGGAGCGCACGCGAGTCCGACGGGTTTCATTCGTCGACCAAATAGTGTGAACAGAGCTCCCGCATCATCACCGACCGGTCTCGCTGCGCGTCCCTCGAGAAGGAGACACCCTTCTCCTCGGCAAGCTTCCTCATCGTCCCCATGGTGACATCCGGATCTGCCATATCCATTGGCATCCCGTCCCCCAGGGCCTGCAGCAACATGGCCCGGGATGAGATGGCATCAATTTTCGGGTACATCTCGAGCCCGCCGTTTTTCTTCCGGGTCTCGGCCTGAGACATGAGCCTGTCGAGCACAACCGCGCTGTCGATCATTCGGAGGCGCTTCAGGAACCCGTCCTCCATGTTCAGTATCTTGTCCAGGGCCGGGTCCAAAAGGGCGTTCGGGTTTTCATCCGCTCCATCTTCCTTGTCGGGCGGGGCCAGTAACATCGTGTCCGGGACAACGCTGTCGTCCCTCACCAGCCACCCGTTTTTGACCCCCAGGTCATGGTCGCGCAAATGTCGCCACTCGATCTCCGGGACGATCGCCCAATTGCGCTCGCCCTCTTCCTTTGCCGCCTTCGCTCCGGACAAACGCTCCGAAGTACGCTCCGCGGTGGCGTTGATCGTCTTGAGCCACGCCCCGCCATCTCTGAGATTTCTCACTCCAACCACACGCTCTTGGCGCGCCACCTGTGCGCTCTCGCCTTGTCCACTCATCGGTGACTCCTTTTTTTGGAAAACCGGGGGCCATGCGCGGCCCCCCGTTCAACAGCGGACTACTGAAACCGCTTACGCCCCGGTCCTGAGCAGACGCCGGGCGTACTGCGGCAGAAACACAACGGCCCCGTCCTCCAGATCGATGTAGAACACCATGGTGTTGGTATCCTTGTCGACATCGGAAGATTTCTGTGTCCCGCCAACCTCTACGAACCGGGTGATGCTCAGATCCGTGGGCATGATGAAGATGTCCGTGGCCGGAATGACGGCCGCGCTGTCGTGGATCTCGTCCGTCCAGCTCTTGATCGGCACAAGCTTGACACCCGCATACGAACCCATCCAGCCGGTCCTGTGGATCTCGTCTTTCACGTTCTCGGGATAGCCCGTGGCGCCGTCGTACCCCGAAAACTTCACGATCGGGCTCAGTCGGACACGCCGCCCGATAATCGCCCCGGCGTCGGTCTGGTCGGAGACTTCCTCCATCACCGTGTCCAGTTCGGACTGGGAGACGTCTCCTGTGTACGTGTCGCAGTAAGCCCCGCCCTGTGCAAGGGCAGTCTGCCAGGTCGTCCACGCCAGGTCCGCCTTATAGCGGCTCACCGCTTCGTCCATCATGGCTGCGATGTCGGACGCGGTGATGATGCCGCCCTTGAGTTCCTCGATCGCGATCTCGATCACCACGGCGCTCGGCTCGGTGGTAATCGTGTAACTGGCGCTGCGGATCACGCTCCGCCGCTTGTACCCGCCATAGGTACGTGCGAGCACCTGTGCCCCGAAGAAGCGCTTCACCCGCACGATCTTGCCGTACTGGCCGGGCTTCTTGTCGAACATCATGTCCACAACGTCGGGCTTGGGGCGCTTCTGTTCGAGGGTCTCCAGAATCTCGAAGACCGTCTCGGCCAGAGCCTCCCGTTTGTCCGCATCCGGACCACGGTTGGCGAGGAAGTTCACCCCGCCATACACATCACGCTGGATCTCGGCCTCCTGAGCATGCTCTTCCGGGGTCATAATCCCGGATGTCGTAGCCGCGTTGGCCGTAACCAGATGATTCGCACTGACTGCATTTCGCATATCGAACCTCATGTCGTGTCACCTCCTCCAGTGCCGGTTATGTGGTCCGGTAGGTTACGGCGGGCGTTTCGAATCTCTCGAAGCGTGCCACCACGGTTGCCGATGCTCCCGGATCGTCCGAGGCCCCGTCAAGGGTCGGATATCCGGACACGGTCAAGACCATCGCGTCCCCCGGTGTTGCGGCGGAGAAATCTCCGTCCACGCGGTCCGAGAGATAGAAATCCTCGATCAGCAGGTCGGAACCGACCAGTCGAAGAACACGATCTCCCGCACCGTCAATGAGGGTATCGATGACGAGCAGCTCCTCGTCGTTCTTGGCTTCCTTGATGATCGGAGCCAGGTTTGCGCGGGTCACCTGAGCGTTCGCGTAGGACGCGACCGCCGTCACCGTGGGCTCGTTCGCCGCGGTGTTCGTGGCACCCAGGTATGCCCACTGACCCTGGCCAATGGCACCCGCCGAAATGGCGAGCAGTCTCGCCTCGGCCGGTACCGCAGTCAGGCCAATCGGATGGAACATTGTCAGACCTCCTTTTCTGCGAAGAACTCAATTGTGTGTGGTTATTGGATGGCCCAATTGAGATCCTTGGCGGGTTTACTTCTCGGCTCGCTTTTTCTTGAGAGCACGGTGGAACTCGGTGAGCTTGTTGTCGGAGGCCGCACCGTCCGGGACCTCCCCGGCCGGGGTACCCCCGGCCTCCCTTGAGGCTGCCTTGAGGGGACTTTCCTCTTTCTGCTTGCCCTTGCCGCCGTTGACCAGCTCGGCCCCCTCAACGATAAAGGCCCAGTCCTCGTCGGTCGCGTCGGTCGCCCGGGCGATGCACTTCTCCTTGAATTCGGGAGAAAGCTTCTCCATCGCCTCGATCTGGGCCTTCCGTTCGGCCACCTTCGCCTCGGCCTCAACCTTCTCGGCCTCATCGATCTTACCGGAAAGCTTTTCGTTCTTGCTCGCCAGCTCCACGTTGGTCGCCGTCAGGGTCTCGGCCTTGGTTTCGGCCTCCTCCTTGGCCTTGGTGGCCTCCACCTTCTCGGCCTCCAGCTCGACAACCTTCGCTTCCAGTTCCTCGATCCGCGCATCGCGCGCCGAAAGGGTCTTCGCGTGGTCGGCGTCTTCGAACTCCAGAACCTTCGCGTCGAGGGCCGCCACCTGATCTTTCAGATCGTCACGCTCCTTCTGAAGCGCCCTGATTTCCTCTTCGGTCATCGTTCGTATACCTCCTGCAGCGTCGGGTTTGTGCTCAACTGCTTTGGCCGACCCCGCTCGGTGGGGGTGACCTGGGCTATGTTTCGGGAGAGGTTTCTGTTTCCCACCCCCGGCGGATGGTGTTTTCTTCCTCAGTTCCTCGGCCTGAACCGTCAGCTTCTCCAGAGCCACGCCCGCTTTTGTCCTCAGCTGGTCAATGGACTCCGACCCGGAAACCGGAACGATACGGCCAATGCGAGCACGCGCCTCGTCGTAGTGGTCAAGAATCAGATTGCCGCTCTCGTCCTTCACCGGCAGGTGCCTAGCCCGCTTGTCCGTTGTCTTGCCCTCTGCGTAGTCGGCCTCGACGACCAGGAAAGCGTCGTCCGGCAGAGAATCGATGTACCCCCGAGCCCACTTGGCTGCCTGGATCAGTTCGGATTTCTGATATAGCATAGCCGATCTCCCTACCGATATGCGGGCGAAACATCTTGGAGATTGTGATAAAGGGACACCTTGCCGACGTGAGGCAGCCCGTCGAATTCCTTCTCGCTGGCCGGGACGACAAAATCCTCGAAAGCAGCTTGAGACTCGTCGGAGGCTGCGACCAGGCCCTCCGCATTTTCGTCCGCCGGCCGATCGACCCTCGATGAGGTCAGGAACACCGGCCGCTTCAACCACCTGGTGACCCCGTTGTGAGGGCGACCCTTGAGATGCTCGCAGATCCGGTTGGATTCGAACTCGTCCGGCGTGAACTCCTGGCCGCACTCGGAGCAGCGACCGGCGGTATATCGACACAACATCGAAAACCAGAGGTTGCTCTGTTCATAAAGCGACCTGACCTGTTCGGCGAACTCCGGAAACCGCCAAGCGAAGATGACGCCATCCGTCGTGATGGCCATTCGGTCCCGGTGGTGAATCGCATAGGCGCCCGACCAAATCCCGTAGGGCACGCGATCGTGGGCATCGTCCATCATCCCGGGCCGATATGGAGTGAAGATCCCGTAATCATTAATGGCCCAGTGAAGGTCTTCCTCCAGAAAACCGTCGCCATTGTTGTTGGGCACGTCCGCGTGGCACATGATCGCCATGACCATCAGGAAGTCCTGCTCCATCTCATCGGGAGCAATTTCGGCCCGCACCAGATCTTCCGCGGATGCGTCACCTAACCTCCCGGCTCGGAATTTGATTATGGCCTCATTCGCCGCGAGCTTGTGCGCCGACATAGGTCACCTCCTGCTTGTTTTCGGGGGCGAACTTCACCAGGCCGCGTCCGGCGCCATCCATCATCCCAGCCCCCTCACCATGCACACCCGCGCCGATGTATTTCGTCTTCAGCCAGTCCCTGATATTCCGTGGCAGGTCGGTGAAAGCAATGGCGACCACGGTATCTCCCCCGAGAATTTGAACTTGCGTAGGTTCGTTCATTTTACCCCGCACAAAACAAAAAGCACCCACCGATAACCTTCTGTGAGCGCTTTGATTTTACATTTGAATTACTTACGGGTCCGGCCCGGGCCATTTGCCGGATCTATCACTGGGGTAAATATAAGAAAGGTGCTATCGGATTGTCAACCCCCTTTTTTCAGGGCACCCTCACAATGACAGCCGCTGTCAGTGTTATCAGGCAAAGTGCGGCCGTGCTCGCAACCCCCCATCTCAGGTTTCGCATCTGTCTGGCGTCCTCCTCTTGGCGCGCTTCTTCTTCGGACTTCCGTTGCCTGAATCTCTCCATCCACTCCGAAATACCCTCCAGCTCCTGCTGGAAGAGCGCCATGCGCGTTGGCATGGACTCCCCGTTGTCCGTGAAATGGCACGAAATAGATTCCACGTCTCTACGGAGACTCTTCATCTCTGCGCCTTGCTCAATGCTGGCCCGGGTCAAATTCCCGACTGTTGTCGTAAGCTGCCCCATGGTCTCGTTGACCTGGTCAATTGCCACTACGTGCGGGTCCAAAGCCATTGCCATTCCCCCCTCGGCTATTCTGCCCCAGCCTCGTCATATTCACACCAATGAAACTCCAGAACGGACCCGCATGAACACGGGAACTCCTCCCACAGCTCCTCGGCCGACAGATATTCACCGTTGTGCTTGGAGCATTTCTCGCAGGAACACGTTGCCCCCTCCGGCAATCTGACCTCTGCTCCTACGTACGCGGAGGACTGACGGCTGATCTCACCGGCCCAAATCCCCTTCTTCGCAACATCCCCGACCAGAGACCCCATTCGCTTCTTTCCTTCAGCGAGCACACAAGCAATGGCGCCCTTGAGCACCTCTGCGCTGATCTCTTTTCGGGTCTTGCAGATGGCCGTAACCCCCTTCTGCAACCTGGCGGTTTCCTCGGCCGCCAGAGCGGTGGTCCATGCAGCCAACTCCGCCGCCCGGGAATCATCCTTGCCCACCTTTGCCATCAACCGGGTCTCCATGTAGGATCGGCCAATGCGCCCGAATACGTCCGGCAGCATCGCGCCGGCGACACCCTTGAGGGCGCTCGCATTTCCGGAGGAATCGAACAGACCGAAGAACCCCGCTTCAACGGCCCCGAACACTTCACCCAGGTGCGCCTTCCATCCCGCCAACATCGGATCTTCGGGTTCTTCTTCGGCGCGCACGCCGGCATCCGCCGGCCCCTCGGGGCGCCCCTCGTCGGGTGCGGGTTTCCCCGGATCCGCCGGTTGATTGACGGTATAGGGAACGTTCGGGGGCTGGATGAGCTCGTTCCACTTCTTTTCGGTTTCTTCGAGTTGGTTGTCGATTACCGCCTCGGCATCAAGTCCAAGCTCTTCCAGGGCGTCCCGGCGTCCGATGAGGGCCTTCTCGTACGCGCTGATAAAGATATTCTTGGCCGTTCGATCCGTGAGGTTGGGGCGCTGCAGGCGAACTTTTACGTCAATTTTGCTGTTGAAACCGCTTTCGTCCCGGATCTTCCGGGCAGTTATGTTCAGGTACTGCTCGAACTGACTCCTGGGATAATCGAGCTTTGCTATCATCGAGAGGAACGCCGCCCAATCGTGCTGCTGAGAGCCCGACCCCTGGCCGTCAATGAAAAGACGAGAGACCGCCATCGCCAAGGAGGTCATATCGTCGGCCGCCGCATAGCGGTTTTCAAATTCGAACATCTTCGGGTCGGCCGATATGGTCATCGAGTGGAGGTCCTTCCCCGCCCAGGCTACCAGCCCGTAGTTTTTAACGTTCTGCAGGATCCGGTTCAAGAGAGCGACCCGGCCGGGCTTGGGAATATGATACGCTTTGGACGCCGGATCGTCGTGGCCCATCTGGATAATGTGGAGCCGATTGATCATCCCTCGCAGAATGGACGTGTCTACAGCCTGCCCGATGCGCTTGAGCGCGACTGGAGTAAATGCGCGACGTACAAACCTGGTGCCGTGCAAGGAACCGGCACGCCGGTGGCGTGACATATGCCAGGTAATTTCGCCGGGCAGGATGGCGATCTCGGCATCGGTCTTGATCGCCTTGATTATGGCCGGAGAAAGCATTTTGGCCACGAGCCGATCCTCGGGCGTCGCCGGGTTTTTGACCGCGGCCTTGAGCTTGTCGGACAACGTGGCAACCTTTACCCCGATCACTTCAAAGCCGGTACCCGCAAACTGCTCCAGGATGCTCAATGTGCTAATATCATGCACTTTGGACCCGACTGGAAATGTGGCGGTCTTGATCCCGGTGGCAACCTTTATACTATCCCAGTCCTCCACCCACACCGCGTCACCGGTCACATACCAGTGCAGATACACTTGGCGCTGAAACTCCCGCATCCCGGGGATTGTGCGAGCGGCCTCCTTGGGCAGATTGTGGTGATTCAACTTTGCCAGCCAATGGTCCTTTATGACCGCCTTGAGCTTTTCGTCCCGGCAGTCTACAATCGGTCGGGTTGCGGCCAGCGAGATCATGGTTTCAATGGCGCCACCGACCATGGGCTCCTTGTAAAACAGTTCCCAGCACAACTGGAGAATCTTCTCGTCCTCGGTCGATCCGACGAGATTCGAATAGTCCTCCACTTCCTGCAGGAGATCTATTGATGTCTTGTCCTCCGGGAGCGTCGACGCCATAGAAAACTGCCCGCTCTCGGGGTCGTAACTCCACCCCCCGTCACCCCCTCCCTCGGGGAAAGGGTGCACGCCGGTAACTGCGACTTTGTTCAGGTCCACGCCGGTCTTTACGGCCAATTCTTTGATGTCCTCGGGGATCTCCGCCACAACCACCCCGTTTCCCTGCCCGTCGGTCCTTGGTTTTGCCATCTCTCCGTCCCCCGAGTTTCATCGTGCGCGAATGACCGAGAACATATTCAGGGGTTCCTCTTCGCCCCCCCGCTGATCTTTCAGGGTCATCTCGTAAAGGTGCACTGCGGCCATAACAGTCGCCGAATAAAGATCTTTCTTGTATCGCCTGTTGGGCGCCACGTAGCTCTTGAAACGCCCTGCCGGTTTTGACATGATGTACGTGAATTGTCGCCCCTGCTCGTAGATTGTCCGATACACCCTGTTCATCACAGCGCTGGGGTCCTTGGCCTCATGCTGCGGGAACAGAAATCTGTTTTGCTCCATCTGCCCTTTGAGAAAATTGTTCCAGGTCGTCAAACGCTCGTTGTTGCATTTGACCAGGTGGAGGATTGGTTTCCCTTCAGCTTCCAACGACAACGGAATCGGATTCTCTTCGTCGAAGTCCTCCGGGTCATATATTGGTGCGCGGGAAATCCCGGGGGCCGGATAAGTCAACAGATCCCGCACCGCCACACCGCCGCCGCCATGATCCACCATGAAAGCAACCACATTGAATCGTTCATCGATGTCCCATATAAGATCGGCCATTTCCTGGAACGGCCTCTGCTGCAGTATTTGGGAGTATATGATGTGGTTGAACGGATATACCGGCCCCGTAGTAGCCAGGAGCCCCAAGCGGACAACGGTGAGCGCGAATGCGTCGCTTTCCCGAGCGGGGTCTATCCCGACCACGCAGGGATCCGGACAGGCCAGCATCGGCTTAAGAAAGCGATCCGCCCCCTCCTGGCCGTCCAGCTCGTGATTCCGAATCTTTTGTATCAACTGGGATGGATATTCCGAATCCGCCTGGGCGATTACCTGGTTCTTGTTCTCCGCCAGCCAGTAGGCCCTGTCCGCCAGCCGTTGCTCATCTTCGATTTTCTGTTTCCGGATGGGATATACAAAGACGATCGGCCCGCGCTCTTTGTCGTTGCCGGCGTAATAGAACGCATCCTCGTAGTTGAACTCGACGACAAGGTGGTTTTTTGAGCCAGCGGCAAACTGCAGCTCGATGTCGTCGACTATCCGGGTGTAGTACTGCCAGTCGTATCTGATCGTCCCGGCATAGAGACTGTTGATGTCGAGCTCTTTGAGCGTCGATTCACGCCCGAAACCTTTGGCCACGTTCCCGAACGGTTTTACGACGGGTTCCCAGACATCCTCGTCCACTTCCGCGAACTCGTCGCCGGCCAGGAAAGCGTTTGTGCGGAGCCCGCGCAACGGAGAGTTTGCCCCCTTCCGGCCAAGCGGCCCCGTCACAATGAGCGACCGATGCCGTTTCCCGAAACAAACCATGGTCCGATGGCGATCATTTTGCACAATCCGCCGTTCGTCCCGAAGGGATCGGCGCGCAAACTCCCTGGCCTCCTGCCCGTCCAGGGTCCCGTCAATCATCGGTTCGATGGTCTCTTCGAATATCAGCAGCCCCGTACGCGCCCCGGCTCCCAGGACCGCTCCGGTATTCCCGCTCCACAAAAGCGTCTTAAGTATAGAATACAGCCCAAGCAGAAAGCTTTTCGACATTCCGCGAGAGAGTTTCATTGCAATTGTGGATATTGTCCACATCTTCCGGATCGTAATGCTCTGGTGTGGCGCCCGCAAAAGGATGCCCAGCAGCAGAAACGCAGCTCCGGCCGGGTGCGTGCGACACCACCAGACAATCTTGAGCAACTTCAGAAGTGTCTTGCCGGGGATAGCAGACTCTCCGGTCGCCCGGACCTCCCCCTCTTCGAAAAGCTCTTCCTGTGTGTTTGCATTACTTGACATCGCGAGACGCCCTCAATAAATCCGCTTCCGCTTTCCTGTACTCCTCGCTTGGAGGGTCGTACGCATCGATCAGCTGGCGCGCCAACAGCATCCTGGCCCTCTCCGTCCCCATTCCAAGTATCGCTTCAAAATGGATCTCGTCGATCTCCGGTGTTCCGTCCTCGAAGTTTCGGTCGGCCTTCCGGAGCATCATCTTTATTTCCTCCACGCGCTGGAGTTCGTCATAGCGATCCCACAGCCCGGAGCCGACAACACTGTCAAAAAGCTTGATCAACTGGTCGAGAGATCCGGCCAGTGCCTTGGTTGCGCCACCATCGGCGGCCTTGCGTTTCAACCCGAGCATTTCCCGCATCTGTCGAATACTGTTGATATGGCCGGTCTTGAGTTCCTCGTTGTCGTTGTTGAGGGATTCGATCATCTGCTTGTGGGCCTTGAGTTCGGCCATCGCCAAGATCTCCAGGCTGATGTCGTCCCCGATCGTCTCTTTTTTTAACTGCGCCTTCCGCTTCCGCACCCAATTGGCATCTGTGGGTGTGAGCGATATCCCCAACTCCGCGTCGGCCTCGGAGATGCCGCCCCTGCCGTTCTTGCCGGCGGCGGACTCCCTGGCACTCCGCTCCCGTGGCGGATTTTTGTTGATTTTCTGCACATAACTTTCCTTGACATACCGCCGCAGAAAATCGTCCTTGAGAATGTCGTAGCGTCCAATTACCCGAAGTCTGGCATTGAAGCTCTGTGGCGCATTGATCCAGAGCTCGCCCTGCCAGAGGTCCCTTGCCGCGCGAGAGTTTCGCACGATGGTGTTGCAGAAATGCTCGAGATCCTTGATCCCCTCGGCGCGCCCCCAGGACTCCATCAGCCGGCGGACAAGCTTCTCGTGGTCCTCCGGAGTTAAGTAGTACTCCTTGCGCTCGTGCTTGTTCTCCCACGCCACCTCCGGGATCACATACACGGTGATCGCCAGAGAGTTCTCCTTCGGGAGTACCTCGATCGTCATATCGTCGAGCGTGACCCCGATTGGTAACGACTGGCTCCTGATAGCGTCGGCAAGAATGAACCTTTTTTCCTTCGGCATTGTTTCGTCCCGACAAAAAACGCGCCCACCGATAGTCCGGCAAGCGCTTTGTTTGTTCCAGTAGAGCACGGGCAAGATCTGGGCCAACCCGCCCGTGCTCTCTTAAAATGTAAACCAAAATCAGGCGATTGTCAATGCGCGAGTGGCTGGCATGGCCGACACCATCTCCGCCAGCTTCTCCATCACTTCCTCCGGCGTAATCTCCGCCAAACACCGGGAGACGTGCGGAGCGTCGGCCGTCGCCCTGCATGACTCGCTCCCGGTCCGCCAACAGGGCAGGCACGGCCAATCCCTGGCAATCCTGTGAGCGTCGTAGTGCTTGAGTCGCACCGAGGACCCCGTGGGACCCATAATGGCCAAGATCGGCACCCCCAGGGCTGCCGCCCCGTCAATGAGGTAGCTGTCCGAACCCACGAACACGTCACATATCGAGAGGGCCGACAGTGCGCCGTCCGGGTCGTTCTTCCGATCTGTCGCGTCAAAGCATCCTTCAGGCAGGAACTTCACCTTCTTCGCCGCGATCGCCACAGGAGTGAACCCGTCCTTCTCCGCAAGGGCCTTCATGAAATCCCCCACATGGGGCCAGAAGTGCTCGAGCTGGACAGCCAGCCCGACCCCCACGCGAATATCATCCGCTCCTCCACGCTCTTCAACTCTGGCCGCCCACTGCGCCGCCAGGGCTTTGCACACATCCTGTTTGGGCGTGTATATCGGCCGGGGGGGCATGGCGGAGACCGAAAAAAAGCGATCGAGAACCTCGATTAAGCTGAGGTCGGGTTTTTTTGCAGTGTTCTGGAGGTAGACCTCCCAGGGACGATCAGCGTCCAGATCCACAGGAACACTGCCCGGCTCCATGTAATCGTCCGCGGACACGTTAAAGTTGCGGGCGACGAGCGGGGCCATCTCCGGAGAGACCTTCACGATCACCTCCGAAAACTGCGACTCCAGGGCGCGCAGAGCCGGAGTGAGCTGCAGTATCCTGTCCGGAGTTGCGCTCTTCCAGGTGATCACAATCTTCTCTGCGCGCAAGGCCGAAAACCTGTCGAAGTCCGGCCCCTTGCTCATTTCTTCCCGGAAGATATCGTCAAACTGTTTTGCGATTCCCTCCCAGGCGGGTAGCAGCGCCACCCCTTCGGGCGCAACCTTCTTATTGCCGGCCGTTTCCCACTTCTTGTATTCCGAAAGCATTGTGCGCACGAGCTCCTCCACGTCCACCTGGGGACGGAGGACGCCGCACTCGTGTGGATAGTTGACCCACCCCGAATTGCGCACCAGGGTGGCCCTGCCGGCTGTTGCCTCCGCGATGGCCGTATTTGCCGGTGCCACAACCCGGGTGCCCGCTGAAAGCGCCTCGGACAGGGTCAAACCCCATCCCTCCCCGTGTGTGGCGGTGACGAACAGGTCGCCCGCGTTGTATATCTTGTTGAGGACCTCGGCGGGAAACTCCTGCGCATAAATATCCCCGGGGGGCATCCCGATGCCGGCGGCCAACCGCCACGGACCGGCCATTCGGCAGTGGTAAAGAAGGGAGTTCATCTCCCCCTTTCCCATGGTTGGTTCGTTGGTGTTCATGTGGAGATAGAGCCGGGCGGCCGGGAGCCCGTGGTGGATCTCCGTCGCGTCCTTGAATACCTCGCACCCGTTCAACTCGCAGTGGTCGCTCCCCCAATGCGACATCCTCCCGCACTCCGGGCACACTTTATACCCGGACTGAAAGTAGTTGTACGCTTGTACGAGCACCCGCATGTTCTTTCTGGGACTGAACCGGTTTACACTGACAATCCCGAACACGTCGTCCGTCCACCGCAGGTTTAGCCTCCGGTATGCCAACCGTTCCTCTTCGGAAACGGGGCAAAACAACTCCCGGTCGACCCCGTGCCCGATCACGTCGAGCGCAATGCCCACGCCGGTGCGGTCGATGACATTCTTGGCGAACTGCGTATAGGTAACAACCCGCTCAACATCGACCAACCGCTCCAGCCACTGAAGCGGAATGGTTCCGGCATCCACCGGGAAGTAGACCACAATACGAGCCCTCGGAGCGGCCACGCGCACCCGCTCTATCGCGGGTGACAGGTTGAACAGGTCCTGAAACAGAAAGACCAAGTCGGGGTCGAACCGTCGAACTTCCGCGCCCATTTTTTCGAAGCCCCACACATCCCCCTTCGAGGCGGCCGGGATCACGTCGAAATCGTGCGGGTTGGGTTGCTGGCTCTGGAAATTGAGCCCCAGTGTCCGGATCCGATACCTGCCGGTGGCCAGCAGCTCCCTGTACACATTTGCCGCGACAACACCGAACCCCGTGCTCGCAGTCGGAGAGTCCGACCAACAAAACAACTTGATCTTGCCCTGATCCATTGCGCACGCTCCTTTTTTCGCCCAGCTCTTGTGTTCTACTCTAAACCTCCCAGAACTTCCATCGCCTCTCCGTACACCTGCTGCGGCGTCAACGCAGTCAAGCACGCACGGTGCTGGCATTGTTTCATCATGTCCATCCCTCCCGGCTTTTCCTGGCACGGCATACATTGCAGGTCGAAACCGGAATCCACCTGAACCACCCGACCAAACCATGGCCGGTTCTTTATCACCGACGTGGGGCCGAACAGGGTTATCGTTGGCACCCTCAATGCCGAGGCCATATGCGACGGCCCCGAGTCCACGGTGATAAAGAGACGGAACTGTTTCAAGAGCCACCCCGACCACTTCAAGGCCAGCCCCCCTGCCATATTGATCACCCCTGCATCGTGGGCATATTGCCCCAAGCCACGCATCAACTCCTTTGCGTCATCTCTGCCGGTCGGCCCACCCTGAAGCACAAACTGGTATTTCTCAGGATCGAACATCCGGATGAGCTCCGACCAGTGTTCCAGGGGCCAGTGCTTCCACTCCCACCCGGGGAGACAGTCGACGTGTACCCCGATCAACTCCCGGTCCCGAGGGCCTGGCAGAGACACGTGTCCCGGACCAATCTCGAAGTGCGGATCCGGAACAGGCCCTTCGTATCCCATCCGGTAGGCCAGCTCCATGTTCCACTCAATCTCGTGCTGCGTCCAGCATTCGGTGTCCCCCCAGTCTCCAACCAGCTTCCCGTCGGGAGGGACGACATGTGCAAGCCAACCGTTCGCCGGCCGGGCCACGACGTAGTAATCGTATCCGGGCTTCTCTTTTATCTCCCCCGCGTCATCGTAATACCAGACGCTTCCGAGTTCCCTCCACCCCTTCACCACATCCACGCCCTTGTCCTGACAGACCATATCGATCCTGGCGTCGGGATGCAGCCGGCGCAGGGCCTGTATCATCGGGGTCTTGTTGATCGTGTTACCGATTCCGAATACCGCCAGTACCAGAATTTTCACAGCGTTCCCCTTATCTTATCGTAGTGACGCCAATGATTGAAGTGTTGGACGAGTGCGCGAATGGCCCATAATCAAAGTGGGCCATACTCTGATGGGCAATCTCCACCACCCGCTCTCGTTCTCTTTCGGTCCACGTGTCCGCTGCACACAATTTCGATTTATCCGTGGCCCCGAACACTGTGCGGGATTTGACAACCTCCATGTCCGGGGCCAATCCCGTAAAATGCGAAATCGTCCCGATCTGGTTCCAGAAATCCTCGATCTTCACCGGCCACCAGTTTTTCGACGGAATAGTTGTCAACTGCCGCCAAGCGGTCACGTTCCGAAATTCCCAGATCCAGGCGGCCCGTTCAATGGGTGACCAGTCCGCCCACTCCTCCCATGCGGGATCTTCGGGGGTGGGGTGCGCAGACCAACAGGTGTTCAGGTGCCCCTCTCGGGCAATGGTGCTGGGAATGCAGGTATACGGATCGCGAACCAGGTACACGATGCGCACGGCGGGATCGATATCCACCAGGGCATCAATGAACCCGAAGTAGGCGGATGAGCTGTCCGCGAAACCATCCATGTCCGGCAAGGACACCCCCGCGGCCTGAAAATGTTCAAGGAGGGCATCAAACCGCTCCAGACGCGTGGAGAACGGATTGCCGGAGATTGCCGGAGATTGCCGGATGCGCTGCATCAGCGTTCCCTTGCGCTCGTGGGAGGTGCGAAAGACCCCGGCAACTGTCTTGGTGCCGCACCTGCCTGTTCCAGTAAAGATTACCATTACGGTGCTCCTTGCACGAGAGGGGGTGGGGCGTATCCACAAAGAGCCATTATCACCCAACCCTCCGCAGGACGCTCACGAACAACCCGTTCCACCAGGTGTCAACGTCGCCGTTCCCGGGCGTGAAACCTTCCCATTGAAAAACGACCTCATAACCCGCTTCCTCCATTCCGCGAAAGGTGCCGTCCCGAACATCCGGCCCGTTCCAGTCGTCAACCATGAAGACCAACTCGTCCGCAAGCACCCCCTCAAAGTGTGTCATGGCCCGGGCCTGGGCCGCGTTCGAGTGGTCTCCGTCGTAGAAGTACACATTGAACGGGCCGCGCGCAGAGATGCTGTCCAGCGACACTCCAAAGCTGTCCGCGCGAATTACCTGCGCCCTGTCCCCGGCATACCGCACCGCCTGTTCGCGAACAAGAGCTTCAACCTCGTCTCCTGGAGTTACCCCCGGGGCGGAATTTACAAAATGCTCCTTCAGTCTCGCGGACGCCCTTTTCATATGGTTGAAAACAAAGTTGTCGATCCCAAGGAAAGTCCCTTTGTTTTCATACATTGCAGCCGAAAACGTTGCCCCGCAGAACAGCCCGACTTCCAGGTAGCGCAGATCGGGAATCGAGCCGCAAATCCCGTTCAGGACGTGGCGAATCTTATTGCTGGTCAGCCCATCGATTCCCGTCACGTCCGGCGGCAACCAGGATTTACCCTCGCTCGCGCGCGCAATGGCACGCTTCGTCGCAGTTGCCATGTCGAAATCTTCCATCACATCTCCTCTACGCTACGTGCGTTGCCCGACATCATCGTCTCGAAAGAATCACGGCCCAGATTGAACAGAAGATCGATCGCCGACATATAAGGCACGAAATCTCCGTGGAGCTGGGGGTAGGTCGGGTGCTGAAAATCCTGGAAAACCACCCGCACTCCCGCATCCTCGAACTTTCGGACGCCATCTTCCCCCATGTAGTTCCGGCCGTTCTTGCCGAAGATGTACGTATCCGCCCCCATCTTCAGGCACATGTCTAAAACCAGGGCCGACTTCGAACCCTTGAGGTCCATGTTGGATGCACGGTGTATCGGGACGGAATTCTCAACAGGAAAGATCTGATTCACCAGAAAACCCAGAAGTGTCGTGTCTAAATTTACCAGCAACTCCCACTCTTCACCGTAGATCCACTCAAGAAACCCCGCATAGCGGTCAAAGTAGGGGGCCTTTCTGTATGCCAGATATAAGGTGCGCCAGTGCTTCCGGCGCCAGTTGCCATCCTGTATCCGAACGTCCTTGATCTTCGTGTTGAAATGGTCCCTCCGGTCGCAGGGTACGCTCAACCACTGAACCCCGTTGTGTGTCTTGATCTTATTTCTGCTGTCGGTGTGCTTGGGCTTGTACTGGACACCATCGAAGATCACGTACGTGTCCGCGAGGGCGATTTTGTGAAACAACCCAATCCATGGCAAATATCCAGGCTGGTGTGCGGTGAGGACCATGCTATTCCCTCTCCAGTATCGGTTTGGCCACCTCCAACATCTTCTCCACCCGCTTCTCCGCCGTGTGGTGCGACAGAACTTTGGCGCGGCCGGCGAACGCCATCTCTTCCAAGCTCTTCTGGTCTTTGAGGGCGAACCTGTACTGATCCACCATGTGCCGGGGAGTGTTGAAGAGAAGGGCCTCTTTGCCGCATGTAAAGTTGTCCAGGATGGTGATTGTCCGGCGCTCTGCCAATAACGCAACTCCACAGGCGGGAATTTCCCAGTATGTGTTGGTGTCTTGCCCGGATCCGCGTGGAGCAATGGCTATCTTGGACCTTCGGAGCAAGTTCAGGTATTTGGACCTGGGAAGTTTCTTTCCCTTTCCGGGGTAACCATAAGCAATGAAGCTTCGATCATTCATGATGCCGTCAAACTGAACCCCCCTGACACACTCTTCCCTGATCCCGCCGGAGAAGAGGCAAACAGCAATAAAAACATCAATATCCCTCTTTTTCCAGGGAAGAGGGTCCGTGGCCACAACATCTCTCGGAGCACACATTGAGAATGGAATCGCGCCCACTCTCTTCTGCCACTCGTTGCCGGTGTATTCGCGCTTGAGATAATAAGCACAATCATGGACAACCTTTCGCCGCGGCCCGTCTGCACTATCCAGGGCAATTACCTTGTCGGCGTATCTGTCTATGCCGGGTGTATAGGGCCAATCTCTGCCATTTGCGCGCCTTCCTGTTCGCCCGAGAATGATCAGGTCGGCCTCTTTGTAAAGATCCTCCGAGACCGGGAGAGCTTGCGTTTCCTCCCCCACTGTTGGTTCTTCACGCAGGGTCCAGTTCCGACGCGCACAGACCTCGGCCAACACGGGCATAATTGCTTGAGAAATGTACCCCCCGCGATGTATGAAAAGTATTTTCCTGGAATCCGCCATTGTGATTACTTTCTCTCAAAAAGTGGCAACTGAGCTATCTCCTTAGCGTAGGGTAGTACCTTTTCCCGGTCGGCATCTTCCCACTCGCCCGGCGGGGGCATGGCATATGGAACGTTGCGTCGCACCGGACCATCACCTGTCTTGTTCACAACCCTTTGGCCGGCCACCATCTTCGCGTCCAGGTGGCACCCGATGAATTTGGAAATCTCCGCGGCGCGCGGATAAATATCATGCGTCCACACCACCTTACAAGAGCCCTTCGGCAGTTGCAGCAATTGTCCATGTGCCAGCTTGTTCTGAAAAGCCCATATCCAGGCGGCGCGACGCAACCTATCCCACGAGCCCCACTCTACATATGTCTCCCTATCCCTCGGAGATGGATTGTAAATCCACCCCCTTTTTCTCTCCAGGCCGCGCGCAATCATACTCCGGCAGTACTCGAACGCATCCCGGATCAAATAGACAACCTTCACATTTGCGTGCATAGTCGGCAATGTATCAATGAGGGGTAGGTAAAAGTGGGAACTGTTGCCGAAGTTGCCGCCAAGACCCGCCCTCGAGACCCCCAGCTCTGTCCAGATCTCGTTTACGTGCGCCTCCAAAACACCAACCTTATTGTCGAGGCCGTCATAAACGTACAGTGGGCCGACCTGGTCCCACCGCCAGCTACAGGACTTCCGCAGGCGCCGGCTCCCGAACTCGTGGTGGACGTTGAAAAGGCGGGCAAACGTCATCGTCCCGCACCTCCCAGTCCCTGTCGCAACAATCATACGACCTCCCGGATTAGAGAAAACACCTCCGCGAACTCGGCCCCCACCAAGGCGCCGTTCCGCTTGCATCCCTCGAGGATGAACTCGGGCTCGAAGATCGTCGCACGCCCTATCTGCGACCCGTAGCATCGCATGGCCTCCAGCTTCTTGTCGACCTCTGCCTGCGACAACTTCCGAAACACGGTCGGGTGAATGGCGTCGTTGGGGTTCCATCCATAGTATCCGCTGTCGTAGCAGTAGAACCGCTTGGCCCCAAACCGATAGCAGAGAACATGGGACGCCGCCAAGCCGGCATTATACATCGCCCGGTGATCCTGGTGGGCCGCCGGGGAGGGGACGAACACTGTATCTATGTCGTTGCCCATTCTGCTCTCGGAAATCTCCAAGATCTTGTCCATTATCTCCTTTTGCGTGAGAGAGTCCAGTGATATAGCGGGGCCATCATTGGTCGCCAGAGGAGACCACGCGAACCCAAGCACTTTAGCCGCTTCGTCGATCTCATCCACTGTCGCCCGCAGGTCGCGCTCGACCCTGGATCCGCCACGATACTGCTTCACCCTTCCAAGCGTACCGAAAATCACCAGCACATTGAGATCCGGATCCGCTATCGTCGCCCCACACCCGATCACTTCGTCGTCCGGGTGGGGGGCCAAAACCAACACGTTCTTCATTCCCACACCTCCTCCCACTCAAAGGACCCATCCCAGTGCAACGGTTGCCCAAAGAGTCTCCAAACCTTGCGATCTGCAACGTAAGCTTCCTTGACCACCCTCAACTCCGGCAAATCGGGCACGTACCGCATGTTCCCGGGTTTGAGAACGTCAATGAACGCCCTGCCGAACGGCCTGTCTTCGAAGTCCCGCTTCCGGAAGAACCAGACCTTGTTTCCCCGCGCCATCGTCAACCACAAATGGTAGGGTTTTCCAAAAAAGATCTCGTCGAACACCCCCGGGCAGATGATGTACCCGGCCCTGGCGATTCGCTGGATCTCCTCGCACGCTCGGCCCGGGTGCTCCAGGTGCTCAAGCAGGTTCGCGCAATTGGCGTATTCGAAGGTGCCGCTTCGAAAGGGCAGCGCCTCCGCGTCGGCCACAACAAACCGCTTTTCCTCTTCCGGTATTATCACCCCGCCGTGCCTGGACACGGGCGCCAGATAACGGTCCACGAACACGTCGAACCCCGCCCTCATATGAGGGCCGCACCCGATGTCTACCCTCAACCCGCTCATTTGTATGCCCGTACGTGAAGGTGGTTGCTTTCATCCGGAAGGTGCAACACCCTGGAGAACGCTTCGGCCTTGAGCCTGGTGGAGAGCGACGGAAAGTCGAACAGGGACTGGTGGACGTTGTAGGAGTAGGACATCATCCCGAAGAAATGGTACTGCAGCCACACCCAGTTGCACTCCGGTTCTTCCGGATCCAGGTAACGCTTCATCACCGTCCGCACGTTCGGTGTCGTAAGCTCCACAAACCCGGACCCTTCGTCGTCACCGCCACTTGGCAAAACTCCCGGTTTCAGAACCTGATTCCAAACCCTCAACAGAAGCGGGATGTCCCGGAAGCAAAAGTGCTCGATAAAGTCGCGGGTGAGTATCTTCTCCACCGTCCTGTTGGGTACCCACTTTTGCAGATCGAACATGTCGATGCACAGGTGGATGCCCATCATCGGTCTGGCGTCCATGTTCAAGAACTCCGGCTCCTTGTTCGGTTTTGCGCCGGCGCCAAGATTCAGGCAGAGGGATCCCCCCCCGTCCGCATACTCCTGAAGGGCCTTCCAGCACTCCTCCGGCTGGATCACCGGGGAGTCCGCCTTGGGACCCAGTAACCCCTGAAGCTCCGTGTTGTAGAACGGCGTAAACCCGTGCACGTCCTCGCCGAAGTCCGCTATAACCCGGCCACGCACCTTCAACCTCTCCTTTAGTTTCTCGAAATCCACAGTGCGCTCCCTTCCTCTTTATGGCTAGTCGACCAATGACGGCGACGTAAGATGGACCCTTCCAGCCAGAGCCCTCGCAATAAACCCGTCAAACTCCTTGCTGGCGGGGTCTCCGTTTCTTGCCATGAATCTTTTCCGGAGCTTCTGTAATTCATGGCTGTGGTCCGTATAGGCAAACTGCTGCAACTCGAAACACTGAATTCGGGAATCCACCAGGGTTGTCCACCCCCTCCGCCTAGCCACATTGAAGAAACGGGAATCCGTATAAGCGTAAGACCCCCGATCTTCATTGAACCCGCCGGCATCCTCCCACATCTTGATCCGGACGGCAACCGATGCCCCGCCACCAATAGCAGTGGACTCGCAGATCTGCTGCTCGAAGAGATAATCGTAATTCAGTGTGCCATCATCGCGGGTCTTGCCCAGCCACTTTATGACGTTCTTGTCATTGACGACCAGGCCGGCTATGGCGGCCTTCGGGTGGTTCTCCAGGCCCCTTTTCAGCACTCGGTCGAAAAACACCGGCACCAGCAGGTCGTTGTCCACAATAACCGCCGCCTCACACCCGAGCTCTCGTGCAACCTCAAACCCATGGTTGTACGTTGCGGGCAAACCGCGATTGACCTCGTGAGTGACGACCACCTTACCCTTGTATCCCACCTCCGACACAACCACCCCGGTTTCGTCGGTTGAGCCGTCGTTTAGGATAACCAAAGGGCGCTCATCGCGATCGCCCACTAGCGATCGCACGATGTTAGATAAGCAGATTTTCGTGAACAGTGCTCGGTTGAAACATGGAACTATTATACCGATTTTCACAAGTCCCCCTCTCGCCAAAACTCACTTGGACATTCTGCGATGTGGTATACCTCCGCAGACGATGGTATGTCGACCGTCTGGACCAGGCGCACGTCCCGGAGGTTCAGCACGTGCACCCGCGCGTGATCGCTGATCTCCCGGAAATGAGCCGGAATCGTTTTGTGGTTCTTTAGACAGCTTTCCCCCACAAGGAGGAAGTCCCCGACAACCAACAACCCCCGAATATAGCCCCCATCAAACTCACAGACCCGCTCGGGCGCACCACCCGAAAGCGGGATCCGCCATACGCGATGCCGAAACGATTCACAGAAATACAGCCACCCACCGTAAACCGCGAAGGTGTGGGGCTGCTCCAGACCTTTCACCAATGGAGGCGGCACGTCCTTCGTCAGGTCGAGGGGCACCCCGGATTGCGAGAGCCGGTCGACTGTCTCCCAGGGAATCTTGACGATGGCACCATCCTGCTCCCTCCAGGGCTCTTTGTTCTTCTTCCCGGTGAAGGAGAACATGGACACCAATAGTCCATCCGGAAGGGCGTAAAGCGAATTCAGGTGTGATCGGTCGCAGCGCGCTCCATCTATATCCAGGGTGCCTATGCGCTTCTGTGTGGCAAGATCGATGATCACAATCCGATTGAAGCGTGTCATCACCACATACAGCCGGCCTTCGGTCACCAGGAGATCGTGAAACATGTAGTTGTCGGTTTCCGGGTCTTCCTCGAACATCCCTTGCCCGTACTGCGCAAGACGAGAGTCCTGTCCGAGAGTCAGAAGGCCCTGTCCGCGCGCAAGACAAAGAACCTCGTTTTGCGGATCGTAAACAAACCCCCGGACGCTCCCTTCGCATACCCGCGTGCCAACCTCCAAGCTCCCGTCCGTGCCTGCCACAAGCACATGAAGGCCGCCATCTCTGTTGCAACTGCTTACCAGCACGGGATGCAGAACCGTCTGTTGAACCATGTCACACCGCCTTCCACCAGATTGCGCCGGGCCCATGCTGGAATCCCGGAACGTTCTCCTTTACGTCGCGAATAACCTCCGGCCACCGCTCGTGGTAATCGTCGCCACAAAGGATGCCGCCCTCTTTGACCATCGGGGCAAAAACCTCCAGGTCTGCAGCCAGACCCAGGTGGTCGGCGTCAATGAAGATCATGTCGGCCTTCTGCCCACGCATGTAGACGCTCATGATCTCCCGAGCGTTCACTGAGGAGATCCGGATGGGGGTGACTCTGCCATCTTGTATCTCATCAGTGAACCGGAGGCAGTATTCCGTAAAGAGCGCATCCGAACCTATTGTTTCCACTATCTTCCCCGTTCCATCCCGCGGCACGCCCTTCACACCGCGCCAGGTGTCCACGGCCAGCACCCTCTTGGCAACAGACGACAATACCGTGGTCACGCGCCCTCGCCAGACGCCAACCTCCACCACCAGATCCTTCCCCAGGGCCTGGTTGCCCAGAAAGAACAACTGCTCCTCCGACATCCACCCGGGCGTCTTGAGCGCACGGCGTACTGCTTTCTCAATCATTTCGCCTTTCCTCTTTTTGGCCATAGACCACCAAAAGGGCTGCGTTCTCCGCCCAATCGGCGCAGATCTTCCAGTATGGCGACGACAAAAACCCCAAAGTACACCATTTTTGCATGCTAAAATCGGAGTGCTCCGGTCGTCGATTGCGTGGGTTTCTCAGAAACGTGACGGCAACGGCTTGTTTGGCCAACGTTTGGCAGGTGTTGACTGTCTTCACCACATCCCCCCACCCGTAGTGGATATTGAAAATGCCCGACATTACTACCCAGTCGTATTTCCCAATCATTTCCGGAAAAAGATCCAATGGGCGCGCACACCGAAAAAGGTCGGGCTCCCCATGCAATTTTCCGGCCGCCCGTATCATCTCCCCGGAAGCATCTATGCCCAGATACTCGCAGTCGGAGAAAACGAACAGCCCCATCCCGATCCCGCATCCCACATCCAGAACCAGATCGCCCTGCTTGACACCCAGGTTCTCCCGAATCGCCACATATTGGCTCATGCAGCCACGGCGGGAGTAGCCGATCCCATCGAATGTGGGACCGCGCTCTTCGAGCATCTTGTTGTAAGCTGCCAGCCAGGTTTCCTCTTCCATCTCACCCTCCGTTTTTTTGTGGAGCCGCCTGCAGGATTCGAACCTGCAACCTGCGGATTACAATTCCGTTGTTCTGCCGTTGAACTAAGGCGGCTCGTTGTCCTGTTCGTTAAACTTCCTTCCACCAGATAGACGAGGGGCCCCTCTGAAACCCGGGCGCGTGTCCCTCGACGTCCCGCATCACCTCCGGCCATCTCTCGCAATAACCAAGCCCACAAATAATCCCGCCCTCCCGGACCAGCGGTCCGAATGCCCTGATATCTACAGCAAGCTCCGTTCGTTCGGCATCAATAAAGACCATGTCGGCCTTCTTCCAAAACATGTGAACAAACAGCATGCCCGCGGCCCTTTTGCTGTTGATCCGAAGGGGGACGACGCGGCCTTCGCGGATCTCCTTTGAAAACCGGAGGCAGTATTCCGTGAAGAGTTCATCCCCGCCAACTTTCCTCATTGCATCCGAAAGCGAGTCCCGCCTTAACTTTTTCGGATTAGGCTCCCAGGTGTCCACCGCCAGAATCTTTTTCACAAGGGACGCCAAAACCATTGTGGTCCGCCCACGCCAAGCGCCAACCTCCACCACCAAGGACATTCCCTTGGCCTTTTCGACCAGCCAGAACATAGTTTCTTCGGTTATAGTCCCGGGTGTCTTGAGTGCCTGGCGCAAAGCGTAGTCAATTTTCTCGTCTCCGCTGCTCTTGTTGCTCCCGGGCATATCAGACTTCCTTCCACCAGATAGCCGCTGGTCCCAACTGAAACCCGGGCACGTTCTCCTCGACGTCCCGCATCACCGCTGGAAACCTTCCGCTGTAATCGTGTCCACACAACAACCCCCCGCGCTTCACCAACGGGGCGAACACGGCCAAGTCGGCAGCCAGGCGATCATGGTCGCCATCAATGAAGATCATATCGGCCTCCTGGCCGCACATATAAACGCTCATGATCTCACCGGCCTTGCTGCTGTCAATCCTTATCGGTACCAGCGAGCCAAGGCGAATCTCTGTTTGGAGGCGAAAACAGTACTCCGAAAACAGCTCGTCGGCGCCAATCCGCTGAACTATCTTGTCCGTCGCATCTATGTTCGGCGCGCCCGCCCACGTGTCCACCGCCAGGACCCTTTCGGCAACAGAAGACAACACCGTTGTTGTTCGTCCGCGCCAGACACCGACCTCCACCACAAGGTCCTTCCCCTCGGCCTTTTCCGCCAACCACAACAGCCCCTCTCTTCTCATCCATCCTTGCACACGGAGTGCACGGTTTAACACTGCTTCGTCAAGCATCCTGTACCTCCTCAATCTCCAGCGCCTTCTGGGACGACTGCCCCGCATCGTGAACAACTTCGGCCGGGCTGTAAACCACAGAGAACCCGGCATCCCAGGCAGCCATGCAGTAGCGATTGTCGGAGCTGAAATGGATCTGACGCTCATCCATCTTTCCCAGGGCCACATAGACCTCCCGGCCGAACATGAAACAGGCGCCCGTCACCCACTCTACCGTGGCCGACTGGTCATACTGCCCCAGGTCGGGTTCGTCGCGGCCAATGTGATAGAATTTCACGTCGCCATGGAGACCTTCGCTCGCATCGTAGTGCGTTATTCCCCCCTGGACATAACCGCCGGCATGGTGTATTGTGCCGTCCCTGTGCACCATCTTGCACCCGCAGATCCCGCCGTTTGGATAGGAGTGCAGGTCATCGACCATCCTGTCCATCCAGCCCTCTTCCTCGAATTCGCAATCTGGGTTCAAGAGCATGATGTGCCGGCCACTCGCCGCCTCGATCCCCTGATTGGCCGCCTTCGTGAACTTCAGGTTCCGGTCGTTGCAGATCGACTTGAGCTCACACACCATCAGAGCGGCCGCTTTCTCAAACAGCACCCGACACACTTCCACGTCCGGTGATGCGTTGTCGATCCAGACGAGTTCCACAGGAGTCTTGTCCGTATCCACGGTCTGAACAAATGTTTTCAGCATTTGCTGAAGCGGCCGGGAGGAGTGGTAAGTGATAACCACCACCGACACCGACCGGTCTTCCTGTTCGAAGTAAAAAGGGTGATCCTTCAGGACCTGCGGGATAACGACACCCTTCGGCAACGGAAACGGACCTTCGCCGTCATACATTCTGCCCTTGTAAGCCGGCACCGGGTGAACCGAGCGCTGCATGAGAGCGGGGTCTTCTCGCCACCGCACCCATGTAGTCTTCCACCATTCGTCAGGATCCAGCCCGCGGTAGAACTGGTGATCGTCGCTCTTCGACCGCTCGCCATAGATACCGATTTTAGTTCGCATCCGGCCATCCGACCGCACGTACCCGGGATGAAGGAAGTACACATCGTCCTCGGGTAATTTGGTGTCCATGTAGCGTTGCCCGGATTCGTGGGCCACAATGTTGGGCTCTACAAAGTGTGCCCCTTCGCGCACCCGGAAGAGACGGGGGAACCACTCACACCACCCGACCGTGTGGAAATTCTGCCAGAGGGTGTACGCGAAGACCTTGAGGCAGTCCTCGGTCGCGTTTTCGGTGTATTCCCGGATCTTCCCGGCGAACTCAGGCGGATAAAAATCATCGCCATCGATTAACCAATACCAGTCCCCTTCTTCCAGCTTCTTCATCCCCGCCGTGCGCTGGGCGAGCTGGCCCCCGTGGGTGTCGTCCTGCCAGTCCTTGGCCACCACCTGAATCTTGTCGTCCGGATCCGGGAAATCGGTGACCAGCTTGAACGTGTTGTCCGGGGGATATTCGGCCACCGTGCCAGCCCAGGGGTGCTTGTTGATCAGCACAATGATCCTGTCGACGGCATCGTAAATGTTCCGCAGATTGTGCTCGACGAACTCACCCTCGCAGTAGAGCGAATACACGGCACAGAGTTGTCCGGGTTCCTGCGTAGACGCCAAATATTGCATCCCTTGCATCTCCTACCTCCCTTTTTGTGCGCTCTTGATCAGGTCGAGGACCTTGCTGTGCGCATCCGCCGTCACGCCCCTTCTTCTCGTGCCACCCTTTTTCTTTGGGCGCTTCCGGACCGCTTGGACAAGACCCTCGCCTTTTCCAAACTGCACCTGCCATATCTTGCGGTGGGCATGGGCGTACTCGGCGAGCATCAGCGCCGCCATAGCGTCCTGGCTGCCCTTGATTCCATATCGTTCCTTCATCAGCACGGATACCCGCTTGGCGCTCCATTGGCGCGGATTCCAGTCTCCTGGCGTGACGGTCTTGACGCGGGCCCCATATTCCAGCGCACAGGCCAGGATGATTCCGACCGCGACACCTAGGCCCTGCATGGCTTCTACGTTCATGGCCTTCCCGCCACTCCCTTCTCTCACCCAGGACTCGTGAGACTCTATCGCCACCAGGTGCGGGCTGGATTCGGCAATGCACCCCTTTACCGCCTGAAAGATTCCCGGCGTCCGATCCAAGATCTGCACGTCGACATCAAAGTGAACTGTCCCGCACACATCCACTTCTCCGTCCACCAATGTCGCCCACCCCATCTTCCGGGTTCCCGGATCGAATGCCAGGATTCTCATACCAGGTCCCTTTTCCACAACAGGAACAGGATCTGTTCCACGCAGGCAGCCTGAGACAGCTCGTGCGTGGCCACGACGAGCTCGGGCGCCTTCGGGGCCTCGTAGGGATCGTCGATCCCGGTGAAGTTCTTGATCTCGCCGGCACGGGCCTTCGCGTAGAGGCCCTTCACGTCCCGCTTCTCGCACTCCTCCAGCGAACACAGAACGAAGACCTCCAGGAATGGTGTTGCGCAGACGGTGGTGTGGACCAGCGAGGGCACAACAATGACCACTCGTTCCTCTTCCACCAGGTCCCTGCACCACCGCCTGGTCTCCTCGTAGGGGCTGATTGCAGCCACAATCACCGCCACGCCGTTCCGAGCCAGAACCCGGGCCAGATACCCCACCCGTCGGATGTGGGCATCCCGATCCTCCTTCGAGAACCCCAGGCCGGCGGAAAGCCCCTCGCGAACCTCGTCACCATCCAGGATCTCGACGCAGTGTCCGCGCGATCGGAGATCGGATGCGACATCGATTGCCAGAGTTGTCTTCCCCGCTCCTGACAATCCGGTCATCCAGACTACAAAACCACCCCCGCCTTCTTCCTTCGGTGCCATCCCGGTCATCCACCTACACCTTCCACTCGAAAATGTGCCTGCATCGCGGACAAGCCACCGTCTCCGTAGACGGCGAACGATCATCGTCCGGTATCGGAGCGGCAGCTGGAGGCTCTGATCCGGCGTCCAGGGGACGATCCTCCCCCGGTGTGCGTCCCGTGTCGCCTTTGCCTGTTTTTTTCGCTCCTGCCGCCCCCGTGACCGCGTGCGCGCCGTTCGTTGCCGGCGCAAGCATCCTCAGAACGTCGGACCTCCTCATTTGCGCAGCGCGCTCCAGGTAGTGCCGCAAGGTGTTGGCGTCGGTCTCTTGCGTGGCGCGGTAAATCGCGTCGGCCTTCGTGTGGTCCAGGCCCAGGAGCAGGTCGGGGGAAATTTCATCCCGCTGACACCGGGCAAAGAGGAAACCGCACCTGGTACGCATCCGGAAGGACTGGTATTCCGACTGCTCGGGCCGATCATATCCATTCGCCTCGATGAAATCCTGATACCATTCCCACAGCGAGGTGTGGCCGTCGCACCAATCCTGCCGAGTGTCGATTTCGGCCAACAGCCGGGCCTCGGCCCAAAAGGAATACCGGCCGACCGTGTGCAGGGCGATGAGGCTGGCCTGCCGTCCATCTTTCGTTTCTTCTACTTTAGCATGCGAAAAAATCGCTACAGCATCCTGGATAGATTGTGTGATGTCAGGCACCTGCACCACCTCCCATCCTTCCCTGCAGAGCCAACAGCAGCAACACGCCGTTCAGGTGCTTGCACGATCTCCCATGGAGTCCGGCCGTGCAGTTACACGGTGTGCGCGGATCACAAACGTCCACAACGTACGCTTCCGGACGGCCGGGCTTGTATGCCCTCCAAGTCCCGTCCGGGAGCTCAGCCAGCGTATAACCGTCCCGAAGAAGCTTCTCCGCCCCCGAGAGCATCCGGGAAACCTCGGTCTCGCAGGGCGTACGGGCGCTTTGGCTTTTCGCTGTCATATGATTGCCTCCACCCCTGAACGGCTCCCTGCCACTCGCAGGACCAGCCTCTGGTCGTCCGGGGGAACCTCGGTCGAGAAGCGCTGCACGGTTGCAACCAGCATCCCCATCTCCTCGTCCCTCTTCTCCCCGTCGGGCAAAGCGTCGAGTTCGTCGCACTTCTTATACCACTCCAAAACGCGCCTGACAAGCTGCTCCATCTGCGGGCTAAGTTTCTTCCCCTTGAGACGCCGGGTTGCTTGGGTGTTCTGGATTCGCAAGCGTGCCTGCTCCACCGTGATCCCCTTGAAGCGCGCATACGATTCCAGCCCAACGTCCAGGAACGCCAAGTCCTCCCGTCTTTCAGCGTCTATTGCTTCCACTTGTCGTCCTCCAAGATCGTGCCGCGTGCGGACCTTCCAACCATATCGATCACCACATTCCTGGCCAAGCGGTCCATCTGGCGGGGAAGGATCCTTCGCAGGGCATCGGCATAATCTTTCGGAAGCTCCAACAACCCCGTCACGAACCCCCGGAAAGCCTTCATGGCATCGTAGAGTTCGGGCCTGGGCGACTGCGCGCACCTGAGATGATATTCCGCTTCGTCCTCGGCTTCCGTCCAGTGGATCTCCACCGGCTTTCCCGGCTGCGCTTTGATCTTGGCTATCTGCTGCATGGTTTCGCTCCTCCCACGAAGCTTCCGGTGTAGAATTAAACGTTCTTTGAAGGTGCCGAGGATTTCTTCATCCGTCATCGCCTACACCCTCCCCTGCCTGAATTTCTCAATACCCTCGCTCAGTGGCATGCCGACACATTCACCCGCTGCCGGCTGGCGGGCCTCCGGAAACCGCTTCAGGATCCACCTGCCATCATCCCACGAAAACACCCACGAGGATCCGCGCTTGCGGTGGACGGTGATCCGTGAGTTCGTCATTTCTCTTTGCATGTTACCTCCCCATCCTCTCGGCCTGCTCCTGGACGAAATCCGGCAGATCCTCCACCCGTGGCACCGGCTCCAGCGGTCCTGCAGCCACGCCCCTCTTGACTCCGGACAGGCTCCCGAATCGAACCGAAAAGCGGGTCTCGCCCTCGTAGGAGTCCATGCCATTTTTATCCCGCTTTTTCCACATCGCTCGCATGTGGTCGGACACCATTCCCCCAGCCTCGCAGTCGCAGGCCATGTAGGGGTGATAGGTCTGCCCGTTCCGGTGTGGGGCGTCGATGAAGACCATGCCCCGGTCGCATCGGTTGCAGCCGCGTTTAAATGCCATCGTCTATACCCTCCCCTGCCTGAATTTCTCAATACCCTCGCTCAGTGGCGTGCCCACTTGTTTTCCCGTTGCCGGCTGGCGGGCTTCCGGGAGTCGCTTCAAGATCCACCTCCCTGTCTTGCCATCCTCCCCCAGATATTCATAACCAGGCTTGACGACGCTCGAACAATCCGGGCACTTGAAAATGACAGCCAGGCCCTTACCTGACGGCGAAGCGGCTTTTACCCACGTTTCGCGCCGGTCCTTGTCACCCCACCCGAACGGATAATGTCCGCACTTCGGGCAGGAGTTGTCTGCCTTCTTCTCCTTCAAGCCCTCCAGAATCTTGAAAAGGTAGTTCGGGCTTGCCGCCCTCTGGAGGTTCTCGGCGTTCTCCGTGACGGTATCCCGGATGGCTTGGGCGCCGTGCAGCTTCAGGAATGTGTCAAGTTTGCGGTAGGACTCGGGCGTCCAGGACAGGGGGCGTTGGGCTTCAGAATTTATCCATGAAGCCAGGGAGCTGACTTCGGGCGACCAGCGGCCGTTTGTGGGGGGGGCGTCGGCGGGGGCTCCATCCTTTCCGAGAACTTTTCTGTTTCCAGGAAACGAAACAACACCTTCCACGGGGGTGGCGGGGGGCTGCGCAAGTGGAGGCACCTCCAAAGCTTGGGGGATAGGTTGTTGTTGTTTTGTTTCTTGTACTTCTGTACTACTTCTTGTCATGTGTCCGTTCACTTGTCCGTTCACTTGTCCGTTCACTTGTCCGTTTGCCGTTACTTCGACGCTTTCTGTTGATTGGTAAGTATCCCAATTAAAAAGAGTTACCCTTGTCCCTTTACCGTTACTTAGACGTTCTATCATTCCACTCTCCGCCATCCAGTCGAGTATCACCACAATTGTCTTCTTGTTCGGCGTTTTCCAGGCATCGTTTTCCATCCATTCGACCCCCTCCGCGATCTGCCCGATGGACGTTACAAGCGCCCCGGTTTTTCTGTCCACCGACATCTTGAGGTATTGCCAAACCTTGTAATACAGGGGAGCCTTCGCGAAGATTTCAGAGTGTATTTCCTTGCGGTGCTGCTTGACCCACCCTGATGATTTTGGCATTCGTTCCTCCACTCGTTTGGGTCGGGGAGGAGCGCGGCGAGTGGTCCACACCCCTCCCCGATCCCGGGAAAGCCTCGGGGAGCTACCCTTTGGCTGTTTCTTCGCTTTGTGCACAACTGGCGTGCAGGTATGCCGCGTATGGTGTATCGCCTGTTTCTGCATACCCGAAAAGCCTGATTGTGGGCGTTCCTGGTTTTATCGTTCGCCCGCACATGGGCGAGTCGCAAGGCCTTCTTTTGCGAGGGTTTTTGATCAGGGCCGAACTAATCGTCGGCATATTTCCCCCAAGTGAACTACCCCGCCCTGACGGACGGGGCTTCCCGGCTCATCGACCTGACTTGTGGAGGCAGAGATGATCCTCCGTAGAGGTCCTGGTCTCCCCGGGCGTAACTTTCCGCAGTTCCTGCGGTAGCTTTTGAGGCGATGTTGATGGCGGCGTTCAGGTCCCTATCCAACACGATTCCACAGCTTGGGCATCGGTGGGTGCGTTCAGCCAGGGTTTTTGGAACCCGGCGTCCGCATTCGGAACAATCTTGCGACGTATACTGGGGCGAGACGAGGATGAATGGTTTACCGGCGCTTTCAGCCTTGTATTCCACCAGCCTTGCCAGTGTTCCCCAAGAAGCATCGAGGATGGATTTTGCGAGATGTCTGTTTCGGACCATGCCGCGTATGTTCAGGGACTCGAAGGCCAATCCTTCGTGGTTGTCTACAAGATCTCTGGCGAGTTTATGGAGAAAGTCCTGTCGCTGGTTGGCGACCTTGACGTGAGCCCTCCCGAGGATGGTGCGATGTTTGGCCCTGTTGGAGGACCCCTTTTTCTTGCTGCTGTGTCGGCGCTGGATGCGCTTCAATCGGCGTTCGGCCTTGCGCAGAAACTTCGGGGGAGACACAATCTCTCCCGAAGAGAGGGTGATGAGCTTCGTCAGCCCCAGGTCGGTGCCGGTAATAACGCCGGGGGTCATCGCCACATCCGGGATCTCCACGGAGAAGGACACGAACCATTGGTCGGCCCTGTTCTTGGAGACCGTGCAGGTCTTGATCCTGGCTTCCTCTGGGATTGGGCGGTGGTAGACGAGACGGATGTCGCCGATACCGGAGAGGTGGATGCTCCTACCATCTTCGACTATTCCAAATCCGGACTGTGGGTAGGTGAACGAGCGGTACCGCCCACAACCTCTGAAGCGGGGATATCCTGGCTTCTCGCCGGCCTTCACGCGCCGGAAAAAAGCGTCGAATGCTTTCTGCAACCGACAGAGACAGTCCTGGAGAACCTGGGAGTAGACAGCGCCATACTCCGGGAATTGACCCTTCAGCGACGGGAGAGCTTTGGCCTGGTCAAAGTAGCTGACACTGCGGCCTTCGTCTTTCCAGGTGTCTCTCCTCTCCGCCAGAGAGAAGTTGTAGAGCAGTCGGAGAGTCTCAAGCCAGGATTCAAGCGCACCAAGTTGTTCCGTGGAAGGGTATATCCTGTATTTATACGCTCGCGTCATCGTCTTTCCCCTGTCCCTGGACGTACCTTCGGAGGTCATCCATTGAAACCTGTCCGGTTGTGGCCAAGAAATACGACGGAGACCAGAAATGTCTTCCACGGAGGACGGTGCGGAGGTTCGGGAACTCAGTAAACAAAGCTCTCGCACTTACCGCCTTGAGGGAGTTGATGAACCTCGAAAGTGTCACCTGTGGTTTGCTCTGAAACAAGATATGGACATGGTTCTCGTCCGTTTCTTGCTCCAGGATAGTGACGCCGAACTTCTCGGCCACGCGCAGATTGATGTTCTTCAGCCTCTCAGCTACGTCGCCATTCAATACCCTGCGGCGATACTTGACGCAGGCGACATAGTGGAACTGAAGCGAGTATACAGCGTGGCAACCCTTATCAAGATTGTATTTCATACCACTAATGTACGGTAGAACTGATTGTTTGTCAAGTGTGTTTTTCGCCTTTCATCCCCGACCTCACGGTCGGGGTCTTCCCGGCTCAGGAGATAATAAAGTCGCACGTCACAGCCCAAGACCCTGGGCACCCCATGGATCGCGCCCAAGCCAACGTGACCTCATCGTCTTTTCTGTGCCTCTGTGCTCCGGGATCTCCGGGGGCATCCTCGCAGATAACGTCTGACTCCCAGGCAAGATCCTCCATATCCTTCGCAAAGGAAAACGCATCTTCCCTGGCCCACCCATACCTTTCGCATACCCATCCCCCGTTTTCGCAATCTTTCGTGTTTGCCAGATCCCGCAGATGTTTCGCGTACGCCATCAATGCCGCCGATACGCACGGATCTTTGAGAGCCAGCACGATATTTCGAGATTCCAGTGGCGTCCCGTCTCGACGCAATACGACGGGATACTTGCCTTCTGGTGTCTCTGGGTTGTTTCTCCAAAGCCCCATCCCATCCTCCAAATAATAAAGCCGCCAATCACAGCGATGAGTCAAACAGACCTCTGTGACGGCGGCTTAGTGGTTGACCTGTTTGTTCATCATCGCACTCATAATCTAAGAAATCTCCCGGGGCATGTCAAGCCTTTTTTGTCCGACAGTGGCAGCATTGCGATTCCCGAATCCGTTGACCGCATCCGCGATGTCCCATAGGCTACAGCTCGTAAAAAACACGTCTCCTCCCGGTGACACCTTCTCGCCGACCACCATCCCGCCGTTACTCTCTACCATCGCACCAACGGCAGCCAAGCTCTTGAGTTCCGCTTTGGGAAATACCAGGAGTAAATCCCCTTTTAACCACGCAAACACGGTCTTTTCCGGTCGCTTTATACTGTCCTCCACAACCTCAGCGATAGAATAAAAACCCTTCACCAGAGGTGTAATCACATAGAGGCAGATATCACACTCCTGCCGTTGCCGAATCTCCTCCTCTTGGCATTCCGGCGTCCAGTCCTTCACGACCGGGTTGAAGTAGTCGCACTCCAGCAGCAGGATCAACTTGTCCCGCCAGGTGCTTCCATTGCAGGTTCCGCCGAGAAATACCTTCATCCGCTTTTCCTCTTCTTTTAGCTTATCCGCTTATGGTGCCTCAAGCACAGCCCATCTTGGTTTCTCCTCTACCGCGTCCCTTGACGGGTGCTCGACCCGGCTTCCGCATCGCTCGCACTCGTCCTCCCAATATCCTCTTTTGCACTTCTCGCATGTCTTCAGCCATTGCGACGGAAAATTGTCCGGGTCCACCGGCGCGGTTCCGTCCAAAGGAGGATGATCGCCGTCCCGTCCGGGGCAATCGCAGCCCGGTTTCCACCAGTTATGCCTCCTCCTTAATCCGTGCCAGGCAGTCCAAATACGCATCGTATGTCCGAGGTTTCGGGCAGATCTCCAGGGGGACAGGCCGGGAAATCTTGGTACCGCTTTTCAGCACCACCTTCCGTTCCTCCACTGGATATCCCAGATCGCAACCGGCCTCATGTGTCCAATATATGCCGCAAGAAGCCGATTTAGCCGCTCTGCAATCGTGACATGTCTGCTTTTTTCTCACGCCGCCCCGCCTCCCTCTTGGCCCTCTCTATCATCCCCCTCGACCACCAGTCCCCCTCGCGCCATTTGCACCGGGGACACGCGGACTTGACGAGACGGAACCTGCACGACGGGCAAACATCCTTGTGCTTCGTCTTCATTCTTGCCTCCACGGATTGTGCAGATCGGCCGGGGTCTTAAGGATGGGACTCATACCCGATAGGATGTCCTGCTTTGATGCAAGCATTTATCAACTTTTTCAACTTGTCGGAGATCCAGTAAACTTCAGATTTCGGGAATGTCATACAATGGATTTCTCCTTCATCGTCTGTCCGAATTGGTAGATGATCAACCGGTTCCAGCAGTGCCATCTTTGGCCTCCGTTTGTTTCTATGCGTTGATCGTTTTGGCGCCTGCGGCGGCGGACAGCAACCGCCGCAGGCGCCGGGTCCAAAAATCAGAACGGGAGGTCGTCGTCCGGTGGCGGAGGCTCTTTCTGCGCCTGCCGTTCGGGAATCTGGATTTTGGCTTCGAGGAGTTTTTCCACAACCCTGTCAGGCGCGCCCTGGCAGGGGGAAAAAGTTTCTACCCACTCACTCCGACTGCTTCTGGAATAACATAGAACCCGTTGCTGTTTTTCGGCAAATCGAACCAGTGGCAGGTGACCTCGCCGGCATTTCTGGCGCCCCCTCGGATCTCTCGTGCGTGCTGGTTGGCCAGGTCAACCTGGGATTCGGTCTTGGACCGGAAGCTCTCCGGCAGTAAGCTGTGGATCCGGCGGAAAATCCGGCGGCCGGCGTTGAGCCGTTCAGCCGCTTCGCGGTCCTCTGTGGACACGCGCAGGCCGAACGACGCTTTCCCGAAGTTCCTGGGGATGTTGCGCCTGATCATCCAGTTCCGGACAGTGTCGGGAGACTGGCCAATCTCGGCGGCCAGGGCCTTTGCGGTGCCGGCCTCAATGTACTTCTCCCGCAGTTCTTGGGCTGAATACGGACAACGGTTTGGCTTGGGCATCCTCTTCTCCTTGGGGGTGTTCGGGTTATCCGGCAGCACCAAAACGGGGATCGTGCCAGGTCCCTTTGTTTTTTTTTAAGGTGCCGCCGGTTTTAAGTTAGTGCCGGAATCCGGCCCATTGAATTTCACTTCACACCACCCGTCCGTGGGATAATATTCGGCCGGCAGGACTTCAACCAATCCCTTCCTGTTTTGGAAGCTCATTCCTTCAGGCGCCAACATGTGAGGACCAACGCCCGTAGTGCCTGGTAGACTATAGGTAACTTCGCCATCCGAAACAGTTACCTTAAAACTTCCGGATTTAACAAAAAGGCCAACGTATACTACCCCCCCCTTCTTTGCGTTTAGCATAAACGAAATGGCCTCCTTGCCTCCCAGTGTATTATATTCTGGAAATTGAACATATGCTACATTGTCACATCCGTGACCACAACAAGCATTAATCACCCCAGGTATCTCCCCCAAGCACCCATCATGTCCCTCTGCTGTATTTGGCAGTCCACAGTGACCGCACGGACGTTTCTTCCAAGTTTTTGCCGTTGGTTCCATTGTATCGCAAAACACACATTCCCCATCTTGCACCTTGATCTCGTAACCTCGAAACATATCCATTATTGCCACTTCTCTTTCACCCGTCAGTTACGCTCCTGAAGGTGCTGCCGGGTTTAATGTTAGTGCCGGAATCCGGCCCCTTGCGTTAGCCGACCGGATCCCGGGTCGCAGGACTCACCTCCAACACCCCACCCCTAACCGTCCCGCTGGTTGCGCTTATCCTGGACACCCTCTGTAACGCGCCTGGTCGTTCTCCCTCACAACCACGTCCTCGCGCGAGTCGAGCCCAACGGTGATTTTGGGGCCGTCGTCGCCGATAATTCGGCGCACCGTCTGGAGGGTGCTGAGTATCCGGTCAAGCGAGTGCGTTGCCGCACTCGCTCGTTCGTTCAACTCGGCCACCAAACCAGGCGGGATAGGGTGGGCTTCCTTGGTCTCAGCGGGGTTTGGACTTTTCCCGCACAAAAAATCCTTGATGCCGTTCGTCCAGTCTTCGACCTCACTGACAAGTCCCCCTGCTTCCTCCAGCCGAGCCAATACGTCCGTGAGGATGGGCTCGCGTGCTGCCTTTGTGTCCTGGTCTTCCTGCATCTGCGCTCCTTTCAGTTTGTCCCGTTTGGTACGACAAGCTTGCCCCGCAGAGCCTCGATTACACATTTTGGACACGTATGAATCCAATTGGAGAAACCCTTTGCGCTCACATCTTTGACCTGGATCCACATGTGGATGGAGACGGTCCGGCCGTCCGCTGTCTTGACATCACGCGCCAACGTAACGGAGCCGTCGCCGATGTCAATAACCCGATTGCATAAATCGCAGATTGGTCTAAACGCCATCTGATTATCCCTTCCTGGACTGGGGCGGGGCGGATTGTGGCGGCCGGTCTCTCACCGCCCCGAGCTCGTCAGCCGCCCCCTTTTTTTTATAGGATGGGACCGAGGTGCGTCTATATCTGTGCCTCGCCGCGCCAGAACCCGTTGCCCAACAAACCTATTCGTCTGCGGCACTCTCTGCCTTTGCCGCCGCCTCCTCCGCTTCCAGCGAGGCCAGAAAACCGTCAACCCCGGGCGCCTCTTCACTCGGCGCCCCGTCGGGGGGTTCCGCCCCATCGGTTTCTCCGTAATTCTCCTTCGGCTTCTCCGCTTCTGCGGTTTTTCGTTGCGCCAGGGCCTTCGCGGCGAGCTCACCCAGGTCGGCCGCGTCCTTGCGAGACGAGACCGCCTTTGCCTTGTCGATCCAACCGCCACGATCGACGTCGAAGAGCGGGTCTTTGAGAGTCGCCTGCAGGCCCTCACGCTGCGCGTCGTCGAAGTTCGGGTTTACACCCCCCTGCGGAGTCGGCGGCGCCACAGATGTACCGCGGGGAGGTGCCTGGGGCCGGCCTGGTCGCGTGCCGTCGACGTTCGGGTTTTCCTCCCCTGGCGGCGGGACGTCCACGGGCATGTCTGGCCCAGATTCAGCCTCTGTCCAATCTTCCGGGATCGTTTCGGGGATCCGTGCGGGCTGTTTCCCGCGTACCAGATCGATTGGGCGAAGAGGAACGTCCAGATCCAACCCGAAGGCGGTAACCTTTTTCCCCTCTTTTGTTTTGCCCTGGAACGGGAAGATTATCAAAGAGAGGGGAATTCCCACAATGTGTCCATCCGGCTCCTCGGCCGAACAGGACAACGACCTGATGGCCTCGAGGCGCCCCAGCACCCTCGGGATAGACGTTTCTGCTACACGGATCTCGAAATAACGTATCGTGCGCAGCTCCGAAAGCAGGAAACGAAGCATCCCCTTGGGTGAGCAACCGTTTCTCGGCATGCCACGAAAGGGACAATCTGCATTACAGGGAACCTCGCGGGGATCCAGCTTGTTTTCCTTTTGGAGCTGGGCGAACTCCCCGGGGGTCTTGGATTGCCGAGTCGCTTTTTCACCGTCCCCCTCGCACCATAGTCCGGACGTCCGCCACGCTTGATGGTAGTGCGGGAAGGTGAACTCGACGTCCTCGTCCAGAAACAGTATGTCCACCTTCTTGGGCTCCTCCCCGTAGATTTCCAGGAACTGATCCGCCAGCTCGAGATCTTCGGAGACAAAAAGGAAGTGATCCAACTTTCTGGGAGTCCCCGTCGGAGTCTTTTCCCCGATCTTCAACTTCCCCGCCCGCGTCCACTTGCGCCCACTTTTAAGATCGTGTATCGGCATTATCCGGTCTCCACTGGGTTTGACAAAGGGACGTTCGGGCCAACTCCAAACCACCTTGCGGGCTCTCCCCCTGGAGCCGGCCTGATCTCTCTCAAAATCGGCCATTTAGCCCACATGCGGTAAACCGGAGCTTCTCCGCTTCAACCCGAACGTCCCCGAAAAAACTATCCGTGCCGGCTTTACTCGCCAACAGACACAAGCGCGGCCACTGATATGCCCAGTGCCCGCGCAATTCCTTCAATCGACTTGTATGAGGGGACGTAGACACCGTCTTCCCATTGGTGCCACTGCTGCTTTGTGACCCCCATGCGCTTGGAAGCTTCGGTCTGCTTCAACCCTGCTTCTTTGCGCGCGGTCTTGATTTTTTGGCTTAAGCCCATTGGTTACAAACCCTTGAGATAAGCTCGGAGGACACCACTATTTCCTTTATAGAAGGTACAGCAATTCAAGTCGGAAGTCAAGGGGTTTATTGCATATTTTGGGTCATTCAAGTCAAATACCTGGACAAAACCTGATCGTTTTCGTAATGCCGCACACTCTCGTCCTCGTCGAGCACCCCTGCGACGTCGGCCCATGGCTCTCCGCACCGACAGCAGAACTTGGCGCCGAACAACACCACGGGCCTGTCGTGTCCATAAAGTGCGCACAGTTCCAGTAGCCTCCCGTGGGCCTGCCTCGCCATGTCTGCGGTTACCCCAAGATCTATACCTAAACGATTTTCGCTCATTCCTTGCACCTCTCTCCCCACTCTTTCATCGTGTCGGCATCCGCGAGCTGGAAAACTAACGTAGCATCGTCCATTGCTGAAGGAAAATTCTTGTGTGCGACATGCAGGGTGGACCCGTCGTCGAGAAAAAAATCGATTGAGTCGCCCCCAATCCCCATATGCAGTATCCGCTTGCCGTTTATCGGCGCGAAATCTCTCGGGTCCTCAAGCGTAGTGATTGCCATGTTTTTTATTACACCTCGACTATGGGTTAAACGGCTCTGGATCACAGGGGCTCCGATGCTTCGCCCCACAATCCTCGCAAAAATAAAACTTGTCCTCTGTAATCACAAAGTGATTCATGTGGCTGCATTTCTTGCATTACCACGACCAGCCAATAATGCAATACCCGTCATCAAAGGATTCCCAATCCAGATCTGGAACACTGTAACCTCCGTCGCGGTCTGAAATTTTTCCAGTTGCCATGCCCACTCCTATCCCTTATGCACCGCTCCCTCCGGGAAGAAAATCTCGTCCGGTTCCAGACCCACCAAGCGCGCGATCGCTTTCTTTTCGTCGTCGAAGAGCCCCCTCCCGTGTTCGAACCAGTCGTTGATCTTGTCGTCGACCTCGATTCCCAGCTCTCTCTTTATATCTCCCGGGCGGATCCCGGCTCGATTGATCGCCATCAGGTATTGCGTTTTTCTGGCGTTGTACGAATTAACCCTTCCTAATGCATATTTTCCGGGGCGCCCGGCGCCTTTGTGCTTCTTCGGGCGAAGCTGTGTCTTGACCGGCGTATAGACCCCCTGCTCGACGAGCTCCGCCGCAAGGAGATCCTGCGCCTTCGGGTTTCTCTTTTCATCCGCCACTTACTTCCCCTCCTCCCCGTCCATATTCCTGGCGTAACGTTTCTTGAGCCCGCTCTCCATGAACTCCCGAATCTCCCCGAAGATAAAACGTCCCACATCTTTCGGCAAGTACGAAGACAGCTTCCCTCGGGCCTTGAAGCTTGAGATCTCCTCCGGCCTTCGCCCCAGGAGCTCGGCGATCTGACCGCGGCTCAATGGTTTTATCGGGCGCCTCTTGGGCACGGTTTCTGGCATCCTCCACACCTCCCCTATTACGTTTTTTGATATCAACCGGAACTGGCCACCCAACCGTCCGGGTCGAATTCATCCTTGGCGACCACGCTGTCCAGTGCCCAAATGGCGGTGGACAGCCGCTGTCCACTGATGCGCACAGCCGGCATCTGTTTCGATTCCTTATACCCTGTCGTTACGTTCGCGCGAGTAATTTTCGTGTCGGGTATCGCCCCCTCAACATGAACCCCCAGATCCCCCCACTTCCAGTCCATAAAGTCTTTTTCCGTGAAGGGGTTGAATCCGAAGCGTATGGAATTCGATGTCTGCGTTTGATCCGGGGAGGGCCACTGGATCTTGTTCTTCCCAACCCAATCCTCGACGACCACCCGGTCTCTCCACAACGCCACGCGGCGAGTGCTCACTGCTGCCCGTCGGTTTCTCAATCTCCACAGCACCGGCCAATCCCATTTCCGAACGGTCCCCCAGTGGTTCTTCGGTCGATCCCACTTCCAGGGCGCCAGCACCTTCCGAAACCATGTGGGACATCCGTCCCCCGGGAGCACCCACTCCCCCTTGTAGGAGACCAGGATCCCGTCCCCCTCGCAGTGCTCGTGGTAGCAGGGCCCCGATCGGCGATGGTTCTGAATGACAACCCAGTCTTTGTTCCGGTGGATGGTCATGTCACCGTATATTATCACGATCGGCTCCTCCGCGTTGAACTTGCGGGGTACGGGGATGTCGATCCAGAGCTTCTCCTCGTCCTCCGGCCACCCGTCCCCCACGGTCGGCCAGATCCCCGCGTGGTTTTTCGTGACAGCCAACCACTCCTGGTGTGCCTGGAAGCACCTGGTCAGGCCGGCACGCTGGTGGTGCGGCCAAACGCCGGTGAGCAAATCCCAGGCCCTCCGGATGGCATCGTAACAGAACAGGCCGTAGTGGATTCCCTCCCGCCAGCATCCATCGGGGGCCAGCTCCTGGTAGATGGCGATCAGTTTCCTGAAGGGCTCGATACGCTTTTCGCCAACGGCCGCATCGAGGCAGCAAATAGTCAGGTAGTGCGTGAAGGATTTATTGGAGTGGCCGCGGCCGAAGACGGTCGTGTCCCACCGGGCGGCCAGCTTCTTTCGGGTGGCGCGGAGGTGATCCGACCACACCCCGGCGCTCACGGGCCCGTTGTCGTCCCAACTGCGCTTGCAACTCTCGATGATCGCCCGGTGCGTCCAGATGGGGTTCCATTGCGGCCAGGGCCGTATCCAGCGGGTCAGCGGCACCATGTCGTAGAGGTCCGCCTGTCCGGCGCGCAGGGCCCAGTATGCTTTATTCGCGTTCACGGCATCTCCTTGTATTCACACGAATTACTATCCACAGTGGACTAAATACCACATTCCGCAATTGCAGCACCTGGCACTCGTCCTTGGCGCCGACCACACCGATTTCCAGGAGCTTGATTCCTCCGCATACACGGTCTTGTCCCATCCGCCCGTGTCCAGAACTTCGAACCGTGTTCCCTTGCAATTCCTACAGATCAGCCGGTCGAACGTGCATTTGTCGGGGTCGAACGTCCCCGATAAATTCGTGTCCGACCAGGTTTTGTCGCGTCGAGGTACGGCATCGGCACTGGAGTTGAAACAACCCTCTGCTTTACCGGCATTTGACATCGTTTTCTCCTTACTGGACGCCCAGTATCCCGGGCAGGTCCTGTATGGGCCTCAGTTTGTGCTGGTCCACCGCCTGGACGGGCTTGGAGGGGATCCCGTAGTTTTTACTCACGGCGACCTCGTGAAACTCTTCGTTGAACATCCACCCCTTGAAAGCTACGGTAGCCCTCTCTCTTCCGGGGGTAACCAGGATCCCGACGTCCGCCAGGAAAGGTCTGTCCTTCCCGAAGTAGAGATCACCAAAGTAGTAGCCGTTGAACTTGACCTGCAGGGTCCTCCCGGCAAATATCAGATCAACAACCCCTCCGTCTCCCTGCAAGCCGGATACCGTGTCAAACGGTATCCCGAGGTGGTCCGCCAGAGGCACCTCTCCGAGAAGTCCAGACAGGTTTTTTTCAAGCGGTGTCGTTTTTGCGTTCACCCCCTCGTCCGGGACACCCCCGGAGCTTTTTCGGTCATTCCGGAGGTGGGCGTACTCGTCGATCGTCCAAAACATGCGCAAGGGCACCAGGAACTGTAGCTCCCACCGGAGTGGGTCTTGCAGGGGGCGCCTGAACTCCCTGTCCTGTATGTTGTCGAGAAAACCCAGGGACTCCGGGACTGATCTTTGCATGTTCCCACCCCCCCACACCTCAATTTCTCATTTCCATCAATGATGTCTTAGCTCCCTGACGCCCAAGACGGAACATGTGCTCCAGTTGCTAAAGAAAAAGCCAAGCAAGCCAGGCCAACAGCCAAACACCCAAAAAGCACCCCAATCAGACAAAACATTGCCCGAAGGGGGGCCTCGGCCGTATAATCCGTTTTTGCAAGCCAGAACATAGCGCCGCCTCCCCCGAATGTGGCCAGAGAAACAACATAAACGCAAACCGCCAACAGCGTCGGCATGAATTGTCTCCTTTCTCGTAGACGTCACCAATTTCAAGCAGAAGGTCCTACGCGAACTCAGCCACCCAGCCGCAACCGCTCGTTTTCCTCAATGATCTCACGGACGTCCACGCCCAGCTCGCCGTCCGGCATTATCCTCTGATGACGAAAATAGCACTCCGTCACACGATCCACTTCGGCCTCGAGTTCGCGGATTCGTTGGGCTGCGTACAGGCAGACCGGGTCACCCTTGCCCAGCTCCAGAAGCTTGACGATTCTCCGGTTCATGTCCGGATACGTCCTGATCGACATTTCCCTGCTCCTCGAAGTTTTTCATCCACTCCTTTTTGGAGATCTCCACAAAGTTGACAGCAGCACCCTCGTCGTCTCCGACGGCAAGCAGACGGGAATCAAAGCAATCCCCCGAAGTCGATACTCCGCCGGCCGTCTCGGCAACCACGGTCTCCTCCCACATTGTCGTCTTCATCCTTCCGATGATGGAGAACTCTTCGCCCGTTGTGTGCCGATAGTAATGTCCGATTTCGAATCTCATCGACCCCTCCCCGTGTTTTGCCAGAATCTCGTCCAGCGTGACTGTTCTTGGCTCTGTGCGCCCAACAACAACGCCGGCTGCCAAATTGCCGACGCGCGCCGCTTCCGAGTGCGAGGCCCCCGCAAGGAGGGCCAGCGTGTACGCCGCCGCCACGGTGTCCCCGGCGCCGGACACGTTTACGGTGGCGGAGGCAACCGACGAATACTGGGTCAGCTGGATGGCCCGGGAGTTGACCCCATCAAAGACCACCACCCCCAAGCTCCCCCGGGTCAGGAGGATGGCCTCGAATCCGTGGGTTGCCATGAGGGTACGGCAAGCATGGTCTTCGTGGTCCCATCCCGTCAAGGCGATACCCGCCGCCTGCAGGACCTCGGAAGAATTGGGTGTAATGGCATTTACGCCATAATAGAGGCCGAAATCAGCCCCCTTGGGGTCTGCGACCGTGAGGATGTTGCGTCCCCGCACCTCATCCATGATCTCTTCGCCCACAACGCCCTTCCTGTAATCCGAGACAAAGATCGCGTCTATGTCCCGGTAGGTCGCAATGTTTTGTGCCAGCTTGGCGCGCAAGCACTCCCCGGGCGCGTCGGAGAATTCTCGATCGACCCGAACGACAAGCGTCTCGCCGGCAAAGATCCGTGTTTTGGTGGTTGTCGGGCGGTGACGGTCCACAACCACGCCACCCACATCGACCTCGTCCGCCCGCAGCATCTCCAGGAGCCTGTCGCCCTCGCCGTCGCCCCCCACAAGCCCAACGACAGACACCGATGCGCCCAAGCTGCAGAAGTTTGCAGCTGCGTTGGCCGCGCCTCCTGGCCGACAGCCGGCAGTGCGGGTATTCACGACCAGTGCAGGCGCCTCCGGACAAACCCTGTCGGCGGTACCCCGCACAAAGTGATCGAGCATCAGATCCCCGACCACCAGGACCTTCTTGCCATCGAATCCCCTAACGATTTCTCCCTGTCTCTCCGGTTTCATCCTCCCGCACCCTCCTCAAGATCTCAGTCGTAGTAATGGTCGTGGGTTTGTCCATGATCTCGACCCGGCCCCCGTATTCAGCGACCGCCCGGGCCTCCTCGGTGGCCAGGATCTCTTCCCGCGTGTAATCACCGCCCTTCACGTAGATGTCCGGCTGCAGTTCCCGTATGAGGTAGGCGGCCGTGTCCTCCAGGAACAAACAAACGCCCGAGACGCTCTCCATTTCCAACAGTATCGTAGCCCGGTGCCAGAGCCCGTTGATGGGCCTCCCAGCACCCTTGAGTCGGCGAATGGACTCGTTAGTGTTTATTCCCACCCACAGGACATCTCCAAACGACCTGGCCATCCGCAGGAACATTACGTGATCGTAATGGAGCAGGTCGAAGCATCCGTTCGTGAAGACCATCTTTCGGCCCTGCTGGCGCAAGATCTCCCGCGCGCGCACGCCCTTGTGTGGCGGATGGATCTTGTCGAAGCTATGCGCCGTTGCCTGCGAAAACGTGAGTGGCATTATGCGTCCTCTTTTTCGTGATACCTGGTGCCACAAAAAGGGCAGAAGATGAATTGCACAAACGACTTCTTTCGGTTTTTGTAGTAATCTCCGTAACATCCCTCCTGTACGGGTCAAAGGTCATGGCGTCACCTCCTCGACGTGCAGGTGTGCGGTTGCCTCCCGGAAAAACCAATCGGCCAGGGCTGCGCCCTTCAGGTTCGCCGGCGGTTTCCTGTCCTTCCCGTCAATATTTCCCACTTTCGGAAAAATCACCCTCGCCGGCTTTTCCGGGCGTGTTACAGGCGGCGTCTGCTCGGAGGTGGTTTTTCCATTTCCGGCGTCCGAATCGTCAGAAACGCCCGCCCCTATTGACTTTTTCCCGTTTCCGACGTCTGGTTTATCGCCTTTATGGAGCGTGTTACCCCCAGGCAGCGTATTACTACATGTATTTATACTGGCTGACGGTAACACGCTCCATAAAGCTTCTTTGAGATACCGGGAGATGTCCCGGAAACTTCCCCCCGCTTTCCTGTTGACGGCCCGGACGGTTACGGGCAGGCCCTCGGCCCTCAGTTCCTCGGCGGCGCTCTGGATCCGGTCCCGGGCCTCCTCTTCTTTGATCTCCGGTAAGCAGTTACACGTCATTTACGCCCTCTTCTTGCTTGGTGGTTGGCATCTGCTTCCACTCGCGCCCGTCCAGCAGGCAACCGGCGGCTTTCTTGCCGACATTCACCATAAACCGTTTGGATCCCAGGCCCCCGACACACTCTCCCTGCTCGACAATATGAGCAGGCCACCCCTCGGGGCGATCCGAGATCAATTTCGTGCCGCCACAGTGACGGATCATTCTATTCAGGGCGAGATTGTATCTCCGATTTCCCATGGAATTCAGGCTGCGATAAAAGCGGCTCACGTCGTTTTCGAACGGGGCCCACTCCCCCCACTGCTTAAAAAAGTAAGGTACGTCCGCCGAGACACATTGGTCCCGAAGGCTACGTGCCCAATCCGGGTGCATCGGTCGGGCCTTCGGGCCGGATTCCCCGCCGACGATCGCCCAGTCGAGCTTCGGGTAGTCTTCTCGGATTTCATCCGGGGTGACGGGCTCCCATTCGGCCTTTCGCCCCACCTCGATCTGTTCTCCGTCGTTCAATTCCAGATAATCACCGAGGTCGACCGGACCGAGCATGGGTTCGACGGAGACGAATCTCAGCCGGGCGGGAGTCATAAGCAGCCGCGGTATGCGTTCGTCGGCGGTTTCCTGGTTCTCGGCGGTGACGCCGAGCCAAACGTTTGTGCCCGGAAGGCGCTTGCCAGTCGGATGCGAGCAGAACTCCATCATCCGATCGGCTCGCTTGGTGAGCACCACGAAGGTGTGCCGCCGTAGCTTTTCCATTACACCGAAGACCTTTTCAATCCAAGCGTCCGGCACGTCCTGGTGGAACAGGTCTGTCATTGAGCAGGTAAACACCATTCGGGGCTTTGTCCACCGAATTGGCCCCTGCAAATTCTTCTCGTCCAACCGAAACGCATCCGCGCCCGGTTTGAATTCCGGGCCGCCAAAGCGAACATTCATTCGTTCGCTATAGCAGTTTCGGCATCCCTCCGAGGTCTTGGTGCAGTGCCAATTCCCCTTCGTTCCACGGATGGGATTCCAGCTTTCCCCTTTGGACCCGTCGGGGTTCTTCACCCACTCAATGTTCGTCGGCATTTGTGCGCTCCTGGTTTGGTGGCGTTTATTTGGCTCGATAGCGGTTGGAGAATCGTCAAGAAAACCGGAAGCAAGACGACCGTCCATATACAATACAGGGCCACAATTAGATACGGAATGACGAGAACAGACAGCCATAAGACGAGGAGTAAATCTTTGGTTTTGTGAAACTCTGGCTGCCAAACAGCAAAAGGGTTAAAGGCTTCAAGAAAAAAGGGTCACAAAGTCCTGGAGAAACGAACCCCCACATCGTCGGCCCGGCCGTCGGGATCGAGCCCGTAACGGCCGGAGCAGCGCGCGCTGACTGAGGAACCGATCGACGACCCGCCACGCAACACACGCGAATTTTCTTCACTTTCGCACGGTGTGGATGTCCACTCCCACACATTGCCCGCCATATCCATCACGCCATAGGGACTGGCGCCTTTCGGGTAGCTGTCCACCGGCGTCGTCCCCCCAGCCCCGCCCTCACGCGTGTTGCACTTCTCCGGGTCGAACTCATTTCCCCACGGATACTCCCTCCCGTCCGTCCCCCGTGCTGCTTTCTCCCATTCCTGCTCCGTGGGCAGGCGCATCCCGTACCACTTGGCGCAGGCCTCGGCGTCGGCGTAGGAGATCCTGACAGCCGGGTGACCTCTCTTGTCGAACGAAATCTCCCACCCGCACACATTGTTTTCCGTCACACCGTACCCCGTGGCATTGAGAAAGGCCGCATACTGCCTATTGGTCAACGGGTACTTGGCGATCTCGAAGGCCGGCAGGCTGTTCTTCTCCTTGCTCGGTCCGTAGAGAAACGGCCCGCCAGGGATCTCGATCATCTCGATGGTCGGTATAAATACCATCTCCCCGTCACCTATCCCCGCATTTCCCCTTTCCCCCATCTCCAATTCGGGCCGGGAAGCCGGCAATTCGGGTTCGTCCGCCTTCCGGTTATCCTCCATTCCCGGTCGGTTTGACAGGGCGCAAGCTATGTCCCCTATGGATTTCTTCATGCCATCGAGCCGCTCGTCGATCCTGTTCAAGCGCCTCAAAATCTCGCCGATTCTTTGCCTGTCCGTGTCGTTCACTGGTCCATTCTCCTTGTCTCTCGGGTTTTCCGGATCTTTCGCATCCAGTTTTGGCCCTACGCCATCACCGTCTCGAATTTCCTCCCTTCCGGTTCAACCTCGCAACCATCCGGGATCTCGCCCACGGCCTTGAGATGCTTCTGCAGGACGCTGGACAATACCGTTCGCTCCTTCGGCTTGCTCAGGAATATCTCCGCGTCAGCCTGACAAGCCACCCACGCACGCGCTGCGGTTTCGTTCACCACCTTGAGCTTTTCGCCCACCTTCCGGTAGCGGAACCGGCCGGCCACAACCGCTATGGACTTCTCGCCTACCATGTCCAGGTATTCGGTCAGCAGCGCCTCCCGGTGCTCGACCTCTCGTTCCACCTGCTGAAGTTGGGCCTTCTTCCACAGGTTCACCTCGAAAGCCTTCCGCTCCAGCATCTCCCGCGCGTGGGCCTCGACCGTCGCCTTTCTGGCCTTCAGCACCGCCAGGCGCTCCATCTCCGACTCTGCCCCCATCAGGTCGGTGATTCTGTAGATGGGGGTTCTGTCCGCGTCGTCCTCGTGCGCATCGCCTTCCTGCAGCCATTCCATTTCCTCGACTGCCTCCGGGTTTTCCCGAGCTAACTCTCCCATCCCGCACCGTCCTTTCGCTGTTGATGTGGCGGGGGTCTTCCCGGACCCCCGTGCCTGTGGCTGGTCGCTAAAACGGGAATACCTCTTTTTTCCGTTGCGTCTGTCCGTCTCGCCCTCGGTATCGGTGCGTCTGCCACGCGCGAACGTAGAGGCGCCGAGCCCGCTCAAGCGGATCGCCGACAGGCTCGAACGCCGCCTGCTGCTCCTCCCTTGACCAGGGGGTGAGTTGGATCATCTCTATGAGTTCGTCGCGTTGTTCGCGGAGGATCCGAAAAAAGTTGATCACCTCGGAGTCAAGGTCGTTGTAGACCTCGAAGCGTGCCGGCTGCTTCGATAGTATAATTGAAGCGCCGCCCCCGAACGGCTCTACAAAAACCTCGTGCGGGGGAAAGAAAGAGAGAATCCAGTCTCGGATCCGAAACTTGCCGCCGTGAAATCTCAGTGGTGGTCTGGTCGGTTTCACTGAATGTCCTCGTTTTTGAAAAGGTCTCCGGACCCCGCCAAACGCCACATCCACACAGCCTCGTTCATCACGCGGATTGCCCCTCGGACAGTACAGAACGTCACCCAGATCGACACCACACCCAAAAAACCCGACAACACAGAACTGATCAGTTCCATTTCACACCTTCCTGAGCCGCTGGAGCATCTCGCCGGACACCCGGAAGAGCGTGGCCCAGTCGTCCCGCGTGAGGTTCGTGGCGACCAGGAGATCGTTTTCGGACACCAGATCCGTCGTCGGGTTGGCCTTGTGCTGCCGTAGTCGGAGACGACTGGTCCCCGACCCTCCGACAGTAAACCACTGCCCGTCGAAATCCAGCTCAAAGAGGGCGTCTTCTCCCTCGCCTGCCACCTGCTTCATTCTTGCCATCCCGGCTCCCCTCCAAATCCCGCCGCTTTGTCGATCGCTCCCCTCAGTGTCTTTGCTTCTCCCTTGACATCATAGCGGGAGACGCCCCTGACATCCATCCCGTCCACAACGTCGACGGAGACCTCCTCGCCGATCTTCCACCACCAGGGGAAGTCCACGTTGTCCTTCGTTTTGTTGTTCGGGTCGGTGCCGATGGTTAGCCGGGGGTGCTCCTCCAGCCAGTCCAGCCTGGCCTCATCCAGACCGTCCACCGGAGGGAAATGGACGCCGTCGCTCTCGTCTTTCCTTATCACGGATGCCGTAACCGGGTTTACTCTTATGCCGGATATTCCCGGGTCGATATTTCTCCTTGACGGTTTCACCCAACCCGAGAACCTTGAACGCCCCCAGTGTCCTTCCAGCCAATCCAACCTGTAAGTGTCCTCCCTGGCATCGGCGAGTTCCTTGCGCACCATCCGGAGCCGGGGCTCATAGACCTCCTTGGCGCTCGCGTATCCGGCCATATGGCAGACCGTGAGGGCGTCCGGGTCATCCAGGGGCACATCCTCTTCCTTCTCCTCCCGATTTATTACTCCCATGTACATTCGGCGCTCCAATTCGGCGCACACCCTCATGCAAGCCCTCCTGGCCCTCTTGGGCCAGGACATGACCTCGGTCGGGGAGTCTATGTTGGGTTCCGGGCTCACGGGGCTCTTCGGCCTCTCCCAGCACATCCACTACCTCGTAGTATCCCAATCTCGTCCACTGGGCATTCGAGTCCCTGCGGAAACGCACCAAGCAAAACGTTCCCGGCGGTGAGAACTCCAGCACTTTGGCCTCAAAAACCATGCCCGAACCGCCATAGCTTTTTCTGCGCAGAAGTACCCGTTTGCCCACCATGCTCTCGTCCAGACATCTTTGATTCCCCATATTTTACAGACCCTTCCGGTTAGATGTCCAACCCCAGCTGCTCTACCCCTCCCACCTCCACTTCCTCCACCTTGGTCTCCACCATGTTCCAGGTGCCATGTTCGGGGCACAAAGGGCGCTCGTCGGGGTCCGGTGTCCATTCGATCTTGCAGATATGACAAAAACAGTGGACGTTCACAAATTTCGTTTTCTTTTTCAGCATCTCGCTCTCCTGCGGGAAACGGGTCCATCACCATATACATCACAACCCAAGACAAGCGCGTGCCCTGCGTCGGGTGCCTGAAGTGAATCATCCAGCTCGTTTACGGGCGTTCCTGTCATGTCCTCACCCGATGGAAACCCGGCTCCATCGGCCCGTCCCCGCAGAAGAACACTGAGCATAATTTAGCTCTAAAACAACGCACAGTCAAGACCAAAGTGCACAAACATACAACTTTATCCCCGAAAACAGTGGTGTAAACACATTTTATCTGTTGACCGCACGGAAAATGTGCAGTATATTTATCACAGAAGGACAAGCGGGGTTCTTGCGTCAAACCAAAACAAGGAGTAACTCAGGTGTCTGTTGAAATCCAAACAGTAGTGATCTGTGATTCGATCGATCAGGCCCATGGCGGCATTGCCCGTCTCAACATGGCCAGCATCTACAACATTTTTCCGGTGTCCGGTAAATACCCGCTGGAAGGCGGGTTCGCCTTCTATGTCCTTCTCATGAAGAGCGCCAGAGAGAGCGAAATTCCGTTCGAACTGCGATGTCGAATTATTGATGCGGACGGCCGGACGCTCCGGATGCCCGGCGTCACCAAAATCACCGGCACCTTCCCGTCGGACTTCCGGTTCTGGGCGGTGACCGGCAACATCCGGTTTGTCATCCCCGTTGTCGGGGCGTACCAATTGATCTGGGAGGCCGAGTGCGCAGAGGGAACCAGTTCGTTCAACTACGACTTCGACGCCGCGGATGGACCGCCTCGGACGGACAAAACAGCAGACCAATACTTTCTGGACTGATCCGAAATGACAGTAACCGAACACATTCGCCGGCGCCTCATGGAGCAATGTGGCATATTCGAATGCCGGCTGCAAAATGCCAACCTGGAGCAGATGAGGGAGACAGAGTGGTCGCCTGGGTTTGAGCTGTTGATGCGGAACCGTCTGTTGACGGGACCGTTTCGTTATGGACTGATGGGTACTACGGGCAAACCCCAATACGGTCGCAATGGGGCTCACACGGAGGCGAAATGACACCGACAGAGCAGCTACTGAAGTGGATTGACGGGGAGAGCATCCACAACGACGAGAGGGATGAGTGTTGTCCCGATTTCTCCTGCTGTACACCCGGATCCCTCGCACCCCCGGAGAACCGGCGGCAATTCGCTACGGCCTACCTGAAGGACGACCATGAAACCGTGTACAGGATGCTGGGGCAATTCCTCGGGGGCGAACTCGCCGGTGAAAGCGTTTATGTAGCGGGAGCGCAGGAATGACCCTCACCTGTAGAAGGAGTAGTCCGATGACAAAAACCGAAAAGCGCAAACAATTTCTCAACGTTGCCGACATGACCGACCCACACGACGCCCAAGGGAGGACGTACCGCCAGATTAATTCCGAGCGCAAGCACGCCATCCAGATCGGGACGCTGGTGGAACTGGAGAACGGGGTGCGCCTCTTTGTGGTACAACACACCCGGGACTGCGACCAGGAGCCTCTTTATACCCTGGGGCCGGACCCGGAAGAAACGGAGATGTTCGGTTTCCTCCACTATCCCCATCCAGGGGTGGCCTGAACGATCGGCCTATGACACCCAGGCCGCCGGCGCCGAAGGGGCAACGCGGATCCGTTTAGCCCAGCCGTCGATAGCAATTTACAACGAGACACCCCGGAGAGCATCAGCCCTCCGGGGTGTCTTTGGTTATCCCACAAGTCCGTGGCCGCTCTTGGCGGGCTGAACACGGGGCCCCGGATCCCTCAATGTCTTGTGCAACACTCAAGCCCTCCCGGCCAGTTGTCCAACCACCCTGGTTTTTGTTTTTCCCGCAACCGGCTCTCGCCAAACGTTGTACCAGTAGGGTCCGTGGCGCATACCTCGTGCGCATCTGCAGTTCTTCTTCCCGCAAACGTCAAGGCAAGCTGTTCGCTTTCGGGTATGCTTCGCCGGTATTCATGCACGGCAGCCCAGAGGTCTTTGCCGACTGCTTCCCAGTCGGATCGCATAGCCTCCTGGTCCGATCTCAGAAAAGTGGGTCGCCCCAAAGGTTGGCCGGTAATATTAAACAGTGTCCCCGTGCCGATCAGGATGTTTCTCAACGCGGCACCCATCGCTTTCTCCTTTTTGTGAGCTGGTGTGTGTATACAAAATATACACAATATATCCTCAGAACTTTCGGTATTCGAGCGAGCGAGTAATGCGGGCGCCAGGCGGTGGCTGTCTCATCGAGGGCTCTCCGTATGGCAGCCATCGTCTTGTGCAACAGCCCCGCCAGGAGGTAGAGCAGCTTTCTTTTTATCTTGTGCAACATCCATCGTGCCCGTTCCTTCCAGGTGGTCCATCACCACCTTGTCCGGGACGTCCTCATATTCGGGATCCAGCCAGAGCATCAAGAACAGCCAGTGAAACCATTTCCCGTAACGCCAGTTCCATCGGGGACGCCAGTACCACATACGCCATCGAAGCTTGAGCTTCAGCGACACCCCGACCATTATTCTCTTCCGGCTTACCAGGACAGCCCCGTAGAGCGAGGATCCGGGGGACAGTATCAAGTCCCTCTTCTCGTGATACCACCAGAGACCCTCCCGAGAACCGGCGGGGCTGTAAAAGGATCCCTTCAGATCTCTGGACATCACGTCGAACATTTGTCGGCCTCTCCTTCTTTTTTTCCTCCCGTGGCGTCCGCCGGCTGCGCTTCCTTTCGGGAAATCCTGCCCGGCATCCACGATGCGCACTGGCTCGCAATTCGAGCACACTTGTCTATGTCGTCGGTATGGACGGGACATTTGGACTTCTGGCAAAACCGGCCGCACGTGCCGGGGGGGACATCGGAGGGCGACGGGTAGTTGCAGACGCAGTTCAGACACGTTACAGCCTCTTTGTCGAAAAGGAAGCTCCGCTCTACCCGACAGGTTGCGTTTTTCGGATTGCCCCGGTCCTCCAGGTCCTCCCGGTGTTTTTCCTCGATCTCTTCGACCCACTCCTCAACCATTGCAGTGACGCGAAGGAAAGAACGTTCTCTCCCGGTGCCAGAGAACGGAAGGTCTACCTCCGAGAAATGCCCATCCTCAAAGGTGACAACGACTTTATTGTCGACAACTCCCGGGGGTCTTGTCGAGCCCGGACCCCAGGAGATCTTTGCGGTATAGGTGTCCGTTCTGGTTGTCTTCTTGTCATACAGGAACTGATCCATTACATTCTCCTTTTCCAATAGCCTCCTCCGCCCATGAAACATCCTCCTTTCCCCCGGGCCGCTGGCCGTGACCGGATCCTCCTGTGAAACCCGGTGCTGCGTCATCGAGATGGCGACGGGCGTCTCCCCGACGTTATCGAAAAGCAAATTGAGGACGTCGAGGGCCGCCCGGTTCCTTGTCTCGAAATCGGTGATGCCGTAGCGATCGTGGAGCAGCATCGCAACGTTCGCTTCGTAGGCCAGGCGCAGGTCCTCGTCCTTTCTGAGGTGTTCTGACATTATTCGGCGCGCAAGCTTGATCGCCGGCTTTTTCTCTTTTCCCGTTTTACTCAAACCCCTTTCGTTTCACCACCCGACGACCGTTACGAAATCGAGGGGCACAATGCCAGGATAGAACCGCCTCAGATCCAGGAGTGCAAAGTCGGAATTCGCGTACCCCTCCGCAAAGAGAAGTAAAGGCGGCACGCCCACCAACCTGCAGTGGAGAACACTCTTCGGGCACACCGTAAAGTCTCTGTCTTCGCCGCTCGTCGGGATAAAGGTAAGACGACCGCTCGGATCAATGTTCTTGTATCCAAGGCAAATCGTTTGCCGCTTCTTCCCGGAGATCACGTCAGGGAAGAACTCATCGGCGAGCTTCAGCACCTGGCCTTTCGCGTCGCTCATTCAAGCCCCCCAAGTCTCTCCCGCTCCATGTCGAAATCCTCGAAGAATTGCCTGTCGGATGGCCCAGCGTCCAAGATGACCGGCCGGTCCCCGAAGCGATCCTTCAAGTGGCGCACGTAGTCCTTCAGGTCGACGAAATCTTTGAAATGCGCTGAAATGATATGCACACGTCCACCATCCAATCTCGACAAGATCACAATCTGAGACTGCTCTTTGGGGCAGTAGTTGACATCGACCCCGATCTGCATTTGATTGGAGAGTTGAAAGTCGAGTTTGGTCAGGCGCCCGTCCAGCCGCACAAGGGTATCGCCTTGCAGCTTCACCCCCAGGAAACGTCGCAGCGAATCCCTGGTCCTTTCGGTCATCCGGGTCTTCGCCCGGTTCCATCGTCTACGAATCCAACTCATCGGGTCCTCCAGGTTTGCCCTGTATGTATTCCAAACTCCTCTTGTCCGCACACCTTCTGCACAACACCCCCGCGCATCGGTTCCCGATCGTCCGGAATCCCAAGGTTCGATGGGTCTTGCAATCGATACAGCTCTGAAGAGACCCCGCGGTCGGGGTCACCACTTCTACATAAAATCGCTCGACGGTGTGATCGAAGACCAGCCGGACCCCGTAGAGAAAAGCGGACCCATCCTGCTCAATGGCTGGCTGGTAAACAAGAGGGGCATCCTTTCGGATCTCCTGGAAACACTGCGGGTGAACCAGGACCTGGTGGATATACGGGCGTAGTCCGGATTCTACGTTTTCCCGGCCGGGGCCTTCGATCTCGTCGTAAATGAACTCCAGTCACTCCAGTAGATCGGCGTAGGCACTGTTCATTTTGAGGCTCCTCAGTCCATGTCGCTCAGGTCGAAGACATTCCAAACCGGTTCCCGCTCCAAGTTCCCCCCGATCTTGATCAGGGCGTCCTTCCCGCCCCCGTTGAGCCACTCGCAGACGGCATCAATGGCCCCTTTCGACATCACCGGGCCTATAGCATCCTCTTTTAACACCGATTCCCCCTTCATCCTGACCCCGATCACGTAGTCCTGGCCCTCAAAGAGGCACGCACTCGCCAAAATCTCACCATCCTTCGGCTCTTTTCCCTCACTCACAGCGCTTCCCTCCGCTTTTTCGTCCCGTTTAATGGCTAAACCTCACAAATCAGCACGAATACTGCAGGAACTGCCGTTTTCGGAGGCGGTTTGCGCACAAAACTCCCCCAAACAGTGCAAATGTGTGGCAAGGACCACCGAAAACCAGTGTAAAAGAGTGCAAAAACATCGAAAAAGGGGTCCAAAACCGCCATTTTCGTCATTCACCCCCGTCCTCGCTCACTTCCACCTTTTGATTGGGGGTGTCCGCTTCGTCCTCTTGGCGGGCCTTCTTCCTTTCTTCGGAGACGGACGCCCTCCGGAAGTCCAATCCCTCGGGGAAGTTGTCCTGCAGCCACTCGACGATCTTCTTCCTGGTACAGTTGCATCCACCGGGGGTTTCGCTTGTGGTGGCGCACCAGATCTCATGCTCGTGTGCCAGGTCTGTGCGCAGGAGCTCCTCCGCACCCGCCACGACCCCCTGCAGGCGCCGGATCTCTCGCTTGGCGGTGACCAGGGCGCTCATGACGTTGAGTGTCTGCTGTTGATACGTGTCCACCAGGCTCTCCAGGTCCCGGATCCGCCGGGTGGCTGCGTCGAGGTCCTTCCGGAGCTTCTCGTTGCAGCCGGCTATGGACAGGGGCCTATCTGGTTTCGGCATCTGTTGGGTCCTCCTCGGCCATGTCTCGCAATTGCGCCGAGATCAGGCTATAAGTGTGTTTTCATCTGCGCGTGGCGTCGTCTTGGCGCCCGGGGGAACACTTTTCATCCACCAAGCGCCGGTAGTAGTCGACCGCCTCCAGGAGCGCTTCCCTCCGGACCAGGGCCGATGCGTTTCCGTGCCGTTTCAACTGATCGTTCTCGGCCTCCAATTCCGCCACCCGGGCCTCGCAATCCTCCCGCCGGTGCCTTTCCTTCTGGTTTTCACCGGACAGCCGGAAAGTCTCGGCCCGAAGCTCCCGGACCTGCTGCTGCAGCATCGGTACCGACGTGTACTCCCGTCTCTCGCACGGAGTCAGTTCCATCGGTTGGGTCCTCCTCTTTCGTCGGGAAGTTCTGTGGGTCAATTGGCACGCTGCCATCCGCAGGCGGCCCATCTCCGTCCAGGCCGGGGCAGGAACAGCCCGGGGTCCAGCCTCCAAGCGGCTCCGGGACGTTTGTCCACGGAACGCCGCATCTGCAGACGGGGATCTTCTCCCCTCCCGGATCCTTGAATATCCCAATAACATCCTCGAAGGACGGGAGTTCCTCCTCCTCGGCTTTCGGGTGCGTTATCCGCTTCTCCCATCCATCCCGGGGAGAAGGGAGGGCGTTGGCTGCCATCCACTCCCCCACAAGTTCGACCACAACAGCGGCATCGTGGTGACTGGAAAAAACGACCGGCTCCTCCCGTGCCGTTAGCCAGGCCGCGAACCCGAAGAGAGCCTCCGACGGGGTGATCAGTCCAGCCCCTCTCTTCGCCACCGCATCCCAGAAAACCCTGGCAGTCTCGTCGGGGTCATACCCCTCCCCGTACGTGATATTCCCGTCGAAATCGATTTGGACCAGGGCCCCCTTGGCGTTAAACACCTCCAGCAGGAACAGCGGCTCGGCAACCACTTCCACTCTCTTGAATTCTATCGTCTGCTCCTTGATAACCCTGGCGACGATTCCAGCCCATTCATCCCGGATCTCGTCCCGTGTTTCCTCGTCTATCCGCCCCCACTCCTGCTTTAACCCCCGCCTCCCAGCCAGATCGCGCTCGATCTCCTCGGCAATCCTCTGTTCCATGGTCGGGGCCGAATGGACCTCCGTGGTCGCACAGGCACGGTGTGCAGGACAATCCAATCTGCGCAAGTAATCCTCATAACTCTCATCCATTCTCGCTACTCCTCTTTTTGACCGCTTTCTACGATGGCGAACAGAATCGCCAGGACCCAAACGGCTGCACAAGCGAACATACACACAGCAGCCTCCCCCGGCTCTCCGTTCTTGAACCTTGCCAATGTGCCGCTGAAACCAAAGAACGTGCCGGAAAGCCACAATCCTAATATCGACACCCGATATAACCAAGTCATCCGCGCCACCTCCCTGTCGGCTGGCTATTAGTTTTCCCTCCGCCAGAAGGTACCTTAAAAGAGATTTCAGCCTGTTGCTTTTTGTCGAGATCTGCGTCGCGCACCCCCACTACCCGTGCCCCGCAATAGCTACAGACCTCACCCACCACAACCCTCACCCGACCCTGCCCACAGTGACCGCAAGATTGGCGCCCCCTTGAGTCGTTCCGCTGGTGGAAGGCCCGGAAAATCTTCCCGTTCAACTCGAGGTGCGCCCGGGGGAAAGACATTACTCACCGCCCGTGCCATCGCCGGCCGCCTCGGGCTCCTCAACGAATGCCCGGAAGACAATCGATTTCGGCCTGACCGGGTCTTCGAGGATCCACACCTTCCACCCTGCCCTCCCGTAGTCAATCACGATATCGCCGTAATATTCAATGAGCCTCTCGTAGAACCAGTCCTTCATCCAATTCCCGAAGTGAATCGTGTCTCTACCCGGGATATCCTTCTTGTAGGGCCCCCCCCGGAAGAGCTCCAGATCGATTTCCATGCAGAGCCGGGTGTAGATTCGGCGGTCCTGCGGAACCGCGCTGCATTCAGTCGGTGTTATGTGCATTCTTTACCCTTTCGCCATGGCCTGTTTATCTCGTACACCAACACCAAGAAGATCAGTATCACCACCATCATTGCGTCAAAAGACATTTCAAGCTCCTTCCGGTCATGCCGGAGAAGAGTGGGCGGCAGGTCCACAGGAGTGCACTCCCGCGCAGGGACCGATTTCCTGCGCCAGCGTTCCGGGGCCACCGCATTCCTCTCCCTGTGTATCACCAGACAAACCAAATAAAGCCCGAAGCCAGGCAAAAAAAGAAAAAGCCACACACGCCGATCGCCCCGGACGTTCCCCTTTGCGCAAAGATTCGGTCCTCCCGAACCCGCCGGTTCTCCGGGGGTGCCGGGGGCTCGGGCAGGGCGGAGGAGGGCATAGACGGCGAAAGACTCTTGCTCACAACTTGCACCTCCTCACGTGTAACTTCCGAGACAGAACCATCAGGTTCAGCCCATAGACCAAGCCGAGCCAAAGCGCCCACCACATGTTCTCTCGGCCCGGTCCATACCCGAGCGCTCCCCGTCATACCAGCGAATGATCTTCACCTAAAACCCCTTCTGCGATCTCAGCCGCCCCAGGGCTCCCCTCACCGCAGCCCTGGCCATTCCCCTTTGGTTTTCCGTGGCCAGTTTAACCCCTGCCGCCTTTGCTTTGAAAAGCAAGCTGCTTATGGCACCTTCCTCCTTGTCCAGTCCGCCGGTTATCGGCTGGGTCCCGCTCTTCCTGTTCCCTTGCGCCCTCTCCTCCGCCCCGAATATCGCCTCCTCCGCCAGCACCCGCAGGTGAAGCTGGTCCTGCAGCTTCATCTTCTTTCGCAGGTACGCCAGGGCATAGACCCCGATCACCGAGACCACCGACAGAATGATCGCCACCAGCCCGGCCAGCAACTGCGAAATTCCCTCCTGAAGCATTTCCATGTCAACACCCCCGCGTCTGAATGTGCGCTACATCAATACCCGCCGCTATCTCCCCCCTGCACCCTCGGAAGAGCTTTCCTCAAACCCCGCTTCACGAGCCACTTCCGCACCCACACCTCCGCAGACACCCGGTTTCGCTCCAGCAGGTTTTCGTCTTCCTCGGTGGCCGGAAAGCAGGTGGCCTGATCCGCGCTGCTCGCGGGGGCGGAAGCTGAACTAACGAGGGATGGATCATTCTTTGCCTTCTTCCGGAGCCACTTGTTCACCGTCGCCCTCCCCACACCGAACTTCTCCGCCACCGCCCTCTGTGATCCCATCAGCCTGCACAGTCTCGCCAGCTCCTTGCCGGAGACAGGACACCCACCCTTTCTCCGCTTAACCACTTTCTTGCTCATGCCCCCACCTTTCCCTTCTTGCCCCAACGCCCCCAAGGGTTGTTTGAGCCACCCCTGGTGCCCCTCGACAAGTCCCTGACCTTAAACCACCGCCACACCGTGCTATCGGACACTTTCAGCTCCTTGGCCACCGCCGCAAGCGTCCCCAACCTTCGATACATCTTGAGCAACTCCATATCGCTCAATCCGCACGTGTCCCCCACTGTCCTCCCGGACCTTCCCTTCACTCCTGACATTCCACGTCCTCCACCCATAAAGTTCCTCCGGCTACCCCTTTATCACTGCCAGCGGCCTTAACTTTGGGACGATCTCCACGTCACCCTCTCTGCTGAATCAAATGATTTCAACCCCACGAGCACGCCACCAGACATACGGCAACTGCCCGCCTATGACGTAATCCGGTTCGAAATCGGCCCACGTCAAGAAGCCGGCCGTCACCCTCAGGAACTCCCTCTCGGACCCCCACAAGAAAACCAGCGGCAGATACTTGTCGACCTGCCAGTATCGCCCGAAAGCATATCTTTTGCCATTAAGCTCTCCGCAGTATTTACCCTGCTGTGTGTCCACGTGATACCTGACACCGCAGATCTTCACAGCTCCGTCCCGGACCGTTCGTATGGCAAACCTAGTCGTCGTGTAGGACATTTCCTCACTCTCCTTGGTTGTCCGGCTGCTGAAAAAAAACCACCGGCTTCCCGTTCAGCCTTGCGTATGCTATTTCAGAGCGGGTACTGTCGCCGTAATACCCTCCTGGATTCACCACAAAAACCTCATCACAGAGATCAATTTTCCGCTTGTGTACCTCATCCACGATATCCTTGTCTATTGCCACGCTCCACCCCTACTGTTAAGAACCGCTAATGCCAATGCTTTTGGGAATCCGAGAATTACTCGACATTGCCGGGCTGAGACACCCACATTGGATCACTTGAGAAGATCCGCTTATTCTTTACCCTTCAGGACACTTCGGAGGGAAAGAGTAGTCCCCGTCACATTGCGGATAAAGGTGGATATCGTTCGTGCGCGTAACAAAGCCACTTTCCCCCAAAACGATGCAAGCAGAAAGATCGACGCTGAAACAATGGGCCAGTTGCCGGGCGTTAATATAGTGCCGCTCGATGTCCTGGCTGTAAACGTAGCCAGGGTGGAGGACGATCCTCGGCGATTTCTCCTCCCCGTCGCCCGGGGGGAGAGGGCCAAGGATCCCTCATCCAGAAAAACCAGTTCGCGCTGTCAAAGAGCCGAGAGAGCGAGGGCGCCGGTGAGAACACTCTGTGATCGGGATGATCCTTCCCTTTAAAGGAAGAACGTCCGGATCGCGCCAGACATCCCGGTGAAGAATTGTGCAGTAAAACAACTTGGTGGGTATCGTTTCGGGCTCATTTTCCCTTTCCGTAAACTGTAGATTATACTCCTCCGTGGTGGTCACACAGACGTTCAAGCAGGTCTTACAGATACTTTCAGACATTCTCCGAAACCTCCTTTGCGCACTCGCCGTAGTAGTTGGTGCATCCCTCGTCGAGGCCGGCCGTAGAGTGCAACTTCTTGCTGCTAAACACGATAGCGGAAACCGGATGTCCGCATTGCTGGAGGCCGGCAGCATCAGCCAAGGAAGAGAGGGCAATGCCGACGCAGTTCCCGTCGTAAAGCAAAAACTCGCCAATGGCCCCTTCCATATCCTTTATGCGCTTCTCGCTGTCGTGGATATGGTGGATTTGGAGTGAGCTTTTCCGACGCTTCTCGGTCAACTTGGAGTTGAGTTTCGCGATGCGATGAAACAACCGGGAGTTTTCCGCGTCTTGCAGCTTGGCGCGCCCCCGAAGTGACTCTATTACATCCTCCAGGCCCTTGCTGCGACTGCGCTCTTCCTCCAGAAGACCGTGAACAAAAACCCCTAAGTCACGCTCGCGCTTGACTTTCTCGTCACAGTTCCGGAGGCAATTCTCTTCTGCCGACGGGGTGGCCGGGGAAGACAAAGCGGAACCTTCAGGTTCGTCTTGGCTCTCCAAGGGGACTACCGCTTCGCCTCTGTAGAATTCACCCGGCTGGCAAACTGAACATATCGGGTTACCGCAATTCTTCTGACGCTCAGCCATTGTATCAGCACCCCCCGCAAAAGACTACTTTTTCACCCAAGCCCTGCAAGAGCTTAACCGCCAACCCGAACCCACTTTTCTCCCCGGGAGCAAAGTCCCCACCAGCATTGACGGCAGATCCGAGAAAACCCAGGTGTAACATTGTCTACCTATAATATACTGATCATTTATCAAGTAGTCAATAGAACTATCGCCTCAATAGCCCTGTTTTGCGGGGTAATTTCGAACATTTACATGAAGAAGCCATCGAAAACCACAATACGGGGGTTTTGGAGGGCTGAAATCCTGAGCAGAGGAGGGGGATGGGAAAAACGACAAGATTTAAGAAGGGGGGCAAGTGCAAAGAAACGTTAGCACCTACGGGAGAGCAGGGGCAGGAGGAAGTAGGGCAGAAGAACCAGCAAGGTGCTGGGAGAAAGGAGGTTCAGAGAAAAAAACGGGGCGGCAGGTTAAGTGAAAAAATGTCCAAGAGGGTCCAGAATTCCCGCAGTGTCCTACACACTAACCCTCCAAGATCCGCCCAATAGGCCAAATTTTAAGGGGGGGGGTCTGTCGTTAACCCCCCCAGGAACAAGACCTTACCGAATGCAAGGTCCGATATTCATAGTTATCATACCCAAGCGCACAAAGCAACCGCTTGTTGCCTCCCGATAACCTCCTATAGAAATAACACCTTACGCGGCTTTTTTTCTCCAAAAGAGGGAATATCTTAACCTTTTAGAACGTGTGAAATCTTGCGTTTAGATATGCCGTTATTTTCCACCTTGAAATCTTTTTTTGTTTTCTCAAACCACTGGTTTTTATGGACTTAAGCGAATCTGGCTATCGGGGAACCACACCAACCTTGAATGATTTTCTACGCGTGGATCTGTGGCACCTATCTTTTCCAACACGCCAGAGAAGCCAGCGCAGAAGAAAATCACGAATCGCCCCGCACACGGACACACAGCCGGACAGCCGGAGGCCATGCCCAAATAAAAACACACACGACGAAAGGAGTTACGCCATGTCCCTGTTAGACGTGCAGCCGTACTGGGTAGAGGATATTAATGAGCGCACGATAGAAACTTTTCCTGCTCTTGATTTTGCCGTCTCTTTTGCCCGACAAAAAGCAAAAAAAGACGGCGGACCTTATCATGTGTATTATACGCACCCTAGGACTTGGGCTAAGACTTTGTGCTCCACCTATAGAGGAGGTACCACATGACCTCCCGACTATCCACCCTGTTTGCTCGACTCTCAGCTCTCACAGTCCTCACGGCCCAGCCACAGGCAGGACCGACACCGTATATCCCAACCCGCCCGGCCGAGACTCTCCGTAGGCCGGACGCACCGCCCACCCACATCCCCGCGATCCACGACACGTCCATGCTGGCTGATTACGTCGCCCTGTCCCGCATCGGCATTATGTCCGCTCTGGACTCCACCACGCCCCACCACCGCATGATAGAGGACCATGCGTATAAGAGCCGTATAGCAGCAGCCCAATACCTGGCTGGCCCTGAGCGACAGATACGTATAACACGTCAAAACGCCGCTCGACATCTCAAAGGTCTGAAAATATGAGACCTACAGACCCAGCACACGAGCACAAGCGCATGGAATTTGATCGATCGTGCGCAAAATTGGAGATCCAAAACATGTCCACTACGACCCTCAAGACACCCGCACGTAAGACCCGCAAAACCACCACAAAGGAGGCAACCGACATGTCCGACCAGACCACCACCACCGCAGTTATCGATGTTGACGCGCTCCTGCACGATCTGGACTCCGCCCCCCCCGCGCTGTTTGAAGCGCGGTCGATTCTGGCGGAAATCCGGGCCGAAATCGACCGCCTCACCGCTGACCGCCTCACCGTCGCAACCGCCCTACAGAGCGACATGAGCAACGCAGAGCTCCGCAAGGACGCCCTCGGCCTCACCGCCGAGATAAGGACGGCAGAGCGCAGCCTGGCCAAAGCCGAGGCAGACATGGCCACCATGCAGGAAACGCTCGAAAAAACCGCCACCGTCGCCGCCCATCGCTCTAAGGCCAAAGCCGAGGCAGACGCAAGTACTGTCTCCCAGCCCGACCCCGCCCTGTTTGCGTCGGAAAACATCACGGCGGAGATGTGCGATTTCCGCGGGTCCAAGTTCATTCGGTTTTTCGCTCTTGGCGAATTTGTCGGCATCCACCCCACCCCTGACATGTCAGAAAAACGGTATATCCTGGACAAGACCAAGTTTTCCGACTTTCTCTGCCTCTGGATCCCGTCCCCCGACGCAGAGAAATTGCAGGGAAACCGTGTGATCGCCTCCGGCATCCAGACGCTCAAACTGGACGACAAGGGCACCCTGCTATGGGCAGGATATTACCACGATCCCGACAACCGGCGGTACTTCAGCATTGGGATGGGTCGTATCAAGAGTACCAAGGCCAAGGAACCCAAGTCCGGCCGGGTTACAGTCACCACCTCCCCCACGTACGACGCCGCATATATCGTCGATATGGACGACTGGACCCGCATGGGACTGCAAGAGGACTGCTACCCGTATTAGGCCACACTCGCACGACATAGCACGCTAACGAGCGCCCCGTCGGCACGCATTACATCGACCGACGGGGCGCTTTGCTGTGCTCAAGAGGCGCTGGAGAGTTTTGTTTTAGGCATGGTACAGGTTTTTTAAAAGCACAAGCTTTTAAAACCATGTGCGCGTGAGGCCCAGGCCCGGGCACCAGAGGCTCAGGGCGACGACAGAGGCCCTGTGAGGCCCAGGCCCGGGCACCAGAGGCTCAGGGCGACGACAGAGGCCC
>SDBU01000102.1_pt1 | contig 111121 bp, 95 predicted proteins | sample 2277071 | NCBI WGS metagenome assembly SDBU01 (sample SAMN10397929, study PRJNA504765) | marine sediment metagenome | isolation source: marine sediment core GS08_GC12, 126 cmbsf | place: Arctic Ocean: Gakkel Ridge, Loki's castle | collected 2008
TTGTTTTTTGACGAACACAGTTTTATAAAAAGGAGTGAGATTCGAATATCCAAAGAATTTGTTCTGAGGGTTGAGGTTGTTTACATAGGCAACCGGATTTATTTGAAACTTGTTACCGGTAAGTGCAGGACTAAAAAACGCATCAACATTTTCAATCGGGAGTCCGGAGGGAGTGAGTACAGTTGAAGCGTAATTGTTGGTAAATTGATGATAGCGGCCTTGTTTATCATAAATTCTCTCTGCGCGAAGAAGCAGATAAACACCTTCCAATTGTTTGATAACCTGTTTGGCCGGCTCTGATTCTATGCTAAGATTAACCTGGACCTTTATCTTATCGCCAAAACTAAAAACACTGTTGTTTATCTGAGTATCAAAACGCATAATTCCGCCACCAATTACTTTTTCCGTGAAGGATAAAGATGCTGATTTTCCGCAGACCGGCGAAGGGATGATTAGTAAGAGGAGGAAGGTTAACAACAGGGAGATACCAACGCATGAAGATTTTTTAATAATTAACATAAGCAAAAAGATGGAACGATTTATATGTTACATATTTCTAACGCATCTAATTGTAATTGTATATGATTAATAATAGTTAGTCAAGATTTTCTCCGGCTTTAACTTGTCTGCGTATTATATCAACGAGAATGGGATAATGGCATAATTCTTGACTTTTAATTCTCAAGGATTTAGAATAAAAAGAGGCAATAATATGGTTTTTGTTAAAAATTATTTCTATTTGATTTTATTTAAGTTATGGATATTTTTGAGTTGAAGTCAGGTCTTTCGAAACTGATTCCCCCTTTAATTTGCGAGATATAATGTTTTCTAATGTTTAAAAGTATAGTCTGTCTAATTGTAGTACTATTATTCTCTGTCTTTACTGATCATCTCTTTACTGCTACAATTTTTCCTCCGCAAACAAAAAATAATTGGTTTAAACTTTAGCTATGGCAGGCTGAATAATTCTCGATATATTTAAGCAGAATGGTGAATACGGGTATGGAGTTACATAAGTTGAGAGATATCTTTAAAATCGGGCAAAAAATATTAGAAGCTCGGTTTATGTCACGGATGCGTCTTTTAACTGTAGAGTTTTGCGTGACATATAGGTGTAATCTGAACTGCAAATATTGCGGACAGGGCTATAAACAATGTAAGTATTTCAGGCCGGGATGTAAATTTATAGGATCTCAAGATGGACGTGAGGAGATGTCATCTCAACAGATCAACCAGGCCTTGGATAACTTGAGGCAGGTTCGCTTAAAAAGGATAAATATTTCAGGCGGAGAACCATTGTTACGGGAAGATTTGGGGGAGATATTAGATAGCGCGTATTCTAAAGATTTTTTTGTTTCACTTACCACGAATGGCATATTGATCCCGCAAAAAATCGACCTGCTCAAAAAAATAAATCTTTTGATTATAAGTTTAGACGGGACAAGGAAGACGACTGATTATCTGCGTGGAGAAAATAGCTTTAAACAATGTTTGGAGAGTATCGCGCTTGTTTGTAAGAGAAGAATCCCGTTGATGCTCTCAAGTGTGGTCACCGCAATTACTACAGAAGAAGATGTGGATTATTTGCTAAATCTTTGTACCGACCACAATATTTATTGTATTTTTAATGCCATAATTGAAAAAGGGCATAAACAAGGACAGTGGTTTGCATGTCCAGAGATAGCCGCCTATAAAGCAAAAGAAGAACATCTGAAGAGGATAATGTGCTATCTTAAACAACATAAGCATATTTCCCGCATGGTTGGTGGTCGATACTGGTGTGATTTGATGTGTGAACATAGTAAAAGAGCACAAGTAGCATCCATCGGAAAGGCAGCGTTATGTATGGCTGGAAGACTTTTTCTCAATATCGAAGCAAGTGGACAGATTACCCCTTGTGGTATTAAACAGGATCCAATTATGCCGCATAAGATTTATGAAAATGATTTTGTAAAAAGACTGAGAGAGAAAATTCCAGCAATGGCATGTAATGGTTGTTTTTGCTATTCTTATGATGCAATAAACCAATTGGCAAGATTGAATATGAGAGCGATAAAAAGTTGTATAAGACAACAATGGTGATACTATCGCTGGCCTTGTCTGATATGTTAGTGTTTTATAGAGGTGAAGTAATGAAAAAAAATAGGGTGATAATAAAGATATTTTTTGGAATGCTATTATTATTTTGTGTCTTTGGTGTTTTGCTGAATGTAAAAATGTGTTTTTCGGAAATAGAGAATGACTGTTTTAAACTTTGCCCTTGGCAGGTCGGACAATTTGTAGAATACCAGATAATAAGCCTGGAAGATTTAGGTCAGGAAAATAGATATCGGATTTCGATAGTCGGCAAAGAATATGCTGAAAACAGCGATTACTTTTGGATAATTCTTGATGTTTTTAGTGGTAATAAAAGAGAAATATCTTTTAAAGCTTTGGTCGAGCCTTTGGATAGCATAAAATTCGCTGAGCGGCCAGATTTGTATATCTCTGAGGGGATGCTTTTTTTATTAAGAAATGCTCGCCGGCTGATTATTGTTATGGATGATAATTCTAGTCATGAAATATCCGCGGCGGAATTTTTTAATGCTTCTGATGTTTTGAAAGACTCATTATATAAATATATGCCTGCTGCAAAAAATCAGATAGATTATACAAAAATGAAGTTCAGAAAAGCGATGGAAATGGTACCTGTGCCTGCCGGTATTTTTGATTGTTATCATTTTTCTGTTAGCACGACAGCGCATGATTCATATACGGATGAAGGTTTCGATTTATGGCGATCACCTAGCGTGCCTTTTCTCGGGATAGTAAAAATGGAGTTTTCAAAGAGCGAATATTTAAAAAAATGGAACCATCGCTATTCACAGCAAATGAGTGCTGGAAGTTGGTTGTCTAAACTCTACACCCATTTTTTTCTAAGACGTGTTCCCGCTGAACGGAAGGATAACTACACACTAAAATTAGCTGATTATGGACAAAATTAAAAGATTTCAGATTCGAAATCTAATTGATTCCAGCCTTAAGAACAATAATTTGAAGATTGCATGTATAATAATTATCGCGATCAGTATTTTTACCCTCCCGATGCTGCTGCATTCCGATAAGTTGCCCTCTTTGGAGCAGAAAAATTCTCCTAATAGCTGGTATTGTACATATTTGGTGGCATATTCTTACTATGCTAGCATATTTGAAAATCATCGCTTTCCGCTTTGGTCTGAATTTTGTGCAGGGGGCTTCTACCAGATTACTTATCCCGAAACGTATTTTTTTGAACCGATTACATTATTTTTAATATTGTTTGGTGTAGTCAAAGGCTTAATCTTAAGTTATTATTTTTTTTATATATTTGGAGCACTGTCCATGTATTATTTAACAAGATCAGTTTTAAAATACAATATTTTAGGTGCGCTTTATTCTTCTTTTGTGTTTACAATGTGCGGATTTTTCTCTTATATGTACTCATGCGGATTTCGTTATGCAAAAGCAACGATTCTAATTCCATTATTAGTAGCATTTTTTATAAAGGCTTTGCATAAAAACAAATATATTGTATGGACAGCGCTATTATTAAGCCTTTGTTTTATCCAAACTGCTTTATATTTTGCAATAATTGTGTTGTTTCTTTTTATGATCGCATGCTCATATTCGGTTATGAAAAAACAAAGTAAATTTTTCCTAAAAAAAAGGCCCCTGATTATATTCTTATCTATTATGCTGTTGACTTTTCTTTTTTCTGCGTATTATTTATTTCCTTTGCTGGAAACATTTAAAGCGGACAGCCGGATGAGTGGAGAGGTCTATAAAATTGACATAAAGCAGGCTAACACCTTTTCTTCTTTTATAAAAAATTTACTTTTTCCAGTAAATGCAGGAGTGAGAACAATGTACATGGGTTATATCCCGGTATTACTCTTTTTGTCCTCAGCAATCATATTTTTTAGAAGCCTAAAGAAGTGGCTGATTATTTTATTTTTGTTCATCATGCTATCTATTGGCCCTAATTCTTTTTTTGATCTGCATTATTTCTTGTGGCACTTGCCTATTTTTAATTCCATGGCGGAGTCTTCAAAATATTACGCACCGGTAACAATTTTTCTTATCAGCATCATCGGAGGAAAAATATTTTTATTGTTTAATCAAAGACGAACAAAAAAAACAGTTAAATTTTTAAGTATTTTTTTGGTGGTTTTTGTATATTTTAACTTGTTATGTTCTAATATTGGTTATTTTAATGTTTATAATAAAAGGGTGCCACTTCAGAAAAGCAATAAGGATTTTTCTGCTACTGTAGAAGCGATAAATATACATAAGGGTGACGAAGGGATGGGTAGCATTCTACGATTTATTTTATTCTTGAATGGTTATGGAAACCTTGGCATGACTGAGTTAGTAGTTAAGACGGATGTAGAGTCTTTCGGCCCGTTTATTAAGTCCCGATATTTTATAATCCCTGAATATGCTTTTTTAATTCCGAGCACGAAGCTGATTACGATTTCTAATCCTAATTATAAAGGGGAAGCAGAATTAAAAAATAAAAATAACATTGTTGAGCAAATATTTATAAAAGCAAATAAGATTAAAATAAAAGTAAGAATCCGAGAGCCGGACAGATTGATTATAAACCAAAATTATTCAAGGCATTGGAAGACTCGTGATGGCAAGATAGAAAATCATGTTGGTCGTCTATCTGTTTGGCTGGATAGAGTGGGAGATTATATCGTGGAAATTGATTTTGTTCCTTTAGATTTTTATGTTGGCTTACTTATTTCTGTAATATCTCTAATAATCGCAATTTCTTTTGCAATTTTAGCAAGAGGCCCCCGTCTTCATCGGAAGGCCTGAGGAGGGTTTTTGCATCTACTTTTGATAAGTGATAATTGACAAAGAAATATAAATAAAGTAGAATACGTAAATATCCATTTTTCACTAATTAGATGAGAATGCGCTAACATAGTCAAACGAGTGAAGTAGCAGCAGTTTTCGATAAGAAAAGGTCAATATGATAAATACAACTGAAATAAATAAGACGAAATCACTTTGTGAGCAATGCGGTGCTTTTGTAGATGCGACAATAACAGAACGCGACGGTAAAAGTTATATTGAAAAGGCATGTCCAGGGTGTGGTAATTCAACTGTGAAAATATCTAATTATAGCTGGTATTATTCCCAGTTGCGTAATTTTTATTTTAAAGCTGCTCCTCATGTTTACCCTCAAGTCCGCTATCTCCTTTTTTGCACCCCCAACTGCAATTTGCAATGCCCGATATGTTTTTTACGCCCTTACGATAATACTAATAAAGCCATAAGTGTTGAAGAGGTTGAAGATATATTAAAACGACATAAGGCTGAACTGATTCTTCAAGGCGGAGATCCAACATGTGCGGAGAATATTTTTGAATTAATTGCTATAATAAAGAGATACCAAAAAGATATTACTCTCGCTACGAATGGGCTAAAATTAGAGGACTATGACTATGTGCTTAAATTAAAAAATGCTGGGGTAAACAGGATAATTTTACAATTTGATGGTTTTAATGATGATGTATATAAGTTCATGCGAAATAGTGATATAGGGAAGATAAAGTTAAAAATATTAGACAATCTAAAGCGCATAGGGATGCAAGTAAGTTTACTTGTGACGGTAATGAAGGGGATCAATGAAGATGAGGTTATAAAAATTATTAATTATGCAGTAAAAAATAATTATATAAGAGCTGTTATTTTTCAACCATATACGGTTGCCGTGAAAGAAAGCCCCTTTTCACAAGATAGAGCAATGTTGCGAGATGAGGTCATTGATATCATTGAACGGGATACACAGAAAAAAATAAATCGACAGGATATCTTTTTATTCCAAAAATTATTATATGTATTTATGTCTTACTTCAAAAAGAGAGTTTGCTTGCATTCTTATCAATACTTTGTTATCAGAGATGAACGGGGCTACATTCCAATAAGCCGCTTGCTTAATCTTCCCCGCCTCGAAAAAATGTTAGATCAATATGTAAAGATGAAAACAGAGGGAGTAACGATTGGTGGAGTGGTATATTTATTATTAAATTTGCCATTGTGCATATTGAATCCATCGCTTATAAAAAGGCTTTTTAAGTGGCTTAAAAGTCGTCTTATAGATAAGGATTGTTTGATGATTCAAGTCGAAGGTAATTGCAGCCCTCTTCAGATGGATTATCGCGTAGTAAATCGTTGTACAACGGGATGGATTTTTAAAGATAAGTCGGGGAAACTTCTTGTGAAAAATAATTGTAGTACCCTGCTAAGAAAAGTATGGAAGAGATAATGACATTATGAGCGATGGTATGAAAGAAAATAAAAATTTAAGAGACACAAGAAGTGTTTGCCCATGTTGTTTAAAAGAAATTGAAGCTCAAATCATTGAAAAAGATGGTTGTGTTTTTATGTCGAAAGAGTGCAGTGAGCACGGTAGTTTCGAAATAAAAATTTCAAATAATGCAAAGCGTTATCTTGACCGGTATAATTTCTTTACGGAACTTATCTCGCCTGATTATAGAAGATGCAAAAAATTACTGTATGTTTCTAGTGAATGCAACTTGGATTGTCCCATATGTTTCTATCGGCTTACCGAGAATAACGTTCCTCTTGCTCTTGATTTTAGTGATATCGAGAAATTGGCCAAGACGAATTTTGTGCTTATCCTTTTTGGACGGGAACCATGTTGCCGCAGTGATATCATTGATGTAATAAAGATGATGAAAAAAAATAAAAAGCATATCTTTTTGCAAACCAATGGCGTAAAGATTGCCGATTATGACTTTTCAGTGAAACTTAAAGAGGCTGGTGTGGATAAGATTATTATGCAGTTTGATGGATTCAAAGAGGACATTTATAAGACAATACGCGGAGCAAATCAGTTACTTGAAAAAAAACTTAAAGCGTTAGAGAATCTTAAACATTTAGGAATGTCTGTAGTAATTAATGATACGGTTATGGAGGGTGTAAATGAATCGTCGATGAAAGAAATTATTGATTTTGCTGTACAAAATAGTTTTATTACTGGAATTCTATATTTAGGATATGGAGCATGGGGCGAAGATGCCCAGCCGCAGAGGACTGTTAATGTCGAGCAGTTACTTGAAATATTAGAAAAACAGACTGGGGGGAAAATTTCATCTGAAAATGTATTAATTTTTCAAAAACTTTTATATATTTATTTAAATACGGTAAGGCAGGGTGGGTGTATTCTTTATCAGAATTACTGGATTTATCGCAACAATGGCGATTATATTCCCATAGACAGGGTATTGGACATGAAAAGATTAGATGTATATCTAACAAACTATTTAGAACACTATTTTAAAAAAGGAAGAAAAAAACTAGGATTACTTTATGTTATCTGGGGGGTATTGCGTAGTTTAAAAAATTATCGTCTGTTGGCAATGATGTTTCGCGATGGTTTAAAAACAATAATCAAGAGAAATGCTTCGGGTGGGTTTATCCCGGTCAATTTTATTACACCATGCGACCATTATCGTTATGAGGATCAGATTTTGAATTATTGCGAGACAGATTTAATCTATAAAGACAGCAGTGGAGAAGTAAAATATCAGCCTCATACGAAAGTATTGGTGGAGTTATGGAAAAAAAATTTAGCTGAGCAAGCCCTAGCAAGAGAAGTGAAACGCACTATATAACAGATGGTAAGTTTAATATGGTTTTAGATGTCAATAAAATAAACAGGACGAAATCGCTTTGCGAGAAATGTCTTGGTTTTGTGGATGCTGCAATAACAGAGAATGAAGGTAAAAGCTACATTGAAAAGACATGTCCAAGATGTGGTAAATCAACTGTAAAAATATCCAATTATAGTTGGTTTTATTCTCAATTGCGCGATTTTTATTTTAAAATATTTACTTCTGTTCCTCCTCAAAAGCGTTACTTTCTTCTTTGCACCCCTAACTGTAATTTACAATGCCCGATATGTTATTTGCGGCCATATGATAATACTAATAAAGCTATAACTGCTGAGGAGGTTGAAGATATATTAAAGCGTCATAAGATTGAATTAATTCTTCACGGAGGCGAGCCGACCTGTGCAGATAATATATTTGAATTAATTGAGGTGATAAAGAAGTACCAGAAAAATATTATTCTTACCACTAATGGACTGAAATTGGAAAACTATGCTTATTTGCTTAAACTAAAGAGTGCCGGTGTGAATAAAGTTGTTTTACAATTTGATGGCTTTGATAAACATACCTATGAGGTTATTCGAGGTAGAGATATAGTGCAGAAAAAACTAAAGGTGTTAGATAATCTAAAGCGCGCAAATCTGCCAGTTTCTTTAACGATGACGGTACTGAAAGGGGTAAATGAAGATGAGGTTATAAAAATTTTTGATTATGCCCTAAAAAATGACTTTATAAGAGGCATTACTTTTTTGCCGTATACGGTTGCTAAAAAAGAAAAACCGTTTTCTCAGGATAAAGCAATTTTGGGAGATGATATTATCGATATTATTGAGCGGGATACCCAGGGAAAGATAAATCGCCGCGATATCTTTTTATTTCAGAAGCTATTATTTGTATTTCTGGCTTACTTAAATCGGAGAGTTTGTTTGCATTCCCAGCAGTATGTGCTGATAAGAAGTAAAAATGGTTACATTCCGATAGGACGCTTGCTTAATCTTTCCCGTATCGAAAAAGTAATGGATCGTTATGCGGAGATGAAAAAAAAGGGGAAAGCGGTTGGTGGGGCGGTCTTTTTGTTATTGAATTTGCCTCGGTGCATACTTAATCCGTTGCTTATGAAAGTACTTTTCAAGTGGATTAAGATTACTTTTCAGTTTGCGTTTCGAAAAAAAGATCACCATCTTATAGATAAGGATTATTTGGCAATTCAGGTTGAAACATGCTGTGCCCCTCCGCAGATGGACCATCGTGTTGTAAGTCACTGTTTGACTGGATGGATTTTTAAGGATAAATCGGGAAAACTTTATGTAAAAAACAATTGTAGTACTTTGCTTAAAAAAGTATGGATGGAGTGATTTTGTTGTGATATACATTGGATTAAACTCGGAGAATATAGAATAAAAATTTTTGTAATAACAGACTGACCATCCCCGGGCTTTGCCAGGGGAGTATTTATTAATAGAAAGGGTTAAATTCTAAAATGCGTGTCGGTTTTGTACATTCTGAAATGGAGCCACTGGGGATCCAGTATCTGTCAAGTTATTTAAAAAAACACGGTCATACTACTCGTTTATTTTTTGATCCTCAATTATTTATGGATACAGCAACCCGCTGGCCTTTTTTAGGTAACATATTTGATTATAAGAAACAGTTATATAAACAGATAGATGTATTTAAACCAGACATTTTGGGGCTTTCTGTATTAACTACAAATTATGACTGGGCGTGCCAGATAGCGCGAGATATAAAACAGCACAGCGAAGTCCCGATTGTTTTTGGAGGAATTCATCCCACCCTAGATCCTGATGCAGTTCTTGCGGAAAAATTCGTTGATTTTGTAGTGGTGGGAGAGGGAGAGGAAGCCTTGTTGGAATTAACAGAAAATATTCATCACCCAACTAACAGGTTCAGAATCAAAAATGTTTATGCGAAAGATAACGGAGTAGTTATTAAAAACCAACTGCGTCCGCTGGTAGCAAATTTAGATACACTACCGTTTCCGGATAAAGAAATGTTTTACAGTATTATGCCAAATTCGAGCAGGAATTATATGATAATGACCAGCCGGGGATGTCCATATGCCTGTACTTTCTGTTGTAATGACTCATTAAGAAAAACTTATGGTTCGGGACAGCGTTTTGTAAGAAGAAGATCTCCTGAAAATGTGATTGCTGAATTAGAATGGGCGAAAAAAACATATTCCATTCGTTATGTTTTGTTTGACGATAATACATTCACATATGATAAGAGGTGGCTAAGGGAATTTTCACAATTATATAAAAAAAATATTAGTGTCCCCTGTTTTTGTTGGGTACATCCTTCAGAAATTGACGAGGAGACAGTAGATGATCTTAAGGGGATGAACTGTAGAGCTGTAGAGATGGGGGTAGAAAGTTTAAATCCAAGAATCCGGGAAAAGTGGCTTAATCGGCATTATACAAACGAGCAAATAGAACGGGCATTACAGTTATTTAAGAAAAACAAAATTTTTTGCACCACAGATAATATTATAGGGCTGCCGGAAGAAACATTTTCCGACTTAGAATATATGGTGGAATTTTATAACCGTAATAGGCCGGGAAAAATATATGTTTTTGAATTAAGGGTATTTCCTAATACGCAAATGGCTGGTTTAAAAAAACCAGAAAACTTGGGTAATGAGGGAAGAGGTACTTTGCCTTTTAATTTACATACGTCTGGGAACAATCAAGTTAAGAAACTTCTTATGTTGACGTTAGCGATTTACTTTTTACCAAAAAAGGTTATTAATTTTTTGCTGAAAAAGCGGATTTATAGATTTTTACCTCCGTTTTATGGATGTAATTCATTCTATAATTTACTTGAAATTGTTAATTGTTTAACATTTCAAAGTTATGGGGCTCCTGTAGACAGATCTCCGGGGAGGTATAAGATTTTTGCAAAGAAATTAATTGCTAATTTTTTAAAAAGAAATCAATAAAAATTGCTTCTGTAAACAATAGCGGTGGAAACTTTAAGGCATAGGCTAACCTAAAAACCATTAATCTGTTAATCGGAGCAGTATAATTGATGGATTTTAATAACAAAAAAATGAAAACCATAAGTCACTCGAAATCTGCAGTGGGGGGAGAAGAGAAAAAAGCGCTATATGCTATAATTAATAAAAATTTCCTGGCCGAGGGAGATTGTGTTGAACGATTTGAAAAAGAAATGGCGCGCTATGTCGGATGTAAGTATGCTTTAGCGACTAGTACGGGGACACTTGCATTACATCTTTCTCTTTTGGCTTTGGATATAAGAAGGGGAGATGAAGTTATTATTCCGAATTATGTTTGTCGTTCAGTATTAAATGCTGTTCAATACACAGGAGCAACCCCGGTCTTATGTGATGTAGATAAATACACATTCAATATTCTTGCAGAGCAAATAGAGAAAAAAATTACAAAAAAGACAAAAGCGATTATAATCGCACATATGTTTGGTTGCCCGCTTGCGCTGAGAGAAATTAAGAAATTTGGTGTTCCGATAATCGAAGACACTGCACAAAGTATTGGCGCAACATATAGAGGAAAAAAAGTGGGAAGTTTTGGTGAAATTTCGGTTTTTTCTTTTGAAGGAACGAAAACCATCACTACCGGGGAAGGGGGAATGGTTTTAACCAACTCAAAGAAGATTTTCAGAAGATTACTTAGATTAAAAGAACCATATGCGAAGGATTACATGCCTAAATATACGTATCGGATGAGTGATTTACAGGCTGCGGTCGGAAGAGTACAATTAAAAAAGTTGGCTTCATTCATCAGAAAGAGAAAATTAATTGCGCAAAAATATATGAGTGCTTTAAATCTTCCTGGGGTCGGATTACCAGTTGTTCCTCAAGGGGCTGAACACACGTTTCAACGTTTTATAATAAGTCTTAAACAGAAAAATATCGATCATGTTATTAGTATGTGTCAAAGAGAGGGAATATTGGTTAAACGAGCGATAAAACCTTATGTGCTTAGCCAGTATCTGAAACTGCCAAGTAAATTATTTCCCCATACACATTATATAATGAGGCATTGTCTTTCACTGCCTATTTATCCTTCTTTGAACAGGGGGAGTGTGCAAAGGGTTATTAAGGTAGTTAGGAGTCAGTTATGCTAATGAGCAGTACCGAGTACGGATTTCGAGATCAGCGTGAAAAACAATTTCCCTTAATGATTTGTTTAGAAATAACAAATGTATGTAATTTTCATTGTATCCATTGTCCATACACATATGTCTCGCAACGCCGGGAATATGTGCCTAGATTTATGCAAATGCAGGTCTATGAGAAGATTTTAGAGGAAACATCAGAATTTAAAGATACAATATTTCGTTTTGTTTGCGATGGGGAACCGATGATCCATCCAGATTTTCTTCGCATGGTTGAAAATGCTAAAAAGAGAGGGATTGCCCCGGTTTGTGTCACCACAAACGGTTACTTTTTGACAGAAGAAAATGCTAAAAGATTGATTGGATATGGATGTGATCTAATTGAAGTTAGCATCGATGCTCTGTATGAAGAATCATACAATAAGGTCAGAATTGGAGGAGATTTCCGCCGGGTAGTGGGTAACATACTTCGCTTGATAGACTTAAGAAATAGGCTGAACAAAGATGTAAAACTTATGGTTAGTGCGATTGATCAGCCGTTTGTGTCTGGGGAGCTTGATGCATTTAAGCAGTATTGGGCAAGGAAAGTGGATAAGGTGATTATCCGAACCCTTACGAGTATTGGAGGCCTTGTAAAAAAAGATGGGGGGAGAGATTTTTCTGAACAAAAAGGGGAACGTTGGCCGTGTCCGTTATTGTGGCAACGTTTTTTTATTAATACGGAAGGATATGCTGAATTTTGTGTTGATGATTGGCTTGATGAGACGATTATTGCTGATATAAAGGAAAGAAGTATTTCTGAAGTTTGGGCAGGTATAGATTACCAGAAGATAAGGAAAGTTCATCTTGATCGGGAATTTAGCCAAGTTAAAAAATGTAGTTGTTGTTTTGATTGGAAAGCTAGAACATGGGAATACGACTATTTTCATGCGCTTAAGGAAATTTTAGCCCCTAGGGAATAACAAGGGTTGGAGTCTAGAATGCGCGTTGGTTTCGTATATTCAGAAATGGAAGCATTGGGCATACAGTATTTGTCGAGCTATTTAAAAAAACATGGCCATGAAACACGTTTATTTTTTGATCCCCAATTATTTATGGATTCGGCCTCCAGGTCACCTTTTTTAAGCAAGATATTGGATTATAAAAAGGTGTTATATAGACAAATAGATGAATTTAAACCAGACATTTTAGGGTTTTCTGTATTAAGTACAAATTATCAATGGGCTTGTCAGATAGCGCAAGATATAAAACAGCACAGCAAGGTTCCGATTGTTTTTGGGGGGATCCATCCCACTCTTGATCCCGATGCGGTTCTTGGGGAGGAATGTGTAGATTTTATAGTTGTTGGAGAAGGGGAGGAAGCCTTGTTGGAATTAACAGAAAATATTTATCATCCAACTAAAAAATTCGGTATAAGAAATGTATATAGCAAAAATAATGGTTCATTTATTAAAAACCCCTTGCGCCCACTAGTAGCAAATTTAGATACTTTACCGTTCCCGGATAAAGAAATGTTTTTCAGTATTATGCCATATTCAAGCCGGAATTATATGATTATCACCAGCCGGGGATGCCCACATGCCTGTTCATTTTGCTGTAATGATCCCTTAAGAAAAACTTATGGTTCGGGACAGCGTTTTCTTAGAAGGAGATCCCCGGAAAATGTGATTGCCGAATTAGAATGGGCGAAAAAAACATATTCAACACGTTATGTTTTTTTTGATGATAGTACATTTACGTATGATAAGAAATGGCTTGGAAAGTTTTCACAATTGTATAAAAAAAATATTGGGCTAGCCTGTTTTTGCTGGGTACATCCTTCAGAAATTAACGAAGAAACAGTAGATTTCCTTAAAGAGATGAATTGTCGAGCAGTGGAAATGGGTGTGGAAAGTCTGAATCCAGAGATACGGAAGAAATGGCTTAATCGGCATTATACAAATGAGCAAATAGAACATGCGTTGCAACTATTTAAGCGAAACAAAATATTTTGCATTACTGATAATATTATCGGATTACCAGAAGAAACATTTTCCGATTTAGAATTCATGGTAGAATTTTATAACCGTACCCGGCCGGGGAAAATTTATGTTTTTGAATTAAGGCCTTTCCCTAATACAAAGCTAGCAAATCTGAAAAAAGCGGAACAACCGGATAATAAGAAACGCAGAGGCCTTTTGCCCTTCACCGTATATACATATCAGAATAGTCAATACAAGAAGATTGTTCTCTTAATGTTGGCAATTTACTTTTTTCCAAAAAAGGTTATTAGTTTTTTGCTAAAAAAACGGGTATATAAATTTTTCCCGCCTTTTTATGATTATAACATGTTGTATAATCTGCTTGAGATAGTGCCTTTTTTCATCAATTGTTTAACCTTCCCAAGATACTGGTTTCCTGTTCGCAGAGCTCGACACCGGTATTTCTTCTTTGCAAAGGAACTGGTCGTTAATTTTTTTAAGGGGAATCGATGAAAATTGCTTTTGTAAATAATACCAGTGAAAGCTTAGGAGTAGAATATCTATCGGCATATTTAAAAAAGCATGGATATGAGGTTAGAGTTTTTGTAGAGCCGCAGTTATTTAATGATGAATATATGAATATTCCTTCATTAAATAAACTTTTCAGTTTTCATAATAGATTGGTCAATAATGTCGTTAATTTTTCGCCGGATTTAATTGGGTTTTCGGTCGTAACTGATTTTTATGATTGGGCCTGTTTTTTGGCGTCTGAGTTAAAAAAACGGTGTGATAAACCAATTATATTTGGCGGCATTCATCCAACATTGCTGCCGGAAGAGGTGTTAAAAAATGAATTTGTTGATATGGTTTGTATTGGGGAAGGGGAATTAGCGCTTTTGGAAGTGGTTGAAAGACTGCAGCGTGGTTCTTGGCCTGATGATGTTCTAAATATTTGGTCAAAAAACAAAAATAAATTAATTAAAAACAGAATTAGGCCGTTGGTAGATAATCTGGACATATTGCCTTATCCGGATAAAACAGCATTTTATGAGGAAAGTCCCCATTACAAAATCGGCTATTTTACAATGGCTAGCCGGGGATGCATGTATGCTTGTTCTTACTGCTGTCATTCATATTTAAAAAAAATATATTCAGAGAAACATTATTATCGGTATCGAAGCGTGGAAAACGTAGTTGGTGAATTACAAAACAATTTTATTAAAAACAAATTTAGAGTCATTCGTTTCTCCGACGATATATTCCCTTTTGATAAAAACTGGTTAGATGAATTTTCGAGAGTTTATCCGCGTGATGTGGGTATACCATTTATTTGCTATATTCACCCTAACACTACTGATGAGGAGACAATATATTTACTTAAAAAAAGTGGGTGTTGCGAAGTCCAAATAGGGATACAGACACTATCTGAAAATACGCAAAAACAAATATTAAATCGGCACATTAAAGTTGAGCGTTGGGAAAAAGTTATTTCGTGTTTAAAAAAATACAAAATTGCGATTACGGCAGAAAATATTATCGGTATCCCAGGGCAAACTGCAACGGAAATAAAAGAATTAATAAAATTTTATTGCAAAAATAAAGTCAATAGAATTCATGTATTTTGGTTGCGTTATTATCCGAAAACGGAAATAACAGAGAGATTTAAATTGGAACAGAATCCCATTGAAAAAGAGAGGATGAGACCATTTACTTTAGGCGGGGATGTTTTTGCTAAGGAATTAAATAAAATGAGAGCACTTTTTGTGCTCTTAAATTTTTTGCCTAAAAAACTGATATACTTTATTCTATCAAAAAATTTATATAAATATATTCCATCTTTCCCCTTAGTTCCCCTAAATATTTTATCTAATCTAACCAGTGGTTCAGCTTCAGATATGATTACAAGACGAAGAGAGTTTAAAAAATACATCATCTATATAAAAAGGAAAATATGGAACAATTAATACGAGAAACAGAAAGTTGTTGTCCGAAGTGCTGGCGCAGGATAAAAGCAGCGGTTATTGAAAGAGAAGGGAAAGTATTTCTGGAAAAGCATTGTCCTGAACATGGACTAATAAGTATAGTTCTTTCGGAAAATGCCTGTTCCTATAAAGGGTTGGAAAGTTTTTACTTTTCAGTAATGAGGGATAATTTAAAATATCGGGGGGTCGAGATAGATATAACTTTTCGCTGCAATATGGATTGCCCGATATGTTCGTGGGGGACAGGTCTCCGGAAAGAAATGCTTTCTTTTAAGGACCCATCCTTAGATGAAATCAGACAGTTTTTATTGAAGAACAAGGTTGCGTTAATAGTATTGTCTGGCGGCGAACCAACGTGTCGCGAAGATCTGTCCGAAATCATTAAAATGATAAAAAAAATGGGCAGAAGAGTGGTTATAAATACAAATGGTTTAAAAATAGCAGAGCTTAGTTATTTGCGTAAATTAAAAAAGGCGGGAATTGATGCAATTAATCTTACGCTCGATGGTTTTGATGTTAAGACAGAAGAGTCTTTCCGCAGCAATAATTATCTGCCGCATAAAATTCGTGCCTTAGATAACTTAAGGCAATTAAATGTGCCGACCGGATTAAATGTGCGTATTGCTAAGGGCATGAATGAATCACAGATATCCAAGATTGCTGATTATGCGCTAAAGAATAGCTTTATCAAGCTCTTACATTTTGGGACAGTGATTTGGTCAGGAAATGCATCTAGTTGGTCTTTCGATAAGTACTTGATGCCTGACCAGCTTGTAGATATAATCGTTGATAATATGACAGATAAGTTGAATAGAGATGATATTAGATTGTTTCAGAAGTTATTTATTGCGCTAAATTCTTTTTTTTCCAGGAGATGGTGTTTTTATGATTCTGCTTCTTTTATCCTGTTGCGGAGAAAAGGGGAATATGAATCGCTGGGAAAATATGTAGATTTGCGTTCAATAGAAAAGATTCTTGACAGATATGCATTTTTATATAAACGTTTCCCGCTTCTTGCAAAATGTTTTCTTGTTATTGGCGGAATATGCAGTATTAGTAAAATAAAGTCGATAATTATTTTTAAGGAGTTATTGTTAAGGGGATTAAGTTTCTTTTTTAAGGGGAAACAATATTTGAATACGGATTCATTTTTATATTTGAGTGTAAATACAGGTTGTGATGCGTATAAGATGGATTACAAAATTGCAGAGAATTGTATGACCGCCTTAATTTTTAAGGATAAAGATGGAATGCTTAAGTTCAGGGGTAGTGCATCGCAGGCCTGCGATGCTATGGGGAAGCGATACTTAAATTACTAATAGAAATATTTTATTTGCCCCGGCTAGTGGTTCAGCTCGAGAGATGATTATAGAACAAGAGAATTTATGAAATATATTATTTAGATAAAAGGGAAAGCATGGAACAAAAAGCGAAAAAGTTCAGTTTATCATTAATCGTGCCGGTTTTAAACGAACAAGAAATTATTGCCGAAACCATCGAAATATTTTTAAAAGACTTATCCGGTCTTTGCGACGAATATGAATTGATCGTCGTCAATGATGGCAGTACCGACAATACGCAGAACATATTAAAGGAATTAGCCGCCACCCATCCGAAAAAGTTGAAGGTTATAACCAACCGAAAAAATTTAGGCAGCGGGAGAAGCTTAATCAATGGTTTTAAGTGTGCCCGGTTTGACCTTGTGGCAACAAATTTTGCCGATCGGCCTTTTAATTTAAAAGAGCTGAAAAATATTTTGCCTTTATTTTTAGAAGGCGCGGATTTTGTTGTTGTGTATCGGCGTGACCGTTCAGCTAATAGCTTATACCGAAAAATTACTTCACTGGTCAATTATTATTTAATCCGTTTTCTTTTTAAGGTCAAGGTGAGCGATTTTCAGTTTGTTCAAGTTTATCGGAAGGAAATTTTAGATAATATGACTATCGCTGCTAATCACACATTCGTTCCACCGGAGATTATTATTAAAGCTCTTCATAAAGGTTATAAGATGAGAGAATATAAAAGCATTTTTTACCGCCGGGAAAAAGGCCGAGCAAAATGCGCTCATCCTAAGGTGATTCTGAACACACTGTGTGACACATTTAAATTTTGGGTTAAATTAAAAATTTTAAAACTAAATTTAAACTGATTTCTGAAAATTGATACAGAGAGGATTGCTAAACATTGTGACTAAATCAGTGGCAATTTTAATCACGACAACAGAAAAAAGAAAAGATTATTTTGACCGTTTATTATCATCTATAGAACAGCAGACCTTTCTGCCGGAAAAAATATTTATAATCTATGATGGGATATTGGACGAAGAAAAGAAGAAAATTTACGAAACTTATCCTTTATCATTAGTCTGGCTCGATAATCAGAAAAAATTTCCTTTAACCAATCTCCAAAATCAAGCGATTAGCACGATCGGTGAGGACGATGTTCTTTTGCTAAATGATGATATTGTTTTGGATAAAGATTTTATTAGAAGGCTTTTTTTGGTAATTGAGAAAGATAAAAATATAGGAATCGCCTGTGGAAAAATTTTGCGGATGGATAAGTGTACTTTGGATAGCGCTGGACAACTTTTAGCAAAGAATAGAAAGCCATTAGAGCGCGGATATGGACGGCTGGATAAAGGACAGTTTGATAGACAAGAGTATGTTTTTAGTGCCTGTGGAGCAGCAGTTTTATACCGCAAGAAAATGTTGGATGATATTGCGATTACAGCAGGAGAATATTTAGATAATGACTACAATATGTTTTATGAAGATTTGGATGTAGCGTGGCGAGCACGAAATTCCGGCTGGGATACTTTCTATGAGCCCAAGGCTATTGCTTATCATGAGCGGGGGAGTACGGCAAAAACCAAAAGACCAGGATTTAAGTCCTTCCGGCCCTATAATTTTGTTTGGCTTAAGAGCCACTTAAAAAGTGATCTGATTAAGAATCGCTATATGACAATAATAAAAAATGACCGCTTCCCGAATTTCTTATTTAATATACACCATATCCTGTTTTATGAACTTAAACTCTGGATTTATTGCCTGTTTTTTGATCCGAGAGTAATTCTCGATACATTTAAAAATTTCCATTTTTTCCGGAAGGCATTTAAAAAAAGAAAATTACTCTTAAATAAAATAAAAACAGAAGAATGAACTATATTATCCTGCTCTTATTAGGTCTTAGGCCGTTTATCTGTGAACAGGTATCGATAACCTCCGGGCTATTGTTCAACTTTATTTTCTGCCTTTTACTCCTGGTCTTTTTTATCGTTACGAAAAAGATAAAAATTAAACCGTACCTGCTAATATTATTATTTGCTTTGCCGGCATGGTTATTCATTGCCCAGGCTTTTTCCGTTAATGCCTACAATAGCCAAAAGAAGGTAATTGAGTTTTGCCTTTTTGCTTTAACTTTTATTTTTGTTATTAATCAGGAGAAAAGACACCTCCGGTTTTTGATTTCCGCAATGATCGCGGTCAGTATAATCGTTAGTCTGCGGGCACTGTATCAGTATTTTTCCGGATTCTCCTATATCGCTGAAAACTTTTCTTATACGGAAATAGCAGGCGGAGGTTTTTATGCCGTAGAATTGTTAAAACAAAGAAGAGCAGTCTCCTGGTTCTCCTCGCCCAATCTATTAGCAAGTTATCTGGTAATGTGTTGCCTTCTGCTTGCCGGCTGTCTATTTAAAAATGTGCAGAAGAAAAAACAAAAAAGGATAATTTTATTTTCAATAATTTTCGGGTTATTGTTTGCTGCACTCATCACGACCAAGACAATCGGTGCGCATTTGAGCTTGCTAATTGGGTTGGTTTTTTTTGGGATTATTTTCCACCGGAAAAACAAGGTTCAGCTTAAGCGCAAACGTTGGCTTGTTTTTTTGATGCTTATCATTTGTATTTTTGGCGGTATATTTTTTAAGCGGATTGATTATTTTTTAAATTTTAAAAATCCGGAAAATTCCGTTGTTCAAAGGGCATATTATTGGCATACTGCGGCAGAAATGATAAAAGAACGCCCCTGGTTTGGCGTCGGGGCAGGTAATTTTGGAATTGTTTATCCGCGTTTTAAGCAGAGCTCAGCTAACGAAACAAACTATGCGCACAATTCTTACCTGCAAATGTGGGCGGAATCGGGCATATTTTTCTTAATATTTTTTGTTGTTTTTGTGGTTTATATTTTTAGAAGGCTATTGCCACAAGACAAGGATCCCCTGAGCCTCGGTCTTTTATCCGGTAGTTTTGTGTTTTTAGTTCATAATTTAGTTAGTTATAGTTTTTTTATTTCTCAAGTCGCTCATGTTTGGTGGATTTTTACGGCTTGCGCGTTAAATTTAGGAACGCTGAACTCAAGCGATACTAAAGTCCGGGTGCAGAAAAAAAATGAAAAAGTTTTAAAGTTTATTTATTGTTTTACGATTTTATTTCTCTTGTTGAGTTTATTTAGCGAATATCAGGCTGAAGATAACCTAGAAAAAGGAATGAAATCTTTTAAAGAGAAAAAATTCAGTCAAGCATTATTAAATACATATATATCCTTAGGTTTCTCACCAAAAAATGATTTTGGCTATTACCTTCTCGCGCGTTGTTATCAGGAAAAGGCAAAGGCAAAATTTTCCCCACTCGTTGTTGAAAATTACGAAAAGGCGATCGCTTTAAGTCCGGAATATGCTTTTTATCATTATGAGTTAGGGGCATATTTTATGCGCTATGGTAAGTATAAAGAAGCCAAGCGCTTTCTAAAGCAAGCGTTAAGGCTTTATCCGACAAACAAGGAATTTACCTCTTCTTTGAAAAAAGTTCCCTTTGAGAATCCAATTTAATTATCCCCAGCCAAGCACAATATCTTGTGGTCTAGATTGTCCTAACCCACTGTAAATAGTATTTTTAAATAATTTTAAAAAATGTTATATTTTCTATTGACATATGCTCCAAAATAGGGTATATTTATATTTGGGTGGTGAAAAGTGGAGGAGGGTGGAGCAAATGTTTTACGGTGAACATGAACATGCCCTGGATCGAAAAAGCCGTGTTATTATCCCCGCCAAATTTCGCGAAGCGTTCAAAGATAATTTTGTAGAAAGGTTTTTCATTACCAGAGGTCTCGATGGTTGTCTCTTCCTTTTTACTGAAGAAGAGTGGAAAAAACAAGAACAAAAGTTTAAATCCATGTCCTTTACAAAACCAGAGTCAAGAAAGTTCAACCGTTTATTTTTCTCCGGTGCCAGCGATGTGGTTTGTGATAATCAGGGAAGAATTTTACTCCCGCAGTATTTAAAAGATTATGCGCAAATACAAAAAGACGTCGTAATTGTCGGAGTTTCTAACCGGATAGAAATTTGGAGCAAAGCAAGATGGAAGGAATTTTATGAAAGTACTAGAGACACCTTTGAAGAAAATGCCGAAAAACTCATGGATTTGGAATGAAGACAGAAAAATGAGCCGACACACCCCTGTAATGGTGGATGAAGTAATCTCGTACTTAAAACTTTTGCCAGGGAAGGTGATTGTTGATTGTACGTTGGGGGAAGGGGGGCATAGTGAAGGCATATTGAGAAAGATAGCGCCAGGCGGACATCTCATTGGCATAGATCAGGACGATGATGCCCTGAGCATTACCCGCCTGCGTCTTTCTCGCTTTGACGGGGCTTTTACTTTAGTCCAAGCAAACTTTCAAAATCTCCGGGATGTTTTGCGGAAATTAGATGTTAGGGGAGTCGATGGCGTGGTTTTTGACTTAGGGGTTTCCCTGCTACAACTTTCTAGTCCCGAACGCGGATTTAGTTTCCGGGTAAATGGTCCCCTCAATATGCGGATGGATAAAAAAGCCCAAATCACGGCGTTTGATTTGATCAATAATCTTAGTGAGGAGGAAGTTGCTAACCTTATTTATAAATTTGGACAGGAGCGATACAGCCGCAAAATTGCCCGTCGTATTGTCGAAGAAAGAGATAAAAATCCCATCGTTACGACACAACAGTTGGCGAATATAGTTTTAGAGAGTGTTCCGCGTCACATGAGATACCGACGGATTCATCCGGCAACGAAAACATTTATGGCTTTGCGGATTGCCGTAAATAGAGAGCTGGAGGTTTTGCAAAATGGAATTATCGAAGCCATCGCGGTGCTAAAGTCCGGGGGGAGGATGTGTGTAATCTCATTTCATTCTTTAGAGGATAGAATCGTAAAGAATGAATTTAAGAACCAGGCCAAAAAAGGCGGCTTGAAAATATTGACCAAAAAGCCGCTTATTCCTACTCAAGATGAAATAAAAAGTAATCCAAAAAGTCGTAGTGCCAAGCTGAGAGTAGCGGAAAAAAATTAACTGCTTTTGCTTTAAAATTTTAGGGAAAGACTATGAAAATAAAAAATGTTATCATCTATGCCGTGATTGCTACGACGATCTGTATCGCCTATGTAAACCAACAAGTTGAGATTGTCAAATTAAGTTATAAGTTAAGGGAGAAAGAGAAAAAGATTGCTCTGGTTATTGACCGCCATCGTATTTTATTATACAATAATACCAGCTTAAAAGCCCCACAGTATTTGACCGGAATGCTTAAGATGAATTCCGTGGATCTGAAGTTGCCGGATACTACTGCTGTCGCCAAAGTACGGATTCTGCGTAAGCCCAAGACACAACTGGCTAAATCGGCAAAGACAACCGTGGGCCAGAATTTGTTGGATGTATTTGTCCCTCAGGCCCAGGCCGCATTGAATATGAGGTGAGTAGTTTCCCCGGCGCGGCTTAAGCTTTCATGCAAAAGAGCCAAATTGAGCGTCAACTGGGTTTCTAAAAGCGCATCCCGGCTATCTTGTAGTAGAGAAGTCTGAATTTCTTGAGTCTTTAACTGTAAAATCAGGTCGGCGGAATTTTTCCCTGACCATATATAAGGATTAATTTGTAAACGTGCACAAGAAGGCGCAAAAAGCCCGCCTCGTAGTTGTATCTTTTTCCTACCTATTAATTCTTTTAATTATTTTGTTTCGTCTGCTTAATATTCAGGTAATAAATAATCGTAATTTTATAAAACTTGCCGAATCGCAACATCATTTAACGTTAACACTATTTCCGCAGCGGGGAATGATTTATGATCGTAATATGAAGGTATTTGCCTTGAGCCTGAAGGTGTTCTCGGTATATGCTGTTCCCCGTCAAATTAAAAATAAAGAGGAGGTCGCTAAGCAGCTTGCGGCGATGTTAGATCTGGATGAGGAAGATGTATTTGCCAAATTAGGCCGCGATAAGTCTTTTGTTTGGATAAAAAGAAGGATAAATGAAAAAGAGGCCAAATCCATAAGAAAGTTAAAATCAAAGAATGTCGCCTTGTTGCCCGAAAGTAAACGTTATTATCCCAACGGGGAAATGTTATCTCATGTGCTCGGGTTTGCCGGGATAGACGAACGTGGATTAGAAGGTATAGAGTACTATTATGAACAATACCTTAAAGGAAAATCAGGACGACGTTCTTTATTAAGAGATGCCAAGCAAAGGATGCTCCCGGCTTTTGAAACCGAATTTATTCCCGCGGTAGACGGATATAATTTAGTCTTAACGATCGACCAGATTATTCAACATATCGTCGAAGAAGAGCTGGAAAAAGCCTATGTTCAAACCAAGGCAAAAGGCGCTTCGGTTGTGGTCATGGATCCGGTTAATGGCGAAATCCTCGCCATGGCTAATCGGCCGGATTATGATTTGAATTATTTTAAAGCAGCTTTGCCGGAAGAACGGCGCAACCGGGCCATAACTGATTTTTTTGAGCCTGGTTCAACATTTAAAATTATAACCGCCTCCGCGGCCCTAGAGGAAAATTTAGTATCTTTGGATGAAAAGTTTTTCTGTGAAAATGGCGCTTATCGAATATCAAGACACACCCTGCATGACCATAAACCGCATGGAGAACTTACCTTTGTTGAAGTAATAACGAAGTCGAGCAATATTGGGGTCGTAAAGGTGGCTCAAAAATTGCAGGAGAAATTACTTTATAAGTATATTGAGAAATTTGGGTTTGGAAAACTTACCGGTATAGATTTGCCCGGTGAAGTGTCTGGCATGCTAAGGCCACCGGATAAGTGGTCAAAATTGTCTATTGCGGCTATTCCTATTGGGCAGGAGATCGCGGTTACTCTCTTGCAGATGGCTCGGGCGCTATCCGTAATTGCCAATGGTGGATATCTGGTAACGCCACGGATTGTGCAGAAAATTGTGGACAATAATAACCAGACGATAAGAGAGCATAAAGGAAACTTACCCAAGGGAATTATTACGTATAAGACTGCGACGATGATGAAACAAATTTTAAAAGGCGTGGTTGAAGATGGAACGGGTCGGCGGGCAGCCATTGCCGGGTATGCGGTTGCCGGCAAAACCGGGACCGCGCAGAAAATAGACCCGGCGGGCGGTTATTCGCATCGTAAATTTATTGCTTCATTTATCGGATTTGCCCCGGTAGAAAGACCCCGTTTTGTTATTGCGCTAATGTTAGATGAACCGCGGCCTTTATATTACGGTGGATTAGTCTGTGCTCCGGCATTTAAAAACATTGCCGAGAGGTTGCTTAAATATATGGGGGTTCCAAAAGAAAGTGGCAGATAGAGAATAGAAAAGAATATCAAAGATTAAAATTCAAAAATAAAGATGACAATCCAAAATTGAAAAATTTAAATTTTAATTTGTAATTTTGATTTTTAATATTTAATATTTGATTTTTTTATCGTAGAGGATATTATATGAACGCGAGAAGAATAATTGAGTTGCTCGGAAAAAATCCAGATAATTATTGTTTTGACGATTTCCTCGTCCGAGGATTAAGTGTTGATTCCCGGGAAGTTGGCACGGATTATTGTTTTGTGGCCGTGGATGGTGAGCAAACCGATGGCCATAATTATATAAAGGAGGCGCTGCAGCGGGGAGCAAGAGTGATTGTTTATCAAAAGAGCCGGGCAGTAGAATCTTATTATCCGGAATATGAAAAAAAAGCAATTTTTGTCGGCGTCGATAATTCCCGCTTAATCCTGGGCAAATTGGCTGCTGAATTTTTTAATAATCCGGCAAAAAAAATAAAAAATATAGGGATTACCGGTACAAACGGGAAAACAACAGTATCCTTTTTGATTGAGCAGATACTTCAAAACTACGGCTTAAATCCCGGAGTAATTGGAACCATATGTTATAAGGTTGCCGATCATATCCTGCCGGCAAAAAATACAACACCGGATGCCATAAAGCTGCATCATTTGTTTTTACATATGGTTGAGCATAAAATGACCCATGCGCTCATCGAGGTCTCATCTCATGCCTTGGACCAGTTTAGGACCGAAGAAATAGAATTTAAGATTGCCGTTTTTACAAATTTAACCCATGATCATCTTGATTATCATCTCGATATCGAAAGATACTTTTCCGCCAAGGCCCGCTTATTTACAAAGTTGGATCGTCAGAGTTTCGCCGTAATAAATGTAGATGATGAAAAGGGAAGAAAATTAAGGGACCTGACGCCGGCTAAAGTTCTTGACTATGGGATCGAAAACCAAAAAGCGGCGGTGAGAGCAGAAAATATAAGGCTGGGCTTAAATCAGACTCAGTTTACGCTAATTACGCCAAGCGGAAAAATCGAAATAAAAACAAGACTAATCGGCCGGCATAATATATATAATATACTGGCCGGGATATGTGTTGGTCTATTGGAAAAGGTGAGTTTGGAGTCGATGCAGGCGGCAGTTGAGGAAATGCGGGCTGTTCCGGGAAGATTAGAGCGTATTCAGAGCGCAGAGCCTTTTGAAGTTTTTGTCGATTATGCCCATACTGAAGATGCCTTAAAAAATGTATTGACGGCCTTGAAAGAATTAAGGTCGCATAGAATTATTACGGTTTTTGGTTGTGGCGGGGATCGCGATAAAAAAAAGCGGCCATTGATGGGCAAAGTAACAAGTCAAATGTCGGACTTTTTAGTGATTACCAATGATAATCCCCGGAGCGAGAAACCAGAAAGCATCATCGCCGATATAAAATCTGGTTTTGGCCCGGAGTTTAAAAATTATAAAGTAATCTTAAATCGCCGGCAGGCAATTGCCTATGCCATCGCCCAAGCCGAGAAGAAAGATTTTGTTTTGATCGCCGGCAAAGGGCATGAAACACAGCAGATTTTTAAAGACAAAACTATTTCTTTTGATGACCGAAAAGTGGCAAGCGAGATATTGAAAAGTAACCAGTGACCACCTGCCTGCCTGTCCAGTAGGCAGGGTATCTGGTTTCTGATGGGTGGGACATGTTTACCATAGCAGAAATAATCCAGTTTACAGAAGGAACGTTAATTAGCGGCGAGATGGATACGCAGCTGGCGGGCATATCTATTGATTCAAGGACGATTCGTCCGGGAGATTTATTTGTGGCCATAAAAGGAGAAAAATTTGACGGTCATAATTTTATCCGCCAAGCCTTGGATAATCAGGCTGCCGGCCTACTGCTTTCTAAAATTTGGTTTGCTGTCCATCGCCAGGAGTTCTTGGATGCAAAAGCGCTGGTGATTGTCGTCGATGATCCGGTTGCGGCTTTAGGTAAAATAGCTCATTTTTATAGAAAAAAATTTGATCTTCCCGTAATTGCTGTTACCGGTTCCAATGGAAAGACAACAACGAAGGAAATGATTGCGGCGCTATTAGCGCCAAAATATAATGTCCTAAAAAGCAATGCTTCTTTTAATAATCATATCGGGGTGCCGTTGAGCTTGTTAAAACTAAAACAAGACGATCAAGTTGCCGTGCTTGAATTAGGGATGAACCATAAAGGTGAAATTCGTAACCTTAGCCGTATCGCTTGTCCGAACATTGTCGTAATAACAAATGCCGCCGAGGCGCATCTGGAATTTTTTAACGGGCTTTCGGAAATTGTCCAGGCCAAGTGCGAATTGTTGGAAAATCTAAAACTCGAAGATGTGGCAGTTGTAAACGCCGATCTGGAAGATCTTTATATGGAAGCGAAAAAATTTAGCGTAAAGCTAATCTCGTTCGGAGAAAACGAAATTTGTCAATATCGGGTCTCAGATATTATTGCGCAAAATAAGGGCGTAGAATTTATTTTAAACAAAAGACATAAGTTCAAACTGAACATGTTAGGTAACTATAATGTCTACAATGCGTTAGCCGCTATTGCCGTGGCTGATTATTTAGGGGTTGATATGCCGACAATCATAAAACAATTAGCGGGGTTTCAACTATCTGCGTTGCGGATGGAACAGATACTATTAAACGGCATAAAAATAATTGCCGATTGCTATAATGCAAATCCCCATTCTGCGCAAGTGGCAATTGAAACTTTAAGCGAAATAAAAGATGTAAAAAGGAGAATATTGGTCTTCGGCGACATGCGTGAACTGGGCAAATTCAGCACCGGGGCTCATCGCCAAATCGGGGCGTTGGTGGCCCTTAAACAACTAGATATTTTAATTACGGTCGGCAAAGAAGCTGCGAACAGCGCCGAGTCGGCTGTCGCGGCCGGGATGGGCGAGGATAATGTTTTTATTTGTCTGGACACGAAAGATGCAACTAAGATTCTGGAACGAATTTTGCAGCCGGAAGATGCGGTTTTGCTAAAAGGTTCTCGGGTGATGCAGCTTGAAGAAATCTTAGAGGATATAAAAAACCGTTTTAAAGACTAAAAATGTCGTTGGATATAATATGGTCTTTTGCTAAAACTTAGTAGAACCAAGGTAATTCTTAATAAGATAGTAGCCATAAATGTAACATTCCACAGCAAAAGCTTATAGATAAAGCCATGAAGTTTTTTAAAATTTATATATTTTTAATACTTTTTGCTCTGATATATTTATTTTCTTATAACCGATATGTGTGGGGAAGTGATTTTAGAGAATATTATCCATTTGAAGCTGGGAATACATGGATTTTTGAGATGCAAATGAAACAAGAGTTAAGAATTGAACGGATGGAAAGAGATCAGGCAGAGGATAGCCTTGATAATGTAGAAGCAATGAAGATAATATATGAAGATGGAAGTTATGATTGCGTGATTAAAGATTCTGATGGGGTAAAAGCAAACAAAGCATTTATGGCAGGTCAGGATATCTATTGTACAGGTTCAGTTCCTCTGAATATATTCCCGTTTAATATGGAAATGCCTAAAAAATGTGAAACCTTTGTTTCGGAGTATGATAGCAAAGGGCTTCTCACCGGACGCTTTTGGGTAACGATAGAGATAGAATTTAAAGAGATGGAGGATATTACTGTTACAGCAGGGAAATTTAAGGACTGTGCTAAATTTTTAATTGTAAAAGTCGGCATATATGATAATGGAAACTTTTGGCAGGAAGCAAGCATTACGCACTTTGCTAAAAATGTGGGGAAGGTTAAAGAGATAAAGAAAACAATAAGTTACGATGCTGAAAAAGGTGAAATATCTGCAGTTCAATATTCGTTTGAATTAAAGAAGGCAATTATTGGTGGTATTGTATATGGCAAAAAGGATCAGATTTTGAATATAAAAGAAAAAGCAAGATATTTTTGATTAAATAATTTTGGGAAGCGGTTTGAATAAAATATAATGAGAAAATTAAAAGTCAGTAAAACTTTATATCACTTTTATATTGCCATACTTGTTTTTACTTTTTTTTATTGCATTTCCAAAAGTGCGCCCCTATTAAATGTGATTTCAAGTTTGATTTACTGTGAAGGGGTATTAGGGAAATGTTATGTGGAAAGATTAGATTTTAAGTTGGCCGAAGATAGTGAACAAATACGCAAGGGGATGTCAGAAAAATATGTTTTAAAAGGCCAGGATGGAAGCAAGTGGTTGTTTAAAGGGATAACTTGCGATTGGATGGATAACAGCTTTAGAGCGCGAGAGATGCACACTGTGCTTGCTTATAAATTAGCCAGGATATTAGGAGTTAATACTCCGGAAATGTATGAATTCCATATGTCCACAAACGGGCTAAATAAATCGGGATATATTCAAAAGATGATACCTTTAGCTGGAAAATCAATCAGCCCGCATAGATTTACAGGAAAGAAAAAGGATAAATTCTTTTTATCGATAGCAACCAGTGAAATTTTCAGTTGGCTGCTTTATGGCAATGAGGGGATGCAATTGTTGTTGAGCTCTTCGGGAGAGATTTACCAAATTGACCTGCAAAATTCATTTTGCGATTTAACTAATAATCCCGCTTTATTTTCTATAAACGAGCGTAAATGGTTAAAAGCATTCTATGAAATAGACGCTTCTTTTGTTGATCTTGGCTGGCATGGATTTTTAAAGCATGTTGCAGGGATTCCAGACGATTGGCTAATAAAACATTCCAATCCAATAATAGCTGATGAATATGGGGAACGTCAAGATGTGAAAACTTCAGTGAACTTGCTTATAAGAAGAAAAGAGATTCTGACAGCTTTCCTTTCCAATAAATATCCTTTGCATTCTAATTTTAAGAATAAAAAATTTATTTCTAATAGCGGTTTTTTATATCGCCTGAATTTATGTAAGAAATTATGTAAGAGCATTTTTCGGACGTCTAAGGATTTATTGTTCTTAAAAAAACATGTTAATAAAAAAAATAATTTTGTGTTAATTTGTTCTGGAGAAGCATGGATTTTACTCCGGGAGCATTTCAAATTTTTAAGAAAGACCCCAGGGCCTTCAGCTCAAGAATTGGACAAAAGATGTTTAGATGCCGAAAAAAAATTAATGTTATTGCGTCGCAATTGCAATGTTCCAGAAGAGAAATTAGCAATTACTTTGTATCTAAGGCAAGTAAAAACATTTAAAAGATATATGGAGAAATATTTTGAAAAAGAGTTGGATAATGAAGTTATTTTTCTTAACTTTCAAGTTGAAATATTCATTCAGATAATTCACAATCTGCGTACTTTTAAACATCCCGAGACAGCGGATAGATGGTTTTCCTTAATAAATTATCAAAAAGCGGGCGACCTTGCCATAGTGAAATCAGCAGGCGAGGATGAGTATATTGCCGGGATGATGAAATTAATTAATAAACAATATAATGAGGCAGCGTATTTTTTTAAAAGTGCGCAAGAAAAAGGATATGCGGTTGATGAAATTGAAGAAATAATTAAGACTTACCTTGCTAGTGAATAATGATTTAGAGATTGTTTCTTTATAACCATTGTGACTGTTCATCGGTTATCAAATTAAGAACTCAAGATTATCAATACAGATGCAGACAGATGGCTACGGAGGTCATAGATAAAATAAGAGATAATCCGTCTGCATCCGCTGAAATTCATATACATCTGTTAGTAAAAATGGAGGAATTATGTTTTATCATTTTCTTTATCCACTGAAGGACTTATTTTTCGGCTTTAATGTTTTTAGATATATCACCTTTCGGACGGCCGGATGCAGTGTTACGGCTTTTCTTATTAGTCTCATCCTGGGAAAAATTGTAATTAGAAAGTTAAAAGATTTAAAGATTGTAGAGCATGTCAGGAAAAAAGAAGAATGTGTTCATCTTGACGAATTCCATAAGTCTAAAGAAGGAACCCCAACGATGGGTGGAATTTTGATTCTTAGTTGCATATTTATATCGGTATTGCTCTGGGCTGATCTCTCCAACCGATATATCTGGATTGCGATGATTGCAACTTTTTGGTTGGGAATTGTTGGGTTTATCGATGACTACATAAAGCTTAAGCGGAAAAAATCAAAGGGGCTTACCGCCGCCGTGAAGCTAAGCGGTCAATTGCTCTTAGGAATAGCGATTGGCTTTATAGTTTATAATGATCCGAATATTGGCGACCGTTTAGATATCCCGTTTTTTAAGAATCTAGTTGTTAATTTAGGCGCGGTATATGTATTTTTTGCGGCGTTGGTGATTATCGGCACCTCTAATGCCGTAAATCTAACCGATGGTCTGGATGGCCTGGCGATCGGATGTGTTTTGATTGTTGCTTTAACTTATAGTGGGATTAGTTATGTTACCGGCCACTTTAATTTTAGTGAATATTTGAGAATTATTTATATCCCTCAGGTCGGAGAGCTGGCTGTTTTTTGTGCGGCAATTTTCGGGGCCGGGTTAGGATTTCTTTGGTATAATTGCCACCCGGCGGATGTATTTATGGGTGATACCGGAGCCCTGTCTTTAGGCGGGGCCTTAGGCACGGTTGCCATCCTGATTAAAAAGGAATTACTTTTATTTTTAATCGGTGGCATATTTGTTGCCGAAGCAATATCCGTAATTATCCAGGTTTTTTCCTTTAAGTATCGCGGTAAAAGAGTGTTTTTAATGGCACCGTTGCATCACCATTTTCAGCTTAAGGGATGGGCGGAGACAAAGATTATTTTCCGTTTTTTGATCGTTGCAATCGTGTTAGCCTTGCTCGGTTTTTCTACGTTAAAGTTGAGGTAATTGTGCTGCCAAGAGATACCTTATTAAAAATAGCCCTGCTTTATACCAGCTTAGGAGATTCATAATCACAATAAAAATAGGATACCGATTTCACATAAGCCGCCGAAAAAAGTATTTATTGAAGGGGAAAAAGAGTGAAATTTGAAACAAAGTTTTTGCTCCAAAGTTTTTTAAATCATTTTCAGCAAAAAATTATTTCACCAAACGGTTATATTTTTTCTAAGCCTAACCATTTTCACATCGCACCGACAGCAAGATGTAATTGTACGTGTCAAATGTGTGATATTCATAAACTCAACATAGAAGATTTAAAATTTGATTTAATAGTGGATATGCTTATTAAGATTAAAAAGTGGCTAAACGGGGGGTTCTTTCTAAATATTGCTGGGGGAGAAGTTTTATTATATAAAGATATTTACAAGCTTGTTGAATTTTGCAGCAAAAATAAAATTATTTTAAGAATGACGACCAATGGTTCTTTGCTTAATAGGGCTGCCTGTGATAAATTATTAGCAAGTGGACTTTCATGTTTAAGCGTTTCAATCGATTCATTAAATCCCGCGATCCATGATTCCCTAAGAGGTTTTCCGGGTATTCTTGAAAAAGCCTTAGCTGGTATTGATTATTTGGTTGAGCATAAAGTAAAAGTTGGAGTGCAGACCGTGATTTCGAATAAAAATAGAAACGAATTGTGTTCTTTGTCTAAAACACTATTTGAAAAATACAACATTTCGAACATTTTGTTTCAGCCTGTTGAAACGATTGTTTGTGGCGATGTAGCGATTGAAGACTTCGTTAAACATGAGTTATGGATTAAAGACTTAGATGAGTTGAAGCATTCGATCGAATCTCTTGTCGATTTAAAAAAGAAAAACTATAATATTCTGAATACAATTAAAGAGTTATATGGTTTTTGTGATTTTTTCAAGAATTCCTTTGAGAAAAAATTCACGAAGAGGAATAAGTGTTCGGTGGGGAAATCCAATTTTTTCATTGGTCCCAGAGGAGACGTGCGTTTTTGTTGGCCTTTAGAACCTTTTGGAAATATAATTTCAGATGGATTGAGCCCATCAGAATTATGGAATGCTAAGCAAACAAGAGAATTAAGATTAAAAACTTTGCACTGCCAAAGAGCATGTCCAAGCGCTTGTCACAGATCTTTTTCCTTGTGGTATAAAATTAAATATTACTTGATGTTAGCAAAAGATTAAATGGACGCAGTTTTGGAGCATAAGGGAAGGCAAGATTTCAATAAGCAATAGCAATAGTATCTTATTTATAGGAAATGAACTAAGATGATAATAGGGCAGAATATAGCCGGTAAAAAAGTGGTGGTAATTGGTTTGGGAAGATCAGGGCAAGCGACCGCCTTATTGGCAAAAAAGAAGCAAGCGGCTGTTTATGTCTCGGAAATTGAAGAAAGTAGAGCGATGCGCGTCAAGGCGGCGACCTTACGCAAAAAAGGTATTAACGTAGAATTGGGCAGGCACCGGCCCGCTTTTTTTCAAAAAGCCGATCTTTTTATTACCAGCCCGGGCGTAAAAAATGATGCTTTGCCGCTTATCTGGGCGAAGAAAAATAAAGTTGATATAATCAGTGAGGTCGAATTTGCCAGTTGGTTTTGCCGGGTGCCGATAATCGCTGTAACCGGAACCAATGGGAAAACTACCGTTACCACACTGATCGGGAAGATTTTAAAAAATGCCGGCCAGCGGGTAAGCGTTTGCGGTAATATCGGTAATCCGTTTAGCGGTGAAGTATTACGCCGCAGGCGGGTGCAAGTAGTCGTCTTAGAAGTAAGTTCGTTTCAGCTTGAGTTCATAAAATCGTTTCGGCCAACAATAAGTATAATCTTAAACATTTCCCGCAATCATTTAGATCATCATCATTCGCTTAAGCGCTACCGAGAAGCAAAATCTAAGATTTTAAAAAATCAAAAGAATAGCGACTTTGCGATTTTAAATTTTGACGACCGCAGAGTAAGAAATCTTGGCGATAAGACAAAGGCGAAAATACTTTTTTTTGCGAAAAAGAAAAACGCTTTTTCAAAATATCGTAATCGCTTTTATGGTGCCTGTTGGCTGGAAAACAATTGCTTAAGATTTAAATCGCGGAAAACGAATCAGGATTTTTTATGTCAAGAACACTTAAAATTAAAAGGCCGGCATAATCTGGAAAACATAATGGCTGCGATCCTCGCCGCAAAAGCACAAAAAATAAGTAAAGAAAAGATAATTCCGACTCTTTTGACTTTTAAAGGGCTTGAACATCGTTGCGAATATGTAAGTGATATCAATGGCATTAAGTTCACCAATGATTCTAAATCGACGACCGTTGATGCCACGGCTAAGGCGCTGGCAATGTTTGCTGATAAAAGTGTGATTCTTATCTGCGGCGGCCGGGACAAAGGAAGCGATTTTAGCTTAATCCGCAAATCGATCAGGAGGAAAGTTAAATTTCTCGTGGTTATCGGAGAGGCGAAGCAGAAAATAAAAGCCGCTTTAGCCGGAAGCGTTAGGACAGTAAGTGCCCGGAGTCTTAAAGCCGCAGTGCAGATTGCATACCATAGAGCAAAGGCTGCGGATACGGTGCTTCTTTCTCCGATGTGTTCAAGTTTTGATATGTTTGAAAACTTTGAGGAAAGAGGCCGGGAATTTAAACGCATAGTTGGATGTATTAGTTCCGGAAATTGAGTAAAGCGAGGCCAGCAGGTGAATCTAAAACAAACAAGAATAAATTTAGCGGTGATCGCGATTATATTAGTCTGCATAGGGATTGTGATGATTTACAGCGCCAGTGCGATTTATGCCCATGAGGCTCGGGGTGATAGCGCTTATTACCTTAAACGGCATCTTTTTTATATAATCGTCGGCTGCACACTCTGTGCGCTGGCGATGAGTGTTAATTACATGCAGCTGCGAAAATTAGCTAAACCACTGCTTTTGGTTTCATTTTTTTTACTGGTGGTTTTGCTGTTGCCCGGGATCGGAAGGTCTATTGGCGGAGCCCGGCGCTGGTTTAGAATCGGAAGTTTTAGTTTTCAGCCTTCGGAACTGGCAAAATTTGCGTTGATCTTATATACCGCTGATTTTTTGACCCGCAAGAAGTCATATATTACTTCGTTCTTTCATGGTTTCTTGCCGGTTTTAATCCTGCTGATATTGATGTGTATGTTAATACTTGTTCAGCCGGATTTAGGGACATCTTTGGCAATTTTTGTGATTTGCTTTACGATGTTTTTTGTCGGCGGGGTTAAATTAACTCACTTGCTCAGCGTAATTTTAAGTTCTCTGCCTTTGATGTATATTTCCATTTTTAGTGTTCCTTACCGCCGGGACAGAATTTTGGCATTTTTAAATCCCTGGAAAGATCCGCAAGGCTTCGGCTTTCAAATAATTCAATCTTTAGTGGCTTTAGGCTCGGGAGGATTTGCCGGCGTTGGCTTAGGTCAAGGCAAGCAAAAGCTGCTTTATCTGCCGGCGGCTTATACGGATTTTATTTTTTCAATTATTGGCGAAGAATTAGGATTTATCGGCACCGCGAGCATCGTGATTCTTTTTATCTTATTTCTCATCCTGGCGACCTCAATCAGCTTAAAAGCAAAAGATTCATTTGGCCAAATCCTGTCTTTTGGACTGATTTCATGCCTGGTTATCGAAGCGATTATTAACATGGGCGTCGTAACGAATCTTTTTCCGACGAAAGGATTGCCTTTTCCGTTTATCAGTTATGGCGGTACATCCTTAGTGTTTAATATGAGTTATGTGGGTTTAATCTTAAATATTGGTAAAGGCAAATGAAGATCTTAATTTGCGCCGCTGGTTCCGGAGGACATATATATCCGGCATTAAGTCTTGCCGCGGAACTAAAATCTGTTGCACCGGCAAGTGAGATTATTTTTCTTTGCAGCCGGAAAAACGTCGATAAGAAGATTTTTAAAGACTCAAGTTTCAAAGTGATCCCGACTGATTTTAGGCCAATTTCATCGAAAAACAGTAGAAATCCGCTTATTTTAATCTTGAAGAATTTTTATTTTCTGCTAAAATTGATGATAGAGAGTTTTCGCGTATTTATGCTCCTGGTTAAAATTAAGGCAGATGTAATTATCGGTTTTGGCGGGATTAGCTCGATCGGGGTAATTTTAGGGGCTGGGTTATTAAGGATACCGACGCTGATCCATGAACAGAATTTAATTCCCGGATTAGCTAATCGATTGCTGGCTCGAATTTCAACCAAAGTCGCGATCGGGTTTGCCCAAACCAGCCGGCATTTTAAATCCGGTAATATAGTTTTTACGGGTAATCCAATCCGCAACGATTTGGAAACAATAGAAAAAAAACGAGCTCGGGTCTCTTTGGGACTAGCTAATGATAAATTTACAATTCTTGTTTTTGGCGGCAGCCAGGGATCATATTTTATTAACGCGTGTTTTATGGAGGCCTTAAACGGGCTTCCCGAAAAAGAGAAAAATAATTTACAGGTTATCCATATAACCGGTAAGCGTGAAAATTCTAAAATATGCGCCGGGTATAAAGAACTCAATGTCCGCGCGGCAGTTTTTTCTTATCTCGCCCAGATGAGTGCGGCTTATAGTGCTTGTGATTTGGTTGTTTCTCGGGCCGGGGCAAGTACGCTTGGTGAAATAAGTTATTTTTCGCGGGCGGCAATTTTAATCCCGTATCCATATGCCCGGGGGCATCAAGTATTAAATGCGAAATTTATGCAGGAGCAAGAAGCGGCTTTTGTTGTCGTCCAGAATAACAAGTGCTCAGCTGAGTTAGCGGGTTTGATCTGCCGTCTGATGCCGGATCCGGGAAGCTTAGAGAAAATGGCAACCGCAGCCCATCGCTTATATAACGCCGACGCGGCGACGAAACTAGCCGCCGAGGTTCGGGGGTTAGTGAAGACCTAGCCCCGGCCATGAACCATAACGGTACATGGCCTGCCGGCAGGCAGGGAAAGACGAAATTAATATGAAGTCAATAACAGAGCTCATTCCACGAAAAAGAGTGCATTTTATTGGTATCGGGGGCATCGGGATGAGCGCCTTAGCCCAAATTCTGCTGGCCCAGGGGTACGCGATTACCGGTTCGGATCTGAAGATGAGTAAGATCACAAAACGTCTTCGGAATCAGGGCGCAAAAGTTTACTTAAATCATACACAGGAGCACGTTACGGATGTTGATATTGTTGTTTATTCCTCTTGTATCGGTACTGATAATCCAGAGATTATCTCGGCGCAGAAAAAGAAGATTAAGTTGCTACCGCGGGCCTTATTACTGGCTAAATTAATGTCTGGTAAATCCGGCATTGCGATTGCCGGGGCGCATGGCAAGACGACGACAACGGCGCTTATCGCCTATTTACTAAATGAAAGCAGATTAAATCCGACTTTTGCGATCGGCGGCGATGTTCAGGCCTTAGGCGGTAATGCCGGTTATGGACAAGGCCGATATTTTGTTGCCGAAGCTGATGAAAGCGATGGCTCTTTTCTTTTCTTGAGGCCGCAATATACGGTGATTACTAATATTGATAAGGAACATCTTGATTATTACAAAAATTTAAAGCAGATAATCGAAACCTATATAAAATTTGTCGCTAAGCTTAGCCGGAAGAGCGTTCTTTTTTGTTATGGACAAGACAAAAGCATCCCCCAGATATTAAAAAGGTATAAAGGGAAGGTTCTCAGTTATGGTCTCAGGAAGAACTGTGATATTTATGCGCGGGATGTTTGCGCCCAGCGGAGCGGCTCTGAATTTGGCTGTGTTTATAAAGGCAATTTTATCGGTACATTCCGGTTGAAAATTCCCGGGGTCCATAATGTATTAAATTCACTGGCAGCGATTGCGCTGGCGCTGGAGCTTAAAGTAAATAAGGCGGTTATCAAAAAGGCCTTAGCTAAGTTTTCTGGCGTCGAACGTCGATTTCAAATAAAAAATAGCGGAAATGGAATTTTAATTGTCGATGACTATGCGCACCATCCGACAGAAATAAAGGCGGCTTTGCAAGCCGCGCGTACTTGTCAGCCCCGCCGCGTGGTTGGCATATTTCAACCGCATCGTTATAGCCGGACAAAACTTTTAAAGAAAGAATTTGGTAAATGCTTTGCTTATGCTGATCATCTTGTCATAACTGATATTTATCCAGCTTTCGAATCTCCGATAAAAGGCGTTGCCGCTAAAATTATTTATGATCAGGTAAAAAAGAACGGACATCCGGATGTACATCTCTTGCCGAGAAAAGAGGTTAAGAAACACATCATGCAGATCATCAAGGAGGGGGATTTATTGATGACCTTGGGGGCGGGGGATATTAATAAACTGTCCGATGAATTAATTAAAGAATTATCCGCAAGACAAATCTGTCGTTCAAAATGAAAGATTTAAAAGAGCGGGAACTAGCGCAAAATATAAAGCATTTTTTTAAAGGGATCATAAAAACTGATGAACCCCTGGCAAAATATACAACGCTTAAAATCGGCGGCCGGGCCCGGTTTTTTCTTATCCCCGCGGATATTGAAGACCTATCAACGCTGGTAAAATTTCTTAACCGCGTGAATATCCGGATGCTGGTTATCGGCGCCGGGAGCAATTTGTTGGTTAACGACGGATATCTGCGATTAGTGGTTTTAAAATTAGACGCACCAGCTTTTAAAGAAGTAACCCGAAAAAATAATACTGTTTTTGCTGGTGGAGGGCTGCCGCTTGCCGGTCTTATTGACATTTCGAAAAGATCGGGGCTCAGCGGGTGTGAATGCCTGGTCGGGATTCCGGGGACCGTCGGCGGAGCGCTCCTGATGAATGCTGCGGTAAGAGATGTAACTAATAAACAGCGGGAACAATTATGCGCGATTTCTGATCCGCTTATACGCGTTAAAGTTATGGATAAAAATGGCGACATATTATTATTTAAAAGGGCGGATTTGAAGTTTGGTTATCGCGATTCGAATTTAAAAGAATATATTGTTTTAGGGGCCTGGTTTGAACTTTTTCATGCCACGCAAGATGAAATCCTGGAGACGATCAGCAGATTTTCTAAGCACCGGCAGATGACGCAGGAGCTAAAGATACCGAACGCGGGTTGTATTTTTAAAAATCCGCAAGGTATTGATTTAACTGCCGGCGAACTTATTGATCGTTGTCAGCTAAAGGGCAAAGCGATAGGTGGGGCTCAGGTTTCTCAGCAACATGCTAATTTTATTATCAATAAAGGTAATGCCCGTTTTGACCAGGTAAAAGCGTTGATTAATCGTATCCAAAAAGATGTTTATGAAAAGTTTAACATCTGGCTTGAGCTGGAAATAAAAATTTGGGAGGGCGTCCAGTTATCGAAATGAAAGTCAGAAAGATCGGCATATTAATGGGTGGTTTTTCCAGCGAAAGGGCAATTTCGCTGAAATCCGGCTCGGCCGTAGCCGCGGCCCTGAAAGGTTTGGATTACGATATCGTTATTTTGGATTTTCAAAATGAATTTGAACTTATTGAGAAGTTGCATAAAGATAAGTTTGATTGCATTTTTAATGCTTTACATGGCGGCTTTGGTGAAGACGGGGGCGTACAAAAAATTTTAGATGATTTGAATATTCCATATACCGGTTCCGGCGTGCGGGCTAGTTTATTGGCGATGGATAAGATTGCATCAAGAGAAATTTTTCGCAAAAATGGGCTCCCCGTGCCCGAATATTCAGTGCTCAACCGAGATCGCCGAGCCGCAGCAGACTCATTTCTGAACTTTCCCCTTGTCGTTAAACCTAGGCATGAAGGTTCAAGTATCGGGTTATCTATCGTCGAGGACAAAAAATCCTTCTCCGCGGCTGCAGCCGAGGCATTAAAGCATGATCGGGTTATAATTGTTGAGAAATATATAAGCGGACGTGAAATAACGGTGGGAATTTTAGAGGATCATCCTTTGCCGGTAATAGAAATTATCCCGAAAAATAAATTTTATGATTTTCAGGCAAAATATACTGCGGGGATGACCGAATATAAAGTTTTAAGCGCGGCCTCAGAAGATGTTTTAATTAGCGCCCAGGCCGATGCGCTTCGGGCGCATCAGCTTTTAGGGTGCCGTTGTTTTTCGCGGGTTGATATGATTGTTGATAACGATAATCGTCCGCTGATATTGGAAGTAAATACAATCCCCGGGCTCACCACTACGAGTTTGTTGCCAAAGGCGGCGGCGGCCTGCGGAATTGGTTTTGGGGAGCTTTGTCAAAAGATGATTCTTTACGCCCTTAAAGATAATTTACAGAAAATGTTAGCGCAGGTTTAAACCTAAAACAAGAGGAATTTTTTATGCATAGAATAATAAAAAGAAGAAAAGATAAAAGAAAGATACAGTTGTTAAATGTAAAGCAAGTTACCCAGGTGGTGCGCAAAAACGGTGGGCAAATTTTTCTTTGGATTTTAGGCGTCGCCTTATTCGTTTATTTCCTCATCAGTTTGAATTCTTTTATTTTTGCCTCCCCTTATTTTGAGGTAAACGATATTGAGGTAATCGATAAATATTCTGGTAACATTGATTATCCGCTATCCCGGATAAAGGATAATCGAAATATTTTTAAGATCGACTTGACGGAAATTTCTAAAAACATGGAAAGAAAATATTCGGATGTTCAAAAAGCAATTGTCAAACGCGTACTTCCCAATAAGCTGGTTATTGAAGTATTGCGCCGCCGGCCTCTGGCCCAGATCGCTGTATTTGCCGATCCGGGGCAGAAGGGGCTTAAATATTTTTTTAGTGTAAATGAAGATGCCTATGTTCTGGCTAAGCTCGGGGCGCGCCCCAGCAGGAGGTTACCGGTGATTTATGGGGTTCAACTCACCGCCGATGAAATAGAACTTGGACGGTGTTATCGCCAATCAAGCTTGAACTGGGCCGTTTCTTTTTTGAATGAGTTGAAAAAGAACGGTTTTTTAAAGCGTTACCGGGTGACCAAAATAGACGTGAGCGAGCCGCGGAGCATGTCTTTTTTTATCGATCATAAATTAGAGGTAAAAATAGGTAATCGCGATTGGCAGAAAAAAGTCGAAAATCTTGGCAGTATTCTGCAAAATATGGATCTGGATTATTCCCAGGAATATTATATAGATTTACGTTTTAAGGATTTTGTCTTTGGAAAGAAATGATGAGTAGAGGTAATTTAACAGTTGCGGGTCTGAATATTGGTAGTGCGAAGACAACGGTTTGTATTGGCGCCTACGACAGCTTATCTCAGGTGGAGATACATAGCGTGGCGATGGTAAAAACCAGGGGTGTTGAGCGGGGAGTAATTACAAATTTAGGTGAAGTCGCCGGTTGTATTGAGGAAGTAGTGAAAAAGGCGGAACTTAAATTCCATGGCTCGCCGCGCTCAAAAACACAAGCGCGCCGGAAAAATATTAAGATCAATTCGTTATATGCGACGATAAGCGGAGAACATGTGATCGGTAATAATACGAAGGGCATGTTAAGTTTGTCTAATCAGCCGGTTGAAATAACCCGTCAGGATACGCGCCGGACAATAGACACGGCGAAATCTTTAGCGACCTCAATTGACCGGGAAATTTTGCATTCTTTACCCCAGCAGTTTACGGTTGACGCCGGTCGAGGGATAAAGGATCCCCTGGGTATTTATGGGATGAGGCTTGGGGTCAATTTACACATTATCAGTTGTGGGGTATCTTTTATGAGCACCTTAATTAAAGCGGTCAATCGTGCTGGATTAGATGTTGATGGAGTTGCCTTTTCCGGATGGGCGACCAGTTTAGTCACGCTTAATGAACAGGAAAAGCAGGCTGGTATAATTCTCTTGGAACTCGGCGCGGGAACAATAAATATTCTTTTTTTTAGCGAAGGCACGCTTCAATATACCAGTGTAATTGGCCACGGCGGGGATGAGATAACAATCGAGATTGCTCAGCGCTTCGGAATAGATTTTCGTCAGGCCGAGCAGTTAAAAATGCAATATCAAAGCCGCTCCGGTAATTATAAAAGGAGCGATGATTGCGAGGATAAAATAATAATCAAGAAGAGTTCTTCCGCATATGAAAGTATAACGCGCAAAGATCTGACTAAAATTGTTGATGAAAAGCTTCAAAAACTGCTCAAAGCGGTAAAGAAAGACTTGGAACTAGCCGGGATTGTGCGGCGAGCAAATAACGGGATTGTTGTCTGCGGGGGAATGTCGTTTATGGATGGGATTATCGAAAAACTGGAGGTTAGTTTGAAGCTTCCGGTAAGACTGGGGATTATGCACGGTTTTGTTAGTAATCTTCCCGGCCTCGGCAATATCTTTTATGCGACAAGTATTGGTTTAGTTATGAATGCGTTAGCTGGGCGCGGAAAAGATTATCGAAGTAATATTATGGGTAAAGGATTTTTAAGCCAGACCATTGCTAAGATTAAGAATGTTTACGAAGAATATTTTTAATCCAGATTATTGTTTGTCGTGGCTTTTTGTAACTTCTTTGAGCCCAAAAGATTAGTGCTATTCGCCGCGATCTAATGCAAATTCTGGGGTTAAGAAAGGATCGTCATGGTAAAAGATACTCATATTTTAGTTATTGATCAGGAGAAAGGTGTGTTGGATTCGTTTGGCGATGTGTTTACAAGGGAAGGATATAAGGTCGCGAAAGCTCAAGACTGGTCGGCGGCGTCGGAACATTTAAAATCGCAAAAGTTTAATGTGGTTATCGCGGAAGTTTCCTTGGCCGATATAAACTATATCGAAATGATTGAGGGCATAAGAAGTGAAAATAAATATGCTTGTATAATTACGACCGCTGGTTTTTCAGATATTGATACCGCCCGCGATTCTTTAAAACGCGGCGCTGATGATTATATTAGCAAGCCTTTTGATCCGCGGGATGTTTTAGTTTCTATTCGCCGGATGGTTGAAAAGCAGGATTTAGAGGTTGATAACATCCAGCTTTTAGATACGATAAAAGTTCTGGCTTTAGCTTTGGATGCCCGCGATCACTATACGCATGGGCACTCGCAGGAGGTAACTGATATTTCGGTAAAAATCGCTAAAAAAATGAATTTATCTTTTGATTATATCCAAAGATTACGCGATGCCGGGATGCTTCATGATATCGGTAAGATCGGGGTCAGCGATGCGATTCTCCTTAAACCGGCGGCGCTTACGATAGATGAGTATAATACGATCAAGAAGCATCCTGAGATTGCTAAAAAAATTCTTGAACCGGTTAGTTCTCTGGCCGATAAAATTCCTTTAATTTATCACCACCATGAGCGGTTTGACGGGGATGGATATCCGGAGGGTTTAAAAGGAGAGAACATCCCGGTCGGGGCCAGGATTCTTGCCGTCGCCGATGCTTATCAGGCGATGACCTCAAATCGTCCTTATCGAAATGCCTTGACGCAAGCGGTAGCGATTGAGGAATTAATCGTTAATAAGGGCAAGCAGTTTGACCCGCAGATTGTTGATGTTTTCCTGGAAATATTGGAGAGAACGTAAAATAGAGGAGTGGATGATGGAAATAGATTTAGTTGAAGTTCTTAAATCAATGGTTGGTCAAGGAGCCTCTGATGTCCATTTTAAAGTCGGGCGGGCTCCGGTATTTAGATTAAAAAAGCAATTGCTCAGTTCAACTTTTCCGACTTTATCTAATAAGGAAATTGAAAAGATTGCTTATTTTATGATGCGGGAACGTCATCGCCGGGAATTTGAGCAAAAGAGTGAAATTGATTTTTCCTATCAATTACCGGAAGTTGGCCGGTTTAGAGTTAATGTTTTTAGGCAGCGGGGAGACATTGGTATTGTGATGCGTGTTGTGAAAAGTAAAATTCCCAGTTTTAAAGAATTACATCTGGCTGATATATTCAAAAAGATTGCGATGTATAATCGCGGGATTGTGCTCGTTACCGGGGCCAGCTCGATGGGCAAGTCGACCACGCTTGCCGCGATGATTAATTATATAAATACGCATAAAAAATCCCATATCGTTACCATTGAAGATCCGATTGAATATTTGCATGAAGATAAACAGTGTCTTATAAATCAACGCGAGGTAGGCTTGGATACCGAGTCATTCAATCAGGCCCTGCGTTATGTTATTCGTCAGGATCCGGATATAATTTTAATTGGTGAAATGCGTGATGCGGAAACTTTTCAGACCGCACTCTCGGCATCAGAGACCGGCCATCTTGTCTTTAGCACTTTGCATGCATCTAATACCGCTCAGGTTATCGAAAGAATCATGGAGTTTTTCCCGATCTCGCAGCATAATACAATCAGAATGCAGCTGGCTTTTAATTTAAGGGCCGTTACCTGTCAAAGGCTTATGCCCCGGGCTGATGGCGAGGGAGTTATCCCGGCGATTGAAGTGATGATTATCAATCCGAACATAGAAAAGCTTATCCGTGAAAATAAAGCCGATCGCCTGCAGACTGCGATCCAGGCTTTTCCTGGGGAAGGGATGATTAGTTTTAATCAGTCTTTAGTTAATCTTGTAAAATCGGATCTTATCACCCTGGAAACCGCTCTCGCTAACTCCAGCAATCCGGAAGCATTGAAAATGAACATTAAAGGTATCTATCTCGATGAAGAGCGCAAAATCTTGGGTGAATAGCTATCCCTCTTTTTTTATAAATAAAGAGATAAATACCGTCCCGCTTAAAAAAACTGCCCGGTTTAAGGTTGCGCTTATTTATCCTAATAGCTACTATGTCGGGATGAGCAATTTAGGCTTGCAGAGCATATACGACCAGCTAAATAAGCGGCCGGATACTTTATGCTGCCGTTTTTTTTATGATCCGCGAAAAAGACGGCTTTTATCCTTAGAAAGCAGGAGCGCGGTCAAATCCTTTGATATCGTTGCCTTTTCTATTTCATTTGAAGGTGACTATTTAAATTTCTTCCGGATCTTAAGCAATGCCGGTTTATTAGAAAAAAGAGCAAAACGTCAGGCGATGCCGCTTATTCTCACCGGCGGCGTGGTAAATTCTTTTAATTTCCTGCCGCTTTCTAAATTCAATGATCTGCTTTTTGTCGGCGAAGCTGAAGATTCACTGCCTGAATTTATGGATAAATTGGCGGCCTCTGCGCCGATAAATTCTCTCAAGGGAAAAAATAAATTTTTGAACGAACTGACTCAAATTGAGGGGATTTTCATCCCCGGCATATCAGATAAAGATAAAGTGAAGGTGCGCTATACAAAAGATCTGAATTTGCATCCGACGTCATCAAAGATTTTAACGCCGCTGACCGAATTTTCTAATACTTTTCTGGTTGAGATTTCTCGCGGCTGCCCCTGGCGATGTAATTTTTGTGTGACCGGGGCCGTGTTTGATCGATACCGACCGCGAAATTTGGATGTTCTGAAGGCGGAGATTGAATTCGGGTTAAAGTTTACTTCACAGGTAGGGTTGGTCGGTGCGGCGATCTCTGATTATCCGGAAATCGAAGGGTTAGTCTCCTTTTTAAGGCGAAAGAAGGCTAAGGTTTCTGTTTCCAGTTTAAGGATGAATTCAGTAACTCCCGAGTTGCTTTCTCTGCTGTCTGAGAGCGGGCAGAAAACAGTTACCTTTGCTCCCGAGGCTGGTTCGCAATCACTACGTCAACAAATAAATAAGAAAATTACGGACGAAAAAATCCTGGAGAAAATTAATTTAGCTAAGAAGTCCGGGATAAAGAAGATAAAGCTTTATTTTATGATTGGCTTGCCGCGGGAAGAGGAGGCGGACATATTGGAAATTCTTAAACTTGTAAAATCCGCCAGCAGTATTTTGCCGCTTAAGCTTAATCTTGGCATATTTGTGCCGAAACCCAAAATGGTTTTTTCTGAGCAGAATGTCCTCGATAAAAAAATATTATCGAGCCGGCTTAAATTTCTGCGGCGGAATTTAGGGGACCTGAAAAATATTGAGATTAAGACCGCCGGGATAAAAGCAGCGGAGCAGGCAGCGCTGTTTTCTAAAGCGGATGAGGGGTTTTTTGAGAATTATTTACGCTTATAAATCAGGCAAAACCACAATTTGTATGATCAGCTGAGTTAAACGCCGGTTTTCAATCGAAGAATTTTGAGCCGGATGCTCAAAACGAACAAGAATTGACAAATGCGCTTATTATATGGTAATATTTAAAGTTACTTTAACATATTCTAAAATATTACCTTATGAGAGAAAATGGGAAATAGATTAATCTTAATCCTCGGTATATTAAGCAGCATATTTATATTTATCATTATCGGTGCTCATTCGAGCTACTATTACCGGCACAATATAAGAGATCAGGAAGAAAAAGCATTGGCTTTGACAGAGACTGCGTTTAGCGCCTTAGCTTCGTTTATGCTTGAAGGCGAAATGGACAAGATTCAAGATATCCTTGTGAGCGTTGGGAAGCTCGAACATTTAAAACATATTCATATTATTGATGAGAAAGGTCGGATTGGTTATAGTTCGCAACCGGAAAAAATTAATACTCAAGGAGCCGGCAAATTTTTAACCCAGGCTTTGACCCGGGGCGAGAAGGTGAGTGGTCTTGAAGAGATCGGCGAGACAAAAGACTACTGTGTAATTTTACCGATAAAAAATGAGCCCCGTTGTTATTCTTGTCATCGTAAAGGAACTAAAATTTTAGGGGCTTTAGAAGTTGCGCTGGATTGGAAACCGGTACGTAAAATACTAAAGATTCACTTGCGAAACGATATTATTGTTGCTTTTCTTTTTTATGCTTTTATCCTGTTGATGAGTGTTTTATTCGGCCGGCTCTACAATAATGCGCAGACCTCACTTAAAAACTTAAAAGCCGCGCAGGAACAATTAGTAAAAACGGAAAAAATGGCCGCAGTTGGACAAATGGCCGCCGCGATCAGTCATGACTTAAGAAATCCGCTTACCGGGATAAAGATGGCAGCTTACTATTTAGGGACGAAGATTGATAAAAGCGAACTGGAGCTTAACAATATTTTGCGAGACATTGAGCTGGAGATTGATTATGCGAGTAACGTGGTGACGAATATCCTTACCTATGCTAAGCCGGTAGAATTGATTTATACCCACGCGGATATAAATAAGTTGCTCGAAGATACAATTACTTTTGTTCACCTCCAGAATCGGGATTTAACGATCAAGCTGGTAAAAAAGTATGCTCCAAATATCCCAGAAATTTTTATTGACTCTAAGCAGATAAAACAAGTATTTATTAATGTGCTGACGAACGCGATTCAAGCGATGCCCAATGGCGGAACATTGAGTATAACAACAAGGTTAGTCGGTCGTGATCTTGAAGTAGAGATTAAAGATACCGGTCTGGGCATAAGTAAAGATGATTTCGGCAAAATATTCGATCCCTTTTTTACGACTAAAGCGAGAGGGGTTGGGCTGGGACTTTCGATTTCGAATAATATTATTAATAAACACGGGGGCAAGATGAAAATTATCAGTGAATTAGGGTTAGGGACAACTTTCCTGATGAGTTTACCCGTCCCAGAACTTAAGACTCAAGATAAGGATGCTTAAATGAATAACTCTCATAAGTTAAATGAGTTAGTAAAGCAGGCCGCGGATTTACACTCTTTACTACGCGGACTCATTAGTTGTATAGACGGCATAGAAAATAGCGAATGTAAAGATTTAATGAAGGAGATTAATGTCAAGATAAAGCAATTCAAGAAAACCGATAAGGAATTAATTGACGTCTCTGCGCGTTCCATACGTTCGGAGCGGCTGGCAGCGATGGGCCGAATGGCGGCGGCGATTAGCCACGAATTAAGAAATCCTTTAAGCGGAATAAAAGTAGCGGTTGAGTATTTGGCGAGAAAATTAAAAGATCAGGCGGAGGTTGGCGATATTATTAATAATATTCATAGCGAAGTAATTTTTGCCAATAACATTATTTCTAACATCTTGGAATATGTAAAAATAAGCAGCCCCAATCTTAAAAAATCAAACATCAAAAGTCTTATCGAGGAGGCCATTTTGACTGTCGCCCAGCAGGGCTTCTTTAACAATATAAAAATAAAAAAACAAGTGGCCAATGATTTACCGGCTTTGGATCTTGATCCGTTGCAAATTCGACAGATCCTGATGAATTTATTTATTAATTCTGCCGAAGCGATGATCGGCGGTGGAATTTTGAGTATCAATGTTTCTCAACAGACAGATATGGTCGTTATTCGCGTTGCCGATAATGGCGTGGGCATAGAAAAGGAGCAGATGAAGAAGTTGTTTGAGCCGTTTTTTACCACGAAAGTAAAAGGGATAGGATTGGGATTGGCGATTGCCGAGGAAATTGTTGTGAATCATGACGGCAAAATAGATGTTGTAAGCAAAGTCGGCAAAGGAACGACCTTTACTATACGCTTACCGCTAAAAAGAGAAGATTTTTAAAACGCTTGAAATTCTCCAAAGTAGTCTGTTCAATTTTGTCAATTCATAATTGACCAAAGGTAGTAAAAAAAATGAGTAATAATATCGAGCCCCAAAAAATATTACTTGTCGATGATGAGCCGGTAATCCGGGAGACGCTTGCTGCGATTTTAAAAGAAGACGGCTATTCAGTCACTCCGGCAAAAGCGGGCAAGGAAGCGATTGCCTTATCAAAAGAAAATGAATTTGATGTCGCGATAATTGATTTGAAGCTTCCGGATGTTGAGGGGATGCAGGTTTTGCATAGCATCAAGACCTCTAATCCCTCAATTTGCGCTATTTTAATTACCGCTTATCCGACAACAGAATCGGCGATAAGGGCGGTCCAGGAAGAGGCTTATGAATATATCACCAAGCCATTTGATATCAGTCACGTAAAGCTGGTCATAAAACGCGGAATCGAAGAGAGACGGCTCGAGTTCGAAAATAAAAGACTCTTAGCTAATTTGCAGAGCGAAAAGGAAAAATTGGAAACCATGCTTCAGATCGGCCGGGCGATGAGTTCGATCCTAAACTTAGAAGAATTAGCCAGGTTTATTGTTAAAAGCATTGCTAATGTTTTAAAAGCAAAAGTTTGCTCTTTAATGCTTCTCGATGATGAACAAGAGGTTTTGACGATTAAAGCCGCGATCGGTCTCGATGATTTCGTGAAGAAGACAACCAAAGTAAAACTTGGTCAGTCGATAAGTGGCTGGGTCGCAAAAGAAGGCGAGCCGGTTTTGGTTACGGATATTGAGAAAGATATGAAATTCGGCCGGACGAATATGCCTAAATATAAGACAAAATCTCTGTTGTGCATTCCGCTGAAGTCTAAAGATGTTGTGCTCGGGGTTATAAATGTGGCCGATAAGAAAACAGCCGGGCCGAATGATGTCTTTGGGGAGGAGGATTTAAATTTTCTCGCGGTAATCTGTAATTATGCCGCAATTGCCATTGAAAATGCACAGCTTTATGGAGAGGTTAGAAATTTAGCGATCACCGATGGCTTAACCACGTTATATAATCATCGTTATTTTCAAACGGAGCTTGAAGGAGAAGTTGCCCGTGTCCAACGCTATCCGCATCCCTTATCTTTGATCATGTTTGATATCGATTCATTCAAGGAGTTCAATGATACATATGGACATCCGATGGGTGATATGATTTTAAGTCAGATTGCTAAGGCGATTAAGCAGAATGTTCGAAAAGTAGATACTGCTTGTCGCTATGGCGGAGAGGAGTTTGCGGTTATTTTGCCGGAAACAAAGTTAAAGGAAGCAACGGTAGTCGCAGAAAAAATCAGAAAATCAGTCGAGGAGCTAAGGTTTGATACCGGAAAAAACAGAAAAAAGCAGAAGATGACAATCAGTGGCGGGGTGGTCCAGTTAAAGCCGGGGATGAAAAAGAATGAACTGGTAACATATGCCGACGAGTCACTTTATCATGCCAAGAGTAGCGGAAAGAATAGAATTTGTGTTCATCCTAAATAACGCCGATAAATACTAGGCGAAACTCACCCCGCAAGGCTCAACCCAGAGGAAAATGTTAAAAGAACGCCTTGAACTTCTCAAAAAAAGAATTGATAAGGCCGCGCGGAAAACAAATAGATCTTTGACGGATATATCGATTGTCTGTGTAACAAAACAGGCGAATTTAAAAGACCTGGTTGAAGTTATAAAATCCGGTCTTTTTGAAATCGGCGAAAATCGATTTCAAGCCGCCGAAAAAAAAGTTTCTTTTTTAAAGAGTACTCTAAGGCCGGATGATTTTTTACGCTTGCGGCTGCATATGGTCGGACATTTGCAGACGAATAAAGTGGCGAAGGCGGTAAGATTATTTGATTTGATACAGTCGGTTGATAGTTTGCGGTTGGCGCGGTTGATTAATGCGCAGGCCGAAAAAATAGACAAATATATCGATGTTTTAATCCAGGTTAATCTTGCTGATGAATCATCAAAATTTGGGATAAGCTTCACTCAGGCCCACGACCTAATCGCCGGAGTAACGCACCTGTCTAATTTAAAGTTAAAAGGATTGATGGGCATTGCCCGGTTTGATGAGAATCCAGAGCAAGCACGTCCCTGTTTTCGACAGCTACACGAGCTTTACAAAAATTCAAATGAGTTTTTAAGTTCCCGTTCAAACGCGGCAATGTCTATCCTGTCGATGGGCATGAGTGATGATTTTGAAGTCGCGATCGCCGAAGGGGCGAATATGGTGCGTATTGGCCGGGCAATTTTTGGAGGTTGAATTGAAAAAGCCAAGGGTAGGTATAATCGGTGCTGGCAATATGGGCGAGGCGATAATCAAGGGCCTCGTAAGAAGAAGAAAATTCAACGTTTGTGTTTATGATAAAAATCGCAAAAGATTAAACCTGATTTACCGGCGTTATCAGCTAAAAAAAATCCCTTTGCCAGGGTTAATTAAATCATGTGGGACCATTATCATTTGTGTTAAACCACAGGACATCGATGCATTGCTCAAAAGTATGAATTTGGCGATAACCAGTAAGCATTTGATTATATCGATCGCCGCCGGGGTCACGACGAGGCATATTGAGAAGGCCTTTAAAAAGAAACCCGCGGTGGTTAGAGTGATGCCTAATCTGCCGGGATTAATTGGCGAAGGTATTTCTGCTTATTGTTTGGGCAAAGCGGCTTCAAAAAATTCAGCAGAAATTACGGGTAAGATATTTTCGTCAATTGGCCAGACACTTAAGATTGCGGAAAGTAAAATGAATGCGGTTACGGCGATTAGCGGCAGTGGCCCGGGGTTTATTGCCTATCTAACCGATTGCTTAATTACCGCGGCACGTAAGCAGGGATTAACTAAAGAGGCGGCGCGTTTTTTGTGCTTGTATACATTAAAAGGGACGATATCTTTATTGACCCAGACAGATTTACTCCCCAGTCTGCTCCTTAAAAGGGTTGCCTCCAAGGGCGGGACAACCGAGGCCGGAGTGAATGTTTTTAAAAAACAGCGGCTATCTAAGATCATTAATGCCGCAATAAAAGCGGCGGCGCAAAGAGCAAAACAATTGAGTAATAAATAGCGATGGATAAGGAATTTGATTACAAACAGACGATAAATCTTCCGCGGACCGAATTTGCGATGAAAGCTAATCTTCCGCAGCGGGAACCACTTATTTTAAAAAATTGGCAGGATCAGGCAATTTATAAGAAAATGATCGAAAAATCCAGCTCGGATCCAAAATATATCTTGCATGACGGACCGCCCTATGCTAATGGCAATATTCACGTCGGGCATGCTTTGAATAAAATTTTAAAGGATATTATTATCAAATATAAGACATTGCGTGGATTTTGTACCCCTTACATTCCGGGTTGGGATTGCCATGGTTTACCGGTCGAACATCAGTTATTTAAGAAACTAAAATTGCGTAAAGACCAGGTTGAGCAGATAGAGTTTAGAAAAAAAGCGCATGATTTTGCGATGAAATATATGGATATTCAAAGAGAGGAATTTAAACGCTTAGGAATTTTTGGTGATTGGGAAAAGCCCTATCTTACTTTAGCGCCCTCCTATGAGGCCTCGATTATCCGGTCCTTTGCGGCTTTAGTCGGGAAAGGATACGTCTATAAAGGATGTAAACCGGTTAATTGGTGTTATAACTGTGAAACGGCTTTAGCCGAGGCCGAGGTGGAATATGCCGAGCATACGTCTTGTTCGATCTATGTAAAATTTGAAACCGAAAACAGGGAAGAAATTTCCGGAATTAATCTGCCGGCGGATAAAAAGCTTTATCTTGTTATTTGGACGACTACGCCCTGGACATTACTGGGGAATGTTGCTTGTGCTGTGAAACTTGAGTTTACTTATGTTTTTGTTCAGGTTCAGAAAGAGATACTTATCATTGAAGAGAATTTGTTAGCTTCGGTTTTAGAAAAGGCGGGGATTAGCGATTATCAGCTTATCGGCAAGAAAAAAGGTGCGGATTTAGAACAGCTCTCTTACCGGCATCCGTTTGGACTGCGGACCGGAAAAGTTGTTCTTGCTGATTATGTTTCTTGTGAGGATGGTTCCGGAATTGTTCATCTCGCCTGCGGTTATGGGGTTGAGGACTTTTTAACCGGGAAAAAATACAACCTGGATGTCGTAATGCAGGTTGACGGTAAAGGATGTTTCTTTAAAAATATTGCCCAGTTTGGTCAAATGCATGTTCTCAAAGCTAATAATGCGATTATTGAAGAGCTAAAGCGCCTGGGTCTGCTTTTAGCGGCGGGTGAAATTGTTCATTCTTACCCGCATTGTTGGCGTTGTAAAAAGCCGATAATATTTAGAGCGACCGAGCAATGGTTTATGAGTATCGACCATAATAACTTACGCCAGAGCATCCTCCAGACAATCAAAAAAATCAGATGGGTTCCCCCGTTTGGGGAAAATCGCATTTCGACGATGGTCGAAAACCGGCCCGACTGGTGTCTGTCCCGCCAGCGGCTTTGGGGAGTTCCGATTCCCGTTTTTTACTGCCGAGAATGCCAGACGCCGATTTTGGATAAAGCGGTAATCGAAAATTTTGCCAAAATCGTGGAAAAAGAAGGTACGGACAGCTGGTTTATCAGAAAAACAGAAGAACTTTTACCCCAGGGATATGTTTGCCCGAAGTGCAAAAAGAGCAAATTTGAAAAAGAAAAGGATATATTAGATGTTTGGTTTGATTCCGGAGTCAGCCATCAGGCGGTTGTCAAAGAAGATGAAAAATTACAATATCCGGCAGATTTGTATCTTGAGGGATCGGACCAGCATCGCGGCTGGTTTCAGGCGGCATTGATAACCGCAATGGCGATCGATGCGCAGGCTCCGTTTAAAGCCGTACTTACCCACGGTTTTGTCGTTGACGGCGATGGCCGAAAGATGGCTAAATCATGCGGTAATGTTATTGCCCCCCAGCAAGTGACGGCTAAACTTGGCGCCGATGTTTTAAGGCTGTGTATCGCATTTTCCGACTATAATGATGATGTTCGGATTTCCGAAGAAATATTGGCCAGGGTTAGTGAAAGTTACCGTAAGATTCGCAACACCCTAAAATTCTTACTCGGCAATCTTTATGATTTCGATCCGCAAAAACATACCTTGCCCGATCAAGAATTGATGGAGGTGGATCGCTGGGCGCTTTCGGCATTGCAAAAACTACTTAAAGACGTAACCCTCGCCTATGAAAATTTTGTTTTTCATCAGGCCAATAAGCTTGTATATAATTTTTGTACTGTAGAAATGAGTTCGTTTTATTTGGATGTTTTAAAGGACAGACTATATACTTCGGCTTCATCTTCTAAGGCGCGTCGTAGTGCGCAAACCGCTCTTTATGAGATTTTGCTGACGATTATCAAGATTGTTGCTCCGGTCTTATCTTTTACGGCGGAAGAAGCATATGGGTTTATACCGGGTCGCGAGCAGGAGAGTATTTTTTTAACCGAATGGCCGAAATTAAAAAATGAATATATTGATGAGGAGTTAAATAGTGTCTGGCGGCTTCTTTTAGATGTTCGCAGCGCGGTGTTAAAGACGCTAGAAGAAGCCCGGACCAAAAAATTAATCGGGAACAGCCTCGGGGCTAAAGTGATCATATTTTACTCGTCGGCCAGTAAGAAAATTGCTTTAATTTTGGAAAAATATCTTCCCCAGCTGCCGAGTATATTTATCGTTTCTGATGTCGAACTTAAAACTGGTATTGACACAGAAGACGTACCAGTATATAATATAAAACTCTTGAAAGAGAGTACGGAGATAGAAAGTGGTCAAATAAAGATAAAGGTCCAGCGCGCGGAAGGCGAAAAGTGCATTCGTTGCTGGAACTATTCTCTGAGCGTGGGCAAAAGCCAAGCGCATCCCAAAATATGCACGCGTTGTATTGATGATTTAAGTCTTTAAAAGGCAAGCGGTGCGCGGGGCTTGACAAATGTATATTGCTTCTGCTTGTTACTATGGATTATTAGTTTTGGAGAAAGGAGCCAAGTGAAGTGAATAAAAAGGAATCTAAAGAATTCAAAAAAAGATTGATAGATTTAAGAGAACGAATTAGTGGTGATATTAAATATTTGGGTGAAGAAAGTATGAATAAATCTCAACGCGATGCCAGCGGAGATTTATCAGCATATGCATTCCACATGGCTGATGTCGCCAGTGATAGTTTTGAGCGAGAATTTTCTCTGGATCGGCTGAGCGGGGAACAGAAAATCGTTTGCTTTATAGATGATGCTTTAAAAAAAATACAAGAAGGTGATTACGGGGTTTGCGAGACCTGTTCCGGAAAGATTAAAAAAGAACGTTTAAAGGCCATCCCGTATACTAAATTTTGTCATAATTGCCAGCAAAAGCTGGAAGAAAAACGATAAGCAAGTACGATTATCTTGCTATGTATAAAATATTTTTTGCCGCTTTTTTTGTTTTCCTTGATCAGGTGACTAAGCTCGCCGTATTAAAAAGGCTCCATCAAAACGAAAGCATTCCCCTCATCAACAAGGTATTCCATATAACATTGGTTTATAATACGGGATCGGCATTTGGTTTTTTTCGCAACCAAAACTGGATTTTAACTTACATCTCGATTTTTGCAATCATTCTTATTCTTTTATCACTTGTCCGCCGGACGCGATTCAAGTCATTGTCGTATCTTAAAATTTGGCAATTTTCCCTGGTGCTTATCCTCAGCGGTGCCACGGGAAATCTTATCGACCGGATCAGATTGGGCTATGTGGTGGATTTTATTGATTTGCGTGTCTGGCCGGTATTCAATTTTGCGGACAGCATGATTACCTGTGGAGTCATTTTACTGCTCTTCATTTTTTTAAAAAAAGAAGCTGTCTCTTAACCGCAAAAAAAGGTAGAATTATGTATCCGGTGTTGCTTAGAATCGGACCGCTGTGTGTTTATTCCTACGGTTTAATGGTGGCTCTGGGAATTTTAACCGCCGTTTTTTTCTCTTGTCGCCATGCCCGCCACCGAAATCTCCCGCCGGATAAAATGGTTGATTTGATGTTTTGGATAGTTGTCTGGGGTCTGCTCGGGGGCCGAGTTTTTTATGTTATATTAAATTTTAATGATTACCTGTGCGTACCGCTTGAAATATTCAAAATTTATAAAGGCGGACTTGTGTTCCAGGGCAGCCTTATTTTAGGTCTTTTGTCGGCGTGGATATTTATTAAAAAAAACAAACTACCGCTGCTGGCAACGCTGGACATCATCTTTCTTTATCTGCCGTTAGCCCACGCGATTGGTAGAATCGGCTGTTTTCTTAATGGCTGTTGTTTTGGCCGGCCAACTCAGGTTGTGGGGGGGGTCATTTTTCCCGGCCATTTTGTTCGGGTCCATCCGGTACAGCTTTATGCGGCCTTTTTGCTGGTCGGCATTTTTTTTGCTTTGTTTTTAATTGAGCGGAAAAAAAAGTTTGACGGCCAGGTACTATGTTTTTACTTTATTTTCTATGGTCTAATGCGGTTTTTTATAGAATTTATAAGGGGTGATAACCCGTCGGTTTTAGGCCCATTTTCGATTTTTCAAATTATCAGTATGATTTTATTTTTTGCCGGATTGATTCTTTATTTCAAGTTTAAAAAAGGGTCCCGGGGAAAGTGATTAAAAACTTTAAGGGATAACGTAAACATTGGCTAAAAAACTTAAATTTACAGTCGAAAAGAAATTTTCTAAGCAGCGCTTAGACAAGTATTTGGGGGAAAAACTAGCACTCGAGTTCTCCCGGACCAATATAAAAAAATTCATTAAAAATGATCAAATTTTCTTAAACGGCGGTCTGGTTAAGCCGAGCGAGAGAGTAAGAGAAAATGATGAAATTTTAGTTAATATTGAGGATCCGGTTCTTCCCGAAAAATATCCTCCCCTGGAAATGCCCTTAGATATTATCTATGAGGACAATTATCTGATGGTAATTAATAAGCCGGCGGGTATTGTCGTCCACCCTGCTCTCGGGCATTTTAGTGATACCTTAGTAAACGCACTGATTGCTTATCGTCAGAAGCTCTCTTCAGTTAATGGCCTCGCAAGACCGGGAATTGTGCATCGCTTAGATAAAGATACCTCAGGCATACTGGTCGTGGCGAAAGATAATAAGACCCATATAAATTTAGCCAAGCAGTTCAAACAGCATACGATTAAAAGGGTCTACATTGGGGTTGTTGCGGGAAGGATGGAATATGACGAAGGCATTATTGATGCGCCGATATCGCGCAGTCCGTTTAACCGCAAGAAAATGGCTGTTCTTTCATCTTTCTCACGCGGCGCAACGACACAGTATCGGGTCATTAAGCGCAGCGAGAAAATTTCGGTTTTGGAGATTTATCCGCAGACCGGCAGGACACATCAGATTAGAGTCCACTTGGCGCATATCGGGCATCCGGTGATCGGAGATAAATGTTACGGCCGAGGAAATAAAAGCAGCCGGATCTCGCGCCAGGCCTTACACGCTAAAGGGCTTGGGTTTATCCATCCGGTTACTAATAAATTTATGAGCTTTGAAGCGTCCCTGCCGCCGGACATGTTGGCGTTTATAAGTGAAGTAAAGTGATGCAGTTTAGACAAGTTGCAAAATAATGTCTTCTGTGATAAAATAATTTCGCTGATTTATCGAACGAAGGAGGGAATATGAGTAGAAAGGTTAAAATAACAGAATATGATATTATTAAAGAAGTCGGTAGTATTTGCGGCTGCAATGCAACGCTCGCCTTTTCGCAAATGATTGGGCGGACAATTCAACTGGAAGCTCCGCGCTTAGAGATATACAAGTTTGACGATGTGGGCAAGATATTAAATGGCGATGAAAAGATGGTGGTCGGAGTGCATTCACAGATTTTATCCGGGGTTTTAGGGCAGATATCTTTATTATTTAGAGAAAAAAGTGCTTATGAGTTTGTTTCCATCTTTGCCGCTAAAAAAGAGCAGAGCTGTGGATTTCTGACGGAACTAGGCATCTCTACGATTAAAGAAATTGGCAATGTCGTTGTTTCCGCTTATGTCGGGGCGATGAGCCTGCTTTTAGATGTTTCGGTTATTCCATCGATTCCGGTGCTTTCCAGTGGTCCGATCAGCCAGGTAATCAAGTTTGGTTTTAACCGCTTGCAGAAGAAAGAAAAATTATACGTACATACGATGACCTTTAAAGATGCCGCAAGAAAAATTGGTGGGACATTTTACCTTTTGCTTGATTTAAAGACGGTGCGTCAAATAAGTGAAACGATGCGTCGGCAATTAGATGAAATTGAATTTGGGAAAGGTAAGAAAAAGAAAGCTTGAAACGCATGAAAGCACATAATGTAATGGAGGACATCGTCAAGAAGTATCTCTTGGAAATGATGGAGATGCGTTATGACATTTGCACCTGTAAACTTTGTCGGGAAGATATCATTGCTTATGTATTAACTCGTGTCCCGGCGCGATATGTTACTACTGATTCAGGAGCTTTACATACGCTTATTGACCAGGTAAAAGTAGAGCAATCTTCTATCGTTTTGAAAGAGTTAGTTGATGCGATTAAAATTATTAGCGAGAAACCCCGCCATAAGGTAACGGATGACAAAGAAAAGGCATATCACTTGCTCTTAAAACAGATTATGCTGGATCGGGGAATTGATTTTACCCATTATCGTGATCGGGTCTTAAAACGGAGAATTGCTTTGCGGATGAGAGCAAGGGGGGTAACGTCTTACGCCGACTATCTCCAGGTTCTTATTCACCATCCAGAAGAATACGATTCCCTGTTTGAGGTTTTAACTATAAATGTATCATCTTTTTTCCGCGATCGAAAGGTCTGGGACCAATTAAGAGATAATATTATTCCCCAAATAATCCGTGCGCATAAGGAATCGGGAATAAAAAAAATCAGGGTCTGGAGTGCTGGTTGTGCAAGCGGCGAAGAGCCTTATTCATTGGCGATTTTGTTTTATGAGCTTTTGGCAAAAGCCGGCGGTGGATTAAGGGTTGAAATTGTTGCGATGGATATTGACCAAGTATGTTTGCAGCGGGCCCGGGTTGGGCACTATGAAAGAGCTGCTTTAAAGGAGGTCAGTGCGCAGAATTTAAAAAAATTTTTCACGCCGTTTAAAGGGGATTTTAAACTGGCATCCTGTATAAAAGACTTAGTTGTTTTTAAAGCCCAAGATCTAATTCTTGATCCAGGGGTTCAGGACGCAGATCTGATTCTCTGCCGGAACGTATTTATATATTTTAACCGTAGCCTGCAAGAGCATTTAATCATGAAATTTTATAAGTCGTTGGTCGATAATGGCTATTTTACAATGGGTAATTCTGAAAATTTACTTGGCGAAGCGCGCCAGGTATTTGGGGAAATAGATGCGCTGTGTCGGATTTACCAGAAGAAGAAAATCAGAAGTTAAAATTCGTAAACCCTTAGTCTAAACAGGTTAAGTAATAATATTTTAGTTGACAAACGGGAAAAATTTCTATAAACTAATAAAATAGTGACGTGGGCTGATTTTTAGACCGCAAGGTATAGAAGTACTTACCCTGCGGTTTTTTGCTATAGAATTGGTGTGAGTCTGGTAATTTTAGGAGAAGGAGGAAAGTGAGTAATGGCGAGAGGAAAAGTTAAATGGTTTAGTAACCAGAAAGGTTATGGATTTATTACCCTTGAGTCGGAAAAAGACGTATTTGTACATTTTAGTGCAATTCAAGGGGACGGCTACAAGTCTTTAGCTGAAGGTGACGATGTTGAGGTTGAAATTCAGCAGGGACCTAAAGGCGAACAGGCAGCAAGTGTTGTAAAGATATAACCGAAAATTAAAGAGGTCTGGAATATTTTTCCGAACCTCTTATTTATAGCTCTTATTGGTCTTCCAAATTTAATCCGCTGCGCTGGCGAAGATGTCTTCACGCCGACTTTTTAAGTAATTATAGTCTTGACGCTCATTTCTTACATGCTATAATTAAAAACAGGATTAGGACTTAAAGTTGAGGAGGAATGTGATGGAAGAGAAAAGAAAATTTGTGCGTTTAGAAATAAATGTAGCCGTTAAGTGGAAAAAGATTCCGGAAGAGGCATTAGTTGGTTTAGACGTAACGAAAAATATTTCAAAAGGCGGTATCTGCCTAATGGTTGATGAAAAATTAGAAATCGGGGATAACTTGGAACTGGAAATTGAAATTCCCGAAAAAAAGGTTGTTCAGGCAAGAGTCAAAGTAATAAGAGTTAGAGAATTAAAGCTGACCGAAGAAGGTAGAAAAGAATATGAAGCGGGGGTCGAATTTTTCGAGATCAGCGATGAGGATAGAGAAGAAATCGAAGGCTTCATCTGTGCCGCTTTCCAGACAAAAAGCAGCGCTTAATCGAAACATTTGTTTTTGATTTTTTATATTGCCTGTTCTATTAAAAGCTCTTCTTTTATATCTAAAAACCAAGAGCTTCTCTCAATACTTGTATCTTCTTCGTTTTGAATGCCTTTTGAGTTCCGTCACGGAAGATGGATAAACGGACTTTCCTGTTAATCGCACTAATTTTATTGAAAAAAGCGGCTTAAAGAGGTATCATTTATTGATCGTTGCTTTACCGCATTTGAATCTCAATAACTCCGGTTGCGGGTTATTTTTATAACCGGGAAAAGGGGCAAATAAATTGTCGGAATATATCTGTCCGCATTGTAAAAATCCGATCGATGATGATCAGGCGCTTTTGTGTCTTTATTGCGGGGAAAGTTTAAACCGGAGGATTGGCTTTATGGCTAATTTTAGGCACCCCCGGCCAAGCATAATTTTAGCGATTACCGTGATCATCGTATTATTAAGTTTCATTCTCCTGATTTGCCGTTGAATGAAAGCCGGAAATGCTTTTTACCTTTTCATTGCATGATATATCAGATGATGTTATTATAAAAGGAGAAGGGCCCGGCCCTTTAACGATATGCTGTGCTGATGGTTAAACAAATTTCATTTTAAAAAATAGGAGTGAAGGAATGCGACTATTTGAAAGAAAAGAGGTAATCTTTATATCCGTGCTATGTATGTTTTTATTGTTCGGGGGCAGTATTGATTCTCTGGCGCGAGAAAATCGCAGCTTGTCTAATAAAGATAGAAAGCAAAAGGAAGAAAAAGCAGATCGGCAACAGGAAATTAGAGATTTGCTTAAAGAAAAAAAGACGCTGCTGAATGAAAACCGGAAACTAAATAAGCGGGTTGAAAAGTTAGAAAAAAAGAATGACAAATTAAATTCTAAATTAAAAAAGATTAAAAAGGGACTCCGCAGCAAGGGCATCCCATTTGAAGACCTCAATCGAAGACTCATCCAGGTGGAAGATGAATTAGAGAAGAAAGAAGAGCAGCAGCATCAATTACAAGGCAAACTGGATGCCGCGGATAAAAAAAGAGCGGAATTAGAAGAAGAATTAGACCAGGTAAAGGAAGAGTTAGTTACTTTATACCAGCGAAAAGTCAGTGGGATAAAAAAAGGTTTTTGGAATAGAAAGTTTCCAAAATTGCGGGAAATGGTTGAGGTCGAGAATAAAGAGCTGGAGGAAGGGCAAAAGCAGCAGCAGGAAGATCTGGCCCAATTGCAGGAAAAAGCAAAAGCCTATGATGCCTTAAATAAAGAAAAAGGCATCTTGAAAGAAAGGCTTAACAAAACATTGGAAAAAATTATTAAGCAGAACCAAAAATTTAGTACTTTGGAAAAAGCACTGACTTTGGTTAAAGATCAGCGCAAGCAGATTAAAGAAGAAAAGGAGAGACTCATTGCTGAAAATCAGCGGTTAGTAAAGCAAACAGAAAGTTTAAGTAAGCCGGATCCTCAAGTTACCGAGTTAGCAGAGAAACTTGCTCAGATTGAGGGATCATTAACCGCAAGGGAGAAACAGCAGAGAGAAATGCAGAGCCGGCTTATTGGAATAAACAGTGAAAAAGATGCGCTAGTGTCTCAGTTAGCAGAATTGCAGAAGCAGCTTAACGGGTTGCAAAATGAGATAAAGAAGAAGCTTGAGGAAGAAAGTAGCGATACCCGAAAACGCAAAATACTCATCGCCGAGCGCGATTCCTTACAGAACCAGGTGAGTGAGTTTATCCGGACGGTTGAAGCGCGAGATCAAGATATTGCCCGGTTAAGTGTTGAGATAAAGCTTAAGCAAAAAGAATTAGAGCAGAGTAAAAAGAAAAAAGACAGATTTGCAAATGAGAAAGAATCCTTACTCCAGATGAATGAAAAGTTAAAGCAGGAAAAGAAAGAATTAGAGTCCAAGGAAGCTTTGGCAAAAAAGATAAAAAAGGAACTTATCCAGCTTGAGAAATCATTGGACAAGCAGGAGAAGGCGAAACAGAAGATCCAGGACAGGCTTGAAAGAGTAAAAAATGAAAAAGATGATTTGCTTGAGCAGTTCTCAGGATCTCAAGAGAGGGTTGCGAGATTAGAGAAGGAGATAAAAAAGCTGTCCCGACACAAAGGTCTTCATGAACAGAAGCTTAAAACACAAATAGCTCAACATGAGTCTTTACAAGGGGAAGTAGAAAAGTTTACGATGACGATTAAAAAACTGGATAATGATATTGCCCGCTTGCGTGATCAGCTAAAGGCCGAGGAGACCGAGTCGAAACGGGCCAGGGGAGAAAGGGATAGATTAGCAAGTGAAAGAGAATTGCTGGAAAAGATAACTGAGAAGCTAAAACAGGAAAATAAAGAGCTCCAGAAAAAGGAAAGCTTAGCCGAAAAGGCAAAGCAGGAACTTGTCCAGATTGAAGCTACATTAGTCAATACGGAAAAGCATCGCCGGAGTATGCAGATCCAGCTTGAACAGGTAAAAAAGGAGAAAGGTGCCTTGGGCGGGGAGTTATCAATCGTCCAGAATAAGATTGCGGCGTTAGAGGGAAAGATCCGCAGACAAGACCAAGAGAAAGAAGTCCGGCACGCTGAAGAATATAACGCCGTTAAAGCCGAAAAAGAATCGTTGCTGAGCAAAATAAAACAGAGCGATGAGGCCCTCACCCAGCGGAATCAGGATCTTAACTTACTACGCACAAAGCTCGAGCAGAGCAATCAGGTATTAAGGCGCCGGCGAGAAGCAATACAGACGCTTGTAAACGAGAAGGAGTTATTAGCGCAGGCGAATCAGAACCTACAAAAGCAAATGGCTGAAGGCGCCAAAGTGTCCGGTGCTAATGAAGCGTTACAGAAAAAGATTACACAGCTTAAGATCATTTTAGTCAAAAAAGAGAAACAGCGGCGCAGTATTCATGCCCAGCTTGAAGAGATAAAAAATGAAAATGATATCCTGTCCGCACAGCTAACATTAGATCAGAAAAAGATTGCGTCTTTGCAGAATAAAGTAAATCGGGGAGTTCTTAGCGGAGGCGACATCGTCCAGAAATATGAGGGCTTGCTGGCTGCGAAAAAGAACTTAGAGAATCAGGCAAATAAGATGAAATCGTCAATTGTTGCCCGGAGCAAAGAGATTGAAAAGCTCCAGAGCCAACTGACAAGGATCAACAGCGAATTAGTAAGCAGTGAGAAAGAAAAACTTGTTATGGCGGAAAAGATTATAAATCTGCGTGAAGAAAACCTTCGTTTAAAGAAAGGATCTGCAGTTATAGAATAGAACCGGATAACGTCTGGCCGAAGAAGTCATCGTGTATTAAAACAAGCCGGATCTAAAGTTAGCGCTATTTCTGCAGCTTTAAGTGCCTTTTCTTTGTTGCCCAATCGAGAATAAATAATCGCCAAATTGTAATGCGCATCAAAATGATAGGGATCTTTTGCGATTGTTTTGTTGTAATATGCAATCGCCAGATCGATATTATTTTTTTTAAGATAGACGTTGCCTAAATTAAAATATGGATTTGCAAAATTCGGGTTGATCTTGATTGCGGTTTTATAATGCATTATTGCTTTTTCAAAGTCTCCCGTTTCATAGCCATGAGTGCCCAGATTATTAAAGTAGACGGAAGACTTGTTACTACCTTTACGGCCCGGTAATTCCAGTATTTTTTTGTAGTGATAATCTGCCCGGTTATAGTTTTTTGCTCCAGAATAGTATATCGCTAATGCCAAATTTGCATCTTTATTGTGCGGGGATTTATTTAGCCAGTGCAAGGCATATTTTTCCGTATCCACATACAGTGCATTATTGGCTAATGTGTCATTAATATAGAAAAGGAAAATAACCAGTAGGAGTACAGTATACAGTGCCGGGCAGATGTAGCGTTTAAGAAATAAAAGGGCTTTACCGATAATAATAAATAGACCAATGGATGATAGATAAATACAATTATCATGCATGACTAACCCCACCGTTGGCCGGGAGAGCATCAGATTATATGCCGGGAAAACGCCGACCAGGACCCAGCTCAAGGCAAATAACATTGGTTTATCTTTTATAAATTTAACGATTAGTAACCCGGTTAGAATGCCGATTAAAATTATATATAAAATAGGGCTAAAATTTAGATCGAGCGGAGTTATTTCACGATACATTCCGCGGTTAAAATAGACGATGCTTGAAGAAAAATAATTAAGGATTATAAAGAAGAAAGCGGCTATATTTTCCCGGGAAAAATAGGCCAGCGCGTCGGGCAATAGCTTGATCGTGCTCGGCAGGGGCAAGTAATTTTTTCGTAATAATAAGTAGATAAGACTGATGAGCAGCGTAGAAATGATTGTCATCAGGATCGGTTTAAAATGCTCTTTTCTCACCACAACTAAAAAAACACAGGCTAAATAAAGCGGGATTAAAACTGCATTTTCGCGACATAACAATGAGCCGAGCATAAGGAGAAAACCGATAAGATAAATAAGCCGGCTTTGCTTACGGTAAGCAAAATAAAATGCGATTACCGTACTTAAGATGAAAAACCCGGCCAGAATATTACCGCGTTCATTGATATAATTTACGACAAAACTGTTTAAAGGATGAATCGCAAATAATAAGCTCGATATTACGGATAATTCAAAATTCTTGAATAAGACATATAATAATACAAAAAATAATATCGCGTTGCCCCCATGCCATAGAATGTTGCTTAAGTGATACCCGCCGGCGTTTAATTTCCAAAAAAAATAGTCAAAAGAAAATGAAATCATCGCTAAGGGGCGGTAATAATTTTCTAAGTATGGCTGAAAGAAGGCCGCGGGGATAAACTTGAGGTGTTTAATGAAATTATTGTTTACGATGTTGTAACCGTCATCGAATATAAATCCGTTAGACAGGCTCGTCGAGTAAGCGATAAGGCTCGCCAGTAATATCAGGAAGACAGTTAAAAAGATTTTTTTAGAGCCTAATTCTTTAATTTCTGTTATCATTTTCATTTGAAATCAACCTGCATAATTATAACCCAGATTATCTCCAAAATCCACGGAATTTTGGTGAAAGATTGAGGAAAGCGAGGGTCGGCAGGAGGATAAAAATTAGAGGATTAGCGGGCTTGATCGGGGTTAGAGGGGATAATCCAGCAGATCGTTTTTTTAAGCAAGAGATATAAGAAACAATTGCCGGAGCTATGCTTAAAAGTCTCCGCTTGACTGCAACCATTTTTTTATTAAAACTTTACTTCCGGAACTTGAGCAGCAGTTTCAACCGCTTCAAAATATACGGCGGGTTTGGTAACCCCGGCTTGAGCAGCAAAAAATCGGCCGAAGAACAAACGTTGAAACCGATTAAAATCTTTAACCGAACGGTTATAACGCATGCGTTCAACCGCGATTCTGTTTTCTGTTCCTTCTAACTGGGCTTGTAAGGCCAGAAAATTCTCATTTGATTTTAGTTGAGGATAATTTTCCGCAACCAATAGTAGGCGGGAAAGAGCACCGCTCATCGCCTTGGCATTTTCGATTTTATTCCCGATGGATGCAGATTTTCCCCATTGACTTCTAAGGCGGGTTACTTCGGTAAAGATTTCTTTTTCATGGGATGCAAAACCTTTGACCGTACTGATCAGATTGGGGATTAGATCGTTCCTTCTTTGGAGTTGATTCTCAACTTGCGCCCAGGCTGATTTAACCTCTTCATCTTTAGCAATCGCCTGGTTATAACCACCTTTATACCAGCTAAAAAGCATTACAACTAAAAGTAAAACTACCGCGAGCACAATCCATACTTTTTTCATTTTAATCCTCCTCTTTTAGACACTTATTGACTACCAACCGCCGCCGCCACCGCCGCCGCCGGTCATGCCGCCGCCAAAACCCCCAAAACTACCGCCAAAACCTCCTCCGGAACCACCCGTTCCCGCTCCATGCCAATAGCCGCCACGTCTACGGCCCCCGAGCATTGAACCGATTAAAAAGTATCCCAAAAACCCTGAACGTAAACTTATAATAAAAACAAATAAAAGGATCGCAAAAATAATCTCCAGGGGACTCTTTTTGCGATGTATGGTTTGATAAATCTGTGTTTCCTGCCCGGTTATTTGCACGTCATATTCTTTAGCCGCTAAGCTGATAATCGCAATTGCACCTTCTTTTATTCCACGGGAATATTGGTTGCGTTTAAAATAAGGGATCATTATGGTTTGAACAATTTTCTGTGCAAGCACATCAGGTATTGCTCCTTCTAATCCATAGCCCGTTGTAATCCAGGCCTTGCGGTCCTTAAAGGCGATTAAAAGTAAAACACCATTATCTTTTCCTTTTTGGCCGATCTTCCATTGGTCAAAAAGCCGGACAGAAAAGCTATGGATAGTTTCGGGTTGAGTGGTTTGAACCGTTACTACCGCTATTTGAGCCGTTGTTTTTTTCTCTAATTCACTGGCAAACCTGGTCAGCGTAAGCTTGTCCGCAGAGTTCAGTAGCTTTGCAAAGTCGCTAACATAGCCTTGACCCCGGGAAGGGATGCTCACTTCCTCTGCGTAACTCAGAGCGGGGCATGCGCTAAAGATGATCATAAAACTTAATCCGACAAGGACCGGCCTGACCAATCCTTTGCCGGAAGGGCCGAAAGCGAATCGAAAAATTTTATTAAAAATTATCATGATATCTGATCCACCGCAATCGCGAGTTTCTTGATTTGGTCCAAGTATTTTTCCAGGAAGGCAACAACTTCCTGATTGGCTATTTTTTCATCATTGCTCGTATCTCTATAAATTGGCAAAAGCACGTTTTCATCAAGTTTGAATATTTGGCAAAGTTGTTTGATGATCTCGGCTTTATCGGTTGGAGGTTGTTTTCCTTTTAGACGGATTAAATTTCTGAAAACAGGAAGAAGCGAATTAAGCGACTCTTTTAATAGGGCTTCGATCCCCTTTTTCTTAAGTCCTACTTCAAGATAAGCCTGACGGATTCTAATTAGTTTTCCTTTGATCTGCTGTTCGCAAAAGAGACGAATATGGGTACCTTTAATCTCAAGAGTCGATAAGATGTCCTCCCCGTATAGTAAAACATGATTTTCCTTCATGTCTAAAAATTCTATTGGGAAAACGTCTAATGAGGATTCGATGTATTTTTTGGTCAAGAACAAAGGCGCAGCTATCTTTTTAGTGATCCCCGAAGATATAACCTTTAGACTGTCTTTAAAGGTTTCAAAAGCAAGGGCCTCAAATACAAAAACCGAATTAACATCGGAAATTTTAGGGATGTAATTTTTTCCGGCCGCGGATCCATATATAAGTACGGAAATTAAATTACGCCCATGAATTTCACGCATGGTCTTAAGATAGGGAATAAATTTTTTCTGCACCTCAAGGGGCAATTTTTCTGTATTGATAATAATATCTTTCTTCATTCTTCCTCCCCGGTTAAAGCAAATTTGCTTGAATAATGACCGGCATTGTTAGCCGAATAAACTGATTAATGTCCTCGGGCTTAAGCAACGTGGTTATCCCGAATGCCGGAGGCATCAGCCGGACCAATTTACGCATTAATTGAAATAGCAAAACAGAACATAGCTATTATATGCAGAAGATAAAGAAAGTGCAATGTTTTTGTTTGCCGGGGCGAAGAATGAAACACTTGCGGCTTAAACTGCCCGCGGGATACGATCGGGAACAGGGGTCTGGAAAATTTCCGTAACCCCGGATACTTATGACTTGATTGTATTAAACTTTTTGTTTATAATACTCTTGCGTGAAGGAGGAAGGCGGGTCAAGAGCCGATACGAATTGACCGCTTTATTTAAAGTATGATTATTGCTCGAAACATTACAAAATATTTTGGTGGAGTTCAGGCCTTAAAAGATGTTTCCTTTACAATTAGTAAAGGAGAGATTGTTGGGTTTTTGGGTCAGAATGCGGCCGGCAAAACTACGCTTATGCGCATTTTAACATCTTATCTGCCGGCGACATCAGGGGAGGTTATTATTGGCGGGAAAAATGTGGCTAAAAATTCTTTAGCCGTACGCAAAAAAATAGGATATCTGCCGGAGACCCCGCCTCTTTACCCAAACATGACGGTAAAAGAGTACCTTTTATTTGCCGCACAGTTGAAAGATGTTCCTCCTAAGCAACAATGTTTTCAGGTCGATAAAGTTTTAGAGGAATGTAATCTTAAGGATGTTCGGAATAAAACCATCGCGATTCTTTCCAAGGGTTACAAGCAGAGGGTGGGAATTGCCCAGGCGATCATTAATAACCCGGAGGTGTTGATCTTAGACGAGCCGACGATCGGGCTTGATCCGGTGCAGATTATTCAGGTGCGCAATCTCATCAAAAGTTTGGAGCATAAAAGAACCGTGATTTTAAGCACACATATACTTTCTGAAATTCAGCAGATTGCGCATCGGGTTTTAATCATTAAGTCTGGGGAAATTATAGTTGACGGGAGTTTAAAGGATCTTCTCAGCCGGGAGAGATTAAATCTCGAGGATATATTTTTGAAATTGCACTCCGCCAAGGAGAATCAAGAGCGATGAACAAGGTGATCACGATCGCTAAAAAAGAACTAAAGATATATTTTAAGTCGCCGATTGCCTATATTGTGTTGATTATTACGATTGCTATTTTTAATATATTCTTTTTTATGATTATTGATGAAAACAGAGAAGCGAGTTTGCATGATGTATTCAAGGTCATGGAATTTTTGTTCATCTTTATTGTTCCGCTCTTAACGATGAAGATGTTTGCCGAAGAAAAGTTTAGTGGGACAATGGAGTTCTTAATGACCACTCCGACAACAAATACGGCGATTGTTCTGGGTAAATATCTAGGCAGTTTAATGTTTTTCACTTTCATCGTCGGACTGACATTGAGTTATTATTTTATTGTTGAATTTTTTGGGCAGCCGGGCCGTTTGACGATACTATCAGGATACTTAGGGATTTGGCTGGAGGGAGCATTGTTTATTGCGATTGGCATGTTGGCTTCTTCCTGGACAAAAAATCAGATTATTGCGGCGATTAGTTCATATGCAATTTTATTTTTGCTGTATTTCTCGATAAGTTTTATAAAATATTTCAGCGGTACTGCGCAAATTTTAATTCGATATGTGAGCACCTGGAGTCATGCGGAAAATTTTATAGGAGGACTTATTACCACTGCAGATTTGGTTTATTACTTAAGCGGGATTCTTATTTGTATTATACTTACCAGGCTTAGTATTGAAAATCGATTATGGCGCTAAATAAAGAACACAAAAATCTTCCGGTATTGTTTGGACTCGGGGCAGTTAGTTTTTTATATGGCCTTGGAGCTTCCTATGTGGAGAGTTGCTTCAGCAAACTAACCGTTATTGTTTCTTTGGTCGGTTTAATTTGTCTTGTAGTTTGTTTTTTAAAATTGAAAAAGCATGTGCATCGGCCGGCAAAATCTTTTCCCTGGCGAAAATATGCTTTAAAAATTATTATTATCGTCTCCTCGCTGATTTTTATTGTTGGGATAAATTATTTATGTAATCGCTACAATTTGCGCTGGGATGTAACTAAATTCAAACAGCACACCTTAACCGAAGGGACAAGTTCCGTAGTTAAAGCGCTCAATTCCGAAGTTAAAATAGTAATTTTTTATGTCGGGATGCCGCCAAAATATCTGGAGGATCTTTTGAAAGGCTATGAAAAACAATCGCGGGGGCGGATCAAAGGCGAAATTATTGATCCAATCGCACAGATTGGTTATGCCGCACAGTTTGGTAGTGTTATAAGCGGAAAAGAGAAAAAAGCCATTGTATCTTCAGGGCAGGAACGTCAGGATATTGATTTCACAAAGCGCTCTCTAAGTGAGGAACAATTAACGAACGCAATCATTCGCGTGACCAGGGAGAAAAGGAAGGTTTACTTTGTAATCGGTCATCGGGAATACGATATTTCTGATAATCGCGATAAAGGATTAAGTGTGCTGGCAAAATTATTAGACGCTAATAATGTAGAAACAAAAAAAGTAATGCTCGGGATAGAAGGCGAGATCCCGGATGATTGTGATGTTCTCATTATTGCTGGTCCGCAAAATCCCATGACCGAAAAAGAAGAAGAGATTATAAAGGCCTATTTGGAGAAAGGTGGAGATGCCTTGTTTTTAATTGAAAACATGCCTTTGGCCACGCCGGATAAGCCGCTCACAGAAGAAGAAAAACTCAAGAACCCTTCTTTGAATAACATCCTCAATGCATGGGGAGTAGAGATCGGTGATGATATTGTGGTTGATTTGGCTAATCATATAAGCACCGATGTCGGTTGTCCGGCTACGCGTCATTATTTGCCGTATTCGGCGATTGCTAGAGGAGTGGATTATACTTTTTATGTCCGGCCTCGTTCAATTTCAATTTTAGAAGATCGGCGCGAAGAGGTTAAATTAGGCCCGTTGGTTTTAACGGCCAAGGGTGGAAACAGCTGGGCGGAGACAGATCGAACAATGGTTGTAAAGTTTGACGAGGGAGTAGATATTCCTGGCCCGGTTGCTATTGCCGTTATGGTTGTGGAGCCTAAAGCAGAAAACAAGTCGTCGGATACAAGGATAATTATTTTTACCGATACAGATTTTTTGTCTAATGCCTTTATTAAACAATACAGCAATGCGGCGATGGGACTTAATGTTATCACCTGGCTTTCGGAATTGGAGTACCAGTCCTTTGTTGACCAGAAGGAAATTAAGGTCGAACGGCTTGATTTAACCAGTAAGCAGAAACGCATGGTTGCTCTTGTCCTTTTCCTGATGCCGGTTCTGATTGCGATCAGCGGTATAATGGTGTGGGTTGGACAGAAAGAATAAAGGGGTCAGACCCTTCTTTTGAATAGAATTGGCAATAAACCAATACTGAATAAAACCAAAGTTGCTGGTTCCGGGATTAGGTTTGGTCCGCCGGGTGTGCCATAATCGCCATCGCCGAAAACACAATTTGACGTAGCCCACCAATTACTTGGGTTATTAATAATCCCTGAGCCGCTAAAGGCCATTGATTTTCCCGCATAAATAGGCCAGTTAGTGGTATAGTCTATTTCCGATACCGTAACTTCAGAATCCTCTAAAATAATTTCATCCGCACTGTTTGTCAACAGGAAACCACTATAAACATAATCTGGTATATAGCCGCCATTTAAGGGGAATTCGCCGTTTCTGCCTAAAACCAGAAAGCTTTTAGCTTGCATAATGAGCGGCGCGCTGTTATCGATCAGGTGATAATCCGTATCGGCATCTTTTATTATCCAGCCATTAATGTCTGTATCTATATTGCTATCATTATACAGTTCGATCCATTCGCCGCGGGCATCTGAAACAGCATCCGGATCGGCCATTACTTCATTAATCCTTATCGCCGCATGACCTTGAGTTGTCCAACACATTGATATTATTAAAATTAGAGTCGTTATGAATAATTTCATTATTATCGCGATAATACCTCAAGCCCTTGATAAAAGTTATGGTTAAGATTATAGGTCAGCCGGATTTTTAAGTCAATAAAAATTTGCATTTTACATAAAACTGTATTATAATTATCTCACGATGACAATAAAGACAATCGACTTTTTCAAAGAGGTAATCGCTAATCGAATAATCTGGGGCGCTTTCTTTTCCTGGGCAGCGGCACAGGGGATAAAGATCGTATCCGGGTTAATAAAAGAAAAGCGGTTTAATTTCAAATGGCTAATGGGTACCGGCGGTATGCCCAGTGCCCATTCCGCAAGTGTAAGCGCCTTAGCCGCCGGAGTCGGCTTATGTATGGGGTTTGATAGCGCGGTATTTGCGGCAACCGCGATTTTTGCCTTAATAATTATGTTTGATGCCCAAAGTGTAAGGAGAATGTCCGGACTTCAAGCGGAGACGTTAAATCAGCTTAGCGAGGATATTTATTATAATCGCGGCGTTAAGCCGGAACGGCTGAGAGAACTTATCGGCCATACCCCGGTTGAAGTTATAATGGGTGCAATTTTAGGAATATTAGTCGCGATCATTGTGGTGACAGGATAAGAGAATTAAGGGGGAGAAGATGAGAAGGTTTGTAATTTACATTTTAATCATCTTGGTTGCGATTTTTGCTTTTACGCGGATCGTTAATCGCAGCAAAAAGGGAAAAAAGACAAAAGATGCCCCCCGCACATATTCCGAGATATTTTTCAAAAAGGCAATGGAGCTAAAAAGTGGTTCTCCAGAACAGGCACGGGAAAAGTTTGAGAATATATTAGATAAATTTCCGCAAAGCAAGCCGGCCCAGAAGTCCTTACTGGAAATAGCCGATATTTATATAAAACAAAATAAGCTTTTAGCGGCAAAGACGGCTTTAAAAAGATTGGTTGAGGATTATCCGGCCGGGCCGTTTTTAGCGGTCGGGCAGGAGAGATTATGGGGTTTAAATATAAAAATATTATTTTCACCAATTAAAACCGAGAACAGCATGGTTTATGAAGTAAAGGGCGGTGATACCCTATATAAAATCGCGAAAAAATTTCATACAACTGTTGATTTGTTAATGAAGAGTAACGGCATTTCCGGCTCTTTAATCAAGCCGAATCAGAAATTGAAGATAGTAAAAGCGGTTTTTAAAATCGATGTTAGCAAGTCGAAAAACATACTAACCTTAAAGACCGATGATGAGATTATAAAAGTATATTCGGTCGCCACGGGCAAGGATAATTCTACACCGAGCGGTAAATTTAAAATTCTCAGCGGACACCGGATTATTGATCCGGTCTGGTATAAGACCGGGGCTAAAGTCCCGGCGGGAAGTCCGGAAAATATACTCGGTACCCGCTGGCTGGGATTATCAGAGCCTGGTTATGGAATACATGGGACGGTGGATCCGGGATCAATTGGCAAGCAGAGCACGCAAGGCTGTATCCGCATGAGAAATGAGGATGTTGAGGAATTTTTTATAATCATTCCCGGTGAGACAGAAGTTGTAATAAACGATTAGGGGATTCATAGAGCGATGAATGGAACAGGATTAGACTTTGAAAGACCAATTTTAGAATTGGAACAAAAGATCAACGAGCTTAAAAGCTTTTCTAAGGAGCGAAAAATAAATTTGAAAACCGAAATTAAGCTCTTTGAAGAAAGATTGGAAAAGCTTAAACAGGATGTTTTTGGTAAGCTTGATGCTTGGCAGAAAGTTCAGATCGCACGGCATCCCAAAAGACCATACTTGCTTGATTATGTCGAGATGATCATGGATAATTTTATTGAGTTGCATGGAGATAGACACTTTCGGGACGACCCGGCGCTTATTGGCGGCTTAGCAAAAATAGATAATCAGAAGATAATGATTATTGGACATCAGAAGGGCAAGGACACCAAGGAGAACTTATATCGAAATTTTGGTAGCGCGCATCCAGAAGGCTATCGGAAGGCAATGCGACTTATGAAATTGGCTGAACATTTCAATGTCCCGGTGGTAACCTTTATTGACACCCCGGGTGCTTATCCGGGGATAGATGCTGAAGAGCGCGGTCAGGCCGAGGCAATTGCCTATAATTTACGTGAGATGTCACAACTGCGCGTGCCGGTGCTGGTTGTGGTTATTGGCGAAGGCGGCTCCGGCGGAGCTTTAGGCATCGGCGTGGGAGACAGAATTTGTATGCTGGAAAATGCTTATTACTCGGTTATTTCTCCGGAAGGGTGTGCTGCGATTCTCTGGCGAGATAAAGTTAATGCCCCCGAAGCGGCAAAGGCTTTAAAGATAACAGCTGTTGATTTATTAGAGCTGGGAATAATTGACGAAATAATACCTGAGCCATTGGGTGGCGCGCATCGTGATCCGCAAGCAACTGCTGCCGCGCTAAAATCATCGTTAAAAAAGAACCTGAAGTTGCTAATAGAAATATCAAAAGAAAGATTAGTAAAAAAGCGCTATGATAAATTTCGTGCGATGGGCATATGGGAGGAAGCGGCGCGAGGGGACAAATAACCCTTCGTCTGCCCACTTAAGGAGGAAAAAATGCAACAGACCTTAGCTTGGCACCTTAAGGAAAAGGAAATAATAAAAAACAAAGCCGTTATTAGAATTATTGGGATTTCATGTTTTTTTGTGCTTACTGCCGTCGGCGCCTTTGTTTATATCCCCTTACCTTATACGCCCGTGCCGATAACCCTACAGACATTTTTTGTTTTACTGACGGCGATGTTTTTAAGAAAGAAAGATGGCCTTTTATCCCAGAGCTTATATGTCGGCTTCGGCGCTCTCGGGTTGCCGATATTTAGCGCCGCGCAAGGAGGGTTGCTTAAATTATTCGGTCCGACCGGCGGATATATTTTCGGGTTCGTCTTTTCCGTGATTGTTATTTCCTCTTTGCTCGATTATTATTATCGCCAGGGACGGCTTACGTTTTTAACGACGGTATTTACGTTAAGCTGCGGGATTGTTTCGATTTACCTGTTTGGCGGATTATGGTTATCGTTCTATTTGCATTTTTCTCCGATCGAGGTATTTATGCTCGGGATTGCCCCTTTTGTGCTTGGCGATATTCTCAAAGTTATTTTCGCGGCATATATTTATACAAAAGTTGATACCCGGTTTAAGTATATTTTTAAGTAAGTACAAGATGAATGGTATTTTTTTAAAATAGCGGATAAGGCTTCTCTTTTTATCCGCCTTTTTTATCCCGGGATGAGCGGGGGAGAAGTTCGATGATTAAAGTTAGTGCTGAGCAGATGAAAGAATTGGATCGCCGCGCGCAGGATGAATTTGGGATCCCCGGGCTGATTTTAATGGAAAATGCAGGCTTACACGCCGGTGAGATTGCGTTTGAGTTAATGCGCGGGCAGAAGAATAGAAAGGTAATGATTTTTTGCGGGCCGGGGAATAACGGAGGTGACGGGTTTGTCCTGGCCAGGCATCTTATTAATAACCGGGTAAGCGTAAAAGTATTTCTGCTGTCTAGGAAAAGTAAAATTAAAGGGGATGCATTTATTAATTTTAACATTTTGCTTAAAATGGGTGCGCCGGTTAAGGAGATTTTAAATGCCGGAAATTTGCGCAGGATCAAATCAGAATTAAAAAGTGCGGGATTAATTGTGGATGCGATTTTTGGTATTGGTTTAAATAAAAATATCAGCGGGATTTATGCCGATATAATTAAGCTTATTAATCTCCAGAATAATACGGTGCTTTCTCTGGATACGCCCAGCGGGCTTTGTGCGGCAACCGGAAGGGTATTCGGGGTATGTGTTAAGGCGAAGACAACGGTTAGCTTCGGGGTCGCCAAGAAAGGCTTTTTTATCCGCAAAGGCCCAGCGCAGGTAGGCAGATTAATCGTTGTCGATATCAGCCTCCCCCGAACACTATTATCCAAGTTTAAAAGTCGGTTATAAGTAGAGAGTAGCCCCGCCAAGGCGGGATTTCGCTAAATATTATATTAATGTACTCAACAAGTAGCGAGAAGAAAATAGAATAAAAATTGCTTAAGTTTTTATATATAATTTATTGCTTTTTCTGTTGTCTGTGGTCTGTGGTCTGTTTTTCAGAACAGGGTGTAGACAAAAGGAACAACAGCAGATTTTGAGGCAAAAATAATCAGGACTGAAAGCAGAAGCAGGATAATAACAATCGGCATCATCCACCATAATTTATTCTGCCAAAGGAATTGCAGCAGTTCATAAACTATTTTTAGCCGACTTTTAAAAATGCCAAAAATCTTTTTCATGATTCTTCCTTCTTGAGTATAAAGTTTTCCATAACCAGTACGTCGATCCCGCTATTCATAAATGTATTATACGCATCTTGAGGAGAATTTACAATCGGTTCATTTTTAAGATTAAAAGAGGTATTAAGCAAAATCGGGACGCCGCAAATTTTACCAAATCTTTCGATGAGCTCATAATAACGCCGGTTCTGTGCTTTATTTATAGTTTGTACGCGGCCGGTGCCTTGATGATCGACCGCCGGGATGAGCGCTCTTTTGCTTTCTTTTATCGGTACGACCAGGAGCATAAATCGAGTTGGATATTGTCGGGCGGCATTTTTTATTTCAAAGTAGTTTTCTACCTCCTCTTCAATGATCACCGGAGCAAAAGGCCGGAATGGTTCACGGAATTTTATCTTTAAATTTACAACATCCTTCATTCTTTTCTGGCGTGGGTCAGCGAGTATCGAGCGGTTACCTAAAGCGCGCGGCCCCCACTCCGCGCGTCCTTGAAACCAGCCGATCACCTTACCATCGTGAATAGCTTCGGCGGTTTTATTTATTAATTGTCGGTGATCTTTAAAGTATTCAAACGCGATATCATTATTTTTTAAAAAGTCTAAAATTTCCTGCTCCGAATACTTCCGGCCCCAGTAGGCATGCTCAAAAGTGAACCGGCGGGGATTATTCAGGATACAATTATAAAAATAAAATGCCGCTCCGATTGCCGCTCCGGCATCGCCGGCTGCCGGTTGAATAAATAACTCCGCAAACGGCCCCTCTCTCAATATCCGGCCATTAGCAACTGAGTTTAAACCAACCCCGCCGGCAATACACAGATTTTTCGATTTTGTCTGTTGGTAAAGAAATTTTACTTGTTTTAGAATTATTTGCTCCGTAACTTCTTGAATACTGGCAGCGACATCCGCATAATACTGGTTTTTTTGACATAGTTCTTCGTAATTTTGCGGCTTCTCCCCAAAATAACTCGGAAAATCAAAATCTGCGGTAAAAAAATCACTATCTTTTTCACGCGAAGAGCCGAAAAGTTTTTCGAATTTTTTGGTATAACTTCTTTTCGCTGAGTAATGATATGCGAAGTATTGCAGGTTTAAGGCAAAAGAACCGTCTTCATAAATAGACAGCAAATTTTGCGTAATTTTATCCGCAAAGCGGGGTCTGCCATAGGCGGCCATGCCCATGACTTTATATTCCCCTTCGTTAACCTCAAAGCCAAGGAAAGCAGTAAATGCGCTATATAATAAACCAAGGGAATTGGGGAAGTTAATCTGCTTAAAAAGAGAAATTTCTTTGTCTTTCCCGAACCCGAGCGTTCCAGTGGCCCATTCTCCGACTCCGTCAATGGTTAAGATCGCGGCTTCTTTAAAGGGGGAGGTTAAAAATGCGCTGGCGGCATGCGCGAGATGATGTTCGATAAAAAGTATTTTTTCCGGAGCTAAGCCTAAATATTCTTTGAGGATGCTTTTTATCCAGAGTTTTTCCAGCAACCAGTTTTTCATTGCCCGGGTAAAGACACTGCAAGAGCGGGGATAAGTGCTGATGATCGTTTTTAAGATTCTTTCGAATTTCTTAAACGGTTTTTCGTAAAATACTACATAATCGAGTTCACTCTTTGCGATTTGCGCCTGTTTAAGACAATAATTTATTGCTTGTTCGGGAAAACCAGAATCATGCTTTTTGCGGCTGAAACGTTCTTCCTGGGCGGCGCAAATTAATATTCCGTCTTTAATGATTGCCGCTGCCGCATCATGGTAAAAGCAGGACACTCCTAAAATATACATTAAGATTGTCTCCTTAGCTTAAGAATCGTTGGCTTTGTTTTAGGAAGGTCAATCCACATTGAAGTGGCGGGTGGTTTTGAACTGCCGGTAAGCTTGAATAGTTTGAAAAGTAAAGCATAGGGGAGGATTAAGATAAAAAATACAATTCCCAGTAAAAGTTTTATCTGGAAATTTATGATCTGCGTTGCCGCTTTTTTCCATTTAGCTAAATACTTTTTCATATTAGAGGCTATTATAGATTATCGATATTAAGAAGTCAATTGAGGCTAAAAAAAAGCAGCGGAATATTTTAACTCATGCCGGGCGCACCGACGAGATAGTTAATGCCGAGCTATTGCCGACGAATTCCGCTGCCGTTTAAATAATATCATATAATTCAATATCCGGCAAGTAAATTTTTAACAAACAATTCATAGATGCAACCCGGCTTAAATGATGAAGTTACCGTAAAATTGGTTGACAAAAGCACCATTTTATGATAATCTAAAACAAATGATTCGTAGTGCCACTATATTAATGCTGGCCTTTATATTAAGCGCTTGCGCTTCTTCCCAGAGTAGTCTTAACTCTAAAAGCAGATATGATTCCATAATTAAGCAAAAATCTTATGTTACAATGCGTTTTCAGATGGAGGAGGACGACTTGCTCGGTAAAACAAAAGCCGAGGTCAAGAATCTATTGGGCGAGCCGATGCGAGTAAGAAAAGGCGATAACGTTTATAAAAATGAATCGTGGATTTATTATCCTCAAGGCACAAAAAATTATATCGGGATTATTATTGTTTTTGAAGATGAAAAAGTGAAAAAGTGTTCGTATGAGTCAGTGATATAGGAGAGTCTCACCTTACGCCGGAAGTTGTTCCGCTCGCCAACCAAACCCCGCTTAAAACAGATGAACCTATTTTTTAAACAGGCTCTCAAATGCTTTAAATACTTCTTTTTGGATTACTTTTTTTACCTTTTGCTGAAGCTTATTTTTGATGAATTTACTCAAGTTAGGCTTAGGCTGGGTAACGGTACCCTTAATTTCCATTTCCGTATAAAAGCGCCCGTTTTCCGAACTAAAAAAATTGTCTAATACCTGTTGTCTGGTTTGTTGGGCACTGGCTTGTGATAATATTAATTTGGCGACCAGATCAAGACTTTGGTTAAACCCGACCTGCCCGCGAACATTGATGTCGGCATCCGGCCCGACAATCTTTGTGTCTTCTGTCGTAACGATCGCGTTCTGTATTTTAAAAGAACCATCGGCCTGAGTAACTTTAAAATTTGAAAGAAATCCGAGGCCCAGCAGTTTGCCCATGGCGTGTAAAACTTCAAGACCGGAAAGGTTTGCTTCTACTAACTGAGCTTGGGCGTTGCCGGTTATCGTGTTTTGGTTTGTCCCATGGCCGCTGAAGTCGGCATTAAAAGATGCGATTCCCTCATGAGGCTGAGCAACGATTTTTGACTCTTTGATGAGTTTTCCGATATTCACTTTGTCTATCTGGGCCGTTCCGCGGTAAGTAAAATCTTTGGTTAGAAAATCTACGTCGATGTTTGCGGTTAAGCGGCCATCGTACAGATTACTCAGGGCTTTTAACTTTAAGAGTTTCTTATTCAGATTTGCGGAGATATCAATATCTTTAAACAATATCTTTTTTACGCTGATTTGATCCGCGAGAATTTGGGAAGAGATTTTCAACATCGTCCAGTCGGATAACGGTCCTCTGGCGATCATGTTTGCGTTAACCTGACCTTTAAGCTCCAGTTGTTTTAAATCATCAGCTTCAAATTTGATCGGCAGCTTACTTAGATCCTCAAGATTAAGCTCGGTATCTAAGGCGATGTCTATTTGCGGCTTGTCTAAGAGGGAAGTTATCTTGCCTTTGGCAATCAATTCTATGGTTCGATAGATTAATGTCAGCTTTTTTAAATCGAGATTTTGGTTGTTATAATCAATCTTTGTCGCCAGGTGTACTTTTTTAAGCGCGATATCGCGGGCCTGGCCTTTATCTAAATCCACCGTTAAGTCGATTTGCGTGTTTAGAGTTTGTGCGCTTTTCCCCTCGCCGACGATATTTAAGTGTGTCGAAAGGATACCTTTCAAAAAAGGCGAAATTGTTTTTGTTTTCTGGGCAAATTCTTCGATATTAAGATTATTTAGATAGGCATTAAATTGAAAAACCGGTTTTTCCATGTTTTTTAAATCAACATTCGCCTTGGCCGAAATTTCGCCCCCATACAGCTTAGCGATTAGAGAAATTATGTCGAGCTTCATATCTTTGAAGAGACCTTTTAACTTGATTTGCTGGACGGAAAACTCATTTACGGCAATCTCAGCGGAGGTTACCGCAAAGGGAATCTGCATCTTATCTATTTGTGTTGCCGCGCCTTTTAATTCAAAGTTTGCCTGAGCTGTTCCTTGCAGGACTAAATCTTCAGGCAGCGCGATGCCTTTATATTCTTTTAGATTTTCAAGCTTGCAGCCGAGCAGGCATGATAGATTTAAAATTGGATCATAAATATTAGTGATGCTCCCACTGACAGTTAAGGAAGTAATCACATCATCTATTCTCAGGTTCTTAAGCAGGATATTCTTAAGGTCCTGCAAGGAGAAGTCAACTGTTACGCGGATCGGGGAAGGATGGGCAAAGTTTTCAAAGGCAAAATTTTCGATTGTCGTTTTGTTTTTCACTTCAATTTTATTTAAGTTATTAACCTGGCCGCTGATTAAAAGCTCGCTATTGATAACCCCGGATATGTGTTGGGTGAGTTGGAGCATCTCTTTTATCTTTTCCAGGAGCAGATTTTCCAGGTTTATCTGCGCTTCGTAGGGTGAGCCTTTAGCCAGCAGATTGACGGTAGCGGTTGCCAATATATTGCTTTCCAGGAAAGAGGCCGCCAACTTCTTTATCACAAGCTGACCGTCTTTAAAATCAGCTTTCAGTTTCAAGTCATTAATTACGTAGTTAAGAATAGAAAGCTGCACTGAGTTAACATTAAAGCTACCGTTAAGTTCAGTTATTTTTTGCAGCGGGCCTTGCAGATTTATTTGGGCGGTAATCAGGCCGGCGGGGTTTAAATTAGACAGGACTTCCTTGATCTCCAGCGGCAGCTTGCTCAGGTCTTTAAGGTCAAGGTTGATTGTCGCCATAAGATCCAGATGAGGATCGCTTTGAATATTCTTGATTTTGCCTGTTACCTGCAGGTTAATTTGGTTATATGATGCGTTAATATTTTCTATGTTTAGCTGGTTATTCTCTAAAAAACAGACGGCTTCCAGCGTCAGGGGATCAAACTGAGCATCCAGTTTTAATTTCGGGGAACTAAAATCAGTGATTTGAAAGGTTAGTTTTGCTAAGGCGTCATTTATTTTGCCCTGGATATCAGAAGATGATATTTCATCTTGTAAAATTTTGATTGTTCCATTTATCTCTTTAATGTCTCCTAAGAAGGGTATTTTGCTAATCGCGAAATTTTCCAGGTTGAGATCCCCGCGCCAGGTAAGCTGCCCGAGATCTTTTAGATTTATTTTAATTAAAAACTCGGAATTCGCCTGGCCGCTTATGGTGATCGGCGGCTGTTTTACTTCGATATTCTTTATTTCCACTTTCAACGGGATCTCGAGGCTGTTTTTATCTTTTTTCCAAGAGTTATAGATTTCTTTATAGGAGGTTAGCACTAATATGCTTTTGATTTGGACGAAGTCGCTGGTGCCTTGCTCATCATAGATAATTATTTTTTTGACTTTTACTTTGCCGGTAGGATTAAAAGAAATGCCGCCGATTTCAACATTTCTTTTAAGTTGGATTTTAAGCTGTTCGGTTATTTGCGGGATGACTTTTTTAGGTAGATATATATAATTAAGATAAAAATAGCCGCCAGCGATGAGCGCAAAATTTATCAGGATAAAGCCCAAAAACATTCTCAGGATTATTTTTTTCATTTCTTGTTATATTATCTCAAAATTCATATTTTTTCAAGTTTATATTTCGTGGCGTCACCATCCGCCCCCGGAGCGCAAGCTGGTATTTGCTTGTAAATTTTGGTTTGCCCTTGACTTTTATGTGAATTTGTATTATACTTAACCTAAGTTTTGAGAGGAGTTGTATTATAATGGTCGACAATCAGGGGTTTAATGTCGAACGTCGCCGATTTGTAAGAGTTGCTTCTGATTTACCAGTTCAGCTTAAACGCTTACCGCAAGATTTTCCTACAAGTATTAATAATTCCTTGGCCCAGGACATAAGTGAGGGAGGACTGCGTATTTCGTCTTTCTACTTTTTCCCGGTCAATAGCAAGGTTACCTTAGAGGTATTTATGCGTCAGGGGACTGAGCCGGTTAGGGCTGTGGGCAAGGTAGTTTGGGTCGAGCAGTTACCGTATCAGGAGCGTTATCGCGTGGGCCTTGAATTTTCAGATATAAACGAAGATGGACGTGCCCATTTAAAAGAAGTAATTACTAATATTCAGACTCCGCCGTCCTCCTCCTAGATTAGCCGAAGAGTTTAACTTCTGATTTTCGTCCTTCGTCTGTTGTCTGTCGTCTTTAGTCTGTCTTTCTCTCTTCTGTTGCATTTAGCTTGTAGCTTGCAGCCTGCAGCTTGTGCACACCCTGTTTGGCGTGGGCGAGAACCTTGAATCATTACCTTGCCTAAATTTTAAACAACCCGTCTAAAATACTCAACAATTTCTTACTTCTCAGAAGAGGTCAACATTTTCTCTATACCCGTAACACAAGGTATTCTAAAGGGTTATCAAACTGTGTAACTCTATTACGTGCTTGGTATGATTTATGCTAATAAATGCCTCGTAAGTTTATAAATTTATAATCAACGGATTACAGACAGGATTACAAAATAGAAAGTGAAGATCGCGAAAAGGTTTAAATCGACGATATATCATCGAACCGGGGTTATGCTTTACCGCTTAATCGAAAACATCGATGGTGAAAGAAGCCGGTTCAACCTTATCTCCTATGATACAGGTTTAAGAATTAAATTGTTCTGCTTGGTAAGATTAATAGAGAATTAAAAAAGGCCGCTAAAGAGAATAAATAGGCTTATTTTCGCAGCATTCTGTATCTAAGCGGGGTAGCTCACCGGCGATCAATTTTTTTATTGACAAAAACTTATTATGGGTATATCATTTGTCTTTGTCATAATCGTATGACAGTTATTATTTGTTCGAGAGAGGTCAAATTATGAAGCCCTATGGAAGAAGATATTATGATAAATTTTGCCGAGTTTGTGTAACCGCAAAACAAAGCACAATGCTTTTTCACGGCATATGTTTTAATTGTTTAATGAAAGGCATGATCGTAAAGCCAGTAAATAGGTTGCAAAACATATTGGACAGAAAAATATAACTTTGGCCCTAACTTAACAATATTTCAGGGATAGCTTTTGAGGCTATCCCTTTTTTATTGACTTAACTTGAGACGTCTGTGGTCTTATATTGACATTACTTACGGCTTATGATATAGTTAAAATCACCAAAAATCCACTCAAGGAGAGCAAAATGCGTAAAATAACCTTAATTTTAATCGTCCTCTTGATTTCGATAAATCAGAATTGTTTTGCTTATTGGGTTTGGTCCCCGAAAACCGGCAAATGGATTAATCCTGTCTACCGGACTTTTGATACTGCGGAAGAACAGTTTAACTGGGCGAAGAACTATTTTGATGAAGAGGACTATAGAAAAGCTATATTCGAATTCAAAAAAGTGCTTAAAAAATTCCGGGAGTCTAAATTTGCTCCGGAAGCAAAATACTTCATCGGCTTTTCCTATGAAAAATTAGGCAAGCTGCGTCCGGCATTTAAGACCTATGAGGAGGTTATTGAGGCCTATCCGCTTAATGATCGTTTAGATGAGATTGTGGAAAGGCAGTATCTCATCGCAGAATTATACTTTAAAAGAAAAAAATATCAACTAGCAAAAGAAATTTTTGATGCCGTATTGCTAAATGCCCCCTATAGCAAGGTCTCTGATGTGGCTCAATATAAAAGCGGATTATGTTTATTCAAGATGCGCCAGTTTAATTCCGCCTGGGATGAATTTGAAAAGATCCCGGAAAACTATTCCTTCAGCCCCTACCTTGACGATGCCAGATTCAGAATGGCCTTATGCTCATTTAAAATGTCGTCTTTAGTCGAAGATTATGATGAGGGACTCATCGATAATGCGATTGGGGATCTGGTGTATTTCTTAAGGAAGTTTGAGACCAGCGAATACGTTCCCGAGGTAAAGAGTTTGCTTAACAAATTAGAACATAGCAAAGCGGAACGGCTTTTTAGAATAGCATATTTTTACGAAAAGCAAAAAAGAACATTTGCCGCGCGCAAGTATTATGAAGAGCTTATGTATACTTACGAAAAGACAGCCTGGGCAAAAAAGGCTAAACCGCGACTGGAAAGATTAAAAGATAAATAAAAAGGCAAGACGATTGGTGAATCTTTCGTGAAACGAGGGATAATATTCAAATTTTTTTTATCGATACTTATTTTCATCGGAGGTTGCGGATATGCAACCAACGCTTATTTTCTGCCCAGCCACATGAAATCTGTCCATGTTGAGACCTTTCGGAATAAGACTGACCAGCCAAATTTAGAAAATGAATTTAGAAAAAAGATGATTTCCGAATTTCAGAGTGACGGAAATTTAAAGATTGGTTCCGCAGGGGACGCGGATACAATCTTAAAAGGAGATATTCTTGGTTATTCTCGCGAGGCCTTGCGTTATGACGACAATGAAGATATCCGTGAGTATCGCTTAACAATAACCGTCAGTTTTGAGTTTATCGACCAGGCGAATCAAGAGGTGGTTGTAAAAAAGAGTAGTTTCTCCGGAGATACCACTTTTTATTTAACGGGAAGTTCGGCAAAGTCAGAAAGCAGTGCCCGGGAGGACGCCTTGGATGACCTGACCCGGCGCCTTTTAAATAGTATAACTACCTTATGGTAAAAACCTTAACCTATTGGGACTTGCAATCTCAAATTTCCTCAGGAAAAATCACGCCGCTATATTTATTTTCCGGGGAAGAGACATTCTTGATGCGTTCGGCTGAAGACCAGCTAAAAGCCCGCCTAATCCCGAAAGATGCGCTTACCTTTAACTACAATCTATTTTTTGCTAAGGATTCAGATATAGATACAGTTTTAGACTGTGTCCGAACTCACCCGATGATGTCCAAATGGCGGCTGGTGATATTGAGGGATGTTGAGGTGTTTTCTGGTTTTGAAAAAAAATGGAATTCTTTTTTGAATAAATCGCTAAAGAACACCTGTTTTATCATGGAAACCGGAAAAAAATCAAATGATAAGTTCATAAAAATGCTTTCAAAATTTGCCGTGCCCGTAATTTTTTCCCGCCTGCAGGGGTATGATTTAAAAAAATGGATAAACCAGTATCTGCAGGCCCGTAAGAGACGGATTTCGCAAGCGGCAACTATTTTACTGTTAGAAAGAATCGGCTCAGAGCTGACGCCACTGGCCAATGCCATGGATATGCTCTGCGCATATACGCAGGATTCAAAACAAATAAATGAGGCCGATGTAGAGGTATTGGTCGGAAGAACGCGTCCGGATACGCGGTTTGATTTTTTAAATGCGTTAACTAACAAAAAGGTAGACACGGCTTTAACGATGGCCAACGAATTGTCGCGGGGCGGCAGGAATGTAACCGATATCATCGGTCTTATCAACTGGCAGTTCAAGCGGATCGAGTCTGTTAAACGTTTCACCCAGGAGGGTTCTTCCCGGGAGGAAATAGGCCGTATTTTAAGTTTAAGCCCTTATGTGATCGATATTATTCAACGCCAGTCAACACGCTTTAGTGAGCAGGAATTAGACCGCGGCTTTAGACTGTTATTGGAATCGGATCTGGATATTAAGCAGGGACGCAAGGCGCCGTTATTGACGCTGGAAACTTTAATCGTGCGTTTGTGCACGCACAAATGATTTGATTTTCAGGCTACTTCATTTGCGGGTGGTGGTGGAGGAGCAGATTTTTTTGCACTTAATTTATTGATAATTTTAAAAATTTGTGCTTTTCTACGCGATGCTTTATTCTTGTGCATTAAGCCTTTTATAGCAGCCTTATCAATTTTAGATACAAAACCATTGACTTGGGCTTTTAACTGATCAACATCTTTATTTTTGATTAAGGATGCAATCTTTTTTTCTTCGATTTTTAATGCTTTTTTATGCATAAGATTACGCCGATGTCTTTTTTTGGTTTTTTTTAGCTCTTTAATCGCTGATTTCTTTTGCGGCATTACAGATCTCCTTTTTTATGAATTTGTAAGAATATACCACAAGTTTAAGTAATTTGTCAAGAGATTTATATCCAGAAACCTTGCTTATCCGGCATGGTTTGTGGCGAAAACTTTGCCTGTCCGCCATGGTTTGTGGCGGAAACTTTGAACCTTGAACCAAAGACATGTCTGAACACAGAAAAATATTCAAATCCGCTGGAATTATCGGGTTTTTCACCCTCCTAAGCCGTATTCTCGGTTTTCTTCGTGATGTTATTATTGCGCGCCTGTTTGGCACGAAAATGGCGGCTCAAGCCTTTGTTGTTGCCTTTCGCATCCCCAATACCCTTCGCCATTTAGTCGGGGAAGGGGCGACCAATGCTGCGGTTATACCGATTTTAAGTGAATATCTTGCCAAAAAGGATAAAAAAGAATTTTGGCACATTACCAACGTCTTGCTTAATTTGATCGTTATAATTTTAGCCTCGATCGCGATCATCGGTACGGTGTTAGCTCCTTTTATTGTCCGACTCATTGCTTTTGGGTTTATCGATAATCCGGCGAAGCTTGAGCTGACGATCAAGCTAACCCGGATCATGTTTTCTTACATCTTATTCATCGGCCTTGCGGCTTATGTCATGGGGGTATTAAACACGCTAAAACATTTTGCCGTATCCGCTGCCGCTTCCTGTCTTTTAAACATCACGATGATTATTTTTGGCTTATATCTTTGCGGTCGATTTGAGGAGCCGATCCAGGGGATGGCGATTGCCGTATTAATCGGCGGTTTCCTGCAGCTGGCGATCCAGATACCGGTACTAGTTAAGAAGGGATTTCGGTTTAATTTCAGTTTTGATTTAAAGCATGAAGCAATCAAAAGAATCGGCAAGTTACTTTTACCGCGCATGCTCGGCTCAAGTATTTACCAATTAAATATATTTGTGGACACGATGTTTGCCAGCCTGGGCCGGATTGTCGGCGAAGGCGCCGTGGCCGCACTTTATTATGCTAATCGTCTTATCCAATTCCCGACCGCGATATTTGGCATTGCCTTGGCTACTGCTTGCCTGCCGACCATGTCCCAGCTGGCCATAGTTAATGATATTGATAAATTAAAGAAGACCTTGATTTTTTCCCTGCGTTCTCTAATATTTTTTCTTATTCCGTCTTCGATCGGCCTTTTTGTCCTTTCCGCGCCGATTGTTGAAGTTTTATTTCAGAGAGGTCAGTTCGACCCGGCAGCAACTCAGATGACTTCGATTGCGCTGATGTTTTATTGCATCGGAATATTTACTTACAGCGGAGTCCGGGTTGTCTCATCCTGCTTTTATGCGCTGAAAGACACGCTGACCCCGGTCAAGGTGACGATGATTTGTCTGGTTTTAAATGTAGTTTTAAACCTGGTGCTGATGCGTCCTCTGCAATACGCCGGTCTGGCCCTGGCAACTTCTATTTCTTCGATAACAAACTTCTTTTTGCTCATATTTTTCCTGCGTCGTAAAATCGGCCAGCTTGGCCTCAAAAAAGTAATAAATGTATCTTTTTCGATAATTTTTTCATCTTTTGTCATGGGCATTGCCTGCTGGTTTAGCTATCGCTTTTGCCGCGGTTTTTTTAAGAGCTGGTTAAGTTTATTGCTGACAATTGTAATGGGCATAATTGTTTTTATGTTCTTAGGCTGGTTATTAGGAGTATTTAAAGAATTTCGTTTGAAATATGAAGCTTCTCAGTAAAGTTAAATCATTACCCGATGCCCCGGGCGTATATCTGATGAAAGATAACGCGCATAATATAATTTATATCGGCAAGGCCTCGGCTTTAAAAAAGCGGGTCAGCTCTTATTTTAACGCTTCGGCCAAGACAAAAAAGCAAACCGTTTTAGTAAATCAGATCAAGGATATAGATTTTATCACTACTTCTTCGGAAGCTGAAGCGCTTATTTTGGAAGCCGGCTTGATCAAAGAGCACAAGCCAAAATACAACATTGCGATAAAGGATGATAAGGCCTATCCCTTGCTGAAGTTAACCGGTAACGAACGTCTTCCTCGTTTACTCATCGTGCGCCGCAGGAAAAATGACGGCGCTCGTTATTTTGGTCCTTACACTTCATCCAAACTTCTGCGTCAAGCGCTTAAGATTATGCGCCGCATGTTTCCGTTACGTACTTGTAAGATAATGCCCGATTCTGTTTGTCTTAATTTCCATCTCAAGCAGTGCTTAGGCCCCTGTGTGGAAAAGATAAGTAAGTCCGATTACAAAAAAATAGTGGAAAACTTGGTATTGTTTTTATCCGGTCGAAAAACAGACCTGATTAAAAAACTCAACCTGAACATGAAAAATGCAGCAGCCGTTGAAAATTTTGAAGCGGCCGCCGAACTGCGTGATATGATTGTCAGTCTGAGCACAGTGCCGATGCCGCATAAGCGTTTTAAGATAGCGGATCAAATAGAAGAATTAAAGCAGGTTCTCAAACTCAAAAGTCTACCAATGATTATTGAAGGATTTGATATTTCGAATATCTCAGGTAAAGAAGCAGTTGGCTCGATGGTCAGGTTTAAAGGCGGCTATCCGGATAAGACAGGTTACCGGCGTTTTAAGATTAAATTAACAAAAGGCATTGATGACTACGCGATGCTGGCAGAGGTTATAACCCGTCGTTATCGGGGTGAGCTTTCCCGTAAGCTTGAATTACCGGATTTAATTCTTATTGACGGCGGAAGAGGGCACCTTCTTTGTGCGCGTCGTCAGCTGAAGATTTTAGATATCAGGGGCCCGGTAATCAGTATTGCTAAGCGTTTTGAGCTTATATACATGTTACGGCAAATCAGTCCATTGTCTTTACCCCGCGATTCTAAGGCGCTACGGCTTCTGATGCGTGTTCGTGATGAAGCACATCGATTTGCTCTTTCTTATCATCAGGCTTTAAGGAAAAAGAAGGCTCTGATTTCCGAGCTCGACCAAATACCGGGGATTGGTAAAAAGAGAAGGACTATTTTACTTAACGCTTTGGAGAACATTGCTGATTTAAAGCGGCTCAGTTTAAAGCAAATAAAGAGGATCAAAGGCATAGATGAGAAAACCGCAAAAAATATCATTGAATATTGGAAGAAGTATTGATCTGTAAAATGTCCATAACATAGTGAACATTTATTAGTTGTGGACAAATTTTTAAAAGAAAAAAGAAAAATAGATACTTGACTAAAATTAGCTATGTCTAAAAATAGTCTTGACTAATTTTAGACATATGGTAAACTAGTCATAGTGAATTATGAAGTATTCCAAAACAGTACGGGAGAATAAGTGAAAAGAATATATACATCTGTTATTAAGGAACATCTTAAGCGCCATCAGCAAATGGTGTTTCTTATCGGGCCCAGGCAGGCAGGAAAGACCACCGTGAGCCTCATGGCCAAAGAATTTTCGAGCCAATTCTCCTATTTGAACTGGGACAATTTAGATCATAGAAAAATTATTCTCGAAGGGGTTAATCGTGTTGCCGGTTTTGCCGGATTAGATAAACTAAGTTTGGAGATACCCATTGTTGTATTTGATGAGATTCATAAATATGGTAAATGGAAAACCTTTTTGAAAGGATTTTTTGACACATACAAAGGAAAGGTGAAAATCATTGTTACCGGCAGTTCCCGACTGGACGTTTATAAAAGGGGTGGCGATAGTTTAATGGGCAGATATTTTCCATACCGGCTGCACCCATTATCGTTAGCAGAACTGGAACGGCTTGATTTATCAGGGAAAGAAATTAATAAGCCTTTCCAAAGCAAAAGTCATGATTTTGAAAAGTTGCTTAAAAATGGCGGTTTTCCGGAACCGTTTATTAAAAATGATTCCAGGTTCTTGAATCGCTGGAAGGCCTTGCGTCAGGAACAGTTAATCCGGGAAGATATCCGGGATTTAAGCCGGGTCCAGGAGTTGGGTCAAATCGAGCTTTTAGCTGAAATTTTAAAACACCAAGCCGGCCAATTGACCAATTACTCGAAGCTAGCCAGCAAAGTTAATGTATCTTCTGACACCATCCGCAGATGGATTAAGACATTGCAATCATTTTTTTATTGTTTCACTATCCAGCCATGGTCTAAGAATATTCCCCGTTCTCTTATTAAAGAACCAAAAACCTATTTGTGGGATTGGATCAATGTTGATGAGGAGGGAAACCGGGCAGAAAACTTAATTGCCTCTCATTTATTAAAAGCTGTTCATTTTTGGACAGATTGCGGATTAGGGCAGTATGGTTTGTGGTTTATTAGAGATAAAGAAAAGCGTGAGGTAGATTTTTTAGTCTCACGTGATAGAAAACCGTGGTTTTTAGTTGAAGCTAAATTATCATCAAAGGGAGGAGTAAGTAAGAATTTAATTTATTTTCAAAACAAAATTAAAGCACGACACGCATTTCAGGTGGTATTTGATATGGATTACATACCCAAAGATTGCTTCAAGTATTCAGTTCCCATCATTGTCCCGGCTCGGACGTTTTTGACCCAATTGGTATAAAATGATGAGAAAACCGCAAAAAATATCATTGAATATTGGAAGAAGTGTTGATATCATATTAAACAGGCTGACCCCATTTGAAAAAGAGGTATTACGAGCAACTTGTGAGATTAAACCTGGTCAGGTACGGACTTACAAATGGGTTGCCCAACGCATTGGCCGGCCCAAAGCACAACGTGCCGTGGGGCAAGCACTTAAAAAAAATCCGTTACCTTTTTTAATACCTTGTCATCGGGTCGTTGGTTCTCGGGAGAAGATCGGTGGCTATGCACTTGGGACAAAGTTAAAGAAGAAACTCCTGGATTTTGAGCAGGAGCTTATAGTGGGGAGAAAAAGCAGTGGCAGCAAAAAAATCAGAGAATAACCCCTCCTGGGAAAACCGCAGGCAAAGTGACCGGGTTAATACCCAATTAGCCATGGAGTATAGGGTATTACAGAATGATGCCCCAACTTCTGTCTGGAATACGACCATAACAAAAGACATCAGCCTGGCGGGTGTATGTTTTGAATCATTCCATCCTTTAAGTTTAAATATGATTCTTGAGGTAAAATTATCTTCTGAATCCTTGGAAGAACCGGTCATGCTTAAAGCCAGAATTGTAAGGGCACATGAAATATTACCGGGTGAAATCTATGGCGTAGCCGCGGCGATTATTGATATTAGCGAAGCTAACCGCGAAAGATTGCAGTTAGAATTAAGGCAGGTTAGCATTGGTGGTTTATTGAGATATGCTATTGAAGAGGGTGCTTCTGATATTCACCTTACTTTAGGCCATCCCCCGGTATTGCGAAAGGCGGGAAATCTAATCACCTTAAAGAGCGAACCTTTAAACCGAGAAGAATTGAAGAAGATGGTTTTTAGTCTTTTGAGTGATGATGATATCAATAAGTTTTTTCAGAACTCAGAGGTAACCACAACAATATCCTTTTCCGATTTATTTCGGTTCCGGCTGAATATTTATACCCAGCAGTCCACGGTCGAGGCTATTTTTCATTTAATAAAATTGCCGATTCCCAGCCTCGATGAATTAAACCTTCCGGAGGTGGTGAAGACTTTTACGCGGAAGAAGTCAGGATTAGTCCTTGTCAGCGGACTAACCGGTTCCGGCAAGACCACAACTTGTGCCGCGATGATCGATTTTATTAGCAGTGAACGTTCATCTGTGATCATGACTTTTGAAAAACCGATTGAATATGTTTATGCATTGAAAAAGAGCATTATAAAGCAGTTGGAAATAGGCGTAGATACAGACTCATTTAGTTCCGGCTTAAAACAGGCCTTACGTCAAAATCCTGATGTATTGATGGTCAGCGAGATGCCGGACATTGAAACAATGGAGGTTATCCTGGATGCCGCTCAAACCGGCCAGCTTATTTTTGTCCCGTTTTTTACACCTAATGTTGTGGCGACCATAAGCAAGCTTGTTTACGAATTCCCGGCAAAAAAACAGGAGTATATAAGAAAGGTGCTTTCTAATTGCCTGCAGGGGATTATTTCGCAGACGTTTTTACCGATGAAGGATAATAAGGATGAACAGATAGTTGCTACGGAAGTATTAGTAAACACGCCTGAAGTTGCGGAAATAATTCGTGAAGGCACATTTGAAAAGCTTGAATCGATCATGAATAATGACACCATGCTTGGCATGCACACAATGAGTCAGTCTATGGAAGAACTCGCCGCCCAAGGCCTCATCAACACCCCTCTTCAATAAAACCTAGTCCGAGCCCCGAGCCCCGAGCCTAATCCCTTTCTAAAACTTTGCCTAAATGGCCTTGCATTTCCCAGAATATAGTGTATACTTAGCAGTTTATAACTGTTAGCTCGTTCTTTCGGTCGGTTTAGGACCATCATAGACACTCCCATACCGTCCATATTATTCAACACTTGTTTAAAAAATTCGACATAGTAGATGACAAAAGCTTGAAAATCATAAAAAAAATTATGAAAATATTTTCTTAACACTATATATGTAAATAAGTTATGCTCATGCTGCATAATTATTTTGTTTTAAATTAATTATGGCACAAATAATGCTGCTGTGGGAAGGTCATATTTTTAATAGGACATTAAGGGACAGTATTGGATAGACAAAGAAGAAATCATTTAAACTTTCTAACTTAAAATAACAAAGGAGTAAAACATGGGAAATGGAAGAATGAGCATTACTGAAGCTGCCCAGCAAATTGGGGTTACTTCAAAGACGATTATGCGCTGGGAGAAAGCCGGTAAAGTCAAAAGAGCCAAAAGAGACTGGCGGGGATGGCGATTTTACACGGTCGATGATTTGGAAAATTTACAAAGCTTTAAAGACACAGTTTTTTACGAAACCGATATAGGGGAGGCATAAAATGAATTATAATTTATGGAACTTTTATAAAAACATTTTTATTGGTTTTGCAATTGTTTTGATATTTTCCTTTCAAATTGTGTTTGCACAGAACCAGGATATTGATGAAAGTCAGGATATCTCTGATTTACAGACGGAACTGGATGATGTTGTTAATGAACCAAATAATGAATATGAGCAAGATCTTTGGGAAAATCAGTATCTAGCCGAAGGAGAAGAGGATAATAAGGGTAAAATTTTCCAGCAAGATTTGCCGGAATTTTCAGAAGAAGCAATTGGTAGAAAGGAAGAAAAAGAGAGAAAAAGAGAAGAAAAAATTCAGGCTAATTTAGAGCGGAAAGAAAAGAGAAGCACGGAAAAGGAATCTGAAAGACAAGAAAGAGCTCGACTGAGGGCAGAGAAGAGAAAGCGTAGAGAGGATATAATTCAGGCGTATTTGGATAAGAAAAATCAAGAAGCTCAAAAAGTAAAAGACGGCAAAGAACTAAAGAGGCAAATGAAAATAAAGAAAGAGGAATATGAGGAATATAAATATACATTAGGCAAAGATGATGTAATTGATATTAATGTGCGCAGGCATCCGGAATTTAGCGGACGTTTTCCGGTGGGGCCTAATGGAAAAATCCAATATCCATTTGTCGGTGATATAGAATTAGCTGGGCTTACTAAAACAGAAACCACAGAAATGATAACTGAACTTCTTTCCGAATTCATAACTGTACCCGAGGTAGATCTCACCATTGTTGCCTATAATAGCAAAATCGTTTACGTATTAGGCATGGTCGGCCGACCTGGTAAATATAGCATGCGATCAGAGTTTATGCCGGTTCGTGATGCGGTTATGGCGGCGGGCTTGCCCCGAGAAAACATTACGGCACTACGCCGCGCAGTAATTATTCGCCCATTAGAGGACGGGCAGGTGCTTGTTAAAAATGTTAATCTGCTCAGGCTTCTTTATAATGGAAAACTTGAACTGAATTATGATTTAAGATCTGAAGATATTGTTTATCTTCCGTCTACAGCCTTGTACAAGGTAAGCACAGTATTAGGTCAGGTTGTGTCGCCATTTTTTAAAAGCTCAGCTGCATATGGTGTTTGGGAAGAAGATGTTTTATATCGAGATGAGCCAAAACGCTAATAAAACTGTGTTAATTTGAAAATATAAGGAGAAATATAATGCAGACAGGTGTACTGGATTATTTACAGGTTTTTTTCCGGAGAAAAGCATTTTTCTTCTACCCCTTCATTATTACTGTTTTTGTTGTCGTGGTCATAAGTTTTATTTTGCCCAAAGCTTATGTTTCGAGAGCCGTTATATTGATTGAAGAGGAAAAGGTGATAAATCCTTTAATTAGTGGTTTGGCAGTCTCGACAAAACTGGCCGAACGTATGATTAAATTACGCGATCAAATTTTGAGCTGGAAAAGCCTTGTTGAACTTGTGAAGCGATTAAAACTTGATAAGGATATAAAATCGCCGCTTGCATTTGAAAACCTACTCAAGTCTGTTCGCAAAAACATTAAGGTTGAACTCGAAAGCCCTCAAGTAGTCATCATATCTTACGAGGACCGTGAGCCTAAGAAAGTTCAATTAGTGGTGAAGACGCTTACTGATATATTTATTCAGCAAAATATAGAGTTCCAGGCTCAAGAAACAGATGTAGCAGTCGAGTTCCTTAAGGATCAGTTAAAATTCTACCGGCGAAAAATAAAGGAAGGTGAAATAAAAAGGCTCCAAACGGAATTGGATAATTTTTTAATAGACTCTACCGAGAAGCATCCCCTGGTAAAGAATTTAAAATTGCACATTGCCAAATTGCAGGGAGAGCTAGAGACAGGTGAAGGTGATCTTAAAATTATATCAAAGAGACCAACTGCCGATAAAGATATTCTTTCCTATTTAATCCTAAAAGAACTAAAGAAAGATTCGCAAGGGGGTTCTGCTCTTGATTTAGATACATTAAATGGCAAAAATTCAACTTTTACTACTGCTCCTACGGAAGGGTTACCACTAGATGCAACCGTAAATCGAAGTGTTTATGAGATGCTTTTAAGGCGGCTTGAAACGGCACGTATAACAAAAAAACTGGAAGGTTTCAAAGAAGGTACTCGTTTTACAATTATTGAACCACCACGGTTCCCGCTAAAACCGACCAAGCCGGATATGATTCAATTTTTACTGCTGGGTATTCTTTCCGGCATTGGCGTTGGAGCGGGGTGTATATATTTAGTAGAAAAGGTTGATAAGTCTTACAAAAATATTACTGATGCAAAAGTAGGACTTGATTTGCCGGTTTTAGGAGCAATTTCTACAATTGTTACCGAAACGGAATTCAACAAAAAGAAACAAAGTGCTAAATTTGTTTATACAGTATTAGGTGCATTTTTTATTTTAATGGTTGTTATTGTTTTAGTGTTTTCAAGTATTCGCTAAAAATACAATGAATTATAAACAGATCCGCATATAGAAGAGAGGAGAGTAAGAAATGGGAAAAATTTTAGACATATTAAAAGGTGTTAAGGAAAAACAATTAGATGCATTAAATGCTCCATCCTTGCCTAAGGAGTTTGTGCTAAAAAGTATCAGTGATTCGAATATCAATCCGCATGTTGTAGCGCATCTTTACCCTAAATCGCCTATTTCCGAACAATATCGCAAATTACGTGAAAATATTAAAACCATCATTCAAGAGCACAACGTTAAAGTCCTTGCCGTCACCAGTTCAGTGCTGGCTGAAGGCAAATCGATTACGGCCTTGAATCTTGCGGTTAGCATGACCAAGGATATTGATTGCCGTAATGTTTTACTTGTTGATTGCGACCTTCGCCGGGGCAATATTGATGGTTCTTTAGGATTAAAGTCAAAAGTTGGCCTCTCAGAGTACTTATTGCTCGGCGCTGACACAGATAGCATATTGTATAAAACAAAGATAAACAAACTGACCATTATTCCCAGGGGCAAGGTTACCGAAAATCCAGCGGAATTATTAGCTTCGGCAAAGATGGGAGATTTACTTGAAAAATTGAAAAAAAAGTTTGATTTTATAGTGTTAGATACACCGCCGGTGATTCCGATCGCTGATTCTTCAATTATTAGCGCACAGGCCGATGGGGTGTTAATGGTAGTGCGTGCTGGCAAAACTCAACGAGGTGTTGTAAAGCATGCTCAAGAGCTTTTAGACCAGGCAAAAGCAAACTTATTAGGATATGTATTGACCCATATAGAATATTACGTTCCAGAATATATCTATAAGTATGTATAAGATTTATTTTAAAAAGTAAGTTCTTTAAAGTTATACGGATACGAACCAGGGGGATCGGAGTAATAAAATGAATGAAACAGCTAAAAGCTCAGCTTTGGAATATTTGCAGATTTTTTTTCGGAGAAAAAAATTATTTTTTCTTTCTTTGGTTATAGTACCGCTGGTGGTATTTAATGTAAGCAATTTTCTGCCTAAAAAATATTCAACGGACACGACAATAAAAATTAATAATGAAAAAATTTTAGACCCTTTAATTAGTGACCTGGCGGTCTCTATCAGTTACAAACAGCGTTTGCAAACAATAAAAGAAGAAATTTTGACCTGGGATAATCTTGCTAATATTGCAGCGGAATTGGGCATCAATAAAGATATTTATTCGCAGGCCGAATACGAAAGATTAATACTTGATTTGCGTAAGCATATTATAGTAGAAATGATCGGCAAGGATTTAGTAAAGATTACTTATGTTGGGACAGAGCCCATGCAAGTAAAGAGAGTTGTCGATAAGATAAGTGATCTTTTTATTCAAAAAAATCTAAGTTCGCAGAATAAGGAAGCGGATGTCGCTACCAGATTTATTACTGATCAATTAGAGATTTATCAAAAAAAACTTGATGAGTCGGAGAGCATTTATTCGCTTTATCAGACAACCAATGATTTAGAGGCGGCGAAAAAACAGCAACAGTTTATTGTAAAGCAGATGAAAAAGCAACCCAAAGAAATTGTTTCAAGGAGAGAGCGGAAGGAAAATCCACTTGTCGGCGAATTAAAGGTAACCTTGATCGATTTGGAAGTACAGCTAGGTTCTCTGCTTGTTGATTCCACGGAAAATCATCCAAAAGTGAAAGAATTGCGCAATGAAATAGTAAAGACAAAACAACAGTTGGCAAAATCAATCCAAGAACCACAATCTATTGAAACGCGTACGATTAATCCAGTTCACCAGAATTTAGAGCAAGAATTAAAAGATATCCGATTTAAAATAGATACTTTAAAACGGACTCAAGAAGAGTTAAAGGCGTTAAACAATAACTATGCGCCAAAAACATTACCCCAGCAAGAACTGTCTAGTTTGGCCCGAGATAAGCGGGTTAATGAGCAAATCTATGGGAAGTTATTGGAGCGCTTAGAAATGGCAAACATTACCAAGCGTTTAGAGGCTTCAAAACGCAAGACAACATTTACGGTTATAGAAAAAGCCCGGCTTCCGATCAAGCCTTTTAGTCCGGACACGATGAGAGTAGCTTTATGCAGTGTGATTTTTGGAGTTATGACAGGTATTTGTTTGATGATATTAGCGGAATTTGTTGACAATTCATTTAAGGGGATAAATGAGGCAAAAGAATGTTTAGCATTACCTGTTTTAGGCGCAATTCCCACAATAGTTACGCGTGAGGATTTAACTAAAAGTAAAGCAAATATAGCTTTTTCTGCAGTGCTGTTTATTATTATTTTTTTTCTTGCTGGGATAGGTACTTATCTTTATATCAGATGAAATATTTAAGGTGGTAATTATGTGTGGAATAATCGGCTATACAGGACATAGAAACGTAAGTAAAGTAATCCTTGAGAGTTTAGAAAGGCTGGAATATCGCGGATATGATTCGGCCGGAGTGGCAACTTTAAACGGTAGAGAATTATATCTTTGCCGGGAAGTGGGAAATTTGGAAAATCTTGCCGGGACATTAGCTAAATATCCGATAAAGGGTAGAATCGGCATCGGCCATACCCGATGGGCTACTCACGGGGAACCATTACACTCAAATGCTCATCCCCATACCGATTGTGATGATAACATCGCTGTGGTTCATAATGGAATTATTGAAAATTATATGGAGCTAAAAGATAAACTTAAGCAAAAAGGGCACAGCTTCAGATCAGATACAGATTCAGAAGTTATCGCCCATCTTATCGAGCAATACTTAAAAGACGGTGCAGCAACCTTGGAGCAGGCTATTCTGTGTGCTTTGATGGATTTAAAAGGCACTTATGCAATTGCCGTCATCCACAAAAATGAACCGGAAAAACTGGTAGCGGCGAGAAATGGCAGCCCCTTGATATTAGGCATCGGAGACAAAGAAACCTTTATCGCTTCTGATGCTCCGGCGATTATTCCTTACACCCGCCGTGTGATTTTTCTTGATGATCATCAGGTTGCGGTGATCGAAAAGGATAAATTTAATATTACAAATTTAAACGGAACTGTTGTAGATTACAATATTTCAAATATAGATTGGGATGTAACCGCAGCTCAGAAAAACGGCTATTCTCATTTCATGCTCAAGGAAATCCATGAGCAGCCTAAGATGATAAAGAAAATTCTTTCCGAAAAACTTAATTTTAAAAAATTAGAGTTGAAAATTGAAGAGCTGAACAAGATAAAAAGCCGTTTGCTTAAATCGCATCAGGTAATTATCCAGGCCTGTGGCACATCTTATCATGCTGGTTTGGTTGGCGAGACGATTCTTGAATATTTTGCTAATATCCATACCGATGTCGAAATATCCAGTGAATTCAGGTACCGCCATTTCATAGCGGAGCCGGGAAGTTTGCTTATTTCCATTACCCAGTCGGGAGAGACAGCCGACACATTAATAGCGATGAAGAAAGCCAAACAAAGGGGATTAAGTACCTTCTCATTATGTAATGTGGTCGGCGCAAGTATTGCCCGTGAATCAGATTCTGTATTTTACATTCATGCCGGTCCGGAAATAGGTGTTGCTTCGACTAAAGCCTACACCGCACAGCTTTTTTGCCTATATTTAATTGGTATATTTTTGGGTACCCTTAAGAGAGCAGTGCCAAGAGGTCTAAAAAGTAGCTTGATAAAAGAACTAACATTTATTCCGTCGTTGATGAAAAAAGTGTTGGATTCGGAAGAGCAGATTTCTAAAATTGCGGAAAAATATCATAATTTTAGAGATTTCTTTTTCTTAGGCCGTGGAATAAATTATGCCAGCGCCTTAGAAGGCACTTTAAAATTAAAAGAGATTGCTTATATCCATGCCTCTGCCTATCCGGGTGGAGAGATGAAGCACGGCCCGATTGCATTAATTAATGAAGAACTGGCTTGTGTATGCATCGCCCCTAAGAGTGCAACATACGATAAGATGATTTCTAATATTCAGGAGATAAAGGCAAGAAAGGGTAAAGTTATCGCTATTGCAAATGAGGGTGATGAGGAAATAAAGAAGTATGCCGATGATGTAATTTATATCCCGGAGGTGCAGGAAATATTTTCACCATTACTGGTAGCAGTGCCGTTACAGCTGTTAGCATACCACATTGCTCTTATGCGCGGCTGCAGTGTTGATAAGCCGAAAAATTTAGCGAAAAGCGTTACGGTAGAGTAAGGGGCTTTCAGAAGTTAAAAAACTGACAGCTGATGTCTGAGGTCTGTCTGAGGGGGAGAAACTTTATGGATCTAATTGAAGAGATAAAGCTGCGCAAAGCTAAGATTGCCATCGTCGGACTCGGTTATGTTGGATTTCCTTTGGCCGTGGAATTTGGCAAGGTTGTTAAGACTATTGGTTTTGATTTAAACAAAAAACGCGTAAAAGATTTGCAAAACTTTATCGATACCAATAATGAAACATCATCCGAGGAGATAAGATCATCTAAATTTCTTGAAGTAACAGTTAATCCTGAAAAAATAAAAGAGGCAAAATTTATCATTGTCGCTGTTCCGACTCCAATAACAAAAAATAAACAGCCGGATCTTTCTTATTTGACCAGTGCTTCCGAGATTGTGGGTAAAAATCTTAACAGTGGGAGTATAGTTGTTTTTGAATCTACGGTTTATCCTGGTGTTACAGAGGATATATGTATTCCGATTTTAGAAAAATTTTCAGGGCTCAAATTTAACAAGGATTTTAAGGTCGGATACTCCCCGGAACGCATTAATCCCGGAGATAAAGAACACAATATTACAAGTATCATAAAAGTAGTTTCCGGCTGTGATAAAGAGACTTTGGATGAGGTGGCGGCCATCTATGCGCTAATTGTAAAAGCCGGAGTTTTTAAGGCAGAATCAATTAAAGTTGCCGAGGCGGCTAAGGTTATAGAGAACACACAGCGAGACTTAAATATTGCCTTAATGAATGAATTGGCAATCATCTTCCATAAGGTGGATATTGATACCTCAGAAGTTCTTAAGGCTGCGGCTACTAAATGGAATTTCATTAATATGCATCCCGGCCTGGTAGGCGGGCATTGTATCGGCGTTGATCCATATTATCTGACTTTTAAAGCTGAAGAATTGGGGTATGATCCGCAGGTAATACTAGCCGGACGCAGGATAAATGATGATATGGGTAAATACATCGCTGAACAAACTGTTAAGCTTCTTATTGATGCTAATAAAACTGTTAAGAAGGCAAAGGTTCTTGTCTTAGGGATTACTTTTAAAGAAAATATATCCGACATCCGCAATTCCCGGGTAATTGATATAATAAGCGAATTAAAAGAATATAACATCGATGTTATTGTTTCTGATCCTTATGCTGAGGAGCAGGCAGTAAGGCGCGAATACGGTATAAAACTTACAAAATACGAGCCGAATATCAAGGTTGATGCTATAGTTGCTGCCGTAAATCACGATGCCTTCAAGAAGGATTTAACCTTAACCGCTGTTAAAAAACATCTAAACAGTGAAGGCGCAAAAGGAGTATTGATGGATGTTAAGGGGATGTTTGATAAAAAAGTGTTCCTTACTTCAGATATTTTGTATTGGAAACTTTAATTTTTAAGGGAGCTTATTTAGTATGAATATTTGTGTAGTAGGCACAGGATATGTTGGATTGGTCGTCGGGACATGTCTGGCTGATTTTGGGCATCGGGTCATATGTGTGGACAAAAATAAAAAGAAAATTGATGATTTAAAAAAAGGAATAATGCCTATATATGAATTAGGGCTGGAAGAGTTGGTAAGAAGGAATGTGAAAGAAAACAGATTGTTCTTTACTACCGACCTTAGTGAAGGGGTTAAATCATCCCTGGCTATTTATATCGCGGTTGATACTCCCAATAGTGGTGACGGATCACCCGATACATCCATGGCAGAATCAGTTGCTTTGCAAATTGCAGAATACATGGATGGTTATAAAGTTATTGTTATGAAGAGCACGGTTCCGGTTGGGACTTGTGCCAGGATTCGCTCGATAATAGAAAAGACCCTTAATGCAAGAATTTCCGATGAACAACTCGCTCGGGATCCTGATCTCGATTGCCGTTTGCCATCATTTGATGTTGTATCCAACCCTGAGTTTTTGAGAGAGGGATCGGCAATTGAAGATTTTATGCGACCGAACAGAATCGTTGTTGGGGTGTCAAGTGACGAAGCCCTGGCAATAATGAAAGATATATATAGGCCATTATATTTACTTGAAACGCCGATGGTTACTACCAGTCTTGAATCAGCTGAGATGATTAAATATGCCGCAAATGCTTTTTTAGCTACGAAGATTTCTTTTATTAACGAAATGGCAAGAATTTGCGACAAGGTAGGAGCTGATGTTAATGCAATTGCAAAGGGTATCGGGCTGGATAAAAGAATCGGATCTAAGTTTCTTCATGCCGGCCCTGGGTATGGAGGATCTTGTTTTCCTAAAGACACATTAGCATTGACAACCATTGCAAAGAATATCGATTATGACCTTAAAATAGTAAAGGCAACTATTGAAGTAAATGAGGAGCAGAAAAAATTTATATTTACTAAAATTAAAGAGGCGCTAAAAGACAACAATGGCAAGGTCATCGGCATATTAGGATTGTCTTTTAAGCCTAATACTGATGATGTGCGAGAGTCGGCGGCACTTAGCATAATTAATAGACTTAAAGAAAACAATTTTAGAATAAAGTCATTTGATCCGGTGGCCATGGAAGAGGCAAAGAAAATTTTTACCGACATCGAATATTGCAGTGATCCCTATGAAGTAGCGAAAGATAGTGATGTTTTAGTTATCCTTACGGAATGGAACGAATTTAGGTTGCTTGACTTAGGAAAAATTAAAGAATTACTTAAATCTCCGATTGTTGTTGATACAAGGAATATTTATGACCCTCTAAGAATGGAAAAGCTAGGATTTAAATATTTTTGCATAGGAAGACAATCGGTAAATAAAATAAAAAGTTAGTTCAATAGGAGAAATTTTATTATGAGTAAATATCTTGTAACCGGTGGGGCTGGTTTTATCGGATCCCACATTGTTGAAGATCTACTTAAAAAAGGTGATTTGGTCGTTGTTTTGGACAATTTTTCATCCGGCAAAGAAGAAAACCTTTTCTTTGCGCACGACGCAGGGCTCAATGCGCAATACGAGCTTATAAGAGGTGACATCCGTGACTACGAGACCTGCAAAAAAGCCTGTGTTGGCGTAGATTATGTCCTTCATCAGGCAGCATTAAGAAGCGTTCCCAAGTCTATGGAAAGGCCTCATGAGTATAACGAAGTAAACATTGACGGCACAGTTAACATGCTTAAAGCAGCAAAAGAGGCCAAGGTAAAGCGCTTGGTTCTCGCATCTTCAAGTTCTGTATATGGTGATACTGAGCAGTTCCCGGAGAAAGAGACAGCTTATCCTTTACTTATTTCTCCTTATGCCTTGACAAAATTAGCTGGTGAATTGTATTGCCGCATTTTTACTGAAAATTTTGGTTTGGAGACCGTATCCTTACGCTATTTTAACGTATTCGGGCCCCGGCAGGCGCTTGATGATGAATATGCAGTCGTAATACCTAAATTTATAACTTGCATTTTAAATGATGAGCAACCGCCGATATTTGGAAATGGCAAACAATCGCGTGATTTTACTTTTGTCAAGAATGTTGTCCAGGCTAATCTTTTAGCAGCAACAACTGCGGGAGTTAGTGATGAGGTTTTCAATGTTGCCTGCGGTAGTGATACTACGGTCTTAAAACTTGTTGAGGATTTAAACAAAATAGCCCAAAAGGCTATAGAGCCAGAACTTTTACCGATTCGTAAGGGCGATGTGTTCAAAACCCTTGCTGATACTTCTAAAATAACGTCGAAATTAGGCTTCAATCCGGAATTCACCTTCGAGCAAGGTTTGAAGATCACGTACGATTGGTTCAAGAATAAACAGTAGACTGTTAGTTAAACTTGTTAAACTAAAAAGGGGTAACATCCATGAAACTCTACCAGTCCGACAAAGTAAGCATTATCGTCCTAACCCGTGGGGATGCAGATAAACTCATCCGTACATTGGACAGTATTTTAGACCAGACGTATAAGAACATCGAAATTTTTTTGATTGCCGATGATGAAAACGAACGTTACAGTAAAAAAATCAGCTCTTATAAAGACAAAATTAGATATACCCTCAGACAGCGCAGTTTTTCTAAGGGCAAAGTATTGAACGACACCTTAAAGATTGCCCATGGTAAATATTTTGCGGTATTAGCTGCCGGTGATATTTGGCATCTCAAGAGTTTAGAGCAAAAAGTGAATTTTTTAGAGAAAAACAACTCGGCATTCGCAGTTTGCTGCGACTTTGATGTTATCGGGAAGAAGGGGGTAATAAACGATTCTTTTTTTCAGTTGAAGAACTTATTTCGGAAGATAGAAGCCGGAGACACATTTTTTGTCAAGGAGGTTATGCCATACCTTATAAAGAGTAGTTTTAGGCTGTTATCTAACACGTTAGTCAGAAACGAGGCATATTTATTTCACGGCCCTTTTGATGAAGACACATATGATTATTCAGATTCCAGTCTCTTTTTGAAGATGGCAAAGGAATCCCAGCTCGGTTGCATAAACAGTGTCCTGGTGAGTAGATTTTTTGACATGTACAAAGTCTCTTATTACATCAGTGAAAACATGCAGAACCGCATTTTATATCTTGAAGATTTATTAGTATCTCTTGATGCCGAATATAAAAGATACAGGAGTGATGTCCGGCATCAGATAAAAAACAATTACTTTTCCTTAGCAAATTATCTGATAAAGAGTAAGGAAAAATACGAAGCCCGCAGAATAGCTACAGAATATATAGTAAAGCACAGTTTTACTTCGGAATTGCTGTTATTATTTTTCAAGACACTTTTGCCCAGTGGCGCAGATTTTCCGGGAGGGAAGTATGATTACTTCCAGACTGAACGCTTGCGAAACGAGCTGTTGAAGCTGTATTTATAGAGGTTAGAAAAGATTATACTGAAAGATAATTTTTGATCTAGGAGGATGAACATGATTAGCGTGAGCATAATAATACCAGCCTATAATGAGGAAAAGGCAATTGCTGAGGTTGCAACAGACATTAAATCAGCAATGAAAAAAGTAGATTACGAGTATGAAATAATCGTTGTTGATGACCATTCAAAAGATAAAACAGCCGAAGTTGTATCCGGGATAAAAGACGTTCGGCTGGTTAAACATAAATACAATAAAGGTGTTGGCGCAGCCAGGAAGACAGGCATTTTGCATGCTAAAGGGAAATATATTGTTATGACTGATGGGGATGGAACGTATCCGGCGGAAAATATTCCACAGTTGCTTTCATTCTTGCCGGAGTATGACATGGCCGTAGGTGCGCGAAAAGAGGAAATGGGAACATGGAAAATACTACGCAGTTTTGCTAAAGGTATTTTGCTGAAAATAGCGTGTCTTGTCTCTGAGACAAATATTCCCGATTTAAATTCAGGACTGCGAGCGTTTAGGAAAGAAGCGTCACTTAAATTTTTCGGGATACTGCCTGACGGGCATTCCTGGGTAACGACGATCACGCTTGCTTTTTTAAGCAACGGCTATTCAGTAAAGTATATTCCAATAGACTATTTTAAGCGCAAGGGAAAATCAACATTTCACCCGTTTAAAGATACATATAATTATTTTTTAACAATCAATAGGGTGATTATGTATTTTCGCCCGCTTAAGTTTTTTGTGCCGTTTACTATGCTCATACTGATCGTGGGAAGCATCCGCTTTCTATATCATGCATTAGTAATACACAATGTAAGGGAATCCGACATCATGATCATCCTGGCCGGTATTATTGTCGGAGCTGTTGGTTTGCTTGCCGACCTGGTTTTGAAACTACAGCGTATTAATTTTGTTAAGATGGAGTTTAAGGATAAATAAATGAAGATTTGCATTATCGGTCCCTCTTTTCCTTTTAAAGGAGGGATTGCGCATTATATGACCTTGCTTTATAAAGAGCTAAAAGAACATCATGTGGTGAGATTTTACTCGTTTAAGCGTCAGTATCCGGCCTGGTTGTATCCAGGACAGACCGACAAAGATACAAGTAAATCTGTGATTGCTGATGAAGGGATAGAGCCACGTTTGGATTCAATGAATCCTATTTCCTGGTTTGAAGTTTTTTTTAAAATCCGGGAGTTTGCTCCGGATATAGTAATATTACCCTGGTGGGTTGCTTTTTGGGCGCCTCAGTTTGGAACCCTGACCAGGCTTATTAAGACATTTACAAAAACTAAGATTTTACTTATTTGCCATAATGTGGTTGAGCACGAAGCAAGTTTTTTGACCAGGGCTTTGACAAAATTTGTATTAGAAAAGGGAGATTTTTTTGTTGTTCATTCTGAAGATGATTTAAAGAATTTAAAGGCTATCTTACCAGATGCTAAGGTCTCAAAATCACATCATCCGACTTATGAAGTTTTTAAACAGAATGGATGGGATAAGGATAGAGCGCGGAAAGAATTGAACATTACTGGCAATACAATCCTTTTCTTCGGGTTTGTCAGGCCTTACAAGGGATTGACGTACTTAATTGACGCTCTGCCAAAGATCCTTGAGCATTTGGAAATAAATTTGCTGGTAGTCGGAGAGTTTTGGAAAGATAAAGGCCGTTATCTTGAGCAGATAAATAAATTAGGGCTCAGAAATAGAATAAAGATAATCGATAAATATATTCCCAATGAAGAGGTAAATAAATATTTTGCTGCCAGTGATGTTGTGGTTTTGCCATATACTTCGGCTACCGGAAGCGGCATTGTTCAAACGGCACTTGGCTGCGAACGGCCGGTAATTACAACCCGGGTAGGCTCCTTGAATGATGTTATCAAGAACGGCAAAACTGGATATCTGGTTGAACCGAAAGATTCAAAATCCTTGGCTGATGCGGTAGTTAACTTTTATAGTTCGGATAGAGAAAAAGAGTTTGTGGAGAGCATAAAAAAAGATTGTGATGAATTTTCCTGGAAAAAAATGAGGCAGAAGATAGAGGTTTTAGTAAATGAGTAATGAAAACCAAAAAATTTTGATAACCGGTGCTACCGGAGCCATTGGCAGGCATCTTGTAAAAGCACTGCTCGAAAAAGGTTATTACTGCCGTTGTTTGGTGAGAAAAACGAGCAATGTTGCGGAGCTCAAAAAAGCAGGTGTGGAATTATTTTATGGTGATATCTGTGAGCCAGAATCACTCAACGGTATTGCCCAGGGGATTGATATTGTTTATCATCTGGCGGCGGAAGGGCACGTTTCTTCTTCTTCAGATGATGCATACAAAAAGTTTTTAAAGATCAATGTAGAGGGAACAAAAAATCTCGCTAAGGAATGTATACGCTCAGGAGTGAAAAAATTTATTCACTTTAGCAGCACCGCAGCCATGGGGCTTATCGAAGATATCGATATTGATGAAACAACGCCCTGCGTGCCGCAAACACCCTATCAGAAAGCTAAATATCAAAGCGAGGTAGCAGTGCTGGAACTTTGGAAAAAAGAAAAATTGCCGGCATTGATTCTGCGGCCTTGCATGGTATACGGAGAAAATTGTAAAGGGGAATATTTAAGAATATTCAGCTATATGAAGAAGGGGATTTTTCCAAGACTGGGAGCGGGGAAGAAGTTGACCCCCCTGGTCTATATAACAAATTTGGTTCATGCTGCTATTAATGCAGCGACATCTGGAGAACCGGGAAATGTCTATCTTTTGGTCGATCAATCAGTAGAATTAGATGAGTTAAGGCAAAAAGTCATAGCATTGCTGGGCGTTAACCCGCGGTATCTTTATGTTCCGCCAAGGGTTGCTGTTTTTCTAATACATGGGTATGAAACATTTTCAAATATGTTAAGGATTGAACCAAAAGTCACTGTTAAAAACATAAAGTCCACAATTGCTGATCGGATTTTCAATACGGAAAAAGCACGTAGGGATTTAAACTTCCAAGAAGTTGTTGGATTAGATGAAGCTTTAAAAACAACTATTACCTGGGCAACAGCCGGGGGATATCTATAAATAATGGGAATTGATAAAAAAGACGCAATCGTTGCCTTTGTTCAGGATCGTGGTGGCAGAATTTCTTTAAAGGAGAAAGTATCATCAGTACTGAGCCTGCTGGGCGGGATTAGCCGGTTTGTAAAGACAGGAGATAAGGTGCTCTTGAAGCCTAATTTTGTCGCCCCCTTTGCAAAAGCAGTAACTAATTTTGAAATCATTGAATCGATAATAGAAGAAGTTCGAAGATGCCAGGCGGAGCCGATAATCGCCGAGTCTTCGGGATATGAATTCGACACTGAGATGACATTTAGAGCCTTGGGCGTTTACGAGTTTGCTAAAAGATTAAATGTGGAAGCTGTTAATCTCGATACACAGCCGTACCGGAAAGTACTGGTAAAGGGTGGGCGGATTAAAAACTATCTTGTTTCCGAGATAGTTTTTGATGTGGATGCAATAATTAACTTACCACGTTTAAAAAAGCACAGCCAGACTGATGTAACGCTTGGCATTAAAAATCTTTTTGGCTTATTGAGCCGGCAGACACGCAGAAGAGTTCATGCGCTTGGTCTGAACGAGGGAATAGTGCAATTATGCAAGATTATACAGCCGTCACTGACGATCGTCGATGCTTCAACGGTTCTCGAGAGAGCTGTTTTCGGTGCGGAAAAAAGCTTAGGTAGTATAATTGCCGGACAAGATATCCTGGCGGTAGACAGATTTTGCTGTTCGCTGATTGGTATTGATCCGGATGCTATCGGTCATATTAAAATTGCATCCGAAAAAAATATCGGGAGCACAGATTTTGATATTGTCGGAGATGCCGCAAAGGTTGCGGTGGCATTGCAAAAACCGGATAATAATTTTAAAACAAAAGTTCATCGTTTTGTATATAAGCTTATGTATTCGTTGGAGATGATGTTGAATTGTCTTTTTAAAGAAAACTCGCTTATTCCATATTTTCACTATTACTTAGGACTTAGGCCGGTTATCAACAAAAAAAAGTGTGATCAATGTAGAGAATGTATGAAAGTATGTTCGATTAATGCTATCGATGTAGAGAAGAAGATTATCAAAAAAGAATGCCGCCATCTGCGATGTTTACGATGTGTTGAAAGTTGTTCCCGGCAGGCAATTGAGCTAAAGGGCTTAAGAAAATCAGGGATATAGGATTTATGAGTAAAAGTAAGATCGTTATCGCCAGAATGGCGCATGCTGATTTGAATAAAGGAGAGGAAGTTCTTTTAGCTTCTATTTTGCAGAGTCTTGCTCTAATCGGAGATTTTGATATTACAGTTATCTCAGATTTCCCGGAAAAAGTCAGAGCTATTCATAAAGTTAGAGCTGTTCGGGCAGGTTTGAAAAATATAATTGAGGTCATGATGACTATCCGCCAAGCTGACTTTTTTATCTGGGGTGGCGGACATATGCTTCAGGATCAATCTAGCTCACTTGATGTCCCATTTCATCTCTGGAGAGTGTTTTTTGCCAAGATGGTCGGTGTGCCGGTTATTCTTTATGCGGTTGGCATAGGGCCGTTACAAACAAGAATAGGAAGGTTCTTTGCCAGGATTGGGCTTGGTATCACCGATCTTATTATAGTCAGAGATGAAAATTCAAAGTTTGTTATAGAAAAACTTGGCGTAAATAACCGGAGGGTTCATATTGCTGCTGATCCGGCATTTCTGGTCAACCCCGATGATGCAATAGTGGATAAAATAAAACAGAAATATATGATTAAGAACGGTAAGCCGTTAGTTGCTATTGCCCCACGAAAAGCATTTTATAAAGTAAGCGGATTTCTGCCGGCAACTATACGCATTAAATTTAATCTCATGCCGCATATTTTTTATAGAAAGTATCCGGCTTTTAAGAAACAGATTGCTGTGCTTTGTGATTATCTGATAAGCAAATTTGGTGTCCAGATAATTCTACTGCCGATGGATGTAGCAAGCAATCCCAGGGATGATCTGGTTTGTAAGGAAATCTTTGAGCTGATGAGTCATAAAGACAGTGCCTTGGTGTTAACCGATGAGCTTAGTGCTTCGGAGACGGCCGGGTTGATTAAAAAGATGGATTTAGTTATAAGCCAGCGGCTTCATGCCTTAATTTTATCATCAAGCATGAATGTTCCGATGCTTGCTATTGCGTCAACAAATAAGTATGACAAGTGCAGAAAATTCATGGAAAATATCAACCAAAATAAGCGCTGTATCGATGCTGAGAATGTTGTAGATGATGCCCGGAACGATTCGATATTCAAATTAATAGATAACACCTGGGAAAGCCGGAGTCAAATACAAAAGGAGCTCGAATCAGAAATCAATCTATTGAAGGAACGTGCTTCTTTGTCGGCTAATCTTATGGACAGCTTTCTCTCTAATCGCAAAAGAGAAGAAATATTAAGCAAGTAGGGTCAAATTATGAATTTAATTAATATGCTTTATACATTGGGTCAATTGAGAAAGAATCAATGGCTGAAGGAAAATGAGCTTAAAAATCTTCAGTTGATGAAATTAAAACGGATAGTTAAGCATGCTTATGAAAATGTTCCTTATTATCATAAGCTGTTTAATTCAGCCGGGGTAAAACCAGAAGACATCAATTCCCTTGAGGACTTGTCCCGGATTCCGGTTACCAGAAAAGAGGTGTTGAAAAAAACTGATATAAACGAACTTGTTGTCCGAGGAACGGATTTATCTAAGTGTGTAAGAGAGAGAACTACTGGTTCGACCGGTATTCCCCTCTGGCTTTATCATTCGAAATCAGAGCACCAATTAGAAAAGCTTACTTGGACAAGAGCAAATCTGGAAGCTGGTGTTTCTATTTTTGACAAAAGATGCACGATTACTTCACCGGCACATGTGGTTAGCCCGAAGACATGGTTCCAGAAAGTGAATATTTGGCGCAATGACTATCTGTCCTGCAGGAAAGAATTAAAAGAGCAGATAGATATATTACAGAAATTAAAGCCTGATGTTATCTGCGGATATCCGTCAACTCTTGCGTTAATTGCCCGGGAAGTAAAATTAAAAGAGATAAGAGAGATAAGACCAAAAATAATATTTTCTACAGCAGAAGTATTGGATCAGAATGTAAGAAATTTAATCAAAGATGCTTTTGTGATTGATCCTTTTGATTTATATGGATGCACCGAGTGCGGACTAATTTCTTGGCAGTGCAAAAAACGCGAGGGTTATCATATAAATATAGATAATATTTTTTTAGAGATCCTTGACGGGGAAGAGCCTGTCAGCGCTGGTGAGTTGGGAGAAGTGGTTTGTACCAATTTGTATTATTATACGATGCCGATTATCAGATATGCGGTTGGAGATATGGGTGTTTTGGCCAGTAAAAAATGCTCTTGCGGGAGAACGTTGCCTCTAATGCAATCAATAACTGGCAGGTCTCCAGATGTTGTTAGGCTTAAAAATGGGCGAAAAATATCACCCTTTTCTATAACATCATGCTTTTCTGCCTTTAATGAGATATTCAGGTGGCAATTTATTCAAAAAGGGATAGGAGAATTTATTGTATTATTAGAGAAAAATAGAAATTTTAATGATATGACTAAACTTGCTATTGAGGGAGAACTCAAAGAAATATTGAAAATTTATGACAGGTTAGACATCAAGGTAGTGGAACAAATACCCTGCGAGGCTTCGGGAAAATTCAGGTCAATAAAATCGGAACTTACGTAAAGAAAAAATGGGCAAGATGATAAATTTCATTACAGCTTTTTATAATTTAGAGAAAACAAGAAGAAATCAATGGCTTAGGAAAGAGCAGTTAGAAGAAATACAGCAAAAGAGACTAAAAAAGTTAATTAAACATGCATATGAGAACACTATTTATTACCGCAAACTCTTCGATTCTGCCGGACTAAAGCCGGAAGATATTAATGGGCCTGATGATTTAAGTAAGATACCGATTACGACAAAGGCCAGACTGCAGGAGCTGTCTTTAGAGGAGCGGCTTGCTAAAGGAGTGGATAAAGAAAAATGTATTAAAATAAGTACCAGCGGCTCAACCGGAATACCATTGAAATTATATTTTAGTAAGGAAGATAAAGCAAGGATGCGGCTTTTTATTTTAAGGGCACATATGGCAAACGGTAGAAAATATCTGGATAATGTGGCAACAATTGCCGGCTCAAATTATACAGAGAAATTTTGGCTGCAGCGATTAGGGATAATGCGGAGGGTGTTTATCCGCGCTGATGAGGAGGTTAAAACTCAAGTAAAAATTCTCAAAAATTTCAAACCCGATATGATTATTGGAATACCATCGGCGCTTAGGCGAATAGCTGAGGTTATGATAGAAGACAGGATTAATGGCATAAGCCCGAGATTTATTAAAACCGGGGCTGAAGTTTTAGACCAACGGACACGGGAAATTATAAGTTCAGGTTTTAAAACAAATGTGGTTGATGCCTACGGTGCTTATGAATGCGGAAATATTGCCTGGGAATGTAGTAAACATTCCGGGTATCATGTGGATATTGATAGTTTAGTAGTTGAGTTTATAAAAGAAGGAAGGCGTGTACATCCCGGAGAGACGGGAGAGGTTATTGTTACTAATTTAAACGCTTATGCAATGCCAATCATTCGATACAGGTTAGGTGATGTTTGTGTTACTTCAGATGAGCAGTGTTCATGTGGGCGAGGTTTGCCTTTGATCAAAAACATAGCCGGCCGGTCGGATGACTTTATTATTCTCTCAGATGGCCGGAGTATACAGCCGGCTGTATTCAGGCGCATAATGCGGAGCATTGAAGGAGTTAAGCAGTTTAAAATTGTTCAGGAAACGCAGACAGATATTTATGTCAAGATAGTTAGGGGAAAAGCTTTTCGTGAAAATAATATTCCGCAACTACAGGATATGTTTAAGAAAGAGCTTGAACAGGGGGTTAGGGTTAACATAGATTTTGTCGAAAGAGTAGAGTTGGAAAGGTCCGGAAAACTTCGTTCTGTGGTCTCTAAAATAAGCAGGGGATCTAATGTATGATAACTTTTGTATGGGAGGAGTAAGGTGATGAGTAAGATTGGTAAGAAAATTTTGTCTTTAGGTGTTATTTTAGGAATTTCATTATGTTTTTTGGTGTCATTAGGTGCAAATAATGCTTTTGCGCAGGAAGTAATAATCGATAACGGAGATGCCGGGACTTCATCCACCGGTAACTGGCGTGTATCCGGAGGTACTAACCCTTATGGTGCAGAGTCGCTATGGGCACGGGATGGGGCAACTTATACCTGGGACGCTGTTTTGCCGCAGACCGGGGTATATGAAGTGTATATGTGGTGGACACAATATTCTTCGCGGTCTAGCAGTGCACCGGTAACGATTAACTATAGCGGTGGATCACAG